>UMBZ01028922.1_pt1 | contig 88850 bp, 71 predicted proteins | sample 1964091 | NCBI WGS metagenome assembly UMBZ01 (sample SAMEA4835954, study PRJEB28245) | human gut metagenome | biome: gut microbiome; material: fecal sample | place: Denmark | collected 2008
GTACTACTTTATCTGTCTTATGTAAATCTTTTCAAAGAACTCTCTCCATAAACTTGGCTGCGCCTCGGCAATTGAAGCAAGCTTCATTGCGCTCGACTTGCACAAGTTTTCTTTATCGCCTTCTTCCTATCGGTATCTCGCTTTATTTAGCTCTTACTTTAAGTTCGAAAGCGGATGCAAAGGTAACACTTTTTCTCATACTACCAAAACCTTCCGATAATAAATTTGCAAACAAATCATCTTTTAACATTCGTTTACAAGATATACCTTATAATATATATAGTTATCGGAAGTTATGGTTACGCCCCACTGCATAGGTGTATTATCTTACACTTAGCTTGAATGTCTTGCTCTGTCCATCCATAGTTTCAGCCTTTACAATAAATAAGCCACAACCAATATTTTTGGTCCAAGATGCTTGATTAATGCCTAAAGCCGATGTTACGAGCAAGCCTTCGGCATTGTATATACGCACATTAGCAATAGCTATATTAGGTGAACTCACCGTTATAGTACCGCTATTAGGCGAGAAACACTTGATATTAGCCTCATCATTATGTTGCTTCAAGTTGTAAGTCGATGTGGTGATGTAGTATCTACCATGCTCATTAGCCCTAATAGATATTGGAGCATCGGCAGGAGTGAAAGTTCCCATCTTGGCATCAAACACAAACAGCTTATCAGTAACATAGCGGTTTGCTGATATTTCTACATTAACAGTTGCGCCATTACTCATCACCTTTCCATCCTCCTTAGCAATGATGCCCAACGGTAGGAAGTTGATGTTTGAGAGTTTGTTAAGAGCAGCAGCCTGATTGCCCGCGACAGTATACACTTGCGGAACATCTTCAATATCAGAGTTGTTAAGCAACTCAACATCCTCATCATCAACAAATTCGTCGTCGGCATCATTGCAAACCACAACCTTAGCTGTAGAACACAGATTATCATTATTAACTACATTGATATATACTGCAGCAGGTTCCTGTACAGCAGTACCACCAGATATCCAGCGGTCTGTAGTCATCATCAAAGTAAAGTTAGCTTGACTAACCGTCTCGCCATCCTTAACCTTAACAAAGAAGCCTTGCATTGGCTCAATGATATAATCTTGACTGCGGTTGTATGTACCCTCTGGCACGCTATGCGCATTCAGCACTCCATTATCCAGCGTCCACACCTTGCGCTCAAAACTTGGATTTCCGTTCAAGAATCGATACATACTAAGCGAAGCAGTATACGGGTTGCCCACTATGTAGTAGCGATTATTGCTATGAGTGTTGTTTGTGAGAGGCTGAGATATTTCGCCCAGCAAACTTGGCTCATTAGAGTATGGCACATTTAGCATATACTTTTCATGCTTTGGCACAGAAACCGTCAAGTCAGAATACCCTCCATCTTGTTTGAAGTATTTATATTCCTCATCCTCCTTAGGCAGACGAAATAGCCATTTTGCCGACAACTGTTTATACTGGTCGCCAGCCTTTAGAGCAAAGCCCTTGCCTTTCTCATATTTCTCGTCGAGTTTATTGTATACATGGCTCCAATATAGCGACTCTACATTCATCGAAGCATCTGAAATAGTATCAATGCTGATATTTGTGCCATTATAGTCATGAGCTTTATAATTAGTATCTCTATCTACTACCTGGGTGGCATTACGATCCCAGTTGCGTTGATATACTGGAGCATATACTCTATTATCTGAAGTCTCTCCGAAGTTCATAGTCTGGAAAGCAGTCTTCGACTCTTCCCTGCCTGTTGCTAATGGCACAAAGAAGTCGCCCGCATATACATCCTTCAATGGTGTCGAAATAATATTCCATTTATTCTGAGTCACCTCTTTCTCCACATACGCCTTATTATATATAAGGTATGGCTGGTTGAGCAGCTCTGCTCGTGCCTTGAAGAATATCTGGTCGCAGAGGTTACCATGGAAAGTCTCGCATTTAAACGTTCCTTTTCCGTCTGTCGAATGGTCGGCTGTATTATAATCCCATGACACCACAAAGTCGTATGCAATACCCGATGTAGCTTCTTCGCCCTTAAAGTTTGTCAACTTCGTAGCGATATCGTTACCCACACGGTATACGATATTGCCAAGTCCTGGATATACCAACTTGTTTTCAGGTATAACAACCTTCGAGAATTTCATTGGCGTATAAGCCTGTTGTCTTGTCAAGCTGCTATTAGCTGTATTGCCATAAGTAGCCTCACCATAGTCTTTATAAGTTTTGTCGAATAGCTCGGCTGCCGTAGATCTCTTCCAGTTCAGGTCGTTGTTCCAGTTGGCATTAAGCTTGTTTGCAACAGAAGGAAACCATGTGAGATACTCTGGCACCACCTTTAATGTTATGAACAAATCGCCAGGACATGCAGCTGTCGTACTACTATTATACAGTTCATACGAGAAGTTCAGCTCATACCAATATCCTTCATGCAGAATATCCAAGACCTTATCATCAAACACAAGTCCCAATGTCTTTGTTCCTGTTGCCAAAGTTTCTTCTTTCAACTTACCAACAATCTGTTTTGTAGTAGATGCGGTATTGAAAGTAGGGTCGTTGGTGTCGGAGATAAACACTTGCGAATCATAAAGGAACTTGATCTCAATATCTTTATCTTTTCCATTATTAAGATCAGCCACTGGTAATATCAGCATGCCATTACCGGGATTGTCCAGCATCGCCTTTATTTGTGGCAAACCAATGCGCACGGCACGGTCGTCATTAGGATAAGCCACATTGTCAAAACCAAGTATAAGCTTCGGACCATCCTCCACAATACGAATAGTGAAGTACATAGGGTTTGGACATATTTCGTAAGTCACGGTTCCCTGCTTTATTGAAGTTTTAATAGGAACAGCCGCTATCTTGTATGTTCCCACCTGCTTAAACTTATACCCCGTAAGACTGTTGCTTACCGCCAATACCAATGTTCCCTCGCCATCTACGCCAGCGATATATTTTTTAAGCAAAGCATAGTCGGCAGGATTAGATGTTTGGAATGCAGCATTAAGAGAAGTCGCATCAGGATATTTGTCGCGATAGTTTCTTAATGCCTGCTGCAAATCCGTGATAGTAGAAAACTTATTGTCTGCCCCATCATTTGTTCCCACAAACCAGTCAAACTTCACGTTATTAAGCAAGATTGAACCACCGCCCACATTGTCGGCAGTCTCAAGCTTTGCAGTAATATCCACATCAGGCGTACTATTGCCGTCGCACGACACGCGCACAGTAGTAACCACACTTCCGTTTGCATCGGATATGGCTACCCTCTGTTGCACAATACTGAATTCCTCGCTATACGATGAGCATGCATCAGTTTGCTTACCCCATTCCTCAAGCTTGCCATCAGCATCAGGATAAGCTACCGAAACATAGAACTTCTTTCCCAAAGGCAAGTCGAAGTGCCTGTTGGCAATCACCAATATTACATGTCCCTCAGGGTCTATCTCAAACGCCTTTGAACTTGCATCATAGTTGGCAGGTATAGTTACCACGCCATATTCGTCTACCGCACCATCGCCATTATAGTCGATACCCGCAAACGGATTACCATCCATATCGCATATACGATAAAACAACTTCGACTCTTTGCCCACACCTGTTATAGCCTGCACATTTTCGTAGTGCGAAGTTATCTTAAGTGTAATATTAGGATTAGCCACGCTTCCGTTAGTAGCATCAGGACAAGCAGGCTGATTCTGCAGCACGTCCACCTTTGCATGCTGTATATATAGACGAATGTCGTCAATAGCATAGTCGGCACCCTGAGTACCCGAGCACAAATTATCGAGCACAATACGGAAGTCGGAATAGTTTTCCACTCCCGAATTCTTTCTCATCACAATTCGGCTGTACACCTGAAACCAAGTACCAAACTGTCGTCCACCCTTTGTGTTAGAGGCAAAGTCGCCAGATGTGAATGATGTCAGCAGTCGCTGATGAGTCACCTTGTCGTTCTCATCCTTTATGACGCCATATAGTTTGAACAGCACCTGAGGTTGTACTGAAGCAGTAGAAGCTGTAAAGTCAGTAACTGCTGCCGAGAATATCAGACGTGCTCCCGAGCAAAGGTCTGCCTTAAAGTCGATAGAAGCTATCTGTCGGCTTTCGTATGATGCATCCACATAGAGGAAGTATCCATACTGCTTGCCGTTAGTTATAGCATAAGTACGGTCATAAAGCACAGGACTGTTAGGAGCATTCCAACTATACAAAGTATTTCCTGCCGCTGTAGTTTGCGATTTGTCTGAAATACCAGCCAAGTTAGCACTCTTAAACAATCCATATTCGCCATGTATTAAAGCGTACCTACCAGGGCATGCTTGGTCGCGCAACTGTGGGTATACAAAGCTATATGCACGTCTGTCCCATCTTGAGGCATAATGTGCCATATTGTTATCCTTTGTAGGAGCCACCACGGTAAGCTGGTCGTTATCGGCGTCAAACGATATAGGATTTGTGGCTTGCTTATAGTGCGATTCAAAATAGTCAAGTGTACGCTCGCTATCTCCATCGTCTTTCAGTTGCTGCATCGTCTTGGGGTAAGTATTTTGATATAGTATCTCGAAGTTAGCAATAGGAGCCATATCATCACCATTTTTAGCTAAAGCTACAAAATACACTATACTACCAAAAGTAATATTTGGTGCCGTTGTCGATTTTCCGTCAAGAGTCATCCAACCCTTACCAGCAGTCTTCGTCATTACTGTTTTCATATCAGTAAACGAATGTATCTGTTGTGCGTCTAATCCATTTGTTACTAATATGCCATACTTTGTCTTGGTTTCATCATAAACACGCCATTGATAATTTGTCGCCCTTATTAATTTAGTTTTGTCGTAATATGTAGATTTTATCGCATATTTTTCGTCAGCTGCATATAGATGATGTATAGTGTTTCCACTTAGAGGATAGAAATAATAGTTACTGGTTTTTGAATTAACACGTATAGACATCTTAGAGTTCTCATCCTTCGCACCAAACACAATACGTTTGTTGTCCTCTATCGTCAGGTCAGAGTCTGCGGTGCGAAGGTCGGTAGCTGTTGTCTTGATGATATTCTCAGCCATAGCCTTTGCAGGGCGAATATGGAAGATATAGCGTATCTGCAATGTTGGCTCGCGGGTGAAATATTGGCTTGTACCACTTACCTTTGGCTCAAAATCTGTATATCGGCTCACATCGCATGCCACATCTTCGCCTTTCCACATAGTGTCGTCAGCATCGGTAGGCGCAGTATACTTCACACCAACTCTATTATGGCTTGGACCATAAGGTTCGTCGTTTGTCTTATTTTTCCATGCAAACAATCCACGTGCGTTGCCATTTTCGTCATTGACCTCTTCCAAGTTTGTATTGTCATATACAGAGAGTCGTAGATTAGCCATGTCTGTATTATAGTCGTACCATCTGATGTAGCCTTTAGGCTCGTCGTCTTTATTGCTTTCTGTGGTATAATTTTCAAACGGCAATGGTAAGTCTATCTCACTACCTCCCGTTACATAGTAAGTATACTCATACTCGTGCACCTGCTGCATACCGTTGATATAGTCCAGATTGTTCACGCCTTTATAATGCGCAAACACACTACTCTGGGCACTAACGCTTGTGCTGACACAGCATGCCAACACCGCTATCAAGCATACATATATATATCTAAACCTCTTTATCATATTATATCAAGCAGATTTATTCTTTTATTATTTCCACTCTATACGGGATGTTATATTTCAGTCCACCGATGTGAATCAGTATCTCGTGTACGGCATAGCCTGGGCGGTTGCCCATCACGCCATCTATAGTCAATCGTTTAGGCACATATTTTGGCGAGCGGTCGTATATGCTCACCCCATCAGCACCATCAGGGTCTTGTTTTATCGTAGACCATCCTGTTACAGTCCAACTGCCAACGGCATCTGAGCCGCCTACAAGTTCTGTTCCAGTAGAATACTCCTTAACATGAGGCACAAGATGAAACTCGCCATAATTCTTAAACTTCACCGTCAACTTATCGTCAACCTGACTGATACTTGGCAGCACGCCAATGGCAGTAAACTGCTGCACATCGAAAGTTATCTGATAGTCGCTTAGCTTTATGGGCACCTCCAAATAGTCGTTGCGTGCCATCACGTCCCACTTAGCAAGTGTGATACGTCTATTTATTGCAAGATTGTCGGTCTGCAGATTCAGGATAAAATATTCAGGCGATTTTGCAACCGACTCATTCAGGTAGAATGTCACCTCCACGGGCTTCTTCGATGTAGCCGTATTGGCAGGAATCTTTATCCAAGGCACTTCTGTTTCGCCCACCTTCGACCAAAGTTCCACCTTATATATATTATATGTAGCCAAGGGGCTGATATGCGGCTCAACAGCTGTGCCATTATCATTGCCTGGCAATAGATACAAATTCTCAGCACCCGTAGTACCGTCAGTTGTAATATCGGTTAGCGATATGCTCTTTAGGATGATATCGTTGGGAGTGTCGTTGGTCAGCTTCAGCTTCATTTTAGCCACCATTCTAATCACCTCAAGGTCTATCTGCTGGGTGGTTTTCTTTATAGTGAAGGTCTGCTTGTTGCTCATCGGAATGCCATTAGGAAAGAGATTTTTTCGCGATGCCTCTTCGCCATAAGGCTTTACTTTAGCAACGCCAACATTGCCCGCTACTGAATATAGCTTTTGGTCGAAATTGGCAGGAAAGTCGATCTTGGGATTTGATTCAGAATAGTATTTTGGAGTAGAAACGAAGCCAAGCTCTTCTGGCGAGATATTGGCAAACGAATAAAATGTAGTCTCGCCCTCGTCAAGCATCGACTCCAGTGTGCCCACATAGTCTTGTTCCGTAGCATATTCCTCGCTCTTGAGCAAGTCGATTATTTTGCCCTTCTGCACAATAACCACAAAGCAATTCTTCATCTTCTCGCCTGGCTCCACATGCTCGTCGTGCCACGACAAGTCGCCCGAGGCACGCGATGCCGAAGAGATGCCCGATGATGAAATGTTGATTCTAACCCTCACCTTTCCATTGCCACCTTTATCGTTGTCGTTGTCAGTATCGGCTGTACAGCCTGCAAAGGCAAGCAATGCAATAACAGACATTATGAATATCGAAAGCTTCTTCATATGGCTTTTATCTTCTCTTATATGATTTTTACATTATTATTCCGTCGTTTTCGGGATATATGCGTCGGTTCCACTTCCTTACGTGCAGCGTAACAATAATCTTTCCTGTCTCCTTATATATCAAGTACTGATAGTAGTGGTTGCGCTGTATAGGATAGGTAGGACCTGTAGGCTTGCCATCCGAGTCGTAGTTGCGAAAATACAAAGTATACTTACCCTCCGGTTTTCCATTGCGGTTGAGATTAACAGTTATTGTAGTAGGATTGGTACCCGAATTGTCGTACTCAGGCAAATATAGCGGAGCCGTGGTCGGTAATGCTATTTTGTCGGCATGGCTATCCAAAACATTCAGCGAATTTGCGAAGCGCACATCTGAAGTGTTATCCACCTCGTTGAATGTCTTTGGCACACAATATCCCTTGGTGTTGTAGTTGTTCACGGTCATGCTGCCTATAGCGTAGCCATAATCTGTCATATCATCACGCAGTTTCACGCTCACCTTTGCCATAGCTCTAAGCATCCGTATATTATGCAATTTGTTTTGTTTGCCCAACGTCAATGCTTCAGGAATCTTAACCACACCCCACATAGGTATATACTTGCGCATGCCTGGGTTAAGGTCGTAGGTCAGCAGCGACGGGTCGCCCCATGCCGAGACATTGCTGTTGGCAATAACCATCACTCTCTTAGCCTTGTCCACGTTAGGCTTAGCGTTTTTCCATACACCAGTAATGGCATACATAGTAGCCCCAGTAATACTTGGATCGCTAACAGTAGTAACTCGCAAGTCCTCTACATTGTCAACCTTATTGCCTTTATCGTCGTAAATGGCAATAATAATATCGTCGGTATTCACCAGATTCTCGTTCAGTATACCATCTTGCGCTGGTGAATAGTCGTCCCATCCGTCGTTATCGGCACGAGTAGACGTGGCATCGGCAACAGTAAGTGTGAATGCTACCGACACGTCTTCTGTGCCGACAGCATCATCATCGCTGTCGGAGCAAGCTGCCATCACCATACACAGCATGATGACAAAGGCAACCCTCTGAATGAACTTGTCGATAAAACGTGTTAACATCCGCACTATTCTATATGGATATGTTTAATACTGTACTGTTTTATTATAAATCTACATGTCTACATTCTGCAGCACCACGCGCCACGAGTTTACGTATATTGTGGCACTTAGCCAGTCGAGGTGGTCGTCTACAAAGAAGATGAAGCTGTAGTCGTCTTGTCGGTCGAGATATTCCTGGTCGGTCATAGCCTTGTTGTAGTTGCCTTTAACCAGCAAGGCATAGTCGATAAGCGGAATACTGAACACCATCTTTTTATTAAGATTATTATACACCTTTAGTCGTGGGTGCTTGCTTGCCAACAGTCTGTTAACTGTCATTTCAGCCACAACAGCCGACACCTGAGTATTATCCTCACTTGTCGAGCTCACCACTCCATCGTATTGCGACCAAGGATGATAAGTAATCGAGTCGTCCACAACTGGTGAGTTGTCATAGGCAAGCCATCCGTTGTCGTCTTCTATCTTGAAGTCAAAGTCGGTAGCATTCAGCTTCACGCCAATAGCGTTCTGTATCACCACCTTGACATTATTTGTATTCTTTGTTAGTGGCACAACCACAGTCTTTACACCATAGTCCTCCATACTCAGGTCTACATCCTTTAGCAGTCCGTGGTAGAGTGTGGTAAGGTCGTGCTTAATATCTCTGTCTGTACGGTTAATCTTACAGTCGAGTTTGGTGACGTCGTTGTTTATATCGCCGTCAGTATTGTATATGTACGAGTTAGTTTGGCGTTCTTCGCCCTCTGCCCATACTTGCAGAGTATAAATGCAGGGGTCGATATCCAGCGTCATATAGCCTCCTGCGGCAGCTATATCGCTCACCTTCTCGGTCTTCTTGAATGCCAGTTCGCCGTTTCTGTTATAGGCATGAAGGGTTACTGTCTTTACCTGCGAGGCAAAGGCATCAGCAAACTTCATATTCATATCATATGCGAACCTAACTCTCAGCTCTTTCTTGCATCCGCTCATATCATCGTGCATCATCGAGCAAGAAGAAACGGCGAAAGTCAACAACAGAGCGAGCGTGGCTATGGTTGTTATGTTCAAGACAGACTTAAAGTATCTCATATAAGCAGTATATATAAATAGGTGTACTATTCAATTATATTCGGGGGATAGTAGAGGGTGTGTGCGTGAAACACCCTCTACTATGGTTAAGAGGAAGAGGAATTAATTCTTACCAAGATCTACACTCTGAGTAACTACGCGCCACTGAAGAACGTTAACTCTTGCTGCGAGGTATGTATTCTCGTCTTTTGGTGTTGTAGGGTCGATAGTCTTGTCTTCATCATAAACAGGAGTACCAAGACCTGTGATAGAATTCAATGTTACTTTATACCAATGGTTACGTACGATACCACATTCTGCTACAGAACCAGCGGTACCGAGGTGATTGATAGGAATGTAATAGTATACCTTACCATCTTTTCTTACATCAGCTGTAAACTGTTCGATATCAGCTTTCGCAGTTGCAGTAACATCATCATAACCACCTGTTGCATTTTTCTTGTAAACTTCAGTTACAGTAGAAACTAACGTAGGAACTACCTGATAGTCCTTCAATGTAGTAGTTGTTGTTGAAGTTCTAGTTGTAGAGAAATCGATATCAGCAGCCTGAAGCTCCTTGTAATCTGTGCCATCCTTCTTATAGTATTTGTTGTAAGCTGTAGCAACAGCCTCCTTCAAATTATCTATGCCAAGATATTCTACACCTCTATACTTACAAACCTCAGCATTATGCCATGCACCGACAGCATCCTGGTATTTAAGAGTTGCAGCAACCAAGAACTTTGTCATGTTGTTCTCCTTCTTGTCGGTATATTCGGTTGCAGCAGCGGCAGTATTAGGCAATGTATATTTTATACCAGTTTTAATATTAGCCGTGTAATCTTTAAAAGCGTGGTTAACATTGCTATAAATACTTGTACCAGTAGCGTTAGGCATCATTGACTCCCAGAAGCAACGGTGATAATCTGCTGTATTCCAAGGATTAATACCTATATTATCATTAGTCCAGCTGTCACTAATCTGCTTAACGACCATAGCCTTTTCGTTCTCGTCTGCTACACCCCAACCGTCAATAACAGCATATATTTTAGTATTGGCACCATATGTATAAACTGGGTCTGTAGTTTTGTATAGTCCGTCACCCCAATTAGCAGCCGTACCAACTTCGAATTTAGCAGCTGTCAATTCTGTAGAAACCTTAGCAGCTACACGCTCTACATAGATATCCACAGGGTTAGTAGTTGCATCTGATTCACTTGTCTCAACGTGACCAGAAACTAAAGATGGGCAAACCTTTCTGCCTGCCTCAAGGTATGCAGAGTTTGTCATCACAAAGCCTGATATAGGATCAGAAGCAGAAGTAGGTGTAACATAGAACTTAGTGTCAGACAAGCCATCACAAAGATCGCTTAGGCTTACAGCACCATCACTATTAAGGGTTGCTGCATTAAGAGTTCCTGGATTGATAACAGTTACCATCTTTGCAGGAGCTGCAGCAGTAGAACCCTTAATCACGAGCACAGTTTTCAATATTTTATCTACAGAACCTGTTGAACCTTCTGTAATTGGTGTTGTTGTCTTCTGTTCAAGCCAATTCACTCCTGTTCCACCATCTGTTTCTCCACTTGTATCTACTAACTTGTAAGGTGAACCATCAGCATTGAAGAAGTAGAAACGTACTTTGTTAATTTTGTTTTCTGCATCAGTTCCATCCGCATAGTTAGGATCTGTACTACTACTACGTGTCGGCGTAGTACCAACATTCACAATATTCACAGCCAGATACTGAGCCTCGCCAGCTACATTCGGGTTACCTTTGCCATCGCCTGGGTCGTCCGAACTACATGCGCTCATCATCAGAGCAGCGCATGCCAAAGGGAATAATTTAAAAATCTTCATAATACTTTGAGTTTAATTATTTATGTTAATTATGTTATTTAATCTCTTCATATACTTTTCTTGCAGCCTTAGCCTCCTCGCTGTCTCCAGCCTTGTCAAGATAAGGCTTTGCACCCTCGGCATCGCCTGCGTTAAGACGTGTGCAAGCTGCATTAAGGTTGGCTGTTGGATCGTCTGGATACATACGTACCGCTATCTCCATTATCTCGTTAAACTCCTTTGAGCCAGGCTCGTAGGTTTGTGCCACCATATACATCTCGTTTTGCGAGAGCAATTGTGGTCGGGTCTTTACCAAAGCCTTAGCCTCCTCAACATTGAATGGGCGCACCTTATATTTAATATGGTAGTCGGAGTGGCGCAAGGCAGGATAGCATGCAGCCAGAAGGAACTTATACTCGTCAGCAAATGCAGTCTTAATCTTAGCCTCACGTTCGTCCTCCTTAATAGAAGTATCGTTTGCAATATCAAGTATCTGCTGTTTGTGCTCGATGTTGCTTTCGGCAATAAACTTGCGCAAACCGTCCCAATCTTCTGCAGTATGCGATACCGAGAACAAGTCTTCGTCGAGCCTTACCATTCGCTGTACATATTCCATAAGCGTCTGCGCACGTCCCTTGGCAAGGCGGTCGTTGCTCTCGAATCGTCCCTCAGGCGATGCAAAGCCATGTATATTGACAGCCAACACCGTAAGGTTCTTGTCTTCCTTAAGCGTATTGATAGTCTTAACTATACTGTCAAGCTGCTCCGGGTTGCGCCTATATAGTGGGTTAAGCTCGGTGCGGTTTACGGGGAAGTCGATGTATGCACGCTTGTCCAGCTCGCGTATCTTCTCTGCCACCACCTCTGGTCTTACAAACTTGGCAGTTGGTCGGCGATATTCCATCAGTTCGTATTGTTTGTTGGCAAGGTTGTCGCCACATCCGCAAAGGTCCTCGTTAATACGCACCTTAAAGTCAACAAACTTCTTGTCGTAGGTAACAAAGCGCAGATAGGCTATCTGCTGCGGTTTGCCGTTGGTTCGTTTCACGATGTAGGAATCAGCACCATAATTGTTGTGGCGGTTGCGCTGCTGCATAATGTGCTGTCGGCTGCCGTTAACCACAATCTTAGGCATAGCCACATCGCCATCGGCAGTTGTTATGGATGGAGAAAGAACAAACTGGTTGTTAGTAGGCATCTGCAGACTGTCGAGGTTCAGAGTCATAGACAACGTAATCTGCTTGTCGGTATGGCTCACCCTTACATTCTCCACCTTTATGCTGCTGTTGGCTATGGATACACCCTTGCACTCTTGTCCTCGGCATGGACATACGGCAAGTGTTAGAAATGGCAATATGTAAAGAAAGTTCAGTTTCATATCGTTTTTCTGCTTAGTTCTATAATACATATATCAGCGATAGTGCTGCCTTGGTAGGTCCAAAGTAGTTGGTGTGGCTGCTCTTAAGTCTTCTGCCACATGTGCCACATTTATGTTTATCGTACTTAATGAAGTCGTAGCCTATACCAAGTGATGTCTCAAGGTTCCAATGTCTTGACAATGGCCATTGATATCCGCCGCTTACGCCTCCGCCAATGAACCATCCCTCATAACGGTGGTTCTTCTGTGTGGACAGCAATCCAAAGGGAAAGTCTACACCACTAACGTTAAACTCACCTCCCATGAGATGTGCTCCAACAAACCAACCGTTGAAACTCTGACAGAACCAGTATCTATATTCGGGCGTAAACGACCAATGACGCAATGTAGAATGATCGCCTCCCGACTGTTTCCAAGGGTTTAGTCCGAAAAACATTTGGGCTGTATGATTCCTGTCTATCGAAACCTCGGCTCCGATATTAGGTGTGGTAGTAGCCCAGTAAAGAAAGTTTGTCTTTACGGCTACATTCTGAGCGGACAGTTGCGAGCATGCCATTGACAATATCGCAACGATTAGAAATGCCAACTTCTTCATAAAAATCACATATATATTAATGTATGTGGCGCAGCTTTAGTGAGCCACAGACACCGTTGTGGCACATTATCCCATGCTTTACTGCTTTATACCTTTATTATATACCGAATCGATGTTTCATCCTTTGTTTGGATAGTGGATGTTAGTACATCAATCCTTAGTTAATTTACGTTTTGTTTTTTTACTGGTTTTGTTTTATCTTTCAGTTGTTGTTTCTGGGGTGTATATTTATGTTTTGTTTTTGTTTTTTGTTGGGATATAGCTTATTGTTATATCTATATTTTTGTTGGTCACTATTATTATAAGAGTTTGCAAATTTACAAATAATGCGTGAAACGCAAAAGTTTTTGACGTGATAATTTAATAATTTCTTCATAATTATCGGGGGGGGGATTTTTTAGGCTAAAATATTGGTAATTAATGAATTAAACCATTGGTTTGTCTGATATATAGTAATATAACACTAAAATCATAAAACTAAGTAACAGTTCTGAATTGTCTTTACATATAAGTAGGAGGGTATGGCATCCCTGCCATACCCACTAAATCGGCTTATAATACGTAACTGTACACGGCAGGACACTCATGGCAGAGTGGGTATGGCAGGGATGCCATACCCTCCTACAGATTGCCACTCATATAAAGCAAAATATGAACACTTGCTTAAAATCATAAAACTATAACAATTACATATGGTTAAACATTCAAAATCTCTATTCCGTGACACGGAATGGCCATTCGGCGACACGGAACAGACGTTCGGTGACACGGAACAGAGATTTATATTGTAATAAATATCATTATCCATATATTATCGGGACAAATTAGCCGTAACACTATTGTAACTTTATCGTAATTGACATGCAATCGGTTTGTCGCTGTTTAGTTCTAACTTTGCATCCAGTTATTAACAACAGCGTATGAAAGAAAAGAAAAAGATTGTTCTGGATGTACTTAAGAAGCATCTTGAGCGTACAGACAAGTTTGAAAGTCAGGTATTAGAGCTTGCGTTGAAACAGGCTGATGGCGCACGCGATGATGGTTGGGGAGTGTTTTATTCTAAGGGTGGCAAGCGCCTTATAGCTGCCAAGAAAACTATTGAGGGCGACTATGTAGTGAAGGAAGACACTCAGGAGATAGGCGACAATGCCTTCTATGGCTGCGCCTTCTTGCGTAATGTGGCTATGCCAGCATCGGTCACTAAGATAGGCGACGAGGCTTTTGCACATTGCATCTCGCTCAACTCTGTTTATATTCCGCCAATGGTGGAGAAGATTGGCAAGAACCCATTTGTCGACTTGGACAGCAAGGTATTGAAGAACCAGTCTGCCGCCTTTGTAGTAGACGCCAAGATATTGTACAATACCGAGCGCACAAGCCTTATATCTTGCCTTACCGATGCTACTATGATAATTGTGCCGAAAACAGTTACAACCATAGGCAGTCTAGCTTTCAGCCGACGCTCTAAGCTTAAGAAGGTGCAGTTGCCCGAAGGCTTAGAACGCATAGGTCGCGATGCTTTCTCCGACTGCGATGCTCTTGAAGAAATAACAATACCTGCTTCGGTAAAGACCATTGACCCATATGCCTTCGCCAGTTGCGATGGGCTTAAGAAGGTTTCATTTCTTGGTATACCCGAGCATATTGCACGCACAACGTTCTCCGACTGCGACAATCTGATGTCGATTATCGTGCCTGAGGGCGAGGAGAAGAAGTTTCGCAAGATGCTGCATATCACGATAGATAGCGACACATTGGTATTGAGCGAGTAAAATATTTTTTTAATCATGGCAAAGCAATCAACATATACCGAACGCGACGTTAGTTGGATGTACTTCAACCATCGCATTCTGCAAGAGGCAGAAAAGACAAACGTTCCATTACTTGAGCGTCTGTCGTTTCTTGGCATTTACAGCAACAATCTCGACGAGTTCTTCCGCGTGCGTGTGGCATCTCTCAACCGTCTGGTAGACAATGAGAGTCTGTCGGAACGCAACCGAAAAGCCATAAAGAAAACGTTGAAGACGGTAAACAGACTTAACGAGGATTATTCTTCAGAATACACAAAGGCTATAAAGAAGGTGTTCGCACAACTTGAGGAGCATCATATACGCCTGCTTAAGGAGTCGCAACTGAACGACGAGCAGAAAGAGTTTCTGAAGCGTCTTTATTACGACAAACTCAACGGCTCGACCAATCCTATCTGGCTTAACGCAATAGACGACCTCAACACATTGGAGGACAACCGCATATACCTTGTTGTTAAGAAGACGCATACCGATGGTGACCATAAGGTAAAATATGCCATCATCAAGGTGCCCGATCGTGTGTACGGCCGATTTATACGCATTCCACAGTCGGATGGATTCGATAATATCATGTACCTTGACGATGTTATCCGCTTCTGTCTGCCACTTATCTTCATCGGCACAAAGCCGTCTACTTACGAGGCCTACTCGTTTAAGTTTACCAAGGATGCCGAGATGGAGGTGGACAACGACTCGGATTATGGCGCTATGGAGAAGATTGCCTTGGGTGTTAACTCGCGTAAGCGCGGCGAACCCATACGCGTAATTTACGACAAGGACATGCCCAGAGATATGCAGAAGCGTGTGTTCGACAGACTGAATGTTCGCGAGCTCGACACATCGCTTGCAGGTGGCAGATACCAGAACCATAGGGACCTGATGTCGTTTCCAGATTGTGGTCACTCGGAGCTGAAATTTGAAAAGTGGCAGCCAGTAATGAAACCAGAGTTTCTTGCCGAGGAGTCGATACTCGACCAAATACGCAAGAAAGACCGCTTTATACATGTGCCTTACCACTCGTTCGATGCTTACATACGATTGTTGCGCGAGGCCGCTCTGCGTCCAAGCGTAAAGGAGATTAAAACTACATTGTATCGACTTGCCAAGGACTCGAAGGTGGTTAAGGCCCTGATATGTGCTGCACGCAACGGCAAGAAGGTTACGGCTGTGGTGGAGCTTATGGCACGATTCGACGAGGAGAGCAATATCAAATGGAGTAAGCGCATGCAGGAAGAGGGCGTAAACGTTATCTTTGGCGTTGAGGGGTTGAAGATACACTCAAAGCTGCTGTATATCAAGACCACCAAGGGCGACCTGGCTTGTGTGGGTACTGGCAACTTTCATGAGGGCAACGCACGTGTGTATACCGACTATCTGATGATGACGGCTCGACAGGGCATTGTGTCGGAGGTGGCTAAGGTATTCGACTTTATCGACCGTCCGTTCTCGCCTATGCGATTCAAGGAACTGCTTGTGTCGCCCAACTCAATGAAGACACGCATTCTGCGCCTGTTTGATACGGAGATAAAGAATGCTCAAATGGGTAAGCCTGCTTGGGTAAAAATTAAGATTAACCATATTACCGACCAGGATGTTGTGAATAAAATGTATGCAGCATCGCGTGCCGGCGTGCGCATAGACGCATTGGTACGCGGCAACTGCTCGCTTGTGCCCGGCATTGAGGGAGTTAGCGAGAACATCCATATCGTGGGTATTATAGACAGATATCTGGAACACTCGCGCATACTGATATTCTGCAACAACGACAAACCGCGCTATTTCATCGGTTCGGCCGACTGGATGCCTCGCAACTTGGTAAATCGTATTGAGGTGCTTACACCTGTGTACGACGAGGATATGAAGAAGGACCTGATGCGCACGGTAGACTTCGGTCTGCACGATACAACCAATGGACGTATTGTGGATGGATGTGGAACTAATGATATACAGAAGGTGAAGGAAGGTGAAGAACCGTTCCGCTCGCAAGAAGAGTTACATAAAGCGTATAACAACTATGAACATAGCCGCTATTGATATTGGCTCTAACGGAGCCCGATTGCTGATAAAGAGTTTTGACGATAATGCTCCGGCTGCAACGCGCATTAAGAAACTGCAGTTTGTACGTATTCCCTTGCGTCTTGGCAAGGATGTGTTTGCACTTGGCAAGATATCGAAAGAACGCCAACGTATGATGATGCACATGATGAAGGGTTTTCGTCAGTTTATGCAATTATATAATGTGGAGCACTTCCGTGCTTGTGCTACATCGGCCATGCGCGATGCCGAGAACGGAAAGAAGGTGATGCGACGCATTGAGAAAGAGACTGGCATTAAACTGGAGATTATTCCGGGTGCCGAGGAAGCACAACTTCTGTGCAACAATCTTGTGGAAAACACGGAGAGCGGAGTTGGCAACTTTGCTTATGTAGACGTGGGTGGTGGATCTACGGAGATATCTCTTTTGCACGATGGTGTGCTTGCCGAGAGCCACTCGTTCAATATCGGAACGCTGCGTATGCTTGCTGGTGCTGTTACACCTGAGGAAAGAAATGCTATGTGCAGAATGTTGGAGAAGTATGCCGAGGATTTTCCGGGTACTAAGATAATTGGCTCGGGTGGCAACATCAACCGTCTGTTCCGCCTTGCCAAGATAAAAGGCGACTCGCGCTCATTGCCAGTGGCTACGCTTAAGCAACTGTATGCCGAACTGGCGCCTCTCTCGCTCGAGGAACGTATGGAGCAATTTAAACTGAAGGACGATCGCGCTGACGTTATCATTCCTGCTGCCGAGATATTCCTGCTTGTAGCACGTTCGCTTAAGTGCGAAGATATTCTTGTGCCTAACATATCGCTTGCCGACTCGATTGTGGACGGAATATATAGGGACGTGCAAGGCAATATGGCAAGCAAGGACGACAAGGAATAACTGTCGTGGAAAAGGACGTAATAAGGACGAAAGAGCTTTATTTCTTCCACCAATGGACGTCCTTATTGGTGATTATGCGCACAAGTTGGTTCATCACAAGACACATTTCGCGTGTCACCTTGATGTCTCTGCTGTAGGCGTAGGTCCAAGGTGATATCTGCACGAGACGATTTTCGGCACAGGCGTAGAAGCTTTTGCCAGTGGGCTTATAACGGTCGGCAAAACCGTTGTCCACAACCTCTATAACGGGCAGTTGCTCTATGAGCAGCTGCTTTTTTATTTCACGTTCCTTAGGACTTATAAATGCCGAGACGATGACAGCTCCCTTGCGTGCCGCTTGCAACACAATATCACGCTGCACCTCAAAGAGCATTGCGTCGCTGCGATGACAGATAAGGGGCAGCTTGCATGGCGCTGCCAATAGGGTGCGCATACCGATGAAAGAGAGAACGGGCTTGATATTGGGGGCGCTGACAGATTGGTTGGGGCTTTGCGCAGGGGTAATGGAACCTGGGAGCATCTGAATACGAGGAAGGAGGGCAAGCAAGGTGGATTCGATACGACGAGAATCAAGGGCAAGGTAGCGGTCGGCAAGGAAGGCACGGCGTAAGGCATCCATGGTCCAGCCATGCGAATTGCAGTTGCGGTAGATACGGAAACAATCGGGCATGGAACCCTTGATAATGGCGCGACGCGCCTGCTCGCGGATGTAACGACGCTTGGTTTCTACCTGCTCAATGGTTATGGCTTCTACATCGTTGTAGCCACGAACAAAGAGGGCGGGACCGCGGAAGGAACGGGTGTGGTCATGATCTTGCCATTCACGTGCTGCAGCACGCGCACTTTTGTTAATATCTTTTTTCATGCTACGCCAATTAATACCAAGCATGTCCCAATATTCATGGGTACAACCTATCATAAAGCCATTGACAATACGCCCAAGATGTTGCTTACATGTGTTTGAAAGATGTAGTAGGCCATGGAAATGGTCTGGCATAGCCTCAGCAGCTATTATCTTTACACCAGGATGATAGGCAGGCACTGTTTGCCATATGGCCATCACCCTCTTCCCCAGCTCCGTATACACACAGCGTGGCTCATCCTCTGCTCCATCATTGGCATCTGCACGTCCAGATATATAGCTTAGGATGGGAGCATAGCCTCGGGTGTTGATGGTTACAAAGAAATAGCCCTCGCGGTAATTGGTGAGAGCATCGCGGCGCAAAGCATCTGGAAGAGTGGACTCCTTTTGCTGTATCTTGGCTAATTGTTCGGGTGTGAGAGACATTAGGTTGATTGGTTTAGGATGCAAAAATACATTATTATAATGTATAATACAAATTTTGCAAGTAGGGAATATAAAGTTTTTTGAGAAGTTAGGTTTTTTATTAGGGATCTGGGACTTGCACCCGTTAGACAATGCTCATGCCGAGCGTGCACAAAAAAAAGCAGACTTCGATTTGAAGTCTGCTTTTTAAGTAGTGGATAGGGGAATCGAACCCCTATGCCAAGATTGAGAATCTTGTATCCTAACCATTAGATGAATCCACCATAAAGATGATAATATGTCCTGACCGCTTGGGCATAAAAAAACAAGCTCTGCTGGGGCTTGCTCTTAAAGCGTAGTGGATAGGGGAATCGAACCCCTATGCCAAGATTGAGAATCTTGTATCCTAACCATTAGATGAATCCACCGCGGTTATTTGAATCAAGAAAACAGCGGAAGCTGGGGGATTCGAACCCCCGGTACGGTTACCCGTACGGCAGTTTAGCAAACTACTGGTTTCAGCCACTCACCCAAACTTCCATACGATTAAAGTTATAACCGGAGCACTGTTTCTTAATTGCGAGTGCAAAGGTAGTATTATTCTGTGAAACCACCAAATGTTTTGTCAACTTTTTTCTTAAAAAGTTTATTTTTTATTGAAAACACTACTCTACCCTATTATCTATACATTTATAATAATGTGGTGCTATGCCTTTGACCAACTCAGGATGGAAGATGCAGATAAAATCGATGAGTAGGAAATCGGGGCGGAAAGAGGATTCCTCGAAATATGGATTGCTGTTGCTTGGCAAACACTCGTACACCTGACCCTTGCGGAAAGCACGCAGCAAGCCATAGCCCTTGTACTCGGAAAGCAATTGACTACGTGTCATCAGCGTCTTGCCATTGCCCACAAAAAGCCAACGGTCGGCAGAGGCTGCCTTGTCGATAACTTTCTCTGGCGACAAGGTTAGCGAACCGGTATGCTTATCATCGGCAAAGACATAACATCCGCCCGCATCGGCTATAAGACGCGCCATACTGCTCTTGCCACCAGGACAATACCATGCACCACTTACAACACGCTCGGTTATAACACGTGGCTTGGTCTTAGCCTTGCGCGCCATATCGCTCCACTCTATATAGTTGCGCTCAACTTCCTCGAATAATGAGTCGGCTACCTTCTCCCTTCCTACAAGTGCGCCATAGAATCTCATCCATTCGGCACGACCAAGTGCCGACGTCTCCATATACTCTGCACACTCGATAATAGGCACGCCTATATGGTCGAGCTGACCGTAAGCCACACCGTCGAAAGGAGATACCAATATGGCTTGAGCTCCTAACGACACTATACGCTCTACGGATGGACTCATGCTATTGCCACAATCGGCAACCTTGCCACTACGCACAGCGTTCTGAATAGACATCATATTTATGTATGGCAAATCGCATACCCCACTTATTACCCCAGATGCCCCAAGCTCGTCAATCAACCAGCAATGAGGAGCAGTAGACACAACAGCACGCTGAAGCGGTGTATATACAACTGTGCCTTTGGGCAGATTGCGCACACGAGCCGAGTCGGCACGAGACACAAGCAGATAGCGGTGAAGCTCGGAACCCGGTTTCCATGGGTTGGCAAGCGACACCTCAGTATAATCCTTATGACGTACCATGGTGATGTGCTCGGCATACTTGAAGTGCAAAGTATCGCCAGCCAACGATGCAGACGGCGAACTTTTATGGCCACACGAAATAGAGACAGCTACAAAAGCTGCAGTGGCTATGCAGGCAAAGATTTTCCTCATATGTATATATATAATAATGTGGCTACAAAATTAAGAATAAACACTTAAGCAAGCAAAGAAAACTGGAGGTTTTGAAAGAAAAACTAAGGTTTTAAAATAAATCCCCTAAAAAGTTTTGCGCATTATTTTATTTGTGCTACATTTGTACGAACAATTTTAAATATCTAACCTAAAAACCTATGGCACAAGAAAAAAGAAATCTTCTTAGCGGAGACTTTAGCAAAAAGAATGCTTTGCTCTTCGCTACAGCGGTGGTCATCTGCCTTATAATTTGGAATTTGCCCATCAACAGCTTCGGAATCGAAGGACTAACAGTTATTCAACAGCGCGTTATCGCAGTGTTTGCTCTTGCCACCATACTATGGGTGACAGAGGCTATATCGCCTTGGGCAACATCTGTATCGCTTATCGGACTGCTGCTGTTGACAACATCAGACAACGCTTTCCACTTTTTCCGTTCGGGCATTGACAAAGGTGAACTGCTAAACCATAGTGACCTTATGGCCACATTTGCCGACCCAATCATCATTCTATTCCTTGGTGGTTTTATACTTGCAATTGCAGCAACAAAGTCGGGACTCGACGTGCTACTTGCCAGGACACTGCTTAAACCCTTCGGCAATAAGAGCGAGAATGTGCTGCTTGGATTTATTCTTATAACTGGCGTGTTCTCTATGTTCGTAAGTAATACAGCTACAGCGGCAATGATGCTTACCTTCCTTGCACCTGTGTTCAAGGCTCTGCCTCCAGAGGGTAAAGGACGTGTGGCTCTGACACTTTCAATACCAGTAGCTGCCAATATAGGTGGTATGGGTACTCCTATCGGCACACCTCCTAACGCCATTGCACTGAAATACCTAAACGCGCCAAACGGACTGAACCTTGGTATTGGTTTCGGCGAATGGATGATGTACATGATGCCGCTGACAATAATACTGTTGCTCATTGGATGGTTCTTGCTAAAGAGATTCTTCCCATTCAAGAAGAAGACTATCGAACTTGAGATAGAAGGCGAGGTACAACACAATTGGCGTACAGCTGTTGTGGCTATAACATTCATAATAACCGTAATGTTGTGGATATGCGACCGCTGGACAGGCGTAGGCTCTAATACTGTGGCTATGATTCCAATCGTGGTGTTTGCATTCACGGGCGTAATCAAGGCACGCGACTTGGAGGAGATAAACTGGAGCGTTATCTGGATGGTAGCAGGAGGCTTTGCATTGGGTCTGGCACTTAACGAGTCGGGACTTGCCGAGAATGTTATAAAGAGCATACCTTTCGGATCATGGTCGCCAGTTGTAATATTGCTTGCATCGGGCATTATATGCTACATACTGTCAAACTTCATATCAAACACAGCAACAGCAGCATTGCTTGTACCAATCCTCGCAGTAGTGTGCAAGGGTATGGGCGACTCGCTCAACAGCATAGGCGGAACTCCTACCGTGCTCATAGGTATTGCAGTTGCAGCATCAGTAGCCATGACATTGCCTATCTCTACACCTCCTAATGCAATAGCCCATTCTACTGGTCTGGTAGAACAGAAGGAGATGATGAAGATTGGCCTAACTATGGGTATCATAGGATTGGTACTGGGCTACGCATTGCTCTTTGTTCTGGGCGAAATGCACGTATGGTAATCAAAAAACTGTAAATGAACATTACACAAGAAACATTGTATGCGATGGCTCTGACCCGCATCAATCATTTCAATCTTACAACAAGCTTGCAACTCTATAAAACATTAGGGTCGGCAACAGCTATAATGGAGCACCGCCACGATATAAAGGCGGTGCTTCCTTGTGCTACGCCACGTCTGCAAGAAGCACTGAAGGATGTATCAGAAGCTATGAAAAGAGCCGAAGAAGAACTGGCATTCGATGAGGCACACAACATTGTGCCACTTGTGCTAAACGACGATAACTATCCCGAACGACTAAGAAGATGCGAGGACGCTCCGCTTGTGCTGTACTACAGAGGCACGTCGAACCTAAACAACAGACATATAATATCGGTTGTGGGCACGCGACATTGTACGATATACGGACAAGACATTATACAACGATTCTGCGCAGATATCAAGAGATTATGCCCAGACGCCATTATTGTTAGCGGACTGGCATACGGTGTGGACATATGCGCACACAGAAACACTCTAAAGAACGGGATGGACACTGTGGGTGTATTGGCACATGGACTGGACTATCTCTACCCTACTGCTCACCGTGATACTGCAACCGAGATGCTAAGACAAGGCGGACTTGCCACGGAGTTTATGACTGGGACCAACGCTGACAAGATGAACTTTGTAAGGAGAAACCGTATTGTTGCCGGACTTGCAGACGCTACAGTGGTGATAGAGAGTGCAGAGAAAGGAGGAAGTCTTATAACAGCAAACTTGGCGCAAGACTATGGACGCGACGTGTTTGCCTATCCAGGCAGCATTGACCAGCCTTACTGCAAAGGCACCAACAAACTGATACGCGAGAACAAGGCTATGCTGATAACATCGGCAGAAGACATGATACACGATCTGGGATGGGACAACGACAAAGAACTGGTAAAAGCTAAGGAGAATGGAATAGAACGACAACTGTTCCCGGAACTGAATGAAAACGAAAAGAAGATAGTGGAACTGCTGCAAAAGAACAACGACTTGCAAATGAACACTATCAGTATGCTTACGGGGCTGCCTATCCCGGCAACAAGCTCAGCGCTATTTAATATGGAGATGTTGGGAGTTGTAAAGCTGATGGCAGGAGGAATGTACCATCTGTTAGGATAATATAATAATACACCCTGTAAGGGCAAAAGCGTACATTATCAACGCTTTTGCCCTTACAGGGCGCTTTGCTTTGGATATATTACACCCAGGGCGCTGCCCTGGGCTAGGAGCTTCTGCCCCTTCGGGGCGTACCACTTGCGACTTTTGACACACCCTCCTGTTTTTATGATTCCTTATTGTCTTTATCTTCTTGTTTATCCAGCACCTCATAACGAGAATGCTTGCTGATATACTCGGGCACAATATCCTTCATCTTGTGCACAGTCTGCATATCGTCGTACTTGGCAGCAATATCGCAAAGTTCCTCGATATCACGCTCAGCCTCGTCGTACTCGTAATTGCGCACCATAGCAATGCGAATCTTCTTATGGAACGAAGGCAAGGTGTTCTCGTTCTCGTTGAGAACTTCCTCGTAAAGCTTCTCACCCTCACGCAGACCAGTATACTTAATCTCTACGTTCTTGGCTCCACTAAGCAAAATCATACGCTTGGCAAGGTCGGCAATGCGAACAGGCTCGCCCATATCAAATACGAATATCTCGCCACCCTTGCCCTGAGTGCCAGCCTCGAGAACCAGCTTACAAGCCTCAGGAATAAGCATGAAGAAACGTATAATTTTAGGATGGGTTACGGTAAGAGGTCCACCTGCTGCAAGCTGCTTGCGGAACAAAGGAATGACCGAACCGTTAGAACCAAGCACGTTACCAAAACGTGTTGTAACAAACTGGGTAATACCCTTAATCTTGCCATCCTTAATAGCCTTGTCGAGACTCTGCACGTAAATCTCGCAAATACGCTTAGAGCATCCCATGACATTGGTTGGGTTGACAGCCTTATCGGTAGAAATCATCACAAACTTCTTAACGCCATACTTAACGCTAAGGTCGGCAATGACCTTTGTACCGTATACATTGTTCTGAATACTCTCGCTTGGATTGTCCTCCATCATAGGCACGTGCTTGTAGGCAGCGGCATGGAACACATAATCGGGACGGAATGTAGAGAATATCTTCTCCATACGGTCGAGCTTGCAAATGCTTGTTACAACAGTCTCGGCTGGGATGTCTGGGAACTTGCTCATCATCATCAAGCGGATATCGTGCTGAGGAGTCTCGGCCTGGTCGATAAGCATCATATCAGAAGGCTTATACATAGCAATCTGACGTACCATCTCGGAACCAATACTACCAGCTGAGCCTGTGATAAGCACCTTCTTGCCACGGAGCAATGCACCAACCTTCTCCATGTCCACCTGAATTTCATCGCGTGGTAGGAGGTCCTCAATCTTGACCTCGCGCAGAAGAACCTTCTCCTTATAATCCTTCTTCTTGTTCCACTGCTCGGCATTCTGCGCAATATAGATGCGCACACCGGCATTGATAAATAAATCTTGCAACTTGCGGTTGTGCAAGAACATTTCGTGCTTGAGCGGACTTACAAGCACAGCCTTAATGTTCTTAGACTGTATAACCTCAAGCAAATCCTCTTGAGTAGAGTAGATGCGCTTGCCCATAAGACGCTCCTTGTAGTGAGGCTTGCTATCGCCAATGTAACCCTCGATAAGGAAACGTACAGGCTTATTGCTGCGAGCCTCGTTGGTCATAGAAATAGCGCCTGCATGGGTGCCATATATAAGTACGTTCTGAGCATTCTTGCTAACGAGAACGTTCTCGAAAATAAGGCGGATGAGGACACGGGAAAATCCCATAAGAGCTCCAGTGAAGATGTATATAATGACGATCTTGCGACCTGTCAAAGCATAGAAAATATCAGCCCAACCAAAACGAAGCACCGAATAGTTGAACAGCAATGCCAAAACCATAGAGAAGACTGTAGCATAGAGCACACGCAGCAAATCGACAAACTGCGAGTAGCGCAATATTCCAGAATAGGTATGGAACATGCGATAGCCTAAAAGATTGGCAACACCAAAGACAAGCAGTGTGTGCGTAAGCTCGGAAGCATGCGGCAACAAATCAGTAAGAGGTTGACGCAACCACATTACAAACGCAGCTCCGAAGAAACAGAGCAAGAAATCAAAAATTACAATGCACCAATAAGGCAACGCATTTCTGCCAAAATACCAATTAAAAAAGGAACTAAATAGGGTCTGCTGAATTAATTTCATTTCAATACCTTAGTTTTTGTTCTTTTGATGAAGGGGGTTATTACTCATTTTAGCTTGAGCACAGACACCATCTGTGCTCCAACTTTGCAAAGTTACACATTATTATAGATATTATTACCATTTTTTCGGTTTTTATTACCAAAAACTGCAAAATAATCAACAAATACCAATATTCCCCCCCGAAATTCTGTTACTTCATCACATTTCTATAGCATAACGCTGCACCTATAGCCGTACAAAACTCTGAATACTGCGGTATATGGAACTTGACACCATACAGACGCTCTGTAGCAGGGAAGACACGTTGACACTGTGGAAGAAGTGTAAGATTGCCTATCATGACAAAGTCCTTGATGCCACTGCCAAGCGACGAAAGGATAGTGGCGCTACATATAGACTGAAGACACATCCATATAAGACCGAGAGCGATATCCTCACGAGATGTATTGGTCTTGGCATTGCCAAAGAGCGAAGCAATGGCATCCATAGGCAGACCTTCAAGCGGATTGGTGCAGATATCCTTAATCAACAGGTTGATATGGGAGAGGTCGCCCTCTTCGGCAAGAGCAGCCACTTGCTTGATATCATCAGTCTTGAGAAGCAATCGGGAAAGACCTTGAAGCGTACCGCCACCAATACCAATACCACCAATGTGCTTAATATCGTTGCCATCGCACTTGACAATAGATGTACCAGTGCCAAGACTTACAACAAGCATGCGGTTGAGTTTTGTCTCATAACGTGCTCCCAAGCCATCGGCAACAAACTCCTCTGCCTTGTCAGTAGGCAATCCGTATACTGGTTCGTTGATATAGGCGCTGCCTACACCGGTAAGCATAACCTTCTCTACATCAGAAAGCTGTATATGATTATCGTGAAGATACTTGCCAAAAGCACCATAAAGCGACGTTACGGGGTCGGTGGCACGTATGCGTATGGGTGACAATACCTTGCCATGCTCGTCGATACCTACAATCTTAGTGGTGCTTATGCCCACATCTATACCTATTACTATTCCCATATTATGTTGTTTCTATTTATATAATCTATATTCACAATTTGTTGCCGAACAATACTTGTTGAGTAGTTTTATAATATACTCGGCTGTATCGGTTACACCTTGCTCGCTTCCATCGTAGCCATTGACAAGCACAAGCAGACGAGTTGTAGATAGTGTAACCTTGGTACGTTCGTGGTCGCTGGTAGGTGTACCAACACCACCAATAGCATCACGGTAGACCGGAAGACCAGCAATATTTATCATTCCTCTGCCAATACCTTCGTAAGGCTCGCCTTCCTTGCCAATGCCGAGAGTAAGCGTGTCGCCGCTAAACTTATCGGCATCAAAGGCTCCTATGCTGTAGCCATACTTCATGCTGGCAAGGTTGATAAGGTCGACAAGAGTATCTATCTGATAAAGGCTCTTGCCTTGAAGAACACGACGCACAAGTGCCTCACCAGACGGACGATAGCGAGAAGGATCCTTGCCACATAACTTATATATACGTCGAGTGGCTTGAATGGATGTCATGCTCTTTAATGATTCGGTTGTAAGAGTGGCACGATAATCAGAGCCAAGAGCATCTATCTCGGCCCATAAATCGGCAGAGTAAGGGGTATTGGATATGTTTGCAGTGATGCAGGCTCCGACAAACTCGGGGCAGACGGAGTGCATCTCGTGGGATACTTGGAGTTGCATAATGATTTTTACTGAACTTTCGCAAGTTCAGAGAATTCAGAAGTTAAAGGAGTTAGCGCTCCCTACGGTCGCTAGAATTTATAGCCATTACTCTTTTTGCTGAATATTCAGCTATAAGACATACGGCTTTAAATTCTATAACTTCTTTAATTTCTATAACTTCTGAACTTGCGAAAGTTCAAATTTTTATTTTAGATGCCACAGGCAAGAATTATTAGAAATCTCTATTGCGTGGCAGTTGTTTAAAATAGCGATAGCTGACCATTGGCATCTGCGCGTGGCTTTTCTTCTTGAATGGGAGCAGCTACATCTTCAGCAGCAGCTTCATTCTCTGTAGAAGCCACGACATCTCCTCCAATCATATCAAGAAAATCATCCTCATTGACAAGAGGGATACCAAGTTTCTCGGCCTTCTGCAGTTTAGACGGTCCCATATTGTCGCCAGCAAGGATAAACGATGTCTTGCCACTGATAGAACCTACATTCTTGCCACCATGCTGCTCGATAAGAGCCTTGTATTCATCGCGACTATGCTTGGCAAAGACACCACTGATGACAATAGACTTACCAGCAAGCTTGTCGCTCGCACCACTAATCTGCTCCTCAGAAAGCTGCATCTGAAGACCGTATGAACGCAAACGTTCCACTATATCCTGATTAACAGGGTTGTGGAAATAGGCGATAACACTCTTGGCTATAACCTCACCAACACCCTCTACCTCCATAAGCTGCTGCATAGAAGCATTCTGCAAGGCATCCATTGTCTTGAAATGACGGGCAAGCAAACGAGCAGATGTCTCGCCAACAAAACGGATTCCAAGAGCAAAGACAACACGCTCGAACGGAACCTGCTTTGAAGCAGCTATGCCATCTACTATCTTACGGGCAGAACGCTCACGATTGCCTGAGCCATTGATGTCCTGTACCTTAACAGTATACAAGTCGGCAATGTTGTGCACGAGTCCACGGCGATAATACTCGTCTACGGTCTCAGGTCCCAAGGAATCGATATTCATAGCACGACGAGCAATAAAGTGCTCAATACGACCTTTTATCTGAGGCGGACAACCAGTATCATTAGGGCAGTAATGAGCAGCCTCTCCCTCATAACGCACAAGCGGTGTGCCACACTCGGGACACTTGTCTATAAACTTAACAGGCTGAGCATCCTCAGGACGTCTGTCTATATCGACTCCTACAATTTTAGGGATTATCTCGCCACCCTTCTCAACATACACATAATCGCCGATATGCAAATCGAAGTTGCGTATAAAATCCTCGTTGTTAAGAGTGGCACGCTTGACAACGGTGCCAGCAAGCTGAACAGCATCCATATTGGCAACTGGTGTTACAGCACCAGTACGACCAACTTGATAAGACACCTCATTAAGACGTGTGCATGCCCTCTCTGCCTTAAACTTATAGGCAATAGCCCAACGAGGCGACTTGGCAGTATAGCCCAACGAACGCTGTTGGCGCAAAGAGTTGACCTTAAGAACAATGCCATCTGTTGCAACTGGAAGATTCTTGCGCTCGGTGTCCCAATAATTGATATAGTCGTAAATCTCTTGAAGAGTCTTTACCTTCTTCATTCCTTGCGAAATCTTGAAACCCCATGAAGCAGCAGTCTGCAAATTTTCGTAATGACCATCTGAAGGCAGAGTATCGCCAAGAAGATAATAAAGGTAAGAATCGAGCTGTCGGCTTGCCACAAGACGAGAGTTCTGACTCTTCAATGTACCGCTTGCTGCATTACGTGGATTAGCAAAAAGAGGTTCCTCTGCAGCCTCGCGCTCGGCATTAAGACGTTCGAACACCTTCCATGGCATAAGAATCTCGCCTCGTATCTCAAACTCATGGGGATAGCCCGAACCTTCCTTCAGCACAAGAGGAATGCAACGAATAGTGCGTACATTAGCAGTTACATCATCGCCATGCACTCCATCGCCACGTGTAACACCACGCACCAACTTGCCATCAACATAGGTAAGAGAGATGGACAATCCATCGTACTTCATCTCGCAGCATACCTCAAAGTCCTCACCATCAAGTCCACGGCGCACAGAGTCGTACCAGTCGGCAACGTCTTGCTCATTATATGTATTGGCAAGCGACAGCATAGGATACTTATGCGCCACTTGGGTGAAGTTCTGATTAAGGTCGCTGCCAACACGCAATGTAGGTGAGTTGGCATCGTATAGTTCGGGATGACGAGCCTCAAGGTCTTGAAGTTCGTGCATAAGAAAATCGAATTCCTGGTCGGATATATCCGGCTGGTTAAGAACATAATACTTGTAATTATGCTCGTGCAGCGTTTTGCGAAGATATAGTATACGATCTTTTTCGTTCATTGTGACAATAGTGATTAGTCTTTATTATATGTTCAGCCTTAATTTAGGCTGTAATTAGTCTTTAATTATCTAAAGATGTTTTCTTAACATTATATATATTATAACCGGAGCTCCTACAATAGGGGTTACTGCATTAATCGGTATCACTCCTCCATCAGCCGGAAGTACACAAGCAAAGTTGCACAGCAAAGCCACAATAGAACCTATAAGGATTGTGGCAGGCAAAAGCAAGCGATAGTCATCGGTACGTAATAGCAGACGGGCAATATGTGGAACCGCAAGACCGAGAAACGCTATGGGACCACAAAAGGCAGTGGTGAGAGCCGTAAGCAATCCGGTAACTAAGAGTATAATATTGCGCAACCGTCGGGTGTTGATACCAAGATTGCGAGCATATTGTGGACCGAGAACAAGTACATTTAACGGTTTGACAAGCATGACAGATGTAATAAGACATACTACCGACACTGTAGCAAATACAGGTAGACGGTCGGCAGAAACACTGGTAAAATTGCCCATTCCCCACAACATATATGCCCTTACACCATCGGCAGAAGCAAAGAAGTTGAGCAGCATTATGACCGAAGACGACAGATATCCCGTCATCACTCCGACAATAAGCAGCATGGCATTACTGCGTATTATGCCCGAAAGCGTGAACATAAGCAGCGTGACAAGCATTGCCCCTACGAAGGCTGCTGCCAATACAGCTGCAAATCCACCAAAGCTTAAATTACCAATAGATATGCCTCCACCAAAGAACAGCATGACAAGAGCTACACCCAAGCCCGAACCTGAGCTAATGCCAAGTATAGAAGGATCGGCAAGAGGATTGCGAAACACAGCCTGAAGCATAAGGCCACATACCGACAAAGCACCACCAGTAAGCAATGCTGTGATAGCTTGAGGCAAACGCGACTCGAGTATGATGAAACGCCAACTGGCATTGGTATCGCTGCCCCCACACAAGATACTCCATACAGAAGACATGGGTATGTTAACCGCCCCGTAAAATACATTGAGCAGCAACAAGGCAACGGCACCAATGCCAGCCATAAAAAATATTAGAGCTTCGTGTTTCAAAGCAACTATCTTATGCAAGATTTTATATCTTCAATGTCTTCAGAATCTCTGTCATCTTCTGAAGAGTGGTGATACGTGTAGGCACAAGAGGCAGACGAAGCACGTTCTCAATGAAGCCCATCTCGTGCAACAATGCCTTAACACCCGCAGGATTGCCATCAACAAACAGAAGTGAATAAAGTTCGGTAAAGCGATGATGTATAGTGCGTGCTCCCTCGTACTCGCCCTTGAATTCAAGACGAATCATTCGAGACACCTCTCTTGGCAATGCATTGCCTATAACAGAGATGCTACCTGCAGCGCCACTTGCCACCATAGAGAAGGTAAGGGCATCGTCGCCACTGATAACGTCGAAACGATCGGGCTTGTTCTTTATAATCTCGTCTACCTGCTCAAGACTGCCACTTGCCTCCTTTATGGCAACAATATTTTCGCAATCATTAGCAAGACGCACTGTTGTCTCCGACTTCATATTGACGCCGGTTCTACCTGGAACGTTATATAGCACAACTGGCAACGGACTTGCCTCGGCTATGGCCTTGAAGTGCTGGTAAAGACCTTCCTGCGAAGGTTTGTTGTAGTAAGGACAAACACTAAGGATACCATCTATTCCGGTCCAATCAGTAGTCTTCAACTCTTCCACAACAGCGCGTGTGTTATTGCCACCACATCCAATAAGAATAGGCACACGTCCACGGTTTACATCTATAACGAGTTGCTTTATCTTGTTCTTTTCGTCGGTAGAGAGACACGGTGTCTCACCTGTAGTTGCAAGGATACAAAGGAAGTCGGCACCGTTCTGTATTAGATACTCTACAAGACGCTTTAAAGCCTTGTAGTCCACTTCTCCTTCGGTTGTAAATGGTGTCACCAAGGCTACACCCAATCCTTTGAATATGTTTCGTGCCATAATATATTGAACTTTGAATATTTCGATTTGGCTACAAAGTTACGATTTTATATTGAGAAAAGAACAATACGGACAAAGAAAAAACTCTAAATTGAAAGAGTTTTTCAATTATTTGTTACATCTTTCAATTTAGAGTGTACATTTTGCAACAACCATGTATCAAAATACATACAAAACTATACTTAACGTGTTTGGATTGTTACTTTTTATCGGGTTCCTATATAAAGGAATATCATTCCGAGCAATACGAGCAGCATATCAACAGCCTTGCTGCGAAGATTCTTTTCCTTGAACACCGCCGCTCCACAGAAGAAGCTAACAACAACGCTGCCTCTACGAACCATCGACACGATGCTAATCATAGCTCCCGGAAGACTAAGGGCGTAGAAATAAACAAAGTCGGCTATGCTAAGGAAGATACTTATGAAAATGATGCTCCAGCGCCACTGAAACTTTGTGGTCTTATTGCGTGTGGGCCACCAGATAAGAAGCATTGTCAAACCCATCATAAAAAGCTGATAGATATTATACCAACTCTGCACAACCATTCGGCTCAAACCTACTCCACCATTGTCGGGTGACGCCATAAGATACTTGTCGTAAAGACCGCTGACAGCTCCAAGTACCGCAGCAAACACAAGTGAGAATATCCATTTGTTGTGCTTGAAGTCGACACCCTCCTTCTTGCCACTCCTACTAAGAAGAAAGAAGGACACTATTGCAAGTAACACACCACACCACTGCCAAATGTTAAGACGCTCGCCAAAGACAAGCATAGCACCTACAAGTACCATAACGGGGCGTGTGGCATTGATAGGACCTACTATGGTAATGGGCAGATTCTTCATGGCAAAATAGCCAAACACCCATGACGACAATACGATAAGGGCCTTCAACACGATGTACTTATGCTCATGCCATCCGCAAGTCTCAACAAAGAATGTACTGCCATCGAGCACACCAGTATAAGTAGACAGCAAGATAAAGGGCAGAAACAACAACGAACATATCATTGTGTTGAGAAAGAGAACTGGTAAAACAGCGTTATCGCGCAACGCCAACTTCTTGAAAACATCATAAAAGCCCAGCAACGCCGCTGAGCAAAATGCTAATATTAACCACATACCTTATTATTATATATATTAATAGCGCACATCCTCCAAGAAAAGCGCATTGCCAGGCATACTCTCGCCTGCATTAGAACGGCTTCCGCTTGCCACAACCTTGTCAAACTGATCTATCGTCATACGATGTCTACCAACCTCTATCAGCGTGCCAACAACAGCACGTACCATATTACGGAGGAATCGGTTGGCGGATATACGAAAATGCCATTGATCATCGGCATCGCGTAACCACTGGGCTTCTGTTACATTACAAAGCGTTGTCTTTACATCGGCATGTGCTTTGCAGAAAGCTCCAAAGTCGTCAACATGCAGAAGGTGCTGCGCAGCCTCATTCATAAGATCATAATCAAGATCATAATGCAACTGGCATGAATAATGACGCAAGAACGGGTTCTTGCGTGTGTGCACATAATAATGATATGTACGGAGCGTTGCACTAAAGCGTGCGTGCATGTCAGGTGCAACAGGATATACATCGTAAACTGATATATCGCGAGGCAATAAGCGGCCAAGTTTATATGTAAGTTGGGCGCAATCAACAGCGCGTTCGGTTTCAAAATGTGCTGTCATACGGCGAGCATGCACACCTGCATCTGTGCGTCCAGCTCCAACCACCTCTATATTCTCACGAAGTAATATTGAGAGAGCCTTCTGAAGTTCCTCTTGTACACTATTGCCATTGGGCTGAATCTGCCAGCCGTGATAGTTGGTGCCGTCGTAAGCAAACACCACAAAATATCTGGTCATTATTATCAAATAGTCTTATTTAATAAACAAAATAGGCTAATTGGCACCATGTTGACGGTGTCGCTTGCCATTAGCATGGATGCGCTTGAACTGCTGACGGTGAAACTTGTCCTCTGCCTTGATAATGCGATAGACTTTTGAGGCAGGCAGAATACGCAAGAACTTCTCGTGATAGGCTTGCTGTAAGCGTTTAATCTCGAGGTCGTTGTTATCAAGTCGGCGTATGGCATCGGCACATGCCTTGTCGTCAGCCTCATCAATATAATGCCAACGCCTATGGTCGCAGAAATAAGCCATTTGCTTTTTGCGCATCTCTCTGTATAAAGGAAAAAACTCGGCTGACTCAACAGGAGTTAGTCGCGCCTCTGTAGCAACAAACTGCTCTAAGTTTGCCTCGAACTGTGCCGGGTCAAACTTCTTTGGTTCTTGCGCTATAGCTAAGACGCCGCACAATACCAACAATATTGAAATGATGTATCTTCTTAAACTCATAATCGTCAGTTGCTTGCCATAAGTGTATACATATCCTGATTGTCGAGCATAGAGTAGTTAATCTCTTCGTCGCTCACACTATTGTATGCCGAAGCATCATATGTGCTGTGATGTGTTGCTGTTGCAATATGTGTCTTGCCTGTATCTGCAGTAGACTTAAATTGCCAAACCGACACGCCTCCAACAATAAAAGCAACACAAGCAGCCACTGCCGCATAACGGCGACAACGGTGCCACCAATTAATTGTTATGACTTTGTTGTGCTGAATTGGCTCTGGTACATGCGGCACTACATTATCGGCAGCCTCAACACTATTCATTATGTTTTGCGTAAGGTTGTCGAAATAGCCTTCAGGCACCGTAAAAGGAGCCTTCTTGCCAAAACATGATTCTATATATCTTTCATCAGATTCCATACAAATTACTTTATTAGTTCTATATGTTTGACGTTTGTATAGCGTAATGGTTTAAAACAAAAATGAAATATTACTGATGTTCTTTCATAAATGCAGTTATTTTTTTCACCGCAATATGATAACTTGCCTTCAAAGCTCCTTCGGAAGTGTCGAGCAACTGGCTTATCTCCGAATACTTCATCTCGTCATAATAACGAAGGTTGAACACCACCCTCTGTACATCTGGTAGTGAAGCTATTGCCTCTTGAAGCAATGCTTGAGCCCTGTCGCCATCAAAATACTGGTCGGCTTCGAGTCTGTCTGCCACAGATATATTGTCTGAAATATCAAGCGATGCCACGTTGCGCTTACGCCTTAGAAAGTCGAGAGCCTCGTTGACAGCAATGCGATAAAGCCAAGTAGACAACTTAGAGCGATTCTTAAAATCGTCAATGCCGTTCCACACCTTAATAAACACATTCTGCAACACGTCGTCGGCATCGTCGTGACACAACACTATACGACGTATCGCCCAATACAACTTCTCGCTGTACTGAGGAACAATTGACTCGAAAAGCTTGCGCTTCTCAGTCATATCCATTTGTTGTGTTGACGAATTATTTTCCTTCACGTGAGCTGACAATGACTATTTACATATACTTTTGTATACGCTGGTATATAACATGATCGAAGCCATAGATATCATCATACCTTACAAGGGTGCCATTAGTATCAGGATACAGTGTATAATAGGTGATGAACACTGGAACCTGTGGTTCAACCTTGAGGCTGCGAAGCATCATACGACGATTGATAGGACTATTAACATCGTCGTCATCGGTACGATGGCGACCATACTTGACCGTCATCGAATAATCTATCTTCTTCATCATCGACTCATCCTTATCGGCAAGCATAAAGACGGCAAGGTCGTAAGGCTTCTCAACACGTATACAACCATGCGACACACAACGGTTGGTATGCGAGAAGACATTGCGATTTGAAGTGTCGTGCATATAGATAGAATAGTCGTTATCGAATCGGAATATGATACGCCCAAGCGAATTGCCATCACCACCTCGCTGTATCACAAGATAGTCTGAACTCATCAACATATCGCCTGTAACTGTAGCAGGATCTACCTCGCTACCTGTTGAACGCTGGCGGATGAAATAATCGTGACTGTCAAAATAGGCTGTGTTGCCAGCATTGTGCCTGACAGAATTCTTGATAATGCTCTTAGGTATAATCCACTGCGGATTAAAGTCCATTCGCTTTATTTTGCTTGTCAGCAACGGAGTCTTTGTCTTCAAGCTGCCAAGAGCTATACGCATGGAGAGATGCTCGTCGCCATCAGTGGCAACAAGATATAATGACGGAACATTGACCAATACATACTTCTTATGTTGTTGCGGATAGTTGCCATGACGCCAACGGCTACGCTCCATATTACAAAGCACAAGACGACGCTCTGCAGTAGAAAGTGACTCGTGTAAACGTTTATAAAAAACATGATAAAGAGGATTCTCAGGACGAGATGCAGCCAGAAAAGTGCCTACAGCCTTATCATTGCCAGCCATTACAGCAAATGCCTCAGATACAAACTTGGCATCAGGTCGCTTTGTAGGAACATCGTACAACGAACGGTAAGATGTGTAAACGCCACTACTGTCACGCACATCAAGACGATTGAAGGCATCGTATGGATTGACAAAACCAAAACGCATACCCTCGACATATCGCAAGAAAGCCTTTGTAAGACGATACTCCAAACGAGCATACACCTTATTTATATTATTACGACTATTCTTGTCGGAATCGAAATCAAGATCTCGTGCCCGTTGAAGGTCGCTACTTAAAGAAGAGTAGCAAAACTTTTCGGATGAAAAGCCTATACTGTCTACCGTAGCTAAATATGTAAGCAAAGTATCTGCTTTTGACGAGATGCCATTACGAGTGACCCATACAAGCTGTCCACCATCAAGATAATGACGACGAGCTTGAATATCAGGAGTCTCACGATCGGTATCTGCCAAGACAACATGACGCAGACTTTCGCTAAGCAAGTCGGCGTCAACACGATACTTAACGTCTGCCATATCAGCAAACGATTCGAGAGTTATGGGAATACGAAATTCCTTCTCTTGGCATGAGCTTAACACTCCTACCAGGAGAAGAAACAATATAAAAATCTTATGAATGTTCACTTTTGCAGTATTCGAAATTGACTACTGTTTTTTTTTATTTGATAACAATCTTTCTTGTAGCCTTATTGCCAACCTGTACTATGTACACTCCCTTTGGAAGTGTAAGGTCGTACGTCTTGTCAGCACTTTCAACCTTTGCCTTCATCACAGGCTGTCCACCAGCAATGTTGTATATACACAACGTCATACCCTCAGCACCCGTAACACGCAGATTAGAGCCATTAAGGGTAATAACAACCTTATTGAAGTCGTTGTTGTCGATAAGCTCTATCTCAGCCATACGGCTTGCTGATGCTTTAAGCGGCATTGTTGCCACAAAGGCAGTCAAAAGAAATAATGAGAGTATATATTTTACCATATTGTTCGGTTTTTGTTGCACTTATACATTTACATCTATATGATGCAAAGATATACATTTTTTCGACAAGTTGTTTTAACGAAACACTTTCGACCATAAACACTTAACAATATTTAGCATTTACGGTCGAAAGTGTAATATAATACAACATCACTTAAGGTCGATTGTCATACCTTCAGCAGTGAGTTGCGACTCAGGAAATACCTCTTGAGCCTCCTTAAGCAACTGCTGCTCATCGTCGTATTTAGAACTATAATGTCCAAGAAGCAAGCGACCCACATTAGCATCTCGAGCAACCTGTGCAGCCTGTGCAGCTGTACTATGATAATACATCTCGGCACGGTCGATATCTGCAGTGATGTATGTAGACTCGTGATAAAGACAACTAACACCAGTAACGCGCTCGTGCAATGACGGCAAATAGCAAGTGTCGCTACAATAAGCATAGCTGCGAGCAGGATCGGCAGGAGTTGTAAGACGCGAATTTGGTATCTCACGACCTTCTTCATCAGTCCACGAAGCTCCGTTCTTGATATTGTTTATCTGCGAAACTGGTATATGATAAAAGTCAATCATGTCGCGGCGTATATGTGGCAAGGTCGGCTTCTCGCGGAATAGGAAACCGCAAGTGGGCAAACGATGCTTGAGCGGAATAGACTCTACCGTAAGACTGCGGTCTTCGTATATTACCTGTTGTTTGGTTGTATCGACAGCATGAAACTGTATCTCATAGTCGAAGTCGTAGCAGAAGGTTTTAAGCATCATATCAAGCACGGGTTTAAATTCCTTTGGTGCGTATATGGCAAGAGGCATAGTGCGTCCGAGCAATCCGAAAGACGAGAGCATGCCAATAAGTCCAAAGCAATGATCACCATGAATATGACTGATGAATATAGCCACAACCTTGTTGAAACCAATGCGAGAACGACGCATCTGCGTCTGTGTACCCTCACCACAATCAATCATAAACTGTTTGCCACGAAGCTCCACAACTTGTGCAGACGGATTATGTCTGAGTGTCGGGAGGGCTGAGCCACACCCGAGAATGTGTATCTTGAATGGCTCCATTTATTTCTGACGCTTAAAAATGTATATGCCTTTTTGATTCTCAATATAAAGCGAATCGGCTCCAAGTGATGTTATGTCGAAAGTGTCGCGATTGAGCAACAGCTGTCCATTAAGTATCTTCCACGATGTCCAAGGGTTTGTTTCGGCCTTGACATTTGAGCGAACAGTGCCGCCCTCCTCTATTTCGAAGTTCTTGTCAAGACTTGTCCAATGACCCAAGAGTGATGTAACATTGATAACACGATTGGCAATCAGTTCGCCGTCAATCTTCATTCCAGTTACAGCCACCTTGTCACCTGACATAAGTCCGCCCTCTACATTTGAGACAATTCCACCCGAAACCTCGCCATCCAAATCGGCTTCAGCATCAAGAATGGTATATGTCAGAGTATCACCGGCATCGGTTACAAGTTGGAGCGAGTGCATAGATGTGCCGTCGCCACAAACTCCATAGACAGTTGTGTCTACAATTTCCTCATGAGCCTCAGCCAAAGGCTGTGGCTTTTCCTTCTTGGCATTGCATCCAACTAATGCCATAAGCAAAATGGATGCACAAAGCATTGCAACGTGTTTCATAATGGTTCTGATTTAGTTATTACTTCTTTTCCTGAGCCTTAGCCTCATTCCATAATGCATCCATCTCGCCGAGAGTCATATCCTTAAGTGGTTTTCCGATGCGGATAGAATGCTCCTCAATATAGTTGAAGCGGTTTATAAACTTGGCATTGGTTTTCTCGAGAGCCGTGTCAGGATTTATCTTGTACAGACGTGCTGCATTAATGAGCGAGAAAAGGAAGTCGCCAAACTCTTCGGTAGAACGTTCTTTGTCTTCCTTTCGAATCTCGGCTTCCAATTCGCCAAGTTCCTCACGCACCTTTCCCCACACATCACCTTTGTCTTCCCAATCAAATCCAACATTGCGTGCCTTATCCTGTATACGATAAGCCTTGATTAGTGCAGGCAAAGCATCAGGCACTCCAGAGAGAACACGCTTGTTACCGTCTTTCTCGCGCAATTTAATCTGCTCCCAATTCTCTATTACCTGCTGCGCTGTCTTTACCTCTTCTGATGTGTCTTGCTCGTCAATATCCTCACCATATGGCAATGGCTTTGGCTCTGGCACGCCAACCTGTGAAGGATGATAGACATGCGGATGACGGAAGATAAGTTTGTCAACAAGTTTGTTGCACACATCGGCAATGTCAAACTGCTCGTTCTCCTGACCAATCTTGGCATAGAAGCACACATGCAGAAGGACATCGCCAAGTTCTTTGCAGATGTTTGGCTCATCGTTCTTTATCAGAGCGTCGCACAATTCGAATGTTTCTTCTATTGTGTTAGGACGCAACGATTCATTGGTCTGCTTTCGGTCCCATGGACATTTCTCGCGCAATTCGTCGAGCACATCCAACAGACGACCGAAAGCCTTAAGTTTTTCTTCTCTTGTATGCATAAGTTATTTATGTCGGATAATACATATTATTATACAAAGGTAAGCATAAAATCCGACATAATGTCCTTTGTACAAGTTAATATATACTATCTACGAATTGTTTTCAGACCGTGTATAGTTGCAATCGGGTCTTCCGACTTGAAAACGTAGTTGCCGCTTACCAATACATCGGCACCTGCTTCTACAAGCAATTTGGCTGTCTCACCATTTACACCACCATCTATTTGAATAAGGGCATTACTACCAGTACTGTCGATAAGTTGACGCAACTGACGAGTCTTTTCTACAGAGTGAGGAATAAACTTCTGACCACCAAATCCCGGATTGACACTCATCAGAAGCACCATATCAACATCGTTGATAATGTCAACAAGCATAGACACTGGTGTAGAAGGATTGAGCGTTACGCCAGCCTTCATACCAGCTGCATGTATCTCCTGAATGGTACGATGCAAATGCACGCATGCCTCATAGTGCACATTCATCATCATGGCACCCGTAGCTGCAACTTGCTTTATATAGTTTTCTGGATGCACAATCATAAGATGTACGTCAAGCGGCTTCTTACATTCCTTTGCCAATGCGTTAATAACAGGAAAGCCAAAAGAAATATTGGGTACAAATACGCCATCCATTATGTCGAGGTGCAACCAGTCGGCCTCGCTGTTGTTAATCATTTCGATATCCGACTTCAAATCGAGAAAATTTGCAGAAAGCAACGAGGGGGAAATAAGAGTCTCCATTTCTATATGTTATGCTGTTATGTTTAAAGTTGTTGTTTGGTTTGTTGTCACTTTAGTTAAGGCAATACACATTGCCTTTTGCTCCAGCCGATTTAGCAACACGATAAGTGTAGGCTATCTGCCGGATAATGTTAAGCGTCGTTTCAGACGGCTTGATGTCTTCAGGGGTAAAATGTTTCATAGGCAATTTTAAAGTTTGCAATCATTGTTTATTATAGTAACGAGGATTAATTGTTTTTATTACATTTGTAGGCAACTAAATATTTTTTTCACTGTAAATTTTACTTTTGCCATTTAGCCAGGTCAAATAAACAGAACGACGCAAGAAACGTCAATATACACAACGATACAACAAGTAACAATGAATAAAACGACGACAGATAATAACATATTAAACGCTCTAAGGCATGACATGCAACGTGGGTTCACCATGTTTATACAACGATACCGCGAACCAGTATATTGGCACATACGCCGTCTGGTTGTGAGTCACGATGATGCCGAGGATGTAACACAGGAAGTATTTGTTAGGGTGTTGCGATCGATAGACAAGTTCAGAGGCGAATGCAGTCTTACATCATGGGTATACCGCATTGCTACCAACGAAGCAATACGACTGATAAACTCAAGGCGATCGGACACTTGCTCAATAGACACTACATCTGCCCAAACCATCGGCAATATAGAAGCCGATAACTACGTTGATTTCGACGATGCTATCGCTGTTAAGTTTCAGCAAGCAATACACTCGCTTCCACCCAAACAGCAAGCAACATTTAACTTGCGCTACTATGACGAACTGGAGTATGAAGAGATAGCCGAGATAACGCATTCGACACCGGCAAGTGCCAAGGCCAATTATCATACTGCCAAACAGAAAATAGAAGCATTTATGAATAAATAATGACCCGAAGCATATTATATATAATATGTACGCGTACATTAAAGCAATATAACAACAAAATAGAGATAATTATGGAAAAGAAATTTGACTTCAACCAAATAGGCAAACGTATGCCCTACACCACTCCTGACAATTTCTTTGATAAATTGGAGAAAGAGGTCAAGGCTTCATTGCCAAGCGAGCGAAAGAACCAACACGCACGCATCATTACAATGTCGGTTCTGTCTATAGCCGCATCACTGCTGTTGCTCTTCGGTATAAGCACAACAATTAACAATAAAGGTGATGACGCTAAAAAGGAACAGTATAATATGGCTGCTGTAGAGAAGGCTTTCAACAATCTCGACGACGATGACCAAAATGCTCTTATAAACATCTATCAAGATGATGTTTTCACAAGCTTGAATTAAAGTATAGTTGTTTTAAAATTTATAGAATTATGAAGAAGTTAGTATTAAGATTATTTATGGTTATGTGCATGATGACAATTTCGTCTACTATAGTAAATGCACAGCACACAAAACCAGGTGTTCAGAAAACCGAACGTCAACGTATGACACGTGAGCAACTTGCCGAGACACAAGCCCGACATATATGTTACGAACTGGCATTGGATGATGAGACAAGTGCCAAGTTCACCACCGAATATTGCAACTATATGAAGGAGTTATGGGCCATAGGTCCTAGAGCTGGCAAGCGACAGCAAGGTGAGATGACTGATGCTCAGGCAGAAGCCAAGACAAAGCAAGACTTTGAACGCAGTCAAAAAATACTTGACCTTCGTACCAAATACTACAAGCGCTATTCTACATTCCTTACACAACGACAAATACAGCGTGTGTACGAGATAGAGAAACAAATGCGCAACCGCTTGGCTAACAAAAGACATGCAAGAGCAAGAATGCCAAGAAAGTAATAATACTGTTCCTTTTTAAAGACAATCTTCAATTAAGAATTGTATAGTAGAAATGAGTATAATAATTAGATTTTTGATTTCGGCTCTGTTGGCGCTTGGCTGCGTCGACAGAGCATTTGCTCAGACTTCTTTCTCTAAGGAGTCGTTTACAGCAACAGACGGAACAGCCCTACCCTATCGCAAGGCTTCAATACCTGGAATTGGTGACAAAGCATCACTTATAATATATCTGCACAGCGGATCAAGCAAGGGCGATGATAACGAAACCCAATTGCAAGAACCAGGCATCAACTACATAACAGAATGGCTCACACAAAACAACCGCAAAGCTATTATGGTTGTGCCGCAATGTGCTAAAGACAAGTCATGGATAGGCGATATGCTCGTTACAGTGAAGGCTATGCTTCAAACATTTGTAGACCGTGGCGTTGCCGACAATGTTTATATCTTTGGTGGTTCTATGGGTGGCACTGGTACTTGGAATATGTTGAGTCTATACCCTAATTTCTTCGCAGCCGCTATGCCTGTAGCCGGCAATCCGTCAGGACTTAATGCAGAGAATGTGGCCCAAACACCATTATTCACCGTAATGGGAACAGCCGATAGACTGATGAAAATACCAACAGTAGAAAGTTTTCTTGCAGACATGGATACCTACAATGCCGAATACCGCTTTGAGACAGAAGAAGGATGGTCGCACGAAGACACTTGCAAGAAAAGCTACACCAAAGAACGACTCAATTGGGTATTTAGCCATAAACGCAACACCGAGTCGAGTGTAAATGGCATAAGCACAAATGATATTATGTCCACAACTTGGTTCAACCTTGACGGAAAACGTCTTAATGGCGAGCCACAGCAAAAGGGCATATATATAAAGAAATGTGCTGACAGCAACGGCAAACTAAAGAGCACGAAGATTGCTATCGGCATATAAAAAACATGGAACGTCGAGCAGTGATTGCCCGACGTACAAGAAAGCATAAGTATTTAAAGATATGAATTTTTTTATTCAGCTGCTTCTATTATTTCTCCCCATAAATCACATAGCTCGGTCATTTGTCCAAGCACTATATCTGCTCCATTATCAGCAAGAGCCGAGTCGGGAAGCGGTCCACTATTTACACCTATTGTAAAACATCCGGCTGCCGAACCCGCACGCACTCCAAGTGGAGCATTCTCAACAACAATACCTTGCCATGGCTCATTGTTGCCTGTCTTGTGCAATCCCATAAGATAAGGATCGGGATTTGGCTTGCCATGCTCCACATCGTAGGCTGTAACAATATGGTCTTCGGTAAGGAATCCATCAAAGTCGGTAAGTAAGCGTTGTATCAAAGGGCGCTGTCCGCTTCCGGTAACAACGCCAATGGTAAGACCAGCCGACTTAATCTTCTGCATTATATCTATAACCCCAGGGAATATCTCGGCAACGGGCATATGGTGGAAGATGTCGGTCTTGACATCATACATGCGTTGTGCTTCCTCCGGTGTTATCTCCTTACCTTTCTGCTGAAGTACGTACTTGCGTATAGTGTCTACACCGCGAGCACCCTCTGTTGCATAAGAGTCGGCAGCTGTAAAATGGATGTCAAACTGCTTCATAGCCTCATGCCAAGCTACAGCATGGTTTGGCATTGAATTGTATAGCACGCCATCCATATCAAATAGCACACAACGTGGCTCAAACTTGCTATAGCCGTGCTGTAGCTTGTACGCCAATATCAAATCTTTAATCATATTATATCTCATAATACTGCCTTTTCCACAACCCTTCCCTATTGAGGAGAAGCTGTGGGTAAGACTTCAATTTATCGAATAAAAAACGGACTGCATTATATGAGCAGTCCGTTTTTCATTAATATAGATTCACGTATTATCGTGTTAGAGTTATTTTTACTTCTCGTCAGCCAAACGCTTCTGAATAGCCTCGCTCTCAGCCTCATATCCTGGCTTGTTGAGCAGAGCAAACATATTCTTCTTGTAAGCCTCAACACCTGGCTGGTTGAATGGGTTTACACCGAGGATGTTGCCGCTGATACCGCAAGCAATCTCGAAGAAGTAGATAATCTGACCAAGGTAGTACTCGTTGAGCTGAGGAACAGAAAGGCGGATATTAGGAACACCACCGTCTACGTGAGCCAAACGTGTGCCAAGCTCAGCCATCTTGTTTACCTCATCAACACGCTTGCCTTCAAGGAAGTTTAGACCGTCGAGGTTCTCGTCATCGTGTGGGAAGAGTACTTTCTTCTCAGGAGCCTCTATGCTGATAACTGTCTCGAAGATAGAACGCTCGCCTTCCTGAATCCACTGACCCATAGAGTGAAGGTCGGTAGTAAAGTCGCAAGATGCAGGGAATATACCCTTGCCGTCCTTACCCTCTGACTCACCATAGAGCTGCTTCCACCATTCGCTCATGAAGTGGAGCTTTGGCTGATAGTTTACAAGAATCTCAATCTTCTTGCCTGCCTCTGCATAGAGAGCGTTGCGAACGGCAGCGTAGATAGCAGCAGGGTTCTCGTCGAATGGAACATCCTTGCCTGTAGCCTTCTCCATATCGGCAGCACCATTAACGAGGGCTGTGATGTCGAAGCCTGCAACAGCGATAGGCAGCAAACCTACTGGTGTAAGCACTGAGAAACGGCCACCTACATTGTCAGGAATAACAAATGTCTTGTAGCCTTCCTTTGTAGCGGCAGCACGAGCTGCACCCTTGTGAGCGTCAGTAATAGCAACGATTACGTCCTTAGCTTCTTCCTTGCCACGCTGGTCCTCGCACTGCTTCTTAAGCAGACGGAAAGTGAGAGCAGTCTCGGTAGTTGTGCCCGACTTAGAGATGTTGATTACACCGAACTTCTTGTTCTTGAGGTATGTTGTAAGCTCAGCGAGATAATCCTCGCCGATGTTGTTACCAGCGAACACTACTGTCGGGTTCTTCTTGTCCTGAACGAGCCAAGCAAATGAATTGCCAAGAGCCTCAATCACGGCACGTGCACCTAAATAGCTACCGCCAATACCTGCAACAACCACAACCTCACACTTCTCACGCAGAGTATTTGCAACGCTCTGAAGTTCGGCGATGAACTCAGGAGTGATAGAAGATGGCAAGTGGAGCCATCCGAGGAAGTCGTTGCCAGGGCATGTGCCATTCTCAAGAGCCTCCTGAGCGGCCTTAACCTGTGGTTCATAAGCTTTGACTGCGCCCTCTGAGAGGAACTGGGCAGCCTTTGTAATGTCTAAGCTGATACTTTTCATGTCTTATCTTTTTTTTAATGGTTATATTTTAGTTTATTTATTTGTTTATAGGTTTTTCAGCCACTCCTCACCCTTCTTTGTGTAGGTCCAAGCAAGGATACTGCCAACAATAACTATAACTAATGAAAATATTAATCCTTCCATTATGTTACAAGTTTTTGAGCCACTCTTTTCCAGACTTGGTATAAGTCCAAGCAAGAAGACTTCCTACTACCAATATTACTATTGTGAAAATTAATCCTAATGCTTCCATTATGCTAATACTTTAAAATTCTATTTGCAAAAAATGCTGTGAGATATGTAGCAATACTTCCAGCAATTAATATCCATAACTTAGGAGTATATGTTCCATCAGTAAAGACGGGGACTATTCCTCCTAACACCAAGCCTGTAAATATCAATTTCGACAAATCATAAAAATACCCTGCAAGTTTCTCCTTGCGTGTTTTCATTTTGTCCTTTTCGTCTCTCTGTCCCATAGCCCATAGATTTAATTACCTGAACGAGTCGGTGAGCAGCTTTATCTCAATCTGCGGACTTATACGCTCGTACAATATATTATATACGGCATCGAGGATTGGCATATTAACGTGGTGGTGTCGGTTCTTCTCCTTCATACACTTGGTTCCGAAGAATCCCTCGGCTATCATCTCCATCTCTATCTGAGCGCTCTTCACACTGTAACCCTTACCTATCATTGTACCGAAGGTGCGGTTGCGTGAGAACTTGGAGTAGCCGGTAACGAGCAAGTCGCCAAGATACACAGAGTCGTATACACTGCGATCTATTGGATTGATGGCTGTAAGGAATCGCGACATCTCCTGCACTGCGTTTGATATGAGCACAGCCTGAAAGTTGTCGCCATATTTCAGTCCACTGCAAATGCCTGAGGCAATAGCATATACGTTCTTTAGCACCGAAGAGTATTCAATACCAATAACGTCGGACGAGGTTTTTGTCTTGATAAATTCTGAGTCAAGAACTTCACAGAAAGCATGTGCCTTTTCTTGGTCGGCACATCCCACTGTTAGATATGACAGACGTTCGAGAGCCACCTCCTCTGCATGCGACGGACCGCCGATGCAAGCAAGGTTCTCATCGGGCACATCATACACCTCATGGAAGAACTCAGAGCAAGCAATATTATCATCGGGTACCAGACCCTTGATAGCCGTAACAATAAACTTGTCGCGCAAACGGGTCTTTAGTTTCTTGAGGTGATTCTTCAGGTAAGGCGATGGTACAACAAACACCAAGGTATCATAAGCCTCAACGATGCGGTTGATATCGCTCGAGAAGAATATCTCATCGGTGTTGAAGTGTACACTCGTGAGATAATTCGGGTTATGGCTTAGGCGCTTAAACTCCTCTATACTGTCGTCACGGCGCATATACCACCCAATGTGGTGGGTATGTCCTACCACAATCTTGGCAATAGCTGTAGCCCAACTACCTCCACCAATGATTGCAATTTTCCCGATATTATACATTTGTCTTATTGTCTTTCAAATTTAAGACTAAAGAGGAGGTGCCGTATATTCGGCACATCCCCTATAAAGTATATCTATTATTCAGCAGTTTCTGCTGTAGCAGCACCGTCAATCCACTTCTGGATATCGTCTACCGATGGCTTGTCGTAACCAAGCTTGTACTTCTTGTTTATTTCGCCAATCTTCTGCTGCAAGCCCTGAGCCTTCTGGTCGCGTATATCGGCAATAAGGTTGAAGCCTGCCTTACGCAGAACGTATACCCAATTCTCGGGTACACCAAGCTCGCCCCACTCCTTGATAGAGCTCTGAGGCATCTTTTTCTCTGGCTTCATCTGTGGGAAGAACAATACCTCCTGAATGTATGTCTTGCCTGTCATAAGCATAACAAGACGGTCGATGCCGATGCCGATACCTGATGTAGGAGGCATACCATACTGAAGAGCACGGAGGAAGTCCTGGTCGATAATCATTGCCTCGTCATCGCCCTTGTCGGCAAGCTTCATCTGGTCGATGAAACGCTCCTCTTGATCAATAGGGTCGTTAAGCTCTGAGTAGGCATTGGCAAGCTCCTTGCCATTTACCATAAGCTCGAAACGCTCTGTAAGTCCTGGCTTTGAGCGGTGCATCTTTGTTAGAGGCGACATCTCAACAGGATAGTCGGTAATGAATGTTGGCTGAATGAATGTGCCCTCGCAGAACTCACCAAAGAGTTCGTCGATAAGCTTACCCTTACCCATTGTCTCGTCTACATCCATACCCTTCTCAAGGCAGAATGCACGAATCTCCTCCTCGGTCTTGCCATTGCAGTCAAAGCCTGTCTTCTCCTTAATTGCGTCAAGGATAGGCAAACGACGATAAGGTGCCTTAAAGCTAACGATGTTGCCGTCAATCTCGCGTTCTGGCTTGCCATTTACGGCAATACAGATAGTCTCAAGCAACTTCTCGGTGAATGACATCATCCAGTTGTAGTCCTTATACTGAACATAAAGCTCCATACATGTGAACTCAGGGTTATGGTTACGGTCCATACCCTCGTTGCGGAAGTTCTTACCAATCTCGTACACACCCTCGAAACCGCCTACGATAAGGCGCTTTAGATAAAGCTCTGTAGCGATACGCATGTACATATCCTGGTCAAGAGCATTGAAGTGTGTAATGAAAGGACGGGCAGAAGCACCACCTGCAATTGACTGCAATGTAGGTGTCTCCACCTCTGTATATCCAGCCTCATCGAGCACACGGCGAAGTGTACGCACTACAGTAGCACGCTGAAGGAAGGTTTCCTTAACACCATCGTTTACAACAAGGTCTACATAACGCTGACGGAAACGCAACTCTGGGTCGTCAAACTTGTCGTAAGCAACACCATCCTTATACTTAACAATAGGCAGTGGCTTCAAACTCTTCGACAGAAGAGTGAGCGACTGTGCGTGTACAGAAATTTCACCAGTCTGTGTACGGAACACATAACCCTTGATTCCGATAAAGTCGCCTATGTCGAGCAAACGCTTGAACACAGTGGTATAAAGAGTTTTATCCTCGCCAGGGCAGATATCATCACGTGTTACATACACCTGAATGCGGCCCTTTGAGTCCTGAAGTTCCACGAAGCTCGCCTTACCCATTACACGGCGGCCCATCATACGGCCTGCGATAACCACCTCGCGTTTCTCGTCTTCGTCCTTAAACTCCTTCTTGATATCCTCTGAGAAGGCGTTGGTTGGGAACTCGGCTGCTGGATACGGGTCAATGCCCATGTTGCGCAGCTCCTGAAGACTCTGTCTTCTTACAATCTCTTGTTCGCTTAGTTCTAAAACGTTCATATTAGTATATCTTTCTTTTTTATTTTGTTTTCTTTGCCTTTTGCATTGCCTTCAAGCCCACTTAAGCAGGCACTTGTAAGACAATACACGTGCAAATTTACTAAATAATTCTGAAAGGTTGGTTGTTTTTAATATTTTATTGCATATAAAAGAGGTTCATCCGATATTTGAAGTTATACAAGCTGGAGTTTTATCGGGAAGGATTATATTATATGAGTATATGTCAGGGCTTTAACAAAAACCGATAAACATAAAAAAACAGAAGACACGGGTACATGTTAATATTTTAAGACATAAGAACATAAGAAAGGGTGTCCGTAATGATACGAACACCCCAATAATATGTACCTATTTAGTTCTTAAATATCAATCCGTCATTATCGGCATCGATAGTGATAGGTTGCTCGCGCTTAACCTCGTCCGAAAGAATCTTCTTTGAGAGATCGTTTAGCACGTAGCGCTGTATAGCACGCTTTACTGGACGTGCACCAAACTCTGGATCGAATCCTTCATCGGCAAGGAAGTCGATGGCAGCTGGGGTTACATTCAATGTAAATCCCTGAGGCTCGAGCATCTTCTTGACTGCGTTCATCTGCAATGTCACTACCTGTGCTATCTCTGGCTTGGTAAGTGGCAAGAACATTATAGTCTCATCAATACGGTTAAGGAATTCTGGACGGATAGTCTTCTTAAGCATCTCCATTACCTTCTCCTTAGTGTCGCTTATTACGTGGTCGCGGTTCTGAGGTGTAATACCGGCAAACTGGCCCTGTATATATTGACTGCCAAGGTTGCTGGTCATGATGATGATGGTGTTCTTAAAGTTTACTGTGCGACCCTTGTTATCGGTCAGACGACCGTCGTCCAATACCTGCAAGAGGATGTTGAACACATCTGGATGAGCCTTCTCTATCTCATCAAACAACACTACTGAGTATGGTTTGCGACGCACAGCCTCGGTAAGTTGACCGCCCTCATCATATCCAACATATCCTGGAGGCGCACCGATAAGACGACTAACGCTGAACTTCTCTTGATACTCGCTCATATCGATACGTGTCATCATCGTCTCGTCGTTGAAGAGGTATTCTGCCAAAGCCTTTGCAAGTTCTGTCTTACCTACACCAGTTGTACCAAGGAAGATGAATGAGGCAATAGGACGCTTCGGGTCTTGCAAACCTGCACGCGAACGTCTTACAGCATCGCTCACAGCCTTGATTGCCTCTTCCTGACCAATTACACGTTTGTGGAGTTCCTCCTCAAGATGCAACAACTTCTCGCGTTCGCTCTGCATCATACGTGTTACTGGTATGCCTGTCCAACGGCTCACAACCTCAGCAATATCGTCAGCAGTAACCTCCTCACGAATCATAGCGTTGCCATCCTGAGTAGACTTAAGCTGGTTCTGAATACTCTTGATATCATCGTCGAGTTGCTTCAGTTTGCCATAGCGTATCTCAGCCACACGCTCGTAGTTGCCTTCTCGCTCGGCACGCTCGGCCTCAAACTTGAGTTGCTCTATCTGCTGCTTATCTTGTTGAATCTTGTTTACAAGAGCCTTCTCGCTCTCCCACTTAGCACGGAACGAACTTTCTTGGTCGCGCAGTTCGGCAATATCCTTGTCGAGTTGTGCTATCTTGTCGGTATCGTTCTCACGCTTTATTGCCTCGCGCTCTATCTCAAGTTGCTTTAGCTTACGTGTTATCTCATCGAGCTCTTCAGGTACAGAGTCGCGCTCCATACGCAGCTTTGCGGCAGCCTCATCCATAAGGTCAATAGCCTTATCAGGAAGGAATCTGTCGGAGATGTATCGCTCAGACAACTTAACGGCGGCTATACATGCATCGTCCTGAATACGTACCTTGTGATGGTTCTCATAGCGTTCCTTCAAACCACGAAGTATAGATATAGCCGACAGTTCGTCAGGCTCGTCTACCATTACGGTCTGGAAACGACGCTCAAGTGCCTTATCCTTCTCGAAGTACTTCTGATACTCGTTGAGAGTTGTGGCACCGATACTTCTCAGTTCGCCACGTGCAAGTGCTGGCTTAAGGATGTTAGCGGCATCCATTGCACCCTCGCCTCCACCGGCACCAACAAGAGTGTGAATCTCATCGATGAAGAGTATTATGCGACCGTCGCTGTTGGTAACTTCCTTGATAACACTCTTAAGACGCTCCTCAAACTCGCCTTTGTACTTGGCTCCGGCTACAAGCGCACCCATATCCAACGAATAGAGCTGCTTGTCCTTAAGGTTTTCTGGCACATCGCCACGTACGATACGCTCTGCCAGGCCCTCAACTATCGCTGTCTTACCCGTACCTGGCTCACCTATCAATATAGGGTTGTTCTTGGTACGACGTGAAAGTATCTGGAGCACACGGCGAATTTCCTCGTCACGTCCTATTACTGGGTCGAGCTTGCCCTGACGTGCTTCCTCAACAAGGTTCTTGGCATACTTGGCAAGACTCTGGTAGTTCTCGTCGCCCGACTGCGACTGTACCTTCTGTCCCTGACGCAATTCGTTGATAGCCTTAACGGTCTCCGCCTCAGTCATACCGGCATCCTTAAGGATTCGGCTTGCTGTAGAGTTTACCTGCAACAATGCGAGCAATATAGGCTCAACACTTGTAAACTCGTCGCCATTCTTAGTAGCGAAGTCCTGTGCACGCTGCAACACCGAGTTGGCATCATTAGACAGATAAGGCTGTCCGCCCTGAACACGCGGCAGACGCTGTATCTCAGTATCTACTACAGTGTCTATCTGAGTGGCATTGACACCTAATTTCTGGAAGATGTATGTAGCTACATCCTTGGCCTTCTGCAATACACCCTTCAAGAGATGCACCGGCTCTATGCTCTGCTGTCCATTACGCTGTGCAATATTTACAGCCTCTTGAACAACCTCTTGAGCTTTGATTGTAAATTTGTCGAATGTCATATTTTGGTTCTCCTTTCTTCTTATTGTTATTCTTAAATTATTCGTTTCGCATTATCATAATATATAATAATGTGTAGCTTAATGCACCATCAGCAACCATGCGGTGTGCCGACGGCTTTCGATAAGAATAACGCAAACTATATTCCACGAAGAAAAAACACGACAAAATGTCAGCAAACCGTAGAAAAGGTGGATATCTATATGACAAATTGACAGAAAACGACTGTTACTATACATTTATTGTCTCCATCAAGCGGCTTTGCTGAGCGTTGGGAATAATGTTGTTAGATTCAAGAGTAGCACTTGCCTACTCTTGAATCTATATTTTTGCTGCTTTTCTATCGCCTAAACAAGGCTCAGATATCATATTAGTTTAATCTATGCTTGCTATCAAACGAACTTTTGATTGCTGTCAAATGCTCCTATGCTTGCTATCAAACGAACATTTGATTGCTGTCAAATACACTTTTGATTGCAAACAAATGGATTTTTAGCCAATGAAGAGTACTTCAGATTTGAGGCTATATGCCTTATGCAATTGCCACATCACCCAGAATGTTGGATATTTCTGGTTTATTAATATTCGGCCTCATTAGCCAATCTCCACGCCGTAAGATACGAGGCACGGCTAATGTCGGTGAGCTTAGGATAATTTACGCTTTGTGGTTCATCCGACGGAAAGTTGTAATGTGGCTGACCTCCTGTATGAAACCACACAATAGGCACGCCCTTGAGATGAAACGAACCCTGGTCGCTACCTCCAACCGGATTGTCCCATGAGCGATAATCGGTTTCAAATCCAAACTTATACTTTGCCACATCCTCCTTAAGCCATTCGCCAAACTTTGGATGCGAGGCTGTGAAGAAATACATCAAGTATGGGCTGTCGGTGCCGCTGCCCACCATGTCGAAGTTGAGATAACCCTTAACCTTATCCATATGCGGATAGTTCTGCGTAAAATAGCGCGAGCCCAGCAATCCCAGCTCCTCACCGTCCCAAAATGCAAATACCACGGTACGCTCGGGCTGTACACCACTCGCCACAAACGCCTTCATAATTTGCAGAACTGCCGATACACCCGATGCATTGTCATCAGCTCCATTGTATATCTTGTCGCCCTCAAGGTCGGGATACATACCCTCATGGTCGAGATGAGCACCTACCACAACCATCTCGTCGGCTTTCTTTCCTGGCAATACTGCAAGCACATTGCCAAGATGCAAGGTTTGATGCACCTGTTTCTTAATCTCGGCTATCGAATCGGCTTCAACAAAAAAGCGCGCACCACGCTTTAGTCTCTGCACTCCACAAGCCTCAAATGATTGCTCATACGAATTGCCAAGCATAGGTTTCAGACCCAACTGTCGCATCTGTGATATGATGTATTGCTTGGCAATACGCGAGCCTCGCTCTCCGGCACGACGTCCCTCAAGCAAGTCATCGGCAAGAAAATAGACGTGGGCACGTGCTGCATCCTCTGTTATAGAACGCAGACCAACCTCTCGCTGTAGGGCCATGTGCTTGGCCATTTGCTTTGTATTGCCCTTGGCAGCCTTAACACTGGCCGCACAAGCTGGAGTGGCAAGCGCCATGACCGCAGCCACAGATATAAAAAATGACGATTTCCTCATTTTATGATAATAGATGTTTATTGTTTGTTTATTTTTGCAAACATACTAAAAAACCTTGGCATAACAAAATAATGATTGGTAATTCTGCCACTTTATATTCCTAAAGAAGCAAAAAAACACGTGTATAATATTTTGTCATATAAAGCGAATATTGTAACTTTGCACACTAAGAATAAAAACATATTTCATATATAATCATACACAACATTATGGCAAAGAAAGCTTTATTGATGATCCTCGACGGATGGGGCATCGGCAAACATGGTAAGGGAGATGTTATCTACAACACACCGACTCCTTATCTCGACTATCTCACAGCAGTTTCAGCTCACTCTCAGCTCCTCACATGTGGCGAGGATGTTGGTCTGCCTGAAGGACAGATGGGTAACTCTGAGGTAGGCCACTTGAACATCGGCGCCGGCCGCATCGTTTATCAGGACCTCGTTAAGATTAACCGTGCTTGCAAGGACGGTTCTATTCTCCAGAACAAGGAAATCGTTAAGGCTTACAGCTACGCCAAGGAAACTGGCAAGAAGCTCCACATTATGGGCCTCACATCTACTGGTGGTGTTCACTCTTCACTCGACCATCTCTTCAAGTTCATCGAGATTGGTAAGGAGTATGGCTTGAACGATGTATACGTTCATTGCTTTATGGATGGCCGCGACACCGATCCTAAGTCGGGCAAGGGATTCATCGAGCAGGTTCAGGAGTGCTGCTCAAACAATGGCGCACATATTGCAAGCATCGTTGGACGTTTCTATGCAATGGACCGCGACAAGCGTTGGGAGCGTGTAAAGGAGGCTTACGACCTCTTGGTTGAAGGCAAGGGCAAGCAGGCTACCGATATGGTACAGGCTATGCAGGAGAGCTACGACGAGGGCGTAACCGACGAGTTTATCCTTCCTATCAACAACTCTACTGTTAACGGAAAGATTGAAGAGGGCGATGTTGTTATCTTCATCAACTATCGTAACGACCGTGCCAAGGAGCTTACCGAGGTTCTTACACAGAAGGACTACACCGAGCAGGGCATGCACACTATCAAGGACTTGCAGTACTTCTGCATGACTCCGTACGATGCATCATTCACAGGCGTAAACATCCTCTTCCCGAAGGAGAACGTTATGAATACTCTTGGCGAGTATCTCGCTGCTAACGGCAAGCGTCAGCTCCATACAGCAGAGACAGAGAAGTATGCTCACGTTACATTCTTCTTCAATGGTGGTCGCGAGACTCCGTACGAGGGCGAGGACCGCATCCTTGTTCCTTCGCCAAAGGTTGCTACATACGACCTCAAGCCAGAGATGAGCGCATACGAGGTTAAGGACAAGCTTGTTGGTGCCCTTAACACTCAGGAATACGACTTTATCGTTGTAAACTTCGCCAACGGCGATATGGTAGGCCATACTGGTATCTACAACGCTATCGCAAAGGCTGTTCACGCTATCGACAACTGCGTTAAGGAGGTTGTTGAAACCGCTAAGGCTAACGACTACGAGACTATTATCATTGCCGACCACGGTAATGCCGACAACGCTATCAACGAGGATGGCACTCCTAATACTGCCCACTCTTTGAACCCGGTTCCGTTTATCTACGTTACCGACAACAACTCGGCTACTGTAAAGGACGGTCGTCTTGCCGACGTTGCTCCTTCTATACTCCACATCTTGGGTATGGAGCAGCCTGCCGACATGACTGGCGAGAACCTTATCCAGGACAACAAGTAAACAAACGTTGCTTAACGGCGTTTAGGCTATAACTATTAATGCGTATTCTACAATATGATGTAGGATACGCATTTTTTTAAGCCTTACAGCTGTATCAATACAACACCCAAGACAAACTATCGATAAAAACAAAACAAGATATGACGTTCGACCAATTCATTAGCGACTGGCAGTCGCCCTCGCCTACCCTACTTGTTCATACAAGCGGATCAACTGGCAAGCCAAAACCTATGCTTGTAGAGAAAAGCCGTATGGAGGCTTCGGCCCGTATCACGTGCCGCTTCCTTGGATTACAGCCTGGCGACACGGCTCTTCTATGTATGCCTCTCGACTATATCGCAGGCAAGATGGTATGTGTGCGAAGCTTGGTATGGAATCTAAGGCTTATATGTGTCGAACCTTGCGGACATCCATTGCAACATCTTGACGAAGTGCCTACTTTTGCAGCTATGGTACCTATGCAGGTATACAACTCGCTGCAAGCCGACAACGAGCTACGAATGCTCAAACAGATAAAACACCTTATAATTGGAGGCGGAGCTATAAGCCACGAATTGGAGGCTACCCTGCGCACATTCCCAAATGCGGTATGGAGTACATACGGCATGACCGAGACGCTGTCGCATATTGCCTTGCGTCGACTTAGTGGTGCCAACGCAAGCGAATGGTATACACCGTTCGATGGAGTGGATGTAAGTCTTAACCAGGATGGATGTCTCGTGATAAATGCACCCGAAGTGTGTGCCACAACTCTTACCACTAACGATATTGCCGAGATAGACAGCGACGGGCGACGCTTTCGTATACGCGGACGACGCGACAACGTGGTGTGCAGCGGTGGAATAAAAATGCAGATTGAGGAGATAGAAGCCAAACTGCAAGCCCATACCGATGTGCCACTTATTATAACTAAGCGTGCCGACGAGAAGTTTGGCGAGACAATTGTGTTATTGGCCGAATGCAACGACATTGAGCCAATAAAGGAGCTGTGCCGTGAATGGCTGTCAAAATACGAGCAACCACATGCCTATATATGCGTAGAACGTTTGCCACAGACAGAAACCGGCAAACCGGCAAGAGCAGAAGCTATGCGTATTGCTTCTGACTACAAGAATAAATGAATACGTATTCATTTATGGTAAGTAACAGTTCTGAATTATCTTTACATATAGTAGGAGGGTATGGCATCCTTGCCATACCCTCTAAATTGGCTGTACAATCATGGCAGAGTAGGTATAGCAGGGATGCCATACCCTCCTACAGATTGCCGTTGATATATAAATATAAATACTTACTTAGTGAAATACACTTCTTATGGTGATCATTATCTGTTTTTATACACCAGGAACAAAGAACGAGTGCTTCTCGCTCTTCTCGCGTTCGTGACGCAAAATGTTCTGCATGTCGTATACAATCTGTGGATGCTGAGCAGCAACGCTCTCCGACTCCCATTGACTCTTCTTTATATTGTACAACTGCGGCTGTGGGTCGCTACCTGTCTCTGTCTTAGGCGCCCAATCAAGTAGCTTCGGACCATCACTTGGCTCAATATACTTCCACTCGTTGGTGCGTACAGACAGCACATGATTGTAGGCAAGCTCTATAACGTAAGGACGATCGGTTGTGTTGGCACCAGTAAGAGTTGCTGCATAGTTATGACTATCAGGAGCTCCACCCTGAGGTACACGTGCACCGATAATGCTTCCAAGCGATGCCATCCAGTCGATCTGCGATGTAAGGGCATTTGATGTCTGACCACCCTTTATCGCCTTAGGCCAACGTACAATGGCAGGTACCTGGGTGCCACCCTCAAATGCGCTGTACTTGTTGCCACGCCAAGGACCAGCAGGCTTATGACCATTGAGCAACTCCTCTGCACGATCCTTATAACCATCATCAACTACAGGACCATTATCGCTTGACAACAAGATGATTGTATTATCGGCAATACCGAGTTTGTCAAGAGTCTCCATAATCTGACCTACCGACCAGTCGAACTGCACAATAGCATCGCCACGCAATCCCATTCCACTCTTATCGCGGAAACGCTGGTGTGGGAAACGAGGTACATGCACATCGTTTGTGGCAAAGTACATAAAGAATGGACGGTCCTTATTCTCCTTGATAAAGTCGATGGCATGTGTTGTTATCGAGTCGGCAATGTTCTCGTCCTTCCACAATGCCTTGCCGCCACCACGCATATATCCAATACGACCGATGCCGTTGACAATAGACTGGTTGTGGCCAACACTCGACTGTAGGTTATAGCACAATTCTGGGTTGTCCTTGCCAGTAGGCTCGCCAGGGAAGTTCTCCTTATAGCTAACCTCGATAGGAGACGACGGGTCGTAATTGGCTACCGTTCCATCATTAATAAACACACATGGCACACGGTCGGCAGTAGCAGCCATAATATAATGATGGTCGAAACCGATGTCACCCAGGTTCATAGGTATCTGTGCATTCCAGTCCTGTGTGCCCTGAGTCTCTCCAAGTCCTAAATGCCACTTGCCAATAGCGCAAGTACGATAGCCACAACTCTTGAACATATCAGCCATAGTATACTGTCCTGGCTTGATAATCATGCCAGCATTACCAGCTGCGATGTCGGTATCAGGACGACGCCAAGCATACTCACCAGTAAGGATTGAATAGCGCGACGGGGTACTTGTTGCAGCTACAGCATGTGTATCTGTAAAGCGTATACCTTGCTGAGCAAGACGGTCTACGTTAGGTGTCTGCACATTCTTGGCACCATAGCATCCCAAATCGCCATAACCAAGGTCATCGGCAAGGATGATGATAACGTTAGGACGTGTTGGGTCTGTGTTTTTAGGTTTCTTGGCAGCCATTGCCGACTGTGCGGCGATAGGTGCAAGAAGCGAAACTGCGATTAAGTTCTTTACTTGTTGCTCCATAGTTTGTTGTTTTATAGTATATTAGTTTTAGTATATTGTATCTGTTATTATTTTAATTTGCAAAGATAGTGCAAATCGAATGCAGAATATCAAGCTTGCTTGAATATTATGCTGAGATGCAGCCTATATTCTGCAAATTTAGATAAAATTTCCGAATTATAAGCCAGTTGGGATAAAAGTTACCTTTTGCGGAGATATTTTTGTTTATAGAGGAAAGGTACGGCAATAATCTCTGCAACACAGTTGCAGAGATTGCGTCAGCACTTGTATTCGGACAAAAAAGTGAAAAGCCTTTTCACCTCTTGTCTTTAATAAACCGTAAAGACTGAATAAACGTAGCGTTTTTCCTTGCCATTTATTTCTATCTCCCTGCCCAAGCGGTATTCGCCAGGAGAGAAATCTTTCTCGTAGTCCTCGCTTCGCAGAGGAATATTTATGTCATAGCTTCCGCCGTTGCCAATATTCACCGCCAACAGGGTGGCTGAATACATCGCTCCGCCCTTGCTCCTTTCCCTGTGTTCAAAGGGTATCCAATTTTCGCCAATCTTTTTCTCAACGACCCTTTTGCCTTTTAGCGAAATTGATGAACACTTAGTGTTGTTTACAATCTTGGCAGACACAATGGTGTCAACGGGTGCCTTGAAACGATTTGCAGACAATTCCATCATGATGCTGTCACCGCTATCGCTGTGCAAACTGTCACTCAGAGCCACCGCAACGGAATCGTTGCCGTTTGAGCCAGTGGCTTGTGTGGAGCATCCCGTAAAATAGCTACATATGGACAATGTTAATATACATATCAGATTTCTCATACGTTCAATACCTCTTAAGATTCAATGCTTCCAAAACGTTATCCGCCTTAGAGTATTTCTATAAAATATTACAAATATAAGAACATAAACAGTTTGTTGTTTATTTTATTAACCATAATTAATAAGTTTAACATTACAGTTCTTAAGTGACTTGATGCTTCATCTCCATGTTGTTGAGGTGTCAATGGAGAGCACCAGCGTCTACTGGATACCAATATGGCGTGTGCTGTCTCCACAACGCTGCAATATACGTATGAGCAACTACGTTTCCAACGTTAACAGCAAAAGCTACAAAGCCGTGGTGAGAGCTATCTCACAAGGGATTACCGCCCCCGAAGAGTTGGTGAAGCTAATACATGGGCGCATCATCAACCACCACGGCATTGATGTCATCACAGCATCACTCAAAGGCGTGGTAAGCCTTGCAGAGATTGACATGATATCACAATTGCGTGATGAACTTGACATTGCGGAGGTACACAAGGAAGAATGCAGAATATCAAGCTTGCTTGAATATTATGCTGAGATGTAGCCTATATTCTGCAAAGATAGTACAAAATTGGCTAATTAAAGAATAAGTTTGGATATTTTTTTATTATAACTATCAGAGTAAGTTATAAAATATTATAACTAACTTTGCACCACAAAACAATTATTGCATAGAAAAGATGAATCTTCCAATAGACTTTGAGCAATACACACAACAACTACTTGGCTACGGTCTATACAGCCGTCTAAAGGCTGGACTGGATGCCGAGACCACACCAACTAGCATACGCCTAAACCCATTCAAGGCACAAGGCAAGGATGCAACAAGTGCACTATACGACGTAGTTGTGCCTTGGTGTAAGGAGACTGGACGATATCTAAAGAGTCGCCCTAACTTCACTTTCGACCCTCTGCTGCATGCAGGTGCCTACTATGTGCAAGAGGCAGGCTCGATGTTTGTCGATAATGTTGTGCGTAACCTTATACATCAACCCATAACAATGCTTGACTTATGTGCCGCACCAGGTGGCAAGTCTACTGCCTTGCGTGCAGCCTTGCCTGAGGGTTCGCTGCTGTTCAGCAACGAACCTATGCGTACTCGTGCACAAATATTAAGCGAGAATTTGCAGAAATTTGGGCATGAGGATGTGGTGGTGACAAATAACTATCCACGCGACTATCGCAAGTCGCGCCTTATGTTCGACGCTATACTTGCCGATGTTCCATGTTCTGGCGAAGGTATGTTCAGAAAAGATGATGGAGCAAGAGAAGAGTGGAGCTTGCAAAATGTAGAAAACTGCTGGCAACTTCAACGCGAGATAGTAAGCGACATATGGCATTGTTTGCGTCCGGGCGGATTGCTTATATACTCTACATGTACCTTCAACGCACACGAGGACGAGGAGAATGTGGAATGGATAGCAAGCGAACTGGGTGCCGACTTTGTAGAGATTCCTATTGAACCCGAATGGAATATCACGCCAGCAGTAGTTGGCAAAGCTCCTGTATATAGATTTATGCCAGGCATAAGCCGTAGCGAGGGTCTGTTTCTTGCCGTATTGCGAAAGCACGACAATGGCGACAATAGCTACAACGAAAACTGTTCGGACAAAAAGAAACAGAAGAAAGACAAGAAGAAGGCTGGCAAACCAAACAGCAAGCAGCAATTTGCAAATGTAAACATACCTCTGACCAATGCCGCCGACTTTGCCATACGACGTACTACAGAAAGGATATACGCCATTCCGTCAAGATGGGCCGACGTGTACGATGATGCTGCTAAAACATTAAAAGTGATACATGCTGGTGTGTGCCTTGGAACAGAAAAGGGCAAGGATGTTATTCCCGACCAATCGGTTGCCCTGTCACGACTCATTGACAAGGATGCTTATCCACATGTGGAACTGGGATATGCCGATGCCATTAACTATCTAAGAAAGGAAGCGGCTACTCTACCCGACGATACTCCACGTGGTTTTGTACTTATAACATACAAGGGCACTCCTATTGGATTTGAGAAGAATATTGGCAACCGTGCCAACAATCTCTATCCGCAGGAATGGCGCATAAAGAGTAGTCATGTACCTGAGACGGAAAGCCCCGTAATAGAATAAAGCTGTTTGGGTTTTAAACCTGTATTATCTTTGGTTTAGCCCTTAAAAAGAAATAATAATATCTCAACAATGCAACAATATCTCAACCTTTTAAACCGCATCCTGACAGAGGGTGCAACAAAGACCGACCGTACTGGCACGGGCACAAAGAGCGTGTTTGGCAACCAAATGCGCTTTGATCTTGCCGATGGTTTCCCACTTCTTACCACAAAGAAACTGCATCTCAAGTCTATCATATACGAATTGTTGTGGTTTCTGCGTGGCGACACCAACGTAAAGTATTTGCAAGAACATGGCGTACGCATTTGGAATGAATGGGCCGACGAGAATGGTGACCTTGGTCCGGTATATGGTCATCAGTGGCGTTCGTGGCCAAACTATAATGGTGGCACTATTGACCAAATACAGAATGTGCTTGATATGATTAAGAATCATCCCGATTCACGCCGTATGATTGTATCGGCTTGGAATCCTGCAGAAGTGGAACAAATGGCTCTGCCGCCTTGCCATTGTCTGTTTCAGTTCTATGTTGCCGACGATAAACTGTCGCTTCAACTATACCAACGTTCTGCAGATACCTTCCTTGGTGTGCCATTCAATATTGCATCGTATGCTTTGCTGTTGCAGATGATGGCTCAAGTATGCGGACTGAAACCGGGTGAGTTTATCCATACTACCGGTGATACACACCTTTATCTTAACCACCTTGAACAGGCTAAGCTGCAACTTACACGCACTCCACGTAAGCTGCCTACTATGAAGATAAACCCTGATGTTAAGAACCTATTCGAATTTAAGTACGAAGACTTCGAACTTGAGGGGTACGATCCATGGCCACACATTGCAGCAACAGTAAGCGTTTAACCGCTCTGAGGTTAAACGAATTAGGAGTTAAGAATTAGGAGTTAAGAATTAGGAGTTAAGAATTAGGAATTACGAATTAGGAATTAAGGATATGATAACAATAATTGCCGCCGTTGCTGCCAACCGCGCTATCGGCTTCGAGAACAAATTGCTATATTGGTTGCCCAACGACCTTAAAAGATTTAAGGCACTTACAACAGGCAACACTATCATTATGGGACGTCGCACGTTTGAGTCGCTTCCTAAAGGCGCATTGCCTAACAGACGCAACATAGTGATTAGTCGTACGCAAAACGAATTTCCAGGTTGCGATACCTATAACTCACTTGAAGATGCTATAAGCCATTGCTCTTCGGATGAGGATATATATATAATAGGTGGAGCAAGTGTGTACGAGCAGGCATTGCCTATAGCCGACCGTTTGTGTCTTACAGAAATACACGACACACCAAAGCAAGCCGATGCTTTCTTCCCAAAATACAAGGGATGGCATGAAGAAAAGCGCGAAGAACATACCACAGACGAGAAACATAATCAGGCATATGCCTTTGTTGATTATGTGAAGTAAAGACAACTGAAACGATATAAATAAAAATAATACATCACAAACGATTTCTGTTTATATTATTATTTATTGAAGTTTCGCATGTACGGAAGTTATAGTAGTTAAAGAAGTTATCACTCCCTTCGGTCGTTAGAAGTCATAGCCAATAGCCTTTTTGGTTGTATATTTAGCTATAAAGCATATGGCTTTCGCTCGGCTCTGCCGCTTGCATAGCAAGAACTTCTCTAACTTCTTTAAATTCTTTAACTTCCCAATTTGCGAAAGTTGAGTTATTAATAAAAAAAGCCAGCCGCTTGATTGCGACTGGCTTTTTTTATTAATATTATTGTCAACAAACTACTTTGCCGACACGCTCAACTTGAATGTATCGCGTCCAACCTTAACCACATATACACCTGCCGAAACAGAAGATAGGTCGATAGACTGACTGTAGTCATCGGTTGCTATAACACTTGACTGCTGCTTACCGTCGGCAGAATAAACTGCAATAACATCACCCTGATGTGCTCCAAGCACAATCAGACGGCTGCCAACAGTCTTAACCTTAACGCCACTCTTGCCACTTACACCATTGATGCCACTTGCAACAATGGTAACCTTGTTAGAGTACTTCTCGCCTGTGAGTGAATATACAGCAGATACCTGGTAAGACAAGTACTTCTCGTTAACCGACTCGTTATCAACGAAGACTGTGTCGGTTGTTGTCTCAGCATTGAGTTTGTCGCCATTACGATAAACATTGTATCCGCCAAACACATTCTTGTCAGACGAAGCGGCATTGTTGGCCTTTACCGACTTGAATGTAACTGCATTGCCTGCTGTACACTTAGGAGTGAAGCTAAGAGTCTTGCGAGGTGCCTTAGGCTGTGTACCTGGCAGAGTGTTAGAGTAAGGACTCAGACCAATAGCTATATTCCAGTTGGCATCTACTTCCGAACCCGAATCTTCCATTGTTGTCCATGTAACACCATCCGAAGAGTAAAGGTCGCCACGTCCACTACGTGCAGGTCCACGGTCGTATCCAAGAGGAACAGTTATCTCATTCTGCTCGATATATACAGCAACACGCAAACTCTTCGACTCGTCTATCTTCAACGGTTCGTCAAGATGGATAGTATTGAAAGAGTACTGCTTCAATGTTGGCACAAACTGCTGACGCACGAGAGTATTGTTCTCGTATACAAGCAGGAAGAGAGCTTCTGGTATCTGGTTGATATAAACCTCTACATCGCTAAGGGCAAGATTGCCATAACCCTTAAGGTCGGAAGCAAACCAGTTGGCACCTGCAAAGAACGCACCACCATTGGTAAGTCCACCTGCCTTATAGTTGCTGCCGTCATGCCAACGCAAATATATAGGCTCGCTCAATGCTGGGAACTGCCATGAAAGCTTATTGCCCTCAGCTGTCTGATTGACAGTAAGGTTTGTAGGAGCAAGCGAACCATTGTCGTAATATACATCCACACTCATAGGAGCAGTCTTCTCGCTAACTGCAGCAGTCTGTGTAACAAGAGCCACCTGATACTCGTATTTGCCTGGCAACAGATTGTGGTCGACGTATGCAATGCCGTTAACCGGAACATCATTTATCTTCTTGCCATTGCGATAGATATCAAATCCCTCGAGGTTGGTCTGTGGTACAGATGTGTAGAGAGCAATATCGTCTACATACTGTGCTGTGAGAGCGTCTTCGGTAGCAATAGCAACATACTCAACACCTGCAGGAAGTTCGCACAGAACATCTTGCCATGATTCTGTAGTGCTATAGCTTTGCAGACGGATAAAGTTCTCACGGTTGGTTCCGCCATTCGAATAGTATACCTTAAGTTCGCCGTTACCATTATGGTCGTCGTCATTGCGTACAGCAAGACGCATATACTTCATGCCCTCTGCCTTGATAACACCAAACGCAGCAGTATGCTTTGGAGCAACAATAGAGTTGCTGCCGCTGAACGATTGGTCAGAAGCAACCTTCCAGTTTGACTTATACGACTCATGGCTTACAGCGTAGGCTTCATTGCCAACAGTCATATCGTCGAAATTGTCTACCTTTGATGCATTGATGTGCATGTCTGGGTCGGCAAATGTTAGAAGCACGTTATAGCCGTAGGTAGACTGCTTTGCAGCAACATTTACCGGTTGCTTGGCCTCACCAGTTGGGAAGATGATAGCTTGAGCAGATACCGACTGCGATGATGTCTCGCCATTGATATATACTGTTTCTACTGTATAGTTGTAGCTGCCTTCCTTCTCTTCTGTCTCGCTAAAGTAGCGTCGAGTAAGCGTTTCAGTATTGCGTTTCTCGCCATTACGATATACATTGTAGCCTGCTACAGTCTGCAAACCACCAAGGTCGAGCACAACAAACTCTGTTGGCTTGCCCTGACGTTGCAAAGAGAGCAACATATATGTGATGCCGTCGTTTGAGATGAACGAAGACATACCACCAGCCGAAACCGAAGCAATATCGTCTATCTCAACATACTTGCCCATATCTATCGAGCCTGTACGTTCGCCTGTAGCAAAGTCGTAAATACCAATAGTGTACTTGTTGGCATCATTGCCTTGCTCAAAAGCATATATCTTGCCATTAGCATAAGCCGTACCCGAAGCTCCCTTGTATATAGGACCAGTTCCGAGCTTGCTGCCATTCTTGGCTACATAGATAGAACTCTGCCAGTCGCCTACCTCAAAACCTCCATTACCACCATCGAGTGTAGGCACAAAGGCAAGGTGACGCGAATACTCAGATATAGCGATATCCTCCACATTCTTCATAGTTGTAATGTCCACACGATGTATTTTTGTGGTGTTGTCGGCAACATACAGCCACTCGCCATCGTATGCAAGGTTGCGAATGCCCTCAATATCATCTATCTTGTACGAAGCAACAAAGTTGCCCATAAGGTCGTACTTGTCTATTCGTCCGTCCTCATTGTATATAGATACGTATACGTACTTGCCATCGGTAGCTGTTGCCATACCCGACTTAGGTCCGTAGAACGAGCGTACAAACTCAGGATATCCTGCTTCTGTTGTAACTGGGCGACGCTCAATATCGGCAGTAAATGTCTGCGCATTACCAACTGTAGGATTGTCCCAACGTAGAGACACCTGGCGGTTGCGTGTTACAATGGCATTAAGGTTATGCGGAGCTGTCTTGTCATTCACCTCATATGCCTCAACAGATGTTGGCTCACTTGGCTGCGATTCGCCTCCATCTGCATATACCGAAGTAATGGTATAGCTGTGTATGCCAGTATTGGTAAGCACATCATCGTATGTTGTGCCGCTCACAGTAGAGGCATTAACCTTAACACCATCTCTATATACGTTGTAGCCAACCGGCTGCTCCTCTGTATCGGTTGCGCCATTAAGCTTAACAGATATATTGAAGTTGCCATCGATACCCGATATAGATGCCGAATACCATTTCTTACCATCAGTAGAGAGCATATTGCTCTTGCCAACAACAGCCTTGTTGCCATCGATACCAAGTGGCTGTACTCCAGCATCGTTCATAAGCTGCAAACCAAAGAGATACTTATGACCAGGCTCTATACGAATGTCATCTTCTACTGGAATCTCGGTCATAGTACCGTCGTACATCAGTTCGCCCTTATATGCCTTCTTGTATATTGTCTCGCCATCCTTCTGGATAAGTACAGCAATATAGTTTACAGGATTTACTATCTGTACCGCTACAGCAGACACACGCTTGTTGCGATATGCCACAAGGTCGGTTGCATCCCATTGTGCTCCGGCATAGAACACGCCTCCATCGGCAAATCCAAGGTCATCTTCATGTCTTCCATCTGCCCACGACATGGTAGCGGCATCTGCCGAACCAGCGAGAGGTGACTTCCAATTAAGATGTACATTCTTGTTGCCATCGATTGTAGACATCACGCTTACTGGTGCATAGTATTGTGCACCATCCTTAACAAATGTACTGAGCGAGTCGCTCATAGCCGATTCCTTAGATCCATATACTGCCGACACCTTATATATATATGTGCCATATACAAGCTGTCGGTCTGTATAAGCGAGTTCCTTTACAGGCTCAGCATTAACCTTATTGCCGTTGCGATAGATGTTGTAGCCATCTGCCACAGCCGAACCATTGCCCTTCTTCCATGTAAGTGCAACGCTTGCCTTACCTGCAGTAGCCTGAAGTTGCTGCGGACGCGGAGTAGCCGATTCGCTAATGGCATTAAGTTTAAAGTTTATAGTCTGGTCGTCCATCTGCGGATTGGTCTGCAATACAGCCGATGTAGAATAGCTGTCGCCATTCTTTGCCTCAAGAGCATTAAGGTTGACATCGAACTCTTGTGTAGCTCCTGGAGCAAGTGTGCCATGTTTAGGCGACAATCCAAGCCACTTGTCAGTCTCGCACAATGTATATCTAAAGATGAGGTTAGGCATCTGGTTGAGCGTACCCATTAGGGTGAGCTTGCCAGGAACAACATCTGTAGATGCAAAAATACCGCAAACATAGTTGACACCCGAATTAGCGCTACCAAGAACATATCCCGGTGCGTCGGTAAGCGAGTGTTTCTCGGCGGTGAGCTTCATTGTATTGAGATTATACTGACGTATAAGCACCTTGTCTATCTGTTCGGTACTCTCGGATGTCATATCTGCCAACCAAAGGTAAGGACCACCAGGCGATACATTATCATAAGCCGAACCATATACAGACACACTCTCGCTGCTGCTGAACGACATAAAGTTTGACATCTGCTCGCCCTTTTTGCTGATAAGGCCAATTGTAGTGAATCCACCAACCCAGAAAGCATCAAGGTCGGGATCGTAGCTACAATGTGATATCTTCAAAGAAGGCTGCGACGCTACTGTAATTACGTCAACAACACGACGGTTGTCAAAGTCGAGCTTGAAGAGTCTATTCGAATGGTCGCTACCATAGAAATAGCGTCCATCCCATGTAAGGTCGTACAGAGCGTAATACATCTCTGGGATGTTGAACTGCTCTATAAACTTGCCATTGCGGTCGTACTTCCAGAACTTGCCCAACTCTATTGACGATGTAGTGTAATAGAACTCGCCGTCAAAAGCTATTGACTGCTGCAAATCGCCAGATGCTGTGAACGATGGTTGAATCTCCCAACGTGTAGCAGCATTGCCCGAACCTGCCTTAGGCTTATTACCCAAGTGCCATACAAGGTCGCCATCACCATTGTTGGTGAGAGAGAACTTCTTAACCATATTGTCCTCGGCAGCCATATCGGCTACGATGCTTGTGGCAGAAAGTGATATTGCCGGCTTTGTGAGCTTGGCATTAAATGTATTTGCAGCACCACTCTTTATATTCCATTGAGCCTTGTATATATTGTATCCATCGCGTACAATGTATACAGTATAGTCGCCCTCCTCAATCTTGTCAAGGTTTATATTGCCACTGGCATCGGTCTTTGCCTTAACAACAGCACCATTATCGGCAGTCAGGGTAACATCACAATTGGCTATGTTGCCTTCAGATGCCGACGAGAGATTAAGCTTTGCGCTTGTCCATACCGGTGTCCAAACCTTAACGTCGTCCACATACCAGTAGTTAATCCACTTTGCATTGGCACCATGAGCACGGAAACGAACCTTGAAAAGGTCGCTATCGAGATATTTGCCAAGGTCGTACTGGAATGTTGTCCATTCGAATGTGCCATTAGAATTGTCGAATGTCTTCACTTCCTTCCAAGTCTTGCCACCATCCGATGTCACCTCTACTGTAAGATAATCGGTAGTAACATTCTCGCTGTTGCGCAGACGCAACTGGAATCGTAATACGGTATTGGCACGATCGGCTGTACGAAGCTCGCGTGTATTTAGGGCCTCGTTATAGTTGTTGGTTGTAGACCAACGGTAAGTAGCAGCCGGATCAACAAGTCCATACTCGTAATAGTCGATAGACCAATGCGACTCTTGTGTGCCATCGAGCAATTCGGTTGACCACATATCCTCGTGCATAGTCCAATCGTCGAAACTATCCTCGAATGGCAACATACGCGTATCGGGCACATTAACCTTAAGAGGTTCGCTTGCTGCCGACTCCTTACCATCTTGCTGTACAGCAGTTACGGTATAGGTGTAATCGCCATAATCGGGAACGTTGTCGCTGAACTTAACCTCGTCAACTGGTTTTGTTGTTATCTTCTCGCCATTGCGATAGATATTGAATCCAACAACAGGATTGGTAGCAGCAGCACGTGCTGCAACACGAGATGCCGGACGCACCTTATTGGTACCGACGAAGATATCGTCGATAAGCAACATAAAGGCATCGTCAGACACACAGTTGATAGTTACATACTTAGCCTCCTTCGGAATGGTATACTTAACAAGTGTCCATTCGGCAGGCAACTCAACGTATGGTTCTTCGCTTACAAACTTAAAGTCGGAAGGACGTTTGCCCGTTGTAGAATAGCCTACACGCACACGCTCCGGACTTATTGTTCCGTCTGTCTTATAGCTGCGTGCCCAGAAACTAATCTGGAAGTCGGCATCAAACGACAATTCAGGTGATATGATGTAGTCGTTATTCTTAGAGTCGACAGAACAGAAGTCTACGAGCATCTTCTTGCCCGAATGGGGCATATAGTTAGGATTCTCGTCTGTAGCAGGCGATGTCTGCGAAGGGTTCATCACTATGAACGCCATTTTTTGTCCTTGATTAGGGAATACACATGCCTGCCATGTGTATGTTTTCTGGTTGTCGGCGTCGATATATGTCCATCCAATACTTCCGGCAGAGTTTATCTCGAAGTCGGTATGACCTTCGAAGTCGTCAAAGTAGCCGTCAATAGGTTCGGGAGAAATCCACGAAATATTAACGTTACGATCGTTAATGCCGTCGAGTTGCAATCCATAAGGCACGCCGTTATTGCCCTCTGCCTTAAGAGGAGTATAATTGGCACGGCTTATAGGAGCCATATCGGTTAATCCTTGTGTAGGTCGCACCTTCTCGGCATTGGCAGTCTTCTTGCGCTGATTGTTGACAAAGCCTCCCACCGAAGCCGCAACAACTCCACAAGATAATGCCGCCAGCACTAATGCAGATATTTTATTCGGTCTCATAAGTTGATTTTTGTCGAGTTTATCTTATAACAGTTTTAGTGCGGTAGGTATCGCCATCGCAGCTTACGCTTATTATGGCAAAGCCTTCATTGCCCGCAGTTGGAATATTGATGTTGCCTCCATTGGCTGTGGCACGGAATATCTCTATGCCGGCAGCTGTGGTGCAAGTAACGATGCTGCCTGCCTTTACACCACTTACACAGATGTTGCCTGTTTTTGATGTAAGGCTTATACCAGTACCGTCGATTACATCGTGTATAGATGTTGCGGTTTTGTCGTAGTAGGCAGGAACCGACTCATCGTAGAAGATATTCTGCCATCCCGAAGCAACCCACAACTTATACTTGCCAGTAGCAAACTCACCTGATGTTTTCTCGTTGATATCAAGAGTTGTGTCATCTACAGCTCCAGCAGCCAAGTCGTCGTACACCTTTCCGTTGTTATAGAAGAGTGTGAGGTACTTGATACGGGCATTACGTCCGCCATGATTGAACTTGAAGCGCAATGTGCGGTAGTTTTTGCCTTTGAGATAAGATGATAGATCTACCTCCTGACCCTCGCTGTCGTATTCCTTGCATGTGGTCTTCGGACCTACAGCCTGCCATACCTTGCCATCACGAGTTCCCTCAACACTAAGTGTAGACGAACCAAACGGACCGCTTGTTGTAACAATAAACTTACAGTCGGTAATGCCGTCGGGGAAATCCTTTAGGGTTACAGTTCCTGAGCTCTTGAAGAAAAGGCTTCCTACAGAAGTCTCAACATCGCCCAACACATCCTTTAGATACGATGTAGGCACAAACACCACCTCGTTGTTGGTCTTGTCGGTCTCCTTGCCAAAGTATACATAATACTGTGTTGCACCTTCTACCGGAGTCCACTCGGCATGCAGAGAGCCCTTGTCTGTGCGCTCAAACTTGGTGATTACCGGTGTATCCAGTTTCTTCATAACCATCATGTTCCAAAGCCAAAGATAGCCTTGCATCTTGTCGGAACAGCAACGGAATGCAATATATATGTCCTTGCCGGCATACTGGCTAAGGTCTACCTCCTCCATATGCTGATTGCCGAAATCATCGGCAAAAGACAGGCGCTCAAGCAAGTTAAAGTCTTGCAGCTTGCTTGTCTTGGTAGAAACAAGCACCTCAAGATTCTCTATGGATGTCTCTTCTGTCACGCCACGAGTAAAGAACAACGCACCATTTTCAGGCACATGTATGCGACGCTTGCAGATAAGATAATCGTCGGCATCGTTCCAATAGTTGAACGAATAGAGTATGGCATTGGCCGACTCATCGGCAATCCATGATGTGCCGTCTCCATTATTGTCGATTATCTGCCAGCAGTCGGGCTGACCATTTGTCCAAGAAAGGAAGTTGCTATAGAATGGCTCGTCTACAGTAACATCGGCAGTTGCACACTCGGTTGAGAAAGGCACGGTTGAACCATAAACAATATCGCCACCAGCAAGCTTCATATACGAGCGCACGCCATATTGCACACCAGGCAACAATCCTTCTACCGATAATGTAGGCTTTGCAGCATCTGCCACAGCCTTGCTTACAGTATATTCGTTGCCTATAGCAGGCTCCTTGGTATCGGTAGACAATGCCCAGCAGAATCCAGCCTCAGTAACATTAGCATCCGAGGCGATATCTACAGAAGCACGGAATGTAGCCGACTTGTCGCGCACATCATCAGGCTCAAGTGTCTTGATGGTGTTCCAACGGCTTGTTCCGCCACTAACCTGGAAGCGTACAATACCGTCGCCCTCGTTGACATTTGTAACAGGAACACCTAACGGCTCATTATTCCAATTGCGAGAGTTTGGAGTTGTATTGTCTGTAAACGATGTATTGGCAGACGAACCTGGGAAAGTGTCGCCACTACGTGTATTGCTGTCGTCAATACCATCGGCAGGCACAATGTACAAACAGCGATGACTTGCCACGTTGTTTGGACCATTTATGTCCCACCATTGCTCTTGCTTCTCCTTGGTATAGTCGTAATGGGTGATGAGCAGACCATGTGCTGGGATATATTTGTCCCAACCCGTCTGCTGACGATTCTCAAGAATAAACCATTCCATACCAGTACCCGGCTCTCTATTGGGCTGAGCGTTGATGAAACGAGCCTTGTTTTCAGACAAACTCTCAAGCGATACATCCTCTGGATTCTTAATCTCTACAATGTCGTCGCCTTCGGTCATCCATCCCATCTGCATACGCTCAAATGCCATAAGGTATGGAGGTGTACGACTCTCATTATTATAACTGCCAGAAGCATAAAGACTATAGTCGCCCGGATCTATACCTACACCATTATCTGTATTGTCGGTATCGTACATATCCTTAAGTCCAAGTACGTGTCCAAACTCATGGGTGAATGTTCCGATGCCGTCCATAGAAGGTTTGGCAGGTGCGCCTGGCATGCCCACAAGCTCGGCTGAGCACGAATAGTTGTTAACCTTTATACCGTCGTACTCTGGTTTAACGGGCACATTGCCATTAGCATCGGCTGTGGTGAAGTTCCAGCTATGTGGCCATATATCGTCGGTATTGGCTGTACTTGCTTCGCTATATCCGGCATAGATAATATAACAGTTGTCCATCTCGCCGTCGCCATCATTATCGAATTGTGCGAAGTTGAGGTCGGGATTATTCTGTCGTGCAAGCTCTAAAGCCTCTCTCACCATATCGCGCGGATTGGTATCTGTGCCCGAATCGCCTGTATTGCCGCCATAATAAGCCGTAGGTTTAGAAAGCGTATACGGACCTACAACCTGAAAGTTGGGCACATACTGTCCCATAGAATTGTCGCGATAATAATCCTTCACACTACCAGTACCGCCATTTACACTATATCCAGGCTCGTTAAGCCAACGGTCGAAGTCGGAATTCTTATAGCGCATAGTGCTGTCGCTAAAGTTGACAAGAATAACAAGATACTGCGACTCCTTTACCTTAGCGTTCTTTCCAAGCACACGACGTGGAGCAATAACCTTCTTGTCAAGCGTTTTGGCTGGAGCCTTACGCTCGATACGGTTGCGTTTAAAAAAATCGGCATTGGCAGTCTGCGAAGCAGTAAGCCTTGAGATAACTTTCTTCTCGGCATCCGTACGCTCGTCAATGTTGTGTGCACGCTGTCGTGTAAGCGTTCGCTTGCCTGTCTTCAAATCGTAATCGACATAGCAGAAATAGCCTTTCTTGTCGCGTTGCAGGAAGAAGCCATCGCTTGACGTGACAAAATGATAATTTTCGTCGCCTTGTATTCTTACCAACAAGGTAGTGCCGTCTGGCTGTCGCATTACGATTGGACGCGGATATGCTCCGATAGCCCAAGCGCCTTGTATGCAACTTGCACTTATTGCAGAAGCCAGTAGCAATCGTTTAAGACCCTTCATAAATGATGTACTTTTATTATTTTATTACTGTTAATATTATTAATAATCGCATTATATACCAAAAGGGTGTGTCAAAATCTCAAAACTTATGATTCAAAGATTTGGCACACCCTTTGGGTGCTTGTCTAATGTATAATTACTTGATTACAATCTTCTTAGCCTTGCCATTCTGACGAACGATGTACATACCACGGTTAAGACCGTTGATGCTCTCGCCTACCTTAACACCATTCAATGTAAACACCTCAGCCTTGACGTTGTTGTCGGCGTTGATGTCATCGATACCAGTTGTGGTACCATCGCTTACAAACTGGAATGTGATAGGAGAATATATGCGCTGGAACATGAAGTAGATGTCCTGTGCCTCCTCTACATTCTTGGTGAAGGTGTTTGTAGGCTCGTATGTCTCACTATTGTATTCTGTATTGAAGTTTACAGTCTGACGGTTATTTCCGCTCAAGGCATCCTCCAAACTTGTATAATAGTAAACGTCTACATACGAGTGAGTAACAAATACGTTGTCGCCATTTGTCAGTCTTGCCTTAGCCCACAAAGAAGTTCCTTCAGGAAGATCTATAGTCTGGCCAACCTCAAGAACGAACGGATTATTGGCACGGAAACCAACAGGAATATCGCCTTCTACAAAGGTTACGCTCTTGCCCTCTACGTTGCCCTTAAGCTTAAGGTTTACATAAATGGCCTCGCCTGCGCTAAGGATAGCTGTGCCATGGAACTTAGAAGTGTAAGTGCTACCCGAGCTTACCGAAGTAACCATACCAGTCATGCTGTTTGCATCCTTGCCAAAGTAAACAAAGCTGTTGTCGTCGAAGTCAACATCACAATCAATTGTGAGCTGGCAGTCTTTCTTGGCAGTATACTTCAACCAGAGATAGTTCTGGTCCTTACCGATAACATACTTGTCGGCATCAACCACAACTGGGTAGTCGCTTGTCTCGCCCTGAGCAAAGTCGCCCTCAACAATGTTGAACTTGGCACCTGCCACACAGTTCTGTATCTTGATAAAGTACTTCTTGTCCTTTTCTGCCTTTACAGAGAAGTTGCGTCCATTGACAATAGCCTCGTACTCGCTGGTGTATGTATCCTGAGTCTTAGGGAATGAAACCTCCATATTAGGATCGTCGCACTCTACAGTAAGCTTGCCTGTGCGAGTAGCCTTGTATACATAATACTTGGTACCATCAGAAGCAACTATATTCTCACCTGCAACAGCATCAGCTGGATTGGTGAGCATGTCGCCCTTCTGGATATCCTTGTAATCTACTGTAAACTGGATTGGCTCGTCCTCGTCGGCATCCCACATTATGATGTAAGAAGCGTCGTACGAGCTGCTAAGGTTGTACTCTACATAGTCGGTACCAGTTTGTTTCAAATAGCTGCTGCCTGCAGGATAAACAGTCAACTCGGTATCAGCAGATGTAACCTTCTTCGAAGCCTTTACTACAAGGAACTTGTTGGTATTGGCAGGAACGTCAAACTGATAGTAGAATGTACCCTTGGCTGCACCAAGTGTCTCGGTAGCCGGAAGAGTTGTGATGACGATAGGATTAGACTCCAGCTCGCCTTGCTTGTATTCCTCCATAGAGATAGTGAACTTCTGCTCGCCAGCAGTCTTGAATCCCTTAGACACAAGGATATAGCATGTCATATTGGCGTTAGCAAGCTCGGCACGTGTGTTGAATGAGCCTGTTTCTGAAGTAGATGCAGGCAGATTAGAACCCAAGCCATACTTAGAATCAAACACCTTAACCTGACCGCCACGCAGAGACTCGTTGCTGTTTACAACGATAAATCCAGGCTTAGACGGAGTGTATGTGTAATAATATTCGCCAAAATCGGCAGGCACTACATTCTCGCCATCCTTTGCCTCGAACGGCATCTCGAGCGAACCAGGTGTTGGATGACTTACAGTTGCCGACATCATCAACGGCTGACCAATAGAGAATGTAACGTTGTAGGTCTTGCCAGCCTCTATGCTCATCTTATAGTTGTACTTGTTGTTGCTGTAATCGGCGTATACAGAATTGCCGTTTACAACAGCCGAGTAATAAGATGTAGAACTAAAAACAAGCTGACCATTCTCCTTAGCTGTATATGTGGTATACACGTTGTAAGAGCTGTACGAAGTAGAAGTAGCGTCGCCAAGGAAGAAACTGGTGTCGTCCTTTACCTGCAACGGCTTATCCTGAGACACACCACCAGATACATCATCAGCATCCTCGGTAGATAGCTGGAAACCTACCTCGCCTACAGAAGTGATGGAGAAATAATAAGTCTTACCCTTCTCCATTGGGTAAATATAATTAGGATAGCCAATGCTTGCGCCCTTAAGGCTTACAAGCTGCGTTGTCTTTGTATCCTCGTCAGTTGTAAAGGTATTGCCTACATTTGGAGCAGCCGACGAGTAGTCGCCTGTCAAAGTCTTTACTGTAGCCAAACAGTTCTTCTCTGGTGTGTATTTCCAATACACGGTCTTAGCATCTGAGCCCTCTACTGTAAAAGCATTCTTGCCAGCCTGAGCATCGATAGCATTCTCAGGTGTGGTCTGTGCAAAACTTGCTGTTGCCGAAAGCAACACAAGAGGTAAGGTGAGTAAATAGTTCTTCATAAATATATCTATTTAGTGTTTATATATCTGCTTTGAAGCTTTTTTGTATAAATAGTCTAATTTTATTACTCTTTCGACTGCAAAAGTAATAAATTTTATTTAATAAAGAACTAAAAACTACAAAAAAGAGCAAACACCCCGTAATTATTTTACAATTAAGAGATATTTGCTCAAAATTTCTTACTCTTCTGTAGTTACACTTTCGTTCTCATCTTCGTCATCGTCATTATCGTTGTAGTCATCATCGTCAGGCAATTCGCTTATAGGAATTTGTCTGTTGATGGCTGCGTTGAACGAAATGATTGTTTCCGAGCGCGACAGTCCTAACGGCTGAAGTTTGTCGTGAATAACGTTAAGTAGATGATGGTTGTTGCGTGCATAGAGCTTGATGAACATGTCGAAACCACCGGTTGTATAGTGGCATTCCACTACCTCGGGTATCTTTCTCAGTTCTTCAACAACATCGTCAAAACTGGCAGGATTCTGTAGATACAAACCGATATACGCGCATGTCTCATAACCCACCTTCTCTGGGTCGATAATAAACTGCGAGCCTTTTAATATACCAAGATTGGTAAGCTTCTGTATGCGCTGGTGAATGGCTGCGCCACTCACGTTGCAAGAACGAGCTACCTCAAGGAAAGGTATGCGCGCATCTCCAGCGATAAGTCGAAGTATCTTCTTGTCAAGTAAATCTAAATTGTGATGTGCCATTTTGTTTTAGTTACTTTTTTATTTTGGTGCAAAGTTACTGTAAAATAACAAAATCAACAATTTTAAAGTGATAAAAAGTTATAAATTGTTACTTTTTCTCGTCTGCCGAATAATTTATTCGCCTAACATTTGCTTTTCTCAAAGCTTGTTTTAGGTCTGTTATCAGTCCCATGGGCGCATTACAGTCGGCCTTAAGCGATACCGTCTGTCGCTGATGGTCTTCTGATGACATTCTTTGTCGTTCGGCTGATATAAACTTGGCCACCTCTTCTGTAGTGGCAATACGGTCGTTTAGTTGCAGATAATAGCCTTTTGTGGTGGCCGAACCTGATGCCGCAGCCGTTACAGCCGAGTGTTTCACCTTACCTATATATATATACGACACGGTAGACTTCTTTGTAAGGCATGTGAGTTGGGTGCCTTGCGGCATACGAAACTCAACCTTTATGGTGGTCTGACGCATGTGCGTAACGACCATAAAGAAGAAGAGCACGGTAAATATCAAGTCTGGTAGCGACGCCGTGTTCAATTGCGGTACGCTACGTCGCACACGATTGTCAAAAATCATTTGTTGTCTCCTTTCTGCTCTGTTGCCGATGTTGGATAAGTTTCTGTTATTCGCTGCGGACATAGATCGCGCACATTATCGCGCTGTTGCTCGCTTATCGCCTGGAAAGATTTGTGGTAGAGTCGTTGCGAGATGTTGCCACGCACCTTGTTGTATGCCATTACTATTTCGTTCTGTAGGGCAAAGTAGGTGTTGTAGTCGGCCTTTGGGTCGGTATCCACATATATGATGTGCTGCTTTGGTCGCTTGGTTATAAAGTCGGCAATATCATCGTGCAGGGTATTGACGTCTACGGGTTTGTCGTCCAGCGTTATCTTTCCCGAAGGCAATATGTGGAACACAAGTGTGTTTTTCTTGCTCACCTCCGTATCCATATTGTCGGCATCTTCCTCGGTATCTGCTGGAGGCAGTTGGCGCACAATACCACGGTCTACATCCATAGATGTTGTCACAAGAAAGAATGTGAGCAACATGAACGAGATGTCAGCAGTTGATGTGGTGTTAAGTTCGGGTACTCTATGTTTTCTACGCTTTATAAGCATGTCTTCTACCTCCTGTTACGTATTGCGCCAAATGCCACGGCTGCTATTGCCAAGGCTATCAAAGCCAATGATGTGTCTATAAACATGCCCGACGCACGCAATCCAAGCATATTGGTATACTTGGCTCCGTTGACGGTAAGCGTGCCTGTGCCTGAAAGGGCGAATGTCAGGGCAAGCAAGACAATTGTGCCAACTACGGTTGCTACGGCTATGCGATGTGCCGGTATATTATTTACCACACGGTTTTCCTTGCGGTTCATTACAGCCGAACGCACAAAGCTGTACACACCAAGCGCCAATGCCACGGCTACAAGCAGCAACATATAGCCCACGAGTACGCCTGTAAGAATTGGTGCATTATATTCGGGATTCTCGATGTATGGCATGTCAAACCCAACCAAGCGGAAGAGCGCGAACAGCAATACCGAAATGCCTATGAGTGCATAAAACACTATGGCTGAGATTTTTGCCACAGGCTTGTGGCTAAGGCCTTTTACATTCAATTTGTTCTTTTTCATAATTTGCCTTACTGTTATATACAGTTCTTTAATGGCACAAGGCACACATGCCCTATACACATTGTCGGGCAAAGTTACATATTTTATGCGAGAAGTGGAGGAAAAAGAAGAGATATTTAAATTACTTTGCCTTTTGCTTTACCATTTAAATATATATTCATGAGTAATTTAATATATATTACTTTGCCATTTATATTATATTACTTTGCCATTTATATATATATTACTTCGCCATTTATATTATATTACTTTGGAATGTGGAACAAACAAAAAAAATAGCGCATATCAAATTGCGTGATACGGCAAGATGATATGCGCTATTGATGCTTATTGGATGCACCATTGGCGCTTATTGAATTATTCGGCCTCCTTTACAACGAAGTTCTTAACCTCGTATGTAGGAGCCACCTTGCCTGTACTCTGATACAAGAAGGCGATGTGTACCGACTTGCCAACATAATCGGCGAGCGAGATAGGATCAATTGTCATGAAGGTCCAAGAGTTGCCCTCTGTGCCACCCTTTACCTCAAGCTGGTTCCACTTGGCTGCTTTTACGTCGCTACCATCAAAGTTGGTAGAAACCATAACCTTTACATAGTCGGCAGGATTATAATTGCCAAGCTTGTTCATAGCCTCATCAAATACCAATACTGGATTTTCTGCCTCGGCAAGATTTATGGCAGGCGACACAAGCCAGCTTTCCGACTTTGTGCTTGAAGTACCGTTGTAGGCACCACCCTTCCAACCATACGAAGACGAGTTGGTCCAGATGTACTTGAGAGATGCGTCGCGCTCGATGTCGATTGCAACAAAGCCACCCTCATCACCAAGCAAGCTCTCGTCGATATAGGTGCTTGCCAAAGTCTCGAAACCTGTCTCGGTCTGGATGAAAGAAGTAGACTTCTTCTTGTACTCCTTAGCCTCTGCCCAACCAGTAGTTGTATCAAACACAAACTCTTCTGCTGCCATTTCGGTAGCCGACTTGCGATATACAACAATAGCCTTCTGACCATTCTTGGCAAACGGATAATCGCGCTGGAGCAGAACTGGGAAGTAGTTGGCAGGCTTAGTTACTGTAGTCTGACCAATCAAAGTGTACCACTCTGGCTGGGCAGCAATAATGTCGATGTCGTTATTAGTGAGCACCTTCCATGATGAACCGTCAAAACGATAAACTACAGAACGGTTGACGCCACCATTAGATGCGGCACGTGCCACAGCCTTAGCCTTTGCAACACCAGCTGGAGTAGCCTCGGCACAACTTACAACCATTGTGTTAAGGAACTTGTTGTCGGTTCCGGTAGCGCCAATAGCATATCCGTAAACAACGATATCCTTACCGTTAAGGCTCTCGTCAACCAGTCCGTCGGGCACGTTGGCAAGGCTACCCTGCTTCTCAGTACCGTCGATAGTAACATTGTAGTACTTGTTGCCCTTGCTGTTGGTTGTGATAGATAGGTTGCCCTTGTATGTGATATACTCAACAACCGGCTTCTGGGCATAAGCCTCAAACTCGGCAGCCGCGTATGTCTTTACGGCTGGATGCTTAAATTTAGGCTCCTTGCCTGGAGTTAAAACCTTAACCTCGAGGTTGGTACCCTTTGCAGGGAACTGCATCAAGCCACCATACTTGGTTGTAGTGCCTGCAACAGTCACCTCGTCGCCTACGTTTACATCCGACTTCTGGTATACAAGAATGTAGCCAGTCTTATCGTAAAGCAAGAAACCTGTCTTGTATGTAGCGCAAACAATACCCTTAACCGAGTATTCGCCACCATCGGTATTTGCCACAACCTCCGAGAGCTTGGTGTAAGTCTCGGCAGGAGTATCGCTACCACCAGCAGGCTCAAAGTCGGAGAAAGCATAGTTTACAACTATAATGTCGCCCTCTGCCGCATCGGCCTTAGCCTCCTTTACAAGAGCAGGAAGCTTGGATACAGTCTTAGGTGTGAGATATGTAGCCGACGAAGCTCCTTCCCAAGCCGCTTTATAATCATCGGCTGTAAGAGTGTACTCGCCCTTTAGATTGGCGAATGTAGAAAGGAATTCCGACTTGCCGGTATACATATTATATGTAACCTTGAACTTAGAGCCAGCATCGGCCTCCTTATAATTAGAGGCGATGAAAGCAGGAAGGAACTGATCGGGAGTGATGAGAGTATTGAAATACTTCTGTGAAGGAAGCTTGGCAAGAGCCTCTGTATAGGCATTTGTACCACTCTCGGCGTCCAACTTGGCAGCCAAAGTCTTGTTGGCAGCCAATCCGGCTATATTGACATAATCGGCATCAGTAAGCACAATAGCTGTGCCCTTCTTGACATCAGTAATCTGGCTGTCAAGATTGAACTGATCCTCATAGTCGTCGCATGCAGCCAATGTCATAAGAGCTACCGCCGACAATAAAAATATCTTTTTCATATCTTGTATGTCTTTATATATATAATGTATAGCTGTTGCTTAGAAGTTAATCTTCAGACGTGTGCTGAATGTACGGCCAAATGCGTAGAAACCATAGATGGTGTTCTCGTTAGCCGCACCCGACTGCGGGTTCCATGCCTTGCCAAGGTACTGATAGTCGAAGAGGTTGTTGACATTGGCAGAAAGTGTAGCATTAAGACCCGAAATCTTAAACTTGTAAGAAGCGTTTACGTCTACCTGGCTTGCAGCAGGAATCTTCCAAGGCTCAACAACGGTGTTGGTCTTGCCAAGTGTAAGGTTGCTACCGCTAATTGAGTAGTAGGCATAGTTGCGTCCGTAGTAGGTCCAGTCGGCACCAATGCGGAACTGCTTTGCAAGCTTAACTGTAGCGCCAAGGGCAGCTGTTGTCTGTGCCGATCCACCTACGCGAACTCCCTTAAGGTTGATACCTGTCTTAAGATGATCGTCAGCACCTACGCCGCTGGCAATAGTTCCATCCTTGGTAAGAGGAGCGCCGCTATCATCGTAAACCATACCAGTAGCGTTGCTATCCCACTTCCAGTCGCCGATAGAGAACATACCGTTAACATCAAGCCAGTAGAGTGGCTCTGCCTTAACCTCAAGCTCAATACCCTTGTGCAGAGCGTTAAGACCAGTCATGTTTACATAAGCATCTACATTACCTAATGTAGAAGCCTTGGTCATAGTCTTGTCGAGCCACTTTGTCCAGTAGCCGTTTACGTTAACTGTAAGCCACTTGAGACGATAGCCGTAGCCAAGTTCCAACGAAAGCACCTTCTCGTTCTTAGCGTCAGGGTTGGTTACATTGCTTGCCATAGGTGTAAGGAATGCACCATAGTTGAACTTAGGAGCGCGGCTGATGTAGCCTGCATTAAAGAACACGTTGTGCTGGTCGGTAATATTGTAGTTGGCACCACCCTTAACAGTAAAGCCGATATAGCTCTTTGTATCCGACTTGGCGTGCTGCTTGTCGTAGAACAAGCGGTCGTAACGCCAGTAAGAAGTATTAGAGAGCGAACCTGCAATAAATGCCGAAAGATCCTTCTTAGAATATTCTGTCTGGAAGAAAGCACCCTCCTGAACAACATGACCATCGAAGTCGCGGTATACAGCATCGCCTACACCAAGCTTCTTGTATACCCAACTCTGGTCGGCAGCATTGGCGTTGTTGTACGACTTAACCTTCTTGCGTGTGGTATCAATAAAATACTGGCCGCCATAGAGGTCAACAATCTCGTTGCGGTGTGTACCCTTGTATGCGCGGAAGTCGATACCTCCATAGAAGTCGATGTCCTTTGTAATCTTGGTGTTGTATGTAGATACAAGACCATACCAGTTGTGATAGTTCAGCTGCTTGGCCATAACAAGCATAGAGCCATGCTCTGAGGCTGCGTTGATATCCTCGATAGCTCCATAGTCGAATGTGCCGTCTGCCTTGCGATACTTGGTCTGGAACACGCCCTTGTTTACGCCATACCAGTCCTGATAGCTGTAACCATAGTCTTCGTTGCCCTGGCCGCTATAGCCATAACCACGACCTATAGACATGTAGAGCACAGTACTGAGCGACGACTTGTCGTTGATTTGCCATTGGTGGTTAAGGCTGAGCTGTGGCTTGTGGTAAACGTTGTACTCGGATGTACGACGCTGGCCGTTGTTGTCGAAGCCGTATGTAGGGTTGTACTTATGGTCCATTATACCATATACCTGCTCTGCCATCTTCCAGTCGGCAAGCTTCATGGCACTCTTACGCTGATAGTGCTCCTGAGGAGCGCCAAAGGCTGTGAACGAGAGCTGATGAGCATCGTTAATGCGCTTAGAGATGTTGAGGAAGTAGGTATAGCCACTAAAGTCGGTACCCTGGGCATAGCCGTCGCCCCATGTCTTAGATCCGAGCAATGTCATAGCCCAACCTGTCTTTGAAAGACCGGTAGAAACTGTGAACATCATCTTGTTCATATTGTCGTTGCCGATGCCATAGTAGAAAGAACCGCCCTTCTTGGCCTCAAGCGACTTGGTGATGATGTTGATTGTACCACCTACCGAAGGAGCCGATACCTTAGAGGCACCCAAACCACGCTGTGTCTGCATAGTGCGTGTAACGTCTGTCAGACCAGCCCAGTTTGACCAATACACGTTCTGGTTCTCCATATCGTTCATCGGCACACCATTTACCATAACGGCAATATTGGTGTTGTCGAATCCACGCATGTAGATTTCAGAGTCGCCATAGCCGCCACCCTCTTTGTTGGCATGTACGCCTGGGGTAGACTTAAGTATCTCAGGGAACTCCTGAGTACCAATCTTCTCCTCTATAAACGACATTGGCACCTGCGATACAGCAACTGGAGTCTTGCGTGCCACAGCCATCTGTGAGGTTACAACCACATCCTTAAGAACCTGTCCATCGGTTGTCATCACAATGTTGCCAAGCTCGCCGTTGCCGGCAACCTTAACAGTCTTCTGCTTGTAGCCGATGTACTGAATCGAAACCTCCTTGGCTCCACTTACACCCTTTACAGCAAAAGCTCCGTCAATGTCGGTAACAACCTTGACATTCTTTACAGATACAGTAGCTCCGATAAGCGGCTCGCCTGTCTCTGCATCAACAACCTTACCTCTAAGCACCGATTGTGCCATTGTGGTAGATGTACCCGCCATAGCGAGCGCACTCACAACGAGGAGATGTTTTAGATGATTTTTCATACCTTAAACTAACTTAAATTAAAAAATTTAACATTACTTGCATTAAGCAACTAAAAAAAGCAACCATAAAAATCATGTTTATATGGTTGCATTTTTTATTAAGTAGTGATAATAAGCACCACTACCTATATGTACTATTATTCCTGAATATCCCAACCTACAGCCGATGCGCCAAGCACAGCAGCCGAAGCTCCGTCAAGACCTGAAACGAGGAACTTGGCCTTGCCCTTATATGTGCCAAGAACCGACTCGTTGTAAGCCTTCTTGATAGGATTCATTATTAGGTCGCCTGCCTTTACCAATCCGCCGAAGAAAATGAAAGCCTCTGGCGAGCAGAATGTAGCGAAGTCGGCACAAGCCTCTCCAAGAATCTTGCCGGTAAACTCGTATATATCGTTGGCAAGCTTGTCGCCCTTTGAAGCGGCAATCGACACATCGTAAGAAGTAATCTTCTCAGGGTCGAGGTCGCGCAATAATGAAGGCTCGTCGCTATTGGCAAGGAACTCGCGTGCAGAACGTGCCACACCCGTAGCCGAGCAATATGTCTCTAGACAACCCTTACGGCCACAACCGCAAGTACGTCCGTTCTCTCTTCTAACGATAACATGACCAAGCTCGCCGGCAAATCCGTCGGAACCGTAAACCAGCTGACCGTTAACCACAATACCCGAACCTACGCCTGTGCCAAGAGTAATGACGATGAAGTTCTTCATACCACGAGCTACGCCATATATCATCTCGCCTATGGCTGCAGCATTAGCATCGTTGGTAAGAGCTACTGGAATGCCGAGACGATCAGAGAACATCTTTGCCAATGGAACAACACGATTGCGAGCCCAATCCAAATTGACTGCTTTCTCCACAGTACCGTTATAATAGTTGGCGTTAGGGGCACCTATACCCATAGCCTTAATTTTCTCAATACCGCCTACCTGATCAATAATTAGCTGCAAAGCTTCAACACAAGCGTCTACATAAGCCTCGGCGTTTTCGCCATAGCCTTGAGTCTTGATAGATGTTGTGGCTTTGATGTCGCCACGGCTGTCAACAATGCCGAAAACAGAGTTAGTGCCACCAAGGTCCAAACCGATTACATAGGGTTTCAAAGAATCTTCTGTCATGATTATTCGTTTTGATTTTGTAATTAATAGTTGAGATAAAACAAACTCCATGCGGTGCGAAAGGATTTGATGTAGTTTTTATCGCATCCTTTATATATACATGTAGCTCTACACTGAGCAAAGGTATTAAAAAGTTGTAATACTACAAAGGTTTTAACGCTAAAATTTGCCCAATTCATCGAAATTTCGCAATTTTGCAGCCGTTATGCAGTTTCCTATACAATTAGACATTTTAGACTTCGTATTCAAAGGAATACTTATCGGACTTATGGCATCGGCACCAATGGGCCCGGTGGGCGTGCTATGTATACAGCGCACGCTTAACAAAGGCCGATGGTATGGCTTTATTACAGGTATCGGAGCCTGCGTGAGCGACATCATCTACGCACTCTTTACCGGATTCGGAATGAGTTTTGTCATGAACTTCGTGGGCAACGAGCACAACCGCTTCATCTTGCAGATAAGCGGCAGCGTTGTGTTGCTGTTGTTCGGTATCTATTGTTACCGCTCCAACCCTACAAAGAACATGCACCAAAGCAATAAGAACCAGAAGGGAACATTGGCACACAACGGCATCACGGCTTTTCTCGTTACGTTGTCCAACCCGCTCATCATCTTCCTCTTCATCTTTCTCTTTGCCCAGTTTGCCTTCGTCGTTAACGATCGTCCGTTTGAGATGACCGTTGGCTACGCAAGCATTATACTCGGAGCTATGCTGTGGTGGTTTGGACTTACATGGCTCATAGACAAGGTTAGGGGCAAGTTCGACAACAACGGAATTTTGCTCATCAACCGCGTGGTGGGATGCATCGTCGTAATCTTCTCGGTTATAATGTTGCTCGGCACGGTGTTCAACCTCTATAAACTTCCATACTAACAATTTTAGCTCTAAGCAAACCTTATATTTATGTTCATAGCTCAGGAATTAAGAAAGAAGAGCACAGCCGAATTTGTGCTCTATATGTGGCAGGTGGAAGACATCATACGCGCTTACGGATGTCAGCTGTCGCGCATAAAAAACGAATATATCTCGCGATTTGCCAACTATACCGACGAGCAGCGAGAGGAAATGGTAGACTGGTACGGCGACCTTATCACGATGATGAACTCGGAAGGTAAACGCGAGAAGGGACATCTTACAATCAACCAGATTGTGGTGCAGGACATGAACGAACTGCACAACCAATTGCTGCAAAGCTCACGTTTTCCATTCTACAACTCGGAATACTACCGTGTGCTGCCATTTATAGTGGAGCTGCGCAACCGTGGCGACAAAGACTGCAACGAGATAGAAACCTGTCTGAATGCGCTATACGGCACTATGATGCTGCGCCTACAGAACAAGACCATAAGCCCCGACACACAGCATGCAATAAAGGAGATTTCAACCTTATTGGGCATGCTGAGCGACTATTACATCAAAGACAAGACTGAAGGTCTGAAGTTCGACGACGACGAAGAAATGTAAAGAATTTATTATGAATCAAGAAATAGAACGCAGGCGAACATTCGCCATTATATCACATCCTGACGCCGGTAAGACAACACTAACCGAGAAATTCCTTCTCTTTGGTGGACAGATTCAGGTGGCAGGTGCAGTTAAAAACAACAAGATACGCAAGACTGCAACATCCGACTGGATGGAGATAGAGAAGCAGCGCGGTATCTCGGTGTCTACATCTGTTATGGAGTTCGACTACGAGGGCTACAAAATCAATATCCTTGATACCCCGGGTCACCAAGACTTCTGCGAGGATACATACCGCACTCTTACTGCTGTCGACTCGGCTATTATCGTGGTAGACGGAGCTAAGGGTGTGGAGACACAGACACGCAAGCTGATGGAGGTGTGCCGTATGCGCAATACTCCGGTTATAATCTTCGTAAACAAGATGGACCGCGAGGGTCGCGACCCATTTGACTTGCTCGACGAACTTGAGGAAGAGCTAAAGATTAGCGTGCGTCCGCTGTCGTGGCCTATCAACATAGGCGTAAAGTTTAAGGGCGTATACAATATATACGAGAACAAACTCGACCTCTTCAAGCCCGACAAGCAACGTGTTACCGAGAAGGTAGAGGTAGACATCAACTCGGCCGAACTGGATGCACATATTGGCGAAGACGATGCCAAGCAGCTGCGTGACGATATAGAGCTTATCGACGGCGTTTATCCTGAGTTTGATGTCGAGACTTACCGCTCGGCCGAGGTTGCGCCAGTATTCTTTGGCTCGGCATTGAACAACTTTGGTGTTCAGGAGCTACTCAACTGCTTTGTAAAGATTGCCCCGTCGCCTAAGCCAACAAAGGCTGAGGAGAGAGTGGTAGAGCCTGAGGAGCAGAAGTTTACTGGCTTCATATTCAAGATTACAGCCAACATCGACCCTAACCACCGTTCGTGTATCGCCTTCTGCAAGGTGTGCAGCGGCAAGTTCGAACGCAACAAGCCTTATCTGCACGTGCGCCAGGGCAAGACTCTGCGTTTCTCGTCGCCAACACAGTTTATGGCACAACGAAAGAGCACTATCGATGAGGCATGGCCAGGCGATATAGTGGGTCTGCCAGACAATGGCATCTTCAAGATAGGCGACACACTTACCGAGGGCGAGAAGCTACACTTCCGCGGACTGCCTTCGTTCTCGCCAGAGATGTTCAAATATATCGAGAACGACGACCCAATGAAGTCGAAGCAGCTTGAGAAGGGTATCAACCAGCTTATGGACGAGGGTGTGGCTCAGCTGTTTGTCAACCAGTTCAACGGCCGCAAGATTATCGGTACCGTAGGACAATTGCAGTTTGAGGTTATACAGTATCGTCTGGAGAACGAGTACAACGCCAAATGCCGCTGGGAACCCGTTCATCTGCACAAGGCATGCTGGATAGAGAGCGACGACGCCGAGGAACTCGACCAGTTCAAGAAGCGCAAGTATCAGTATATGGCAAAGGATCGCGACGGACGCGACGTGTTCCTTGCCGACTCTGGCTACGTGCTGTCTATGGCGCAGCAAGACTTCAAGAACATCAAGTTCCACTTTACAAGCGAGTTTTAAGCAAAGAAGGTGTTATCACCATCATTAACATAAAGTCTTAGAAAAATGGATATTACCGAAAGATTCTTAAACTACACCAAGTTCGACACACAGTCGAGCGAAGATTCGGAGACAGTACCGAGCACCTCGAAACAGCTTGTCTTCGCCAAGTACCTTAAAGAGGAACTGGAGCGTGAGGGACTGAGCAACGTCGAAATGGATGAGCAGGGCTACATCTATGCCACATTGAAGGCAAACACCAAGAAGGAGATTCCTACTATCGGATTTATCTCGCACTATGATACATCTCCCGATTGCAGCGGAGCAAACATACATCCGCGCATCGTGAAAAACTATGATGGAGGCGACATTGTGCTGTCTGAGGGCATTGTGTCAAGTCCTACCAAATTTCCAGAACTTAAGGCTCACATCGGCGAGGACATTATCGTTACCGATGGAACCACTTTGCTCGGAGCCGACGACAAGGCTGGCATAGCCGAGATTGTTCAGGCTATGTGCTGGCTGCGCGACCATGACGAGATTAAACATGGCGATATTCGCGTGGCTTTCAATCCAGACGAGGAGATTGGTATGGGCGCTCACCACTTCGATGTGGAGAAGTTTGGTTGCCAATGGGCTTATACTATCGATGGCGGCGACTTGGGCGAACTTGAGTACGAGAACTTCAACGCAGCCGGTGCAAAGGTTCACATCAAGGGCGTAAGCGTGCATACTGGTTATGCCAAGGGCAAGATGGTTAACGCGTCACGCTTGGCTGTGGAGTTTGCCGAGATGATTCCGGCTGCCGAAACTCCTGAGGAAACCGAGGGTTATCAAGGATTCTATCATCTGCTGGGCATCAACTCGTGCTGCGAGAAGGCAACATTGTCGTACATCATACGCGACCACGACCGCGAGCGCTTTGAGGACCGCAAGGACTTTATCGAGGATTGCGTAAAGAAGATGAACGAGAAGTGGGGCGAAGGAACCGTAGCTGTAGAACTGAAGGACCAGTACTACAACATGAAGGAGAAGATTGACCCCAACATGCACGTGATAGACATTGTGCTTAAGGCCATGCAGGACAACGGCGTTGCTCCTAAGGTGCAGCCTATACGTGGCGGTACAGACGGCGCACAGCTGTCGTTCAAGGGTCTGCCTTGTCCTAATATATTCGCTGGCGGATGCAACTTCCATGGCCCTCACGAGTTTGTGAGCATACAGGTTATGGAGAAGGCTATGCAGGTTGTAATAAAGATATGTGAGCTGACTGCTCATTTCAACGACTAATATCACACATAATAAACAATCAAGGGAGGTACGGCTTATGAACATACCTCCCTTGATTGTTTATGGAGCTACGATTATTCGCATGTAGAATTTCCATTATTGGCGTGAGGGATTTCCATTATTGGCATTGGGCATTTCGATTAGTCGCGTGAAGCATTTCGGCTAATCGCGTAAGCCGATACGAACAATCTCTTGTTGCAACTATGTTGCTCGAAAAAGATTTCTTCCGAAACAACACTTTCATATTTGTTTTGACTAATAATTTAGACCTGATTTTCTTGTTGCTTAAACAAATTCTCATTAATTTTGCAGTCGAAAGTTTAACAAACTAATTATGCAAGTTCTAAACTTTGGAAAGATGGAAAAGATTAAATTTTTAGTTTTGGCTTTGCTTCTTTTTGCCTTTGGCAATTCAA
>UMBZ01030892.1_pt1 | contig 83172 bp, 57 predicted proteins | sample 1964091 | NCBI WGS metagenome assembly UMBZ01 (sample SAMEA4835954, study PRJEB28245) | human gut metagenome | biome: gut microbiome; material: fecal sample | place: Denmark | collected 2008
AAGAGTTGCACCTGAAGGCAGAAGATGTACCTTTGCTCGTGGGTGAGACCGTGCAGCAAGACCAAGGGGGTAAATGCTGGGCGCATATCGCCATTGTGGATGACATCGCCAAGACTATTCCTACGGCTCACGTCATCTCTTCCAAGGGATGTCCTCAGCGAGGCGATGGCTTGCACTTCGTGGCAGAGAGTTATCGCACGATGGGCAAGCGATATGCCGACATGATGCTCTCGCTCCTCGGTATCATCCCGGATGCTAACTATCCACGTGTAGATAAGGACCATCGTGCTTACGTCAAACTCCATGCTCCGGAGGCAAAGCAGGTGATCTTCGACATCTGTGGCAAGAAATATCCGATGAAGAAAGACCTCGATGGCGATTGGTATGGCGTTTCCGACCCATTGGTGGTGGGCTTCCATTATTATTTTCTGAATGTGGATGGCGTACAGGTGGTCGATCCTGCAAGCGAGACGTACTTCGGTTGTTGTCGTGAGGCTGGTGGACTGGAAGTGCCGGAAGGTGAGGTGGGCAACTACTACCGTCCTCAGTTGGGAGTGCCACAAGGACAGGTGCGCTCCGTTTCCTACTATGCCGCATCGCAGAAGCAGTTCCGCCGTGCCATGGTCTATACGCCAGCCGAGTATGAGACGCATCCCGACAAGCGTTATCCTGTACTCTATCTCCAACATGGAATGGGAGAGGATGAGACTGGATGGAGCAAGCAAGGACACATGAATCATATCATGGACAATCTCATCGCCGAGGGAAAGGCGGAGCCGATGATTGTCGTGATGGAGAGTGGTGACGTGAAAAAGCCTTTCGTGCCTCGTCCTGGCAAGAATGTGGATGAGGAGCGCAATCATTACGGAGAGTCTTTCTATGATGTCATCATCAAGGACTTGATACCGATGATCGACCAGACTTTCCGCACCAAGACCGATAGAGACCATCGTGCGATGGCTGGTTTGTCGTGGGGTGGTTGTCAAACCTTCAATACGGTATTGAATCATCTCGATCTGTTCTCAGCGTTCGGTACGTTCAGTGGCGCCCTCTTTGGCGTGGATGTGAAGACTTGCTTTGATGGTATCTTCGCCGATGCCGAGAAGTACAACCAGAACATCAAGTATATGTTCATGGGATGTGGCTCAGAAGAAAACTTCGGAACGGAGAAGATGGCACAGCAGTTGAAGGATTTGGGTATCAAACTCGATGTCTATGTCTCTCCTGGCACTCACCATGAGTGGCTCACCTGGAGAAGATGCTTGAAGGAGTTTGTTCCACACTTGTTTAAATAAAGTTAGAAAAGCCTCTGGCTTTGGGGCTTAAAGGTAAGCGCAAGCAAGAGAATCTGTTATGGATTCTCTTCTTGCGCTTTATTCATATATTCTCGTGGCGAACAGCCATAGAGGTTCTTAAACATGGTGCTGAAGCTGGCGGCATTGCTGAAACCGCAGGCGTACATCACGTCGGTGACATTGCGGTTGGAGTCTAGTAACAACTTGGCAGCTTGTTTCAGTCGGATGTTGCGGATGAAGTTGTGCGGAGTCTGATTGGTCAGTTCCTTCATCTTGCGGTTGAGATGTACACGGCTGATGCCCACCTTTTGTGCGATGACGTCCACGCTCAGGTCGGAGTCGCTCATGTTCTCGTTGATGACCTCCATGATGCGTTTGAGCAATTCGTCATCCGGCGACTTGGTCTCCACCGTGTCAAAGGTTGGTTCCGGACTTTCCTTTCCCATAAACTTATTGCGAAGGGTACGGCGCACGGCAAGGAGGTTGAGTATCGTACGGCGCAAGATGTCCATATTGAAAGGTTTCGTGATATAGGCATCGGCACCCGTCTCAAGACCAGCCAACTGACTTTCCTCCCGACTCATGGCAGTGAGCAGAATCACTGGAAGATGGTTGGTATTCACGTTGTTCTTAATCTTGCTGCACAGGGTATTACCATCCATCTCTGGCATCATGATGTCGGAGATGACAAGGTCTGGCATCGTCTTGATAATCTCTGGCAGTGCCACCTTGCCGTTAGGGTAGGTGAGGATGGTGAAGTCATTGCCTAGCTGTAGGCTCAGGTAGTGGAGGATTTCCTCATCATCCTCTACGATGGCGATGGTGCTCTTGGAGGAATGAGGCTTAGGCTCTTGGCTTTCTGCCTGCAGGGTGTCTTCCTGTGTCTCGTCGATTTCCTGTAGCTCCTCCAAGTCTTCCTCGTTTTCTTCCTCTGCTTTCTCTTCGAGGATTTCTTCTGTCTTGAGGTGGGCTTTGCCGAGTGGCAAGGTGATGATAAACTCGCTTCCTGTCTTGAAGTCTTCATCCTGCGTGTGAGTACTCTCGTTGTTGCGGGCGAAGATGGTGCCATAGTGAAGCTCCACGAGCGAACGTGTCAGGTCGAGTCCGATACCCGTTCCCACATTGCGGTCGTTGGAATGGGTAGGACTTTGGTAGAAACGTTGGAAGATGGTCTCCAACTTGTCCTTGTCGATGCCCTTTCCACTGTCCTTGATGGAGATGATGGCATTGCGGGTGGTCTGGCTGAGGGTAATCTGAATCTTGCCACCGGCAGGGGTAAACTTGAAGGCATTCGATAGTACATTCATGAGTACCTTGTCAAAGTTGTTGCGGTCGATCCAGACTGGTAGATGCTCGTCTTGATGCAAGAAGGTGAAGGTGATTTGCTTGGCGATCGCCTGTTGCTCGAAGAGCTGGTGTTCATCTTTGATGAAACTTACCATGTCGGTCTCGCTCATGTGCATCGCCATCTGTCCCTTGTCTATCTTTCTGAGGTCCATCATCTGACTGATGAGGTGGAGGATGCGCTCGGAGTTCTTGCGCATGAGGTTGTAGATGCCTTGTCGATGGGCATCCTTGTCTTCCTTGATGAGGGAGAGAAGAGGGGTGAGGATGAGGGTGAGCGGTGTGCGTATCTCGTGACTGATGTTCATGAAGAAGCGCAACTTAGCCTCGCCCATCTCTTCGGCATGGATATGTTGTTGCAAGGCTAGGCGGCTTTCTTCCTGTCGCTTGCGATAATGCTGATATTGCAAGAGGATGCCGAGGATGATGAGAAAATAGACAAACTTAGCCCAGATGCTAGCATACCAAGCAGGATGGATGACGATGGTAAACTCCTTGACTGGTGTCTCGAAGCTATTGCAGAGGGCTTTCACCTTGAAGTGATATGTGCCAGGCAATAGATGGGAGAAGGAAATCTCGTTGACTCCGCTCTGTACCTTGCGCCACTCCTCGTCATTGATGCTATAGGCATAGACGATTTGCTCCACATTATTATAAGTAAGTGTGGAGAGTTGGAGCGTGAAAGAGTTGTCTTCGTGGGAGAGATGGAATTCTTTCGTATCATAGACACCATGCTCGGTGATGGTGTAACCATCCGAATCCATGTAAGGCATGACGGGCTCGTTGTTGACGAGCAAGCCGGATAGGATGACGTTTGCCTTCCAAGGGTGCAGTTTGACATGGGCGACATCAAACTTGTTGATACCTCCTGTGCCACCCATCACGATGGTACGTTTATCGGCGGAGATGCAGGTGGCTCCATCGGAGAACTCATTGCTCTGGATGCCATTCCCGGCATAGAGCCTGGTGATTCTTCCTTCCATGAAGTTGATGCAGCTCATGCCCTTGCTCGTTCCCATCCAAATTCTACCGAGGTAGTCTTCGTTGATACAGCATACGCTGTTGTCGGTCAGACCTTGTGTTGTGGTGTAATGTTTGGAGAGCTTCGGATTCGACAGGTTGTGGCAATAGGCACCATCATCGGTACCATACCATACTTGGTCCTTGCTATCTACAAAGACACAATGAGAAAAGGAGTTTCTGACCAAGCAGTTGACACCGCCGAAGGTGGAAGTCCAACTCTCTTTCTTGCGGTCGAGACATGCCAAACCTGCGGACGTGGCAAAATAGATGTGGGAGTTGTCCTTCGAGAAAGCCAACTTGACGATATAGTTGCTAGGTGGACAGTTTGCCTTCGGATTGTTATCGCCGTTGGCTATCATCTTATAGTTCTTGATGGCTCCATCCGGACTGATGCGGAACACACCTTCGCCCAAAGTCGTCAGCCAAACATAGCCCCACTTGTCGCATTTGATGTCATAGATGCCTGTGTTCTTGATGGCTTCGATGTCGAGTGGGTGGTAGGTGCCGTTGGCATCCAGTGTACCTGCTCCATCGGTATAGGTGGCTATCCAGATACGCCCTTGGGTATCTTGGCATACGCCGAGCACGACAGCTCTTGGTGCATAGTGCCCCAATAGGTGCTTGCCATCGGGGGAGAGCTTGTAGATGCCATCCTTGTCGGTTCCTACCCAGAGATTGTGGTCCTTGTCAAACATCACGCTCGATACACTGTTGTCGCCGATGAGATTAAACTTGCCTAGTCGGTAGCCCATATAGCCGAAGTCGTTGGGACTGAGTGGCTGCATGAACACGCCTTTCTGCAACATGGAGAACCAAATGTTGCCTTGCTGGTCTTCGATGATGCTTCCTACCTTGCTTTTCGACAAGTTGGTCTGTGGACTAAAGAAGAGATTGTCATAAGTCATGTTGGTGACAGGGTCGTAGAGTGTGATGCCTTCGCCATTGCAGCCGATAAATAAGCGGTCGTTCCTGTTGACGAAGATGGTGCTGGCAGGAAGATTGGGAATGGCGGTTATTTGGGTGAAGACGCTGGAGCCGGGAGTGAGGCGATAGATGCCTTGGCTCTCGGTGGCGAGGTAGATGGTGCCCTTGCTGTCTTGCTGGATATCCCTGACATTCAAGTCTTGTGTCCCGAAGGCGTGACGAATGAGTTGACCTTTCTTGTTGAGCAAGAAAAGTTGGTTGCCATCGGCGATTAGCCAAAGTTGTCCTTGTCTGTCTTCTGTGATGTGATGGATGTATTTGAGTTTTCCTAGAGTTGGTGCGAAAGGTATGCAGGTATGGGTGCCTTTCTTCATCAGATAGATGCCGCACCCTGCCGTGCCTATCAAGATATTGCCGTTGTGCAGTCGCTTGATATGCGGAATGTAGGCACTGAAGGTCTTCCTTTGTTCGTTGTGCAGTTGAACCTCGGTGAAGTATTGGTCATCGTGGACGAGCACACCTCGGTTGGTACCCAAGACGATGCAACCATGGCTGTCTTGCGTGATGCAGTTAAAACAATTGGTGTTGGGCTTTCGAGGGTCGTTCTCGCCCTTTCGCATGGACCGGAAGTTGTAGCCGTCAAAGACGTTGAGCCCATTGCGGGTGGCAATCCAAATGAAACCATTGTTGTCTTGGAAGACTTGCGTGGCAAGGTTACTCGAAAGTTGGTGGTCTGTATTAAAAAGTCTGCCGCTCTGCGCATATGCGGCGAAATAACATATACAGGCCAAAATCGTTGTGATGGTTCTGTTCATGGTGAGTTGGTTCTTAATTATCACTGCAAAGATAACGCTTTTTGGTGAAAATAGGTACATTTCGTTGCGTTTTTTTACATTTAACACTTCATATAGGGCAAAAGTCGCAGAAAATGCTTACTTTTGCACCTAATACCACTCAGCTATCAACAGGCTTTAGCCCATTTTAAATAATTTTTAGTAAAAGCGGACGTGTAGGTAATGTTAACCTGCACGTCCGCTTTTGTTTCATGATTCCTTTTTGTTTCTTTCATTAGCCCATTTTGTATCATACGACAAACAATTTGGTTCGTTTTCTAAAGTGATGTGTCTAAAAAAAACCTATTTTTGCAGCGGTTTTCGAGTGTTACGAAGTGTTTACGCACGTTTATAATACGAAAAGCCATACGATGAGAATTGTATAAGTAAAAGATGAATCTTTGGTCAAAAACCTAAAAGATAAATGAGAGTTTAAAGTCAAAAACCTAATTAAAATGGCTAAAAGCAGTTTTATGTGGCAATAACCAACTAACTAATAATTACAAACTTTTAATCTATTCTCGTATGAGGAACTTGAAAATGATTGAAAAGCCGTTAGTATTATTATTCCTGCTCTGTTTGTTCCCTTTGGGAATCTCGGCTCAGAGCCTAGTCAAAGGTTTAGTAAGTGATGAAAGTGGCGAACCTGTTATCGGCGCTACTGTTCGTGTGCTAGGCACCAACGATGGAACAGTGACCGACCTTGACGGACGATTCCAGGTAACCGCTAAGTCAAACGCACAACTTTCTATTTCATATATAGGATATGTGACACAGAAAGTAAATGTGGGGGGGGGCGTACTAATATCGCTATCACCCTCAAGTCAGAAAACACCGCTCTTAGCGACGTTGTCGTTATCGGTTATGGTACTATGAAAAAGAGTGACGTAACTGGTTCTGTTGTTTCCATCGATACCAAGTCGATGATGAAACGTACACCGGTCAATGTAGCACAAGCTCTTCAGGGTGCTGCTGCTGGTGTGATGGTTACTTCACAAGATGGTGCTCCTGGTTCTAACTCAGCCGTTCGCATCCGTGGTATCGGTACTATCAATGGTGATGCTCAGCCTCTCTACGTAGTAGATGGAGTACAGGTAGGCTCTAGCGCCGACTTCGTCAACCCTTCTGATATCGAGAGCATTGAGGTCTTGAAGGATGCGTCTGCTACAGCTATCTATGGTTCTGCTGGTGCCAATGGTGTCATCATGATTACCACCAAGCATGGTCAGAAAGGTAAAGCTAACGTAACTGTTACTGCCGACTGGGGTATCCAGACTCTTCCTTACAAATTGAACACATTGACAGGTGACGACTATGCTCGTTCTATCCGTGATTCTAAGGCTAATGATGGTGCAGGTCTTACCAACCAGATTTGGTCTGAGGCATACGATGGCAAGCGTAACCTCATCGACTGGCAAGACCAGATGTATCGCACTAGCCTCCGTCAGCAGTATGGTGTTTCGGCTAGTGGTGGTACAGAGAACACTCAGTACAACTTCTCTGTAGGTTACCTCAACAACAAGGGTATCATCGTCAACACCAATTATGATCGTATCACAGCACGTGGAAGCCTCAAGTCTAAGGTGAACAAGTATTTGGAACTCGGTGCCGACATGAACTATATGTACTCTACCGTCAAGGGTAACAATATCGGTCTTGGTAACAATGGTAACCTTTCTTCTCAGCGTGATATCGCTCAGATGGCTCCATCTCTCGATTATATTGATCCAGCTACAGGTGAAGCAGTTCACGTAAACGTTGTTAACCCTGATGGAACATACGGTGCAGGTTATGCTCCAACTCCTGATGGATGGGAGGGTATGACCGCTACCGCTCAGAACCCTTATGCTTCTCAGATGGAGATTGGACGTACTACACGTAACTCTCGTATCTCTATCAACCCTTACATCGACTTGACTCTCCTCAAGACCAAGCAGCATACATTGAATGCTCACACCATTATGTCTTGGACACAGACCAACTCTGATAACGATGAGTTCTCTGGTATGTACAAGCGTTACAATAATATTGGTGGTAAGATGACAGAGGTGAAATATGAGGGTCGTAACCAGGCTTACTATAGCTTCGGTCTCGGTCAGAGTAAGGGCCTCTCTAAGAGCATCGAAACTTACTTGACTTATAACTGGAAGACAGACTTCAACACCTTGACTTTCATGGTTGGTAATACTGTTAGCAAGTATGAAGGCTCATGGGTTAGTGCAAGCGCATACGACTTCCTTTCTCCTAACAACCGTTTGATTTCTTTGACTACCAATGCAAAATCTATCCAGGGCAATGGTGGATTCAATGCACAGGTTCGTACTATCTCTTACTATGGTCGTTTGGTATATAACCTCTTCGATCGTTATATCTTGACAGCTACCCTCCGTCGTGATGGTTCTTCTAACTTCTCATCTGGTAACCGTTGGGGTACTTTCCCATCAGTGGCTTTGGCATGGCGTGCTAAGGAAGAGACTTTCCTTAAGAACGTAAAGGAAATTAGCAACGCTAAGGTCCGCTTTGGTTGGGGTCAGACAGGTAACGCTGGTGGTATCGCTGGTCGTTCTGTATATGCTCTTTCTTCAGCTCATACTAAGTACAACTTCTATGCACTAGGTGCAGGTGGTGGTACTACAGGTCAGTTAACTCAAGAGACTGGTTTCTATGCTCCATTGGTAGATACCAACTTGAAGTGGGAGACCAACGAACAGCTCAACATTGGTTTGGATCTCGGTTTCCTCGATGGTGACTTGAACGTATCTATGGACTTCTTTACTCGTAAGACCAAGGACTTGTTGTTGGAGCGTCAGATTCGTCCATCTGCAGGTAATACCTCTATCTATACCAACTTCGGTCAGATCAACAATACCGGTTTTGAGTTCTCTATCAACTACAACAAGCAGATTAACAAGGACTGGAGCATCAATGCAGCATTGAATGGTTCTACCTTGAAGAATAAGATCAAGAAGATGGGTGTTGACTACACTGCAACTTGTAGCGGTGGCAACAGTACTTACTCAGCTGATGATATTGATGGTTCTAACATCGGTGCAGTCAGTGGTACGGGTTTCCAGTGGAACAACCACTCTATCTGCCGTGAGGGCGAGGCTGTAGGTTCTTACTATGGTTACAAGGTGGCTGGTATCATTACCAACCAGGAGATGCTCGACAAGGCAAAGGCTCAGGGACAGGATGCACAGATGGGTGACTTCTTGTTCGTTGATACAGATAAGAATGGTACACTTGATGATGGTGACCGCCAGATCATTGGTAATGGTCTTCCTACCATGAACTTCGGTTTGAACCTCGGTGCAACTTATAAGAACTGGGACTTCAGTATCTATTCTTACGGTGTACTCGGTATGGACATCCTCTCTTACTCAAAGATGCGTCTCTCTATCATGAACCCATCTGATGACGCTTGGACACCAGCCCTCTTGAAGGATAGCTATAAGAAGATGTACAATAGCGAGACCAACCCTGGTGGTACTCTTCCTCGCTTGACACGTCTTGACAACAACAAGAACAGCCGTATCAGCGATGCTTGGGTTGAGAATGGTAACTTCTTGAAGATTAGCAATATTCAGATTGGTTACACCGTACCACGCAAGTGGTTGGAGCCATTGAGCTTGACGTCTGTACGTGCTTACTTCTCTATCCAAAACCTCTGCACCATTTCTCCTTACACGAAGTATGGTGATCCTGAGGTGGGTCAGGGTAGCGTTATCTATACTGGTCTTGACTCCGGTCGTTACGCAAATCCACGTACCTATATGTTCGGTCTGAATGTAACCTTTTAATTAATCAAAACTTGAAATCATTATGAGAAATATAGCTAAATGTTTTGCCGTGATGGGCTTGGCGTGCATAGCCTTGTCCTCATGCGATAACGATAAGTTCCTGGATATACCGCATTACGACATCTTGGACATCGAGTCTCAATTTGAGAATGATGACAATGCTCTTCGTGGATTGAATGGTATCTATGCTTTCAACCAAGGTAGTACGCAAGATAATAACTGGGGTTTCAAGCCAAACTTGTTTACGGGTTCTCACCCTACCATGGATACCCAGTGTACCGGTTGGGATGTTAAGTTCCTCAATCAGACCTGGGATCCAAATGTCGGTGAACTAGGTGAAGGCTGGGCTCATGCTTATGCTGCTATTGCTCGTGCCAACCTTTATTTGGCAGGTCTTCAAGAGGCAGATAAGATCAGTGAAACTGCCAAAAAGACTTGTGAGGGCGAGGCTCGTGCGCTTCGTGGTTACTTCTATACTTGGTTGGCTACCACTTTCGGTCGTGTGCCAATGCTTGCTACAGGTGAGGATTTCAGCAATACACCTGTGAAGGCTGCTGCTGAGACTTACGAGGAAATGTGGGACTTCATCATCGAAGACTTCACAGAGGCTTCCAAACTTCTAGACTGGAAACCTTACAATGACCAGTATGGTCGTTGTACCAAGGGTATGGCAAAGGCTTACTTGGCAGATGCCTTGATGTGGAAGGCTTTCCGTTGCCCAGAGACTGCTAGTGATTGCTATGACAAGGCAAAGCAAGAATTGAAGGATATCATCACCAGTGGTACTTATAAGTTGACTCCAAACTTTGCTACCAACTGGGATCCTGCAGGCTTCTGGAATGAGGAGTGTATTTGGGCAGAGTGCTTGGATGAAGGTGACAAGTGGAGCAGTTGGGGTAGTGACCGTACTATCGACAACTTCAACTCTAACATGATGAAGTGGTTCTGTGCTTGTCCTGAGAATGGCGGATGGGGTGCTGAATATCTCTCTTGGGAGTGGTACTCTTGTTATGAGCATGGCGATAATCGTCGTGATGCTTCTTGTGCAACAGGTGCTGTGCCAGAGAAACAACTTGAAAAGTATGGCATCGAGAAATCTAGTACAGTTTGGGGCTACAATCCATACTTGAAGGATTCTATCGGTACAAAGGATGGTGAAGGTCATGTTGTTAAACCATTCAAGAATGCTGAGGGCGTGATGGCAGGTACCAAGACCATGCAGTTCCATTTCGATAATGGTGAGATGGCTCCTGCTATCTGGACAACTAAGATGTGGCGTTCAGCCAAGGCTGATGGCAACTCTTGGGGTGGTCAAATGTGGGCTCCTACAATTGTCTATGCTAAGCGTTATGCTAATGTGTTGCTCGACTATGCTGAGTGCTGCTTCCGTACAGGTGATGAGAATGGTGGTTGGAATGCCATTAACGAACTTCGCAACCGTGCTTGGGGTAACTTGGCTGTAGGTGAAAACTATGACAAGTATTTTGGCCATTATAATAATGTGTATTCATTTAATGGCATGAATACAACCATGACCAAGTATCCAGTAGGTGTGATGACACAGCAAGTTTTGGTTCCTGATGCTAAGGCTTATTACACAGCTCTTCAGGCAAAGCCTAATCGTGTAGGTTATTCTCATACATCTCCAGCTTGGCTCGTTGCAGTCAATGAGGAGCGTCGTAAGGAGTTCAACTCTGAGTGGTGTCTCTGTCCTGACATGGTAAGATCTGGTTACATCGAGGATCATATCAACTACAACTATCCTAAGGACGATGGCGGTAGTGATTACGCTAACTATCCTTGGACCAAGCGTTCATTCGACTTCGATATCAAGAAGATGGATATGCCAATCCCAGCTGATGAGATCTTGAAGAACCCAGCTTTGAAGCAGAACCCAGGCTACGAGAAGATAGATGAGAATGCCGCTCAATAAGTTTTTGAATGAAATCAGAGTTTTAATATAACCAGACTAAGTGAATACTAGGATTAAATTTAATTATAAGTTCTAGGTTAAATAGTATAATTTCGGAAGGAGTGTTTCGTGAGAAACGCTCCTTTTTTAAGTTTTCGTATCCATGATGCAACATATGCTAAAGCATTTGATACATCAGATAGCTCTAACTTCCTCTTTTTCTTGTATCTTTGCAGCAGTCCTACTCAGTAGGCTAAGATAATAACTAAAGACAACATCAAACAACTGAACAATGAAAGCAAAACATCTTTTCATCTCTTTGATATGTTTGGCACCTGCATCCCTGTGGGCGCAACTCCCTTATCAGAATCCTGCACTCTCAGCGCATGAGAGAGCCGTTGACCTGTGTGGTCGTCTCACCTTGGATGAGAAAGCATCCCTGATGCTCGACGATTCGCCTGCCATCCCTCGCTTGGGCATCAAGCGATTCCAATGGTGGAGCGAGGCATTGCATGGCGTAGCCAATATGGGCGATGTCACCGTCTTCCCAGAACCTATCGGCATGGCGGCATCCTTCAACGACGACTTGGTGTATCGGGTCTTCGATGCCACCTCTGATGAGATGCGTGCCAAGTGGAACGAACTCCAGAAGAGTGGGGGCGATGTTACTCGCTTCCATGCCCTCTCAGTGTGGACACCTAACGTGAATATCTTCCGTGACCCTCGGTGGGGACGTGGACAAGAGACATACGGTGAGGATCCTTACCTCACCTCGCAGATGGGATGCGCCGTGGTGCGTGGTTTGCAAGGACCGGAAGACACCAAGTATCGCAAACTCTGGGCGTGTGCCAAGCACTATGCCATCCATAGCGGTCCGGAATGGGCAAGACATACAGACAACGTGACCGATGTGTCGCCTCGTGACCTTTGGGAAACCTATATGCCTGCCTTCAAGTCGCTCGTACAAGATGCCAAGGTGAGAGAGGTGATGTGTGCTTATCAGCGTTGGGATGATGAACCTTGTTGCGGTAGCACCCGCTTGCTCCAAACGATCTTGCGAGACGAGTGGGGCTTCAAGTACTTGGTGGTGTCCGACTGTGGTGCCATCACCGACTTCTGGGAGAACCACAAGGTGTCGAGCAGTCCGAAGACTGCAGCAGCAAAGGGCGTGCTGGCAGGAACCGACGTGGAGTGCGGCTTCAACTATGTGTATAAGTCGGTGGCTGAGGCTGTGAAGTATGGTGCACTCACCGAGGCAGAGGTGGATAAGCATGTGATTCGCTTGCTCGAAGGTCGCTTCGACTTGGGCGAGATGGACGACAACAAGGTGGTATCTTGGTCCAGCATTCCTACCTCAGTGCTCTGTAGCAAGGCTCATCGTCAACTCTCTCTCGATATGGCTCTCCAGACCATGACGCTTCTCCAAAACAAGAATGAGGTATTGCCGCTCAGCAAGAAGGAGAAGAAAATCGCCTTCATCGGTCCTAACGTGGATAACGAGCCGATGATGTGGGGTAACTACAATGGTACGCCACGACAAACCATCACGATCCTTGATGGCATCAAGAGTCGTCTGAAGAAGAACCAACTTGTCACCTTCAAGGGATGTGACTTGGTGAACGACCAAACGCTCGACTCCTACTACGACCAATGCTCCATGGATGGCAAGGTTGGTTTTAAGGGTATTTTCTGGAACAATCGTGAGAGCGAGGGCAAGCCTGTGACCATCACCTATGAGAAGAATCCTATCCAGGTGACAACATACGGACAGCATTCCTTTGCACCAAATGTGAAGTTGGTGGGCTTCTCTGCCAAGTACGAGACTGTCTTCCGTCCGAAGCAAACCAATAAGGTGTTGCTCGATGTGGCTGCTTGTGGACATTATGAGGTGTATCTCAATGGCGAGAAGAAGGCTGAGAAGTCTGACTGGCGCACTACCGAGTCTCGTATCGAGTTTGAGGCTGTGAAGGGAAAAGAGTATCGGATAGAAATCCGTTATGCAGAGATGCCAAACTATAATGCCGATATGAAGATTAACATAGGTCATGAGACTCCGATCGATTATACGGCTTCCATTCAGAAGTTGAAAGACTGTGAGACGGTGGTCTTCGTGGGTGGTATCGCTCCACAGCTAGAAGGCGAGGAGATGCCGATTAATATTCCAGGTTTCAAGGGTGGCGACCGTACCGACATCGAGTTGCCAAAGGTACAGCGTGGTTTCTTGCAGGCATTGAAGAAAGCTGGCAAGAAGGTAATCTTCGTCAACTGTTCGGGTTCGGCGATAGCCTTGGCTCCAGAGACCGAGAGCTGTGATGCCATTCTCCAGGCTTGGTATCCTGGTCAGGAAGGTGGCGAGGCGGTAGCTCGTGTGCTCTTTGGTGAGTACAATCCATCGGGCAAGTTGCCTATAACCTTCTATCGTGATACCAAGCAGTTGCCAGACTTCAAGGACTACAGCATGAAAGGCAGAACTTATCGCTATATGAACGATGCCCTCTTCCCATTCGGTTACGGACTGAGTTACACCTTATATAATATAGGGGAGGCAAAGCTCTCGAATGAGACATTGAAGAAGGGCGAGCAAATCACCCTGACCATCCCTGTCAGCAATGTGGGAAAGAAGGATGGTGCCGAGGTTGTGCAAGTCTATGTGAAAGACCCTACCGATACCGAAGGCCCTCTGAAGACCCTCAAGGCTTACCAGCGAGTGAGCGTCAAGGCGGGCGAGACAGCCCAAGCCATCATCACGCTCGATAGCAAAAACTTCGAACTCTTCGATACAGGCACCAATACCATGCGTGCCAAGGCTGGCGACTATGAGGTGTATTATGGCAGCAGTTCTGCCGACAAAGATTTGAAGAAAGTGATCGTTCATTATGCCTACTAATGTCCTTCTGCTAGCCCTTGCCTTCTTATTCAAAGTAAAAGGTAAGGGCTATCATTTTGCTATGGGCTTCCTTGGCAGCGAGGGTGTAAGGGAGCATGCTCTTGTCCTTTACTTTGCTAGCGTAGCCCTTGTCGTAAGAGTTCAGCAGACCATACATGAACTTTAGTTCTGGGCGCAACTTGAAGAAGGGAAGGTAGAAGTCGCAACCTATGCCCAACTCCACGAAGAGGTCAGTCTTCTTCAGGCGGAGGTATTCGTCCTTGTTGCCACTCAGGTTCATCATCGGATTCAAGCCTGCCATGATGTAGGGGCGGTGATTGTTAAACCTTGGGGCGGCAAAGATGAGGTCGAAGGCGCAAGAGATGTATGCTGTCTTCAACTCCTGGCTCACGTCATAGCGGCTGGTGTTACCGTCCCCAGAATTGACTCCCGATGACAAGAGATTGTGGAAGGTGAGGTGACGAGTGCCGAAGTACATGGCAGGGGCGATGCGGAACTGGAAGTGGGTGCTCAGGCGGAACTCGCCCAGTACACCCACGGTAAAGCCTGGGTCCCATCGGTCTTGATCCACCGTCACGTTGCTTGTCACCTCCTGTCCGTTCTCGTCGGTGAAGGTCACTTGTCCTGCGTTCAGCAGTTCGAGGTCTTGCAGATGGGTGCCCACCATCACACCGAAGTGGAAGGGGCGCAAGTCACAGTACGGGCGATTCTCTACCGTTCGCTCCTGCGCCATCGAGGCGAGAGACGTGAGGCAGCAGGCAATGGCAAGCAGCCATCTATGGGGATATTTTGTCAAAATCTTCATGATGTTATGGAGTTGGGGGCAGCATGTGCTTCCCCATTATTAATAATGTATTATTATAATTCTAACGCAAATCCGCTTATCTTATTGTTTTGTGGGCGCAGAAGATGTGTGCCCTTCGATGGTGAGACATCATCATTAATAGGTACGATTATTTCGAAATCGTATAAATTATGAAAAAAGTGATACCTAAATATAGGTAGTATGGAAATTATTTTCTATCTTTGCACCATCAAAGAAAATACAAAAACATTATTAACAATATAAACATTTAAGATTATGGCATACGTAATTGGTGACGATTGTATCGCATGCGGTACATGTATTGATGAGTGTCCATCAGGCGCAATCTCTGAGGGCGAGAAGTATTCTATCAACCCAGATGTTTGCACAGAGTGTGGTACTTGTGCAGATGTTTGCCCTAACGAGGCAATCAGTCTTCCTTAATCGTTAAGGAACGATACTTTTAGTTACATAAAACATTTGAGGAGCGATTTCCGTAAGGAGACCGCTCCTTTTCTATTCTCTTGGTCATCGCTTTTGGCAGTCCCTTTCATCTTGCTTCTCTTTCTTTTCCATAAGCTTCATCTTCGGCTTTCTTCACGATTTCTTGCTACCGAAGGATTAATTTTTATTTAAAAGTTTGGTGATTTTTATCAAATATCGTATTTTTGCAGCCGATGAGTGGTCTATCCATTCATGGTACTATTTTAAACCTTTTGAAACAAATGATGAAATCACAGGGACGTTTTATTCTCTTATATATTATAATAGGTGTCAACTTGTTGGTGGGGTGTGGCAGAAAGGCTGCTCCTCAATATGTCATTGGCGTATCGCAATGCTCGGAAGATATTTGGAGAGACAAGTTTAATAAGGAACTGCAGATGGCTGAGTATCTCAACGACTCCATCCAGGTCAAGTTGGCTTCTTCCAATGATGACAGCAAGTTGCAGACTCGGCAAATCAATCAGATGATTGACGAGAAGGTGGATTTGTTGGTGATAGCTCCTAATCAGTTGAATACCATCTCGCCTGCCATCAATCGTGCTTACGACAAGGGCATTCCGGTTATCATCTACGACCGCAAGGCTAACAGCAATAAATACACGGCTTTCATCGGGTGCGACAACTATGCCATCGGCAAGTCGATGGGAGAGTTTATTGCCCAAAAGTTGCAATGGAAAGGTCGTGTCGTGGAGATTCGTGGATTGGAAGGTTCCTCACCTGCCTTGGAGCGTCATCGTGGTTTCATGGAAGCCATGAAGAAATTTCCGGGTATGCAGGTGGTGGCTTCGGAGGCTGGCGACTGGAAGGAGGAGAGTGGCAAGAAGGCGATGCAACGTATCCTCGACAAGACTCGTGACTTCGACTATGTCTTCTCTCACAACGACCGAATGGGTTGGGGAGCCTATCAAGTGGTTCGTGATAGGGGACTTGCTCGCAACTATAAGTTTACGGGAATGGATGCGATGGCGACACGGAATGGAGGATTAGAACTCGTGCGTGATGGCATCTTTGAGGCTTCCTACCTTTATCCTACCAAGGGTGATGGTGTCGTGGCGTTGGCGATGAGAATACTGAGACATCAGCCTTTTAAGCGAGAGAACTATCTGCGTACGTCTATCATCACCAAGGACAATGCCTTGCTCACTTTGATGCAAGCCAAGGATGCCGAGCACCAACAGAGCAACCTCGAAAGTCTTCACAAGGTGGTCAACCAATATGTGTCAGACTATCACGACCAGAAGTTGATGATTATCTTCTTGGTCATCATGCTTTTTGTTATCTTTGTTGCGGCAGCATTGGTGTTTCGAAATTATCTCATCAAGATCAAGCTTACCGAACAGCTTTCTAGTCAGAACAAGGAGATGAAGCGACTCAACGAGGAGGTGATGGAACTGACGCATTCTCGCTTGGTATTCTTCACGAATATCAGTCATGAGCTTCGTACGCCTCTTACACTGATTGCCGACCCGGTGGAGATGCTCTTGGATGATGAGGGTATCAAGGGCAAGACCAGAGACTTGCTGAAGATGGTGCAGCGCAATGCCCTCGCCTTGCAGCAACTTGTGGGAAGCATCCTCGATTTCAGAAAGATACAGAATGGAAAGATGAACTTGACGCTCAACCGTTTTGACATCGTGAAGGCATTGGAGTTGTGGACGGGTGACTTCCAGTTGACAGCGGAGCGCAAGCAGATTCGTTTGCATTTCGATGGGAATGGTTTGTCGGGTGATACTCATGTCATCGCCGACAAGGAGAAGGTGTCTCGCATCGTGTTCAATCTCTTGAGCAATGCCTTGAAATATACACCTTCGGATGGTGACATCTTCGTCAGTTTGAAAGATGTGGAGAACAAGGACTTCTTGCGTATTGACGTAAGAGATACGGGTAAGGGTATCGCCAAGGAAGAGGCGGCTAAGGTGTTCGAACGCTTCTTCCAAGCCAAGGGAGCTGCGAGTGGTACGGGCATCGGCTTGGCTTTGGTGAAGTCGTTTGTCGATTTGCATCATGGCGTAGTTTATGTGGAAAGTGAGTTGGGTAAAGGCTCCGACTTCATCGTGGAGATACCTCGTCAACAAGAGGCGAATGGACAAGTTGTCCACGATGAGGATGAAATTGTGGATAACGCTGCAAGTAGCTCTGCATCAACGAGTATGAATGTTGTGAACGATGCCGTCTTGCCATATATCGACGATGGGGATAAACAAGGTGGAAAACTCCAACAGGTTATCAGTGAGCATACCAATAAACCTACCTTGTTAATCATTGACGACAACAATGATATCCGACAATATGAGCGTACACTCCTGCAGGATGATTACTTCGTGTTGGAGGCATCGGATGGAAAGGAAGGTTTGGAGATAGCCAAGAAGGAGGTACCCGACTTGGTGATTTGTGATGTAATGATGCCTGTGATGGATGGCTTGGAGTTCACCGAGCAGTTGAAGACCCACACCGCCACCTCTCATATCCCGGTCATCATGCTGACGGCAAAGAATCTGGAAGAGCAGCGTGCGGAGGGTTATGAGCATGGTGTCGATTCATACATCACCAAGCCGTTCCATAGCAAGGTGCTCTTGGCTCGCATTGAGAATCTCTTGAAGCAGCGCAATCTCTTGAAGAATGTGTTCCAAGGTACGCCTTCTGCCGAGCAGGAGATAGAGGAGTCGCATTTGGATGATCGGGACAAGCAGTTTGTCAAGCAACTTCACGATATTATCCAGAAGAATCTTTCAGACAGTGATTTTGGTGTGGAGGATATTGGTAAGGAGATAGGATTGAGTCGAGTGCAGTTGTATCGCAAGGTGAAGGCGATGACGGGTTCGTCTGTGGTCGATTTGATTCGTAAGGCTCGTCTTGCCAAGGCACGTCGCCTCTTGGAGAGCCGTAGCATGAGCATTTCCGAGGTGGCTTATGAGGTAGGATTCTCTGCTCCGTCTTATTTCACCAAGTGTTTCAAGGCAGAATATGGTATTTTGCCAGGAGAGGTAAATGCTTAGTATATATGAAATGGAGTTAGTACATTTAATAGTTTCTCGTAATCTGCTTTTGAGATTCTTCTGCCCCGAAGGCTTCTTACTTGTGGATAATCCTCGAAGTAAGATTCTTGGGTAGTGTACCATTGATGCGAACGGATTTCTCTTACTAGGTGAAGTTTGCCCTCGATGCTTCTTGCGAAGCTAGGGTTGACACGTGATAGATAGTGCTTGCCATCCTTCATTTCGATGGCAAGCATCAGATAGGTTTGAGGCCCCTCTGCCTTTTTCTTCTCCTTTACTTTCTCACTCACCTTCCATCCCTTGGTGGAGGTCATCACTCGTATGTCCCAACCGTACTTGCGGTTGAGGCTATCCATCATGCCCCGGAACACGATGCCATGCGAGGAAGTGTCTTTCAGTCCGGTATATCCGATGATGTAATGTATCATCTCGTGCAGCAACACGCTCTTCGCCTGCTTGTCGGTCATGTCGTAGTAGGTGGACATCGAGAGTTTGAAGTCATAGAGTTTGGTGCGCCCCCATCTGGTGGCACGCTTGAAGGACAGTTGTCCCAGTCGTGTTTTTGCACGAGTCAATCCCAACTCCGGCACAGGCAGTTTGCCTCCGAAGTAGTCGTGGTCAAACCGCTTAAACCACTCTTCCATCCATTCTATCGTCACAATCATGGGTGCAAAGGTACGATATTTTATTCATCCATTCTAGCGTACATCCGCATTTACTAGTTAATCTTATTTAAATCCCACAAGAAAAACAGCTTTTTCCTTTTAAAAACTAGTATCTTTGTATGCTAAATATAAAAGATGTATAGCCATGGCAATAAGAGAAAGGAGAAAGCGAATTTATCGCAAGCGTATTCCTTATGGGATGCAGAACTTTAAGGATGTCATTCTAGGAGATTGTTATTATGTAGATAAGACTCCTTTTATTGAGGATGTAGAAGAGTCGCACAGATACTTTTGTGCATGGTTTCACTTTGGCGATGACCAGTCAGAACCGATTCTATCGTCCTATCTCCGAACTGGATAATGAGGGCGGCTATGCAGACATCTTCCTCTGTCCGCTTTGTGACATCTTCCAGGACATGAAGCATTCCTACATCATTGAGTTGAAATACTGCAAGACGAACTCTACTGATGAGCAGTTGAAGAAGCTCTTTGCCGATGCTTCTGCCCAGATAAGCCGTTATGCAGACAGCGACATCGTGAGAGAGTCGGTAAAGACCACTCAACTTCACAAGCTTGTCGTGATTTATCGAGGTGCAGAAATGGTGACTTGTGAGGAGGTGTAAGCTTCTGTAAACGACTTTTGGCCTTGACTTTTGGATAAAAACGACAGGTTATTGCCTTGACTTTTGGATAATATTAACGGTTTTTAGCCTTGACTTTTGGATAAATTGTGTATCTTTGCGCTGAAAATCAATATTTTAGCAAGGAATGACATATTATAGAAGAATTATAGACCAAAAACTATTGGAGTGGAAGGACTCTCCACGGCGTAAACCGCTTCTTATCAGAGGCGCTCGACAGGTGGGAAAATCATCTGCCGTTAGGCAATTTGGCAAGTGTTTCAAGTATTTTGTTGAGATCAATTTGGAGCGCAAACCATCGATTCGCCAACTCTTCACGAAAGACATAGATGTGAAGCGAACTTGTGAAGGAATTAGTGCAACTTTGGGAATTCCTATCTTGCCAGGAGAGACTTTGCTCTTCATTGATGAAATACAGGTGAGTCAAGAAGCCATTATGTCTCTGCGTTATTTCAAGGAAGATTATCCAGAACTCCATGTGATAGCAGCTGGTTCTCTTTTGGAATTTACCTTAGAGGAATTGCCGTCATTTGGAGTCGGTAGGATACGTTCATTATATATGTATCCTTTCTCTTTTGATGAATTTCTTTTGGCTCAAGGTAAGGACTTGACCTTAGATTACAAGCATAAGGCTACGAGTGATTCGCCTGTGCCAGAAGCTGTGCATAACGAATTGGTTGAGCAACTCAAAACTTTTTATTTAGTAGGTGGCATGCCTGCTGCTGTAACGGAATGGATAGAATCGAAAAGCTACTTGGAGTGTGCGCATGTGCATAATGATATATTGGATACCTATCAAGACGATTTCTCGAAATACAAGTCTCGAATATCGCCCGTTTTATTAAGGAAAGTGTTGCGTTCTGTAGCTTTGCAAGCAGGGAGTAAGTTCGTTTTTCGTCAAGTAGATAGCGAACTGCATTCCACGACTATTAGGGATGCTTTGCATTTGCTGACGTTGGCAGGACTAATCAAACCTGTGGTGCATACTGATGGAAATGGATTGCCATTGGGGGCAGAGGCAAATGATAGTTATACGAAGTATCTCTTTTTGGACTTGGGTTTGATGCAGACGATGCTCAATATTCAAGCAGCAGAAGTGTTGTTGGCATCTGAAGTTGATTTCGTCAATAAAGGGGCGGCATCCGAAATGTTTGCAGGTTTGGAATTGATGAAAGCTCATGATTGCTTTCAGAAGGCAGAGATGTATTATTGGCAGAACTTGAACCGAGGAGCTAATGCGGAGATAGACTACTTGGAAGCTAAAGAGGGTAAGGTGCTTCCTATCGAAGTCAAGGCTTCTACCAGGGGAAGCATGCAAAGCCTTTGGCTCTTCATGCGCAAGAAAAACTTGCATCATGCCATCCGAACCTCTTTGGAAAACTTCGGAAGGTTCGAGTATGTGGATAAGGAGGCTGATAATGAAGTGCGGCAAGTGGACGTGATTCCACTCTATGCGCTAAGTAACGTGTAATTAGGAATGTGTTGCTTTATGAAAAGAACTGCAAATCATTGGCTCTTTGTGCTAATTTTCTCTTTACTCCTCCTTTCTTGTACGGAGAGGAGGATACTGATTGGTGTGTCTCAATGTAGCAATGATATTTGGAGACAGAAGGTGAACCAAGAGATTCACATCGGTGAGCATCAATATAACAATGTGGATGTCGTGATAACGTCTGCGGATAATGATGCGAAGAAGCAAGTGCGACAAATAGATAGTTTGATGAGTGAGGGCATCGACTTGCTTGTGGTTGCTCCTAGTGACGAGGCTACTCTTGAACCTGCCATAAAACGTGTATTTGATAAGGGAATCCCTGTGGTCTTGTACGATCGTAAGATCAATTCTCCTTGTTATACTGCTTATATTGGAGGAGACAACGAAGGCATCGGAAAGGTGGTTGCTCATTTCTTGGCAGAAAAGTTGAATGGAAAGGGTACAGTTGTGGAGATTACTGGTGAGAAAGGATCCTCACCCGTCATGGAGCGTCATCGTGGTTTTGTCGAAGGACTGAAGGCGTATCCTCAAATCAAGGTCGTCACCTTGAATGGTGACTGGGAGGTGGCTGGTGCCAAGGCTCTGATGAAGAGGTACCTTGCCCAAGGTGGACATGTGGATGCTGTCTTCGGACATAACGATGCTGAGGCTGAGGGAGCATGGAGGGCTGCCCAGGAAATGGGAGTGGACAAGCAGATGAAGTTTGTGGGAGTGGATGGCTTGCCTGGTGTCAACCAAGGCATCGACCACGTGAGAAAGGAACACTTCGTGGCTTCCTATGTTTATCCTACCCAAGGTGAGAGGGTGATAGCCTTGGCGATGAACATCCTCTTGGGCAAACCCTATCAGAAAGAAAACAAGATGCAATCCTATCTGGCGATTAAGGAGAATGCCGATGTGATAGAAATGCAATACAAGGACATTGCCGAGAAGGTGAAGGGCTTGGATGACATCTATGACAGCATCGATGACTATCTGAGCATGTATCATCGCCAGCGATGGGTTATCGGTATCGCCATTGTGCTCATCTTGTTGCTTGTCTTCATGCTTTTTCGTTTGTATCGTCTATATAAAACTAAGGCGGCAAAACAGAAGGTGGTGGCGCAAAGTTTCGTCAATGAGAAAGAGAACCCTGCGGTGGAGGAACTTCAACTGGATGAGTCGGAGCGATACTTTATCGACCGATTCAAGAAGAAAGTCGTGGAAAAGATGGGGGATGAGAACCTCAATATGGATGCCTTGGGTGCAGAGTTGCATCTGAGCAAGGTGCAGATGTATCGCAAGGTGAAGGCGCTGACTGGCAAGACTCCTGCTGAACTGCTAAAGGAAATGCGATTGCATAAGGCACACCAACTGTTGACGCAAACCGACAAGACTATATCTGAGATTGCCTCCGAGGTGGGCTTTGCCATTCCTGGTTATTTCTCGGCTTGTTTCAAGAAGCAGTTTGGCATCAATCCTACGGAGTTGAGGAAGTGATATATGACAGAGAGGGTAGGCTTCAAACTTGCCCTCCTATTGCAGACCAACCTTTAATCAAAAACTTGAAGAGGTTGTACAGAGTAGTTGCAATGGATATATGATAAATTGTACAAAGACAAAAAACGAGGAAGAAGCTGTGGAAAGCTCTCCCTCGTTTTTTGTTATATCATCCTATCAATTTATTTATTGAACGCTTCACTATCATCCCATACATTGTAACGTTTGGCACGGAACCAGTATTCTTCATCATCTCCTACGGTGTCATTGGATACCGCTATCTTCTTAGGAGGCTCTGGGTCTCCAGATGCAGCCATGATAATCGGCATAACCACATGGTGGTGCATCTTGATCTGGGGGGGCATATAATTAAGTTTCATCATTTTACAACTACTTTCTTGTTGTTGATGATGTAGATGCCAGCAGGCAAGTTCAAGTCTTCTGCAGAAGTTGCGGTAGCAACTTGACAGCCTTGGAGGTTATAGACCTTTACAGCCTCGCTCTTGCCATTGTTGGTGATGGCACTGATGCCAGTAGTCTCGCCGTCGATGGCAAGAACGAATGCCTTGGCAGACTGGCTTTCTGGCAATTTCAAGTAAGCGTGGAAAGCATTGAACTTGGCTTGTGCGCCACCCTTGTGGAATTGATTGTCTGTACCCAAGCCATACTTGCCTTCGCCTGACATAGGTGCCATTGTACCTACGAATGTATCGCCAAGAGAAGCTGGAGTATTGACGATTCCCTTGTTCTTGAATGTCAAAGGCTCAGTAGCGTCACTTCCCAATTCAGCAATGAAAGGTACGTTTGCATCTATGGCATCTTTTGTCTCGAAGTTGATTTTTACCTGATTGTCTTCCTCGATGTTCTCCTTGTAGATGAGGAGGTTGTTGGCCTTCATGTCCTCTTTGCTGACCCAGAATGGCAAGCACATGGAGTTGTAACCAGCATAGGAAGGACGAGTGATGGATACATTCTCTGCATCGAAGTCCTCTGGAGATGCAAAAGCTTGGGCTTCATTAAGTACTAAGTTGGCACATTTGCCATTGTTAACTACATTGTTGGCAGAATATGCTTCGTCTGCAAAAACGAGTACGTTTGAATGATCGCCTCTCATGCCGTTTACATCTACATCCTTCGTGATAGTACCACGCATATCGATGGAGTTTGCGTTGTCACCGAGCTTGGCTGCCAATATACCGAAGTCGTTGTATTCAACTTTCTGCCACTCACCATCAGCATTTTGGCATTCGCCTTTCATCCATGCTCCAGATAACGCAATCTTTCCATTGAGTGAGCCGTCTTGGATGTTGGAAAGTAATTCACCATTTACTTTAGTTGCAGGCTCGATTTCAACATTGTCAATATATACGTCTTGATTAATATATACATTGTCTTGGTCTTTTTCTAAATCGCCAGTTTGTGCAGTAATGGTCATTAAACCAGGATAGTCGAAGTCACCATTCGTGGAAAAATCAAATACAATTTTCTGCCATTTGCCATCGCCACTATAGTAGGAAGCAGTCTTTTTCCAATATCCATCAGAGCCATTGGTAGGGTCAGAAATTTCAATCTGTACATTCTCGTTCTGAGGTTTCTTTATCATGAGAGAGATGCGCTTACTTCCGTCCATGCTTGGGGTTATCCACTCGCGGAAAGGAATCTTGATGACTTTTGAGTCATTCTTCATAGTAAACTTTAAGCACTTATTTGAGGTGTTGATACCATCTTTCTCAGGGTTCTCTACAACGGTAGGAGAACCATCTGCCCACAAGCCACCTTGTGTACCGATTTCTTGATTTTCACCATCCCAAAGGGTAGTCTGTGCAAACATAGTTGCTGATGCCATCAAGGCAAAACTAAAAGTAAATATCTTTTTCATGTTATCTTGTATTTTAAGTGTTTCTAGATGATTTAAGGCTGAGCCTATATACATGGATGTTACTCCTGTAGATTGACACCTTATTATATATAGGCTCAGTCGTTATGATTGTTGACTCTTAATATTGACTTACCTTCAAGTCGCTCACGGTGATGTCGCCACCATAGCTGTTGATGCTCCAGCAGTTCTTCTGGATACCGTAGATGCGGTTGGTATAGCTGCAAACATCATTGATGTACATCACGCAGACGCTGTTGTCGGTATAGATAGTGACATGATAAACATTGTCGCTAGGACGATTGAATACATAGCCATCGATACCCTCGATGAATCCCTTGCCTTCCTCACCATTCTCCTCGAAGTTAACCTTGCGAACATTCTCGTTCTCAGGATTCACTACCATCGTATAATACTTCTTGGAGTCTGTTCCACGTACAAGAGAAATGCCGAACTTGTCGGAGTTGCCTGAAGTTGTAACCGTGAAGCTGATCTTGTTGTGATAGCCGAGGCGATTCATCAACATATAGGCATTCTCACCAGTCAAGTTGTAAGTGCCATTGTTTTCTGTCATGCCTTCCTGAGCCTCCACCTTGACGGCGGTCTCTTGGTTGTATTTGTTGCTGATGCTTTCAGCCTCGCCAAGCGTCAATGTGCCATCCTCATGCTGGATGAGTTTGTAAGCAACCAAGTTGCCTGCCCATTCTGGTTCAGCAGGAAAAGCACCTACGGCAGTGTTGTCCTTGCCACTGCGAGTAGGACACCATCCCCATAGGTAGCGGTTGGTACCATCGCTAGCAGTCTTGCCAGCATAGAGACCACGGCTTTCGAGGAAGCCCTCGTGGTTGTCTGGCCAGATAACAACGTCATTGGCAGTGCAAGCCTTCAACTCCTCCAAGGTCTTGCCCTTGAAGTATTGTACTCGGCGTACGGCGTGATGAATTTCACTATAGATGAGATACCAGTAGTCGCCCATCTTGAAGAGGTCTGGGCACTCATAGAAGCGATCCCACATCATCGTCATAAACACGCCATTGTCCGTCCAAGACTTCAAGTCGTCAGAGACGAACTCTGCCAAGCTTCCCTTACCGTTCTTCTTGGTAGATACCAACATATGGAACTTGCCATCATCGCCCTTGAAGAGGAATGGATCACGGAAGTCATTCTTGCTATAGCCGTAGTCATCACCTTTCAAGATGAAAGACTTACACTTTGTCCAAGTTTTGAAATCGGAAGAAGTGGCGTACATGATGGCTTGGCCATTCTCAGAAGCAGTTGGATTATACTTGTTTCCTGTGTAGAAAGTATAGTAGAGCTTGCTGCTTTCATCGTATATGGTAGAACCCGTTCCGATTGCCGCATCCTGTTCATTGATGTTGCCACAAGATACCAACTCGCCAAGCGACTCATAGTTGGCAGCATCCTTGGTGCTTACCGCCCAAATTGGGTGGTAAGTGCCTGCTGGATTAGGACGGAAGTCCTGCAAGTACATTATCTTGAAGTCACCAGCCACAGGGTCGTAGAAAGGCATTGGGTCACCCACATAACCAACAGCTGGCTTGTAATAAGTGCCTTGTGCTGTCTCATCGGTAGAACTGAAGTAAGAGGTCGAAGACCAATCTTTCTGCTCTAATACAGCATCGTCGTCGCTACATGAAGCGAGAGGCAAAACGAGGCATGAAGCCAATATGATAGAACTTATCATTGTTTTCATTTTGATTCAATTTTATTTGTTCGTAAGATATTTGAAAGCATTCGCCGTCATGATGGCTATGTTCTTGTGGAACTTCTCTGCATAGTTCTCGTTTACACTATACCAGTCGTAGCAACCAGAACCGATACAAAGTGTCTTACCAGAAGTACCTTCGGCTGGGAACTCCCAAACAACGATTGCACCATCACCGCCATAACCAAGGTCGATACCACCTGTAGCTTCTCTCCAAGCAGCGTAGTCTGCATAACCACCCCAATCTGAGCCAATATGCCATTGTGCTACAGAGTTGGTGATACGGTAATTAGTGTCTGTAGTATAGACGCAGTTGGCATCGTCACCCTTTACTAAATTCTGGTAGAGAGCATGATCAGTATGACCTTTCATCTTGAAGTCCCAAGGGCCATTACAGGTTTCTGCGTCAGCTTCCACCTGACCCCAGCAGTTGTTAGGAACACCGCCATTCTTAGCTATACCAAGCTCACCAGGCATATTGGTTGCATAGCGTGTGAAGAGGAATGAACCACCATTCTTGTAGAAATCCTTCAACTGTGGAATAGCCTCCAAAGCCTCAGGTGCAGCCTTCTCAAAGTTGCTCTTGCCATCTACACCACCATCCTTGTGGAAGTGCCACCAGATGACCTTGCAGTCGCTCAAGTCGATACTGCCGTTCTTTATGTCGGTGAAGGAAGCGTAGAATGAGTTTGGGACGTTCTGCAACATCCAGTTGCAAGCAGTCTTTTCCTCGATATTCAACTCATCCATGCTCTGTGCAAGACCTACATAGAGAGCCTGTGGCTTGTCGATTATCTTGACGGTCACGGTGTAAGTGTTGCTTGCCGTGTTGTTGGTTACCGTGTAAGTCACAGGATTGGTGAAGTCTGCAGCGATGCCCGAAGCAGGAGAGATGGTTGCATTCTCGCTGTAGGCGATGGTTGGAGTCAACTTCTTGATGTCCAAAGAGGAAGGAACATAGACCATGATGGTCTTGGTGTCCTCATTGATGGTACCTACGTAGGTGTCATTGATCTTGAAAGAGGTAATCTTCGCCTCGTCTCTCTGAGCCTTGATAGTCCAGGAGAGATATACATCACCATTGGTGACATGTACGGCTTGTGGGGCAGACATGTTGAGCTGGTCGTTTACATTGACGTTACTCTTTGCACCATCGCTGAGGCTCAACTTGGTGACACTCATTCGAGAGATGTCGTAGGTCTCTGGCACTCGCACGGTTATCGTGCGAGTAGTCTTGTCGATGGCACCATCGTAATTGTCGAGAGCCAATTCCGTAATGGAGCAGCTTCCGCTCAGATTCAAATCTGAAACATTATCATCACTGCAAGCAGTGAGGGCCAAGATGGCCATGAGCATAAATAAAATCTTTTTCATATTACCATTCTCCTATATTCTGGGTGTAATGTCCGTTTGATGCTGCCACCTGTGAGTAAGGTATTGGCAAATATTCATTCTTGTTTTTGGTGAAGTGGGCTGCGCCATAGATGGAGCAGTTGTCACTCTCGCCTGCGAAGTACTTGTTGAGTACGGTGTCGGCATCTCCCCATCTTACGAGGTCGAAGAAACGTTCGCTCTCCATACCCATCTCCAATCGACGCTCCATCTTGACAATCTTCAGAGCCTCGTCTGCGCTGTAGTTACCATCGTAGGTAGAAATGTTGAACTTCACGCCGTAGTCGCTTGGATAGTTGGCTATCATGCCAGTACTCTGCTTAGCACGTTTGCGGATGTCGTTGACCAAGGTGATAGCCTTGCTTGACTCTCCCAATTGAGCATAAGCCTCAGCACGCTCCAACATTACGTCGGCATAGCGGAAGACGATGCGGTTCATGGAAGTTCCCCACCAAGAACCCTTGATAAGGTATCCACTCTCTGGGTCCACATTTTGCTTCAAGGTTACATAATAACCATAGAGACCATTGGAACGGCTCCATGTAGAGCTCTCGTCCATGATGAAGTTTTTATTAAACTCGTATGGTAAACCAGGGATTCCCACTGTCAAGAAGAGACGAGGGTCAGCATAGTCTTCACTCTTGTCGTAGTCTTTATTATTAAAGGTGTCGAAGAGTGGATGGCCATCTGCATCTGTACGGAAGGCGTTGACCAAATTCTGACTTGGCTTGTAGAAGTCACAACCACCATCGGTAACACCAGGGATGTTTGGAACAATCAGACCATAGCTCCAGTTCAAGTTACCATACTTGGTACCGTCGTTCATAGAGTACTGCATTGCCCAGATGCTCTCCTTGCCATTCTCATACTGTGGCTCAGGACGGAAGTTGTTGTGGAAGTCACTTTCCAAGCCGAAACCACCAGCGGTGTAGATAGAAGGATCGCTATATTCGATGACCTTATTGAGGTCGTCTTTGTTGATGCTTGTCACCTCATTCTTTGTTGGATCATCCTGACGATAAGCCTTGTAGAGATACAACTTGGTCAAGAAGGCAGCTGCGGCAGCCTTGGTAGGACGCCCCTTGTCGCTCTGTGTAACAGGGAGTACATCATAGGCAGCCTTCACATCGTTGATAATCTGCTGCCATCCTTCATCATTTGAGAACTCCGTGTTGGAGAGATTGTTGTACTCCTTCTGACTGAGGTTGGCATTCATGATGAAAGGAATATTCTTGTACAGACGTTTCAAGAGAAAGTGAGCATAACCACGGAGGAACTTCATCTCGCCAAGGCGTTGTGCCTTCAACTGGTAGCTGTCGTCAGTCTGCTCAAGCAGGGCGATGGCTGAGTTGACACGAGAGATACAGTTGTAGAGGCGCACCCACATATCGTTGATATTCCAGTTGGTGGTCAACACACCCTGCTCAATCTCCAACTGGTGGAACACGCCACCATCGCTGGTACCGTTGCCACCTTTGTAGGCATCGTCGCTGCGCACATCAAAATTCCACATGGAGAATGAAGAGTTAACGTCTTCGGCAGTGGTAAAAATAGCATAAGCCGAGATAACGAGGTTATCCACATTGCTTGGGTCCTTCACCTGATCGTTGTCCAAGATGCCTTGAGGCTTCTGCTCCTCCAAAAAGTCGGAGCAACTTGTCGTACCAGCGAGGGCTAGAACCATGAGGGCTGAATATAATATATTTTTCATTTTGATGATTCTTTTAGAATGTTACGTTAAGACCGAATGTGATATTGAGAGGAATAGGGTACCCATAGTTTGGATTCTCTGGATCTACACCTGTGAAGCTACTGCTCTTGACAGTGAACAAGTTCTGTGCACTGACATACATGCGCAAGCGTTGCATGGCGAGTTTGGATGCGATAGTCCCTGGGAAGTTGTAGCCAAACTGGATGGTGCGCAGCTTCAAATAGCTTCCGTTCTCAACCCAATAAGATGACACACGCTTCTCATTGTTGTTGTCAGAGAGAGACAGGGCTGGGACGTTGCTGTCAGGATTGCTTGTACTCCAAGCATCGAGCAAACGCTTACCCTTGTTCAAGAAGCCGACATTAAGACCTGCCCAAATATCAGTCTCCTTCTTCAAGTCAGAGATGATGTCAACCCCCTGTACGCCCTGGAAGAACGCAGTGAAGTCGAAGTTTTTGTACTCCAAGTAGATGTTGAAACCGTATGTGAAGTCTGGAACAGGGTTATAGATCCAAGTTTGGTCAGCCTCTGTGATTTTGCCGTCGCCAGTTAAGTCCTTCCAACGGATACGACCGAGACCTGCGCCTTCCTGTGTGGCGTGGTTGTCAATTTCTTCCTGGCTCTTAAAGATACCGTCTGCTACATATCCAACCTGGGCACCCATAGGATGTCCGATGACGCTCTTTACACCATTACCACCGAATGTACCATTGGCAGCAACAGTAGTTGGCAATGCAGTAATCTTGTTGCGATAAGAAGAGATGTTGGCTGTGACATCATATTTCAAGCCAAAGTGTGTCTGGTTGCGGTAACCGATGTTGAACTCGAAACCACGGTTTTCCATCTCACCTGCATTAATCCACTGAGAACTACCTTCACCCATTACGGCAATACCAGGCATATTGACGAGGATATCCTTTGTCTTCTTGAAGTACCAGTCAAAGTTACCATACAAAGTATTGCGGAAGAAAGCGAAGTCGAAACCAAGGTCGGTCTGTGTGGTCGTCTCCCACTTGATATTGTCGTTACCTATTTGATTACGCTTAAAACCAGAAGGCAAGGTGCTACCACCATTGGTACCTGCGATGTCGTAAGAAGTACCGTAGCTCTGCCCACCATTCTCGTTGACACCATAGTTGCTCACATAGAGAGTGTAACGAGCGAGGTTGTCGATTTCCTGGTTACCAGTCTGTCCCCAAGAAGCACGAATCTTCAAGTCGTCAATCCAAGAAGCCTTCTTTAAGAAGTTCTCCTGGTTGATACGCCAACCTGCAGATACGGACGGGAATGTAGCGTAGCGGTTGTTCTTACCGAAACGAGAGCTACCATCACGACGGATAGTGAAAGATGCCATGTACTTGTCTGCATAATTGTAGTTAGCCTTGCCAAAGAAAGATACGAGGGAGTAACCAGAGCCACTACCATATGCCTGTGGATTGGTAGTACCTGCATCTGGCCACATATAGTCAGGGTTCAAGATAGAGAAGCCTTCCTTGTATCCAGAGAAGTAGATGTCGTCTTGTCGGTTCAACTCCATACCAGCCATCAAGTCGATACGGCTCTTGCCCAATTCCATATTATATGTAGCAACGGCATTCCACATCCACTTGGTCCAATGTTCCTGCTTTGCCTCAACTCCATTTTTATTATTGGCAACGTTGCCTTCTGTCACAGGATAGGTGAAGAAGCGCTGTTGCTTTTGTGAGTAGTCGAGACCGAAGGTGGTGCGAATATTGAAGCCCTTGAAAAGATTGAGGTTCAAGTAGGCATCACCAAACATGCGCCAGTAGGTATAGCGATTGTCCTTGTTGCGCTCCAATACTGCCACAGGGTTGTAGCGGTCTGGATAGCCACCCACAGGACCAGCATAGTTACCATCCTCTGTATAGATAGGAAGAGAAGGATTGAACTGCAATACATTCTGTAGAAAGCCACCTGGAGCTTGCACCTCGGAAGTGCGATTCAAGGTAAAGTGCTCGCCTACGGTCAGCATTTTGTTCTTCAAGAGTTTATACTCTGTGTTCATACGAGCAGAGAAGCGATTGAAGTCAGAAGTCTTGATGATACCGAGGTTCTTGTAATAGCCTAAAGAGAAGAAACTGCTTCCCTTGTCAGAACCATTGCTTACAGAAACATTATATTGCTGGATGACACCTGTGCGAGTGGTTTCATCAAACCAGTCTGTATCGGCAGCAGGAGTGGTGCCTGCGTCATCCAAGTATTTCTTCATGGAGATACCATTGAGCACAGGAGTACCCTGGGCGTTGTATCCCCAGTCATAACGATAGCCAAGACCGTTGGTGTTAGGATCCATACCGTCATTGACGTATGCCTGCCACATCACCTGTCCATATTCCTTTGCATTCAAGACCTTCATCTTATGTGCATAGGTGGAAACTGCGATAGAACCATCGAAGTCAACCTTAATCTTTCCCTCCTTACCTTTCTTGGTAGTGATGATGATAACACCATTGGCGGCACGGCTACCATAGATAGAGGCAGAGGCAGCATCCTTCAATACCTGGATGCTCTCAATGTCGTTACCATTCAGTTCGTGCATACCAGCTTTTGTTGGAACACCATCGACGATGTAAAGAGGGTCGTTGTTATTTAATGTTCCAATACCACGAATGCGAACGGTAGCAGTACCAGATGGTGAGCCATCGGCAGAGATGTTCATACCTGGTACACGACCTTGGAGAGCCTTGATTGGGTTGTTCTCGTTCTGCTTGGCAAGCTCATCCACGCTTACCACAGAGATAGCACCAGTCAAGTCTGCCTTACGCTGGGTGGTGTAACCAGTGACAACCACCTCGTTGAGGAGCTTGGACTCTTCTTCGAGGACGATTTTCAAACCTTTGCCTGCCTTCACCTCTTGGTTCTTGTAACCAATGTATGAGATGGAGAGGGTAGAACCTGGTTTGGCTTGCAAGGTGAAGTTACCATCAATGTCGGTAACGGTACCGTTGCCAGATTGCCCTACTACAAGGACGGTAGCACCAATAATAGGTTCGCCACTGTTGTCGGTGACCGTTCCGCTGACCTGTTCGGTCTGTGCAAAGGCTACCGTACTAATAAGTACCATAAGGATACTCATCGCAAGAGTTTTGATTTTTTCCATGTAAATACGGTTTATGGTTTTTAAGTTTAATACATTATGTTTTAGGCTTCAAACTTGATAGTTTTTAGCTTTCGGTGGCAAAATTATAGCATTTGCCCCTTATCTTTTATAAAAAATCGTTCTTCTATTGATATTATTGTTACGTGAAAGGATAATGTAGTGAAATGCAAGGATTTTTTAGAGGCGGTTCTTTTCTTGTCCGAATAGGCGTATTGTGAAGAAAATGTGGACGACGTGCCAATAGCGTTGCATTCACTGATAAAATTGATTCACGTAACAAAATTGTTAGGTGTTGAACGAATATTTATTACCTTGTTATATTACTTTTACTAAATTTGCAACCGAAAGTCGGAACATGCAGATTCCACATTATTATATATACTTTAAACCCAAAAACCGATGAGAAAGATCAATGGAGTTATTTCTGGTATGTTACTGGTAGCTAGCCTGACGGCTTCGGCACAGGAAGCGCAGTTCTTGAGCAACAATCATGCTCTATACCGTATCGATCAGAATAACCAAAATAAAAATTACCTCTTGCTTCCTGTTCAGGAGAATGCAGAGATGAGCAATGTCAAGGTGATTGCCGACAATGCACAGTTGAAGACATTCAATGTTCGCCTCGCTTCCAATCACATTGATTATTATGTGCCACTTGACTTGGGCGAGTTCAAAAATCAGAAGGGACTGATGCTCGACATCCATGTCAATGGCAACTATCGCAATGATGGTGGTATCTCCACCTTTGGTTGCTGGAAGAATATGCAGTTCTCCGATTCTTACGACTTGAAGAATCGTGAGCAGTATCGCCCAACTTATCATCATACTCCTGCTTATGGATGGATGAACGACCCTAACGGTATGTTCTACAAGGATGGGGTGTGGAATCTCTATTTCCAACACAACCCATACGGCTCTCAGTGGGAGAACATGACCTGGGGACATTCCACCTCTACCGACTTGCTTCATTGGAAGTATGAAGGCGATGCCATATTGCCTGATGTTATCGGAACTATCTTCAGCGGTTCTGCCGTAGTAGATAAGAACAATACCGCAGGTTTTGGCGAGGGCGCAGTGATCGCCCTTTATACCTCGGCAGGAGAGAACCAGACACAGAGCATGGCATATAGTACTGATGGGGGCAAGACCTTCACTAAGTATGCTGGTAACCCTGTCATCACGAGCAATGTGCCAGACTTCCGTGACCCTCACATGTTCTGGAATGAGGACATCAAGAAGTGGAACATGATTCTTGCCGCTGGTCAGCAGATGAATATCTATACTTCCGACAACTTGAAGGACTGGAAGTATGAGAGTTCTTTCGGTACAGGATATGGCAATCACGATGGCGTTTGGGAATGCCCAGACTTGATGAAGTTGAAGGTGCGTGGCACTGACAAGGAGAAGTGGATGCTCATCTGCAATATCAATCCTGGTGGTCCTTTTGGTGGTTCTGCCACCCAGTACTTCGTGGGTGATTTCGATGGACATAAGTTTACTTGCGACAGCAAGCCTGAGGTAACCAAGTGGATGGATTATGGCAAGGACCACTATGCCACCGTTACCTTTGACAATGCACCTGAAGGTCGCCATGTGGCTCTTGCATGGATGAGCAACTGGCAGTATGCTGCTCAGGTTCCTACCATGCAGTATCGCTCGGGCAACTCCATTCCTCGCGACTTGGGACTCTTCGAACACAAGGGCGAGACCTATTGCAGTGTCGTTCCATCGCAGGAGGTGACTTCCGCTAGAAGCAAGAAAGCTACTAAGACGCTCTCCGAGGCTTGTGAGCTAGTGGTCAACTTGAAGGGCGATGCCACGATTACCTTGAGCAATGCGAAGAATGAGAAGGTTGTGATGAGCTATGATGCGAAGAATGAGACGTTCTCTATGGATAGAACCCAGAGTGGAAAGATAGATTTCAGTGATGACTTTGCGGTAAAGACTACTGCTCCTACTTACGGCAAGATGAAACAGCTCCGAATCTTCATAGACAAAAGTAGCATAGAAGCGATCGATGCAGAGGGTAAGATGGCTATGACCAATCTAGTGTTCCCTACCAAGCCTTACAATAAGGTGACGGTGAAGGGGAAAGGCAAATACGTGGTTTACAACTTGAAGTAAGTCTTGCGAAAGTCACTTCAAGCTGTTAGCTCGGACAAATAGAGAAACGAACAATAAAAGACAAAAATAAAACTAACAATATGAATAAGTCAATGAAACTAACCCTCATCCCAGTGATGCTCTGTTTCTTCGCCATGGGATTTGTGGATTTGGTAGGCATCGCCTCCAACTATGTGAAGGAAGACCTCCAACTGAATGATGCGACAGCCAATCTGTTTCCATCATTGGTGTTCTTCTGGTTCTTGATATTCTCTGTGCCTACGGGCATGTTGATGAATAAAATCGGTAGAAAGAAGACCGTGCAGCTCTCACTCATCGTGACGGTAGTGTCTCTTCTCCTGCCTATCTTCGACGAGACTTTCGGTATCATGCTCGTCTCGTTCTCTCTCTTGGGTATTGGAAATGCTTTGATGCAAACTTCCTTGAACCCTTTGGTATCTGCCGTGACATCAGGCAAGAACTTGGCTTCCACGCTGACTTTCGGACAGTTCGTGAAGGCGATAGCCTCTTTCATGGCTCCATACATCGCCATGTGGGGTGCCGTGGCAACCATACCCGACTTAGGTTTGGGTTGGCGTGTGCTTTTCCCTATCTATATGATTATCGGTGTCTTCGCCACGATATTCTTGGCAGGCACCCCTATCGAGGAGGAGAAGATGGAGGGCAAGGCTTCGGGCTTTGTCGATTGCTTCAAGTTGTTGGGCAAGCCTATCGTGCTGCTTTCCTTCATCGGCATCATGTGCCATGTGGGTATCGACGTAGGTACCAACACCACGGCTCCAAAGATTCTGATGGAGCGTTTGCACTGGACATTGAATGAGGCGGCTTTTGCCACATCGCTCTACTTCATCTTCCGTACCATCGGATGCTTCACCGGAACGGTTTTCCTCCGTGTGATGAAACCACGTCTCTTCTTCACCATCAGCATCGTGATGATGGCATTGAGTATGGTGGGCATGTTCTTCGGCGAGAGCAAGGCAATCCTCTACATCGCCATCGCCCTTGTGGGATATGGCAACTCGAATGTCTTCTCCATCGTCTTCTCGCAGGCTTTGCTTGCCTTGCCAGAGAAGAAAAACGAGGTGAGCGGATTGATGATCATGGGTCTCTTCGGTGGAACCGTCTTTCCACTTATCATGGGATTTGCCAGCGATGCCATCGGTCAGATAGGAGCTGTGCTCGTCATGGCAGTGGGGGTGCTCTACCTCTTCTCTTATATTAATAAGGTGAAAATGTAAGAGAAATTATAAATTATAAATGATAAATGACAAATGGGCTAACGCCGTTAAATATTGGAATTATGAATGCTGATTTGAACAAGAAATATTGTGTAGGCTTGGGTGAGATTCTCTTTGATGTATTCCCAACAGGTAGTAAACTCGGTGGTGCTCCTGCCAACTTCGCTTATCATGCAGGTCAGCATGGTTTGCACTCCGTGGCAGTGAGTGCGATAGGCAATGATGCCTTGGGTGATGAGGCTCTTCGCCAGTTGGACGAGAAGAAGTTGAAGAATGTGATGCCTAAGGTGGGCTTCCCTACTGGTACTGTACAGGTGAGCCTCGATGCTGAGGGCGTGCCTACTTACGACATCAAGCAGGGCGTGGCTTGGGACAACATCCCATTCACCGATGAAATCAAGGAGATCGCTTGCAATACGGGTGCTGTTTGTTGGGGTTCTTTGGCTCAGCGCAATGCTGTGAGCCGCAAGATGATTTACGACTTCCTCGACCATACACCTAGCGATTGCTTGAAGATATTCGACATCAATCTCCGTCAGAACTTCTACAACAAGGATATTATCTGTGAGAGTTTGAAGCGTTGCAATGTCTTGAAAATCAACGATGAGGAGTTGATTACCATCGGTCGCCTCTTCGGCTATCCTGGTTTGGACATTGAGAACAAGTGCTGGTTGATTCTCGGCAAGTATAGTCTTGATATGCTCGTGTTGACTTGCGGCGTGAACGGAAGTTACGTCTTCACCCCAGGCAAGGTTTCTTTCCAAGAGACTCCAAAGGTAGAGGTTGCCGATACCGTTGGTGCAGGCGATAGCTTCACGGGTACTTTCTGCGCTAGCATCTTGAAGGGCAAGAGCGTAGCTGAGGCTCATAAGTTGGCGGTGCAGGTGAGTGCGTATGTATGCACACAGCATGGCGCTATGCCTGAGATTCCTGAGGACATGCGTAAGTAAAGGGGGAAAGTTTTCGTTCAAAGCCTTTGGATGTAGATACGCAACCTTTGTATGCACATCCAAAGGCTTTGTATGTCTATCCAAAGGCTTTGGATGGAGATTGCTCTTAGGCTCTTGGACTATTACTCTTCCTTAAACTCCAATTCTAGTTCGATATACTCCGGTCTTGCTGTGCTATTCTCTCGGTCTTCCTTCTTGGCTTCCTCGGACGAGGCGTTGCTTACCGACAAGCCCAAGAGACGGATGGGATGGGAGGAAGAGTAATCCACCAATTTCAGCAATCGCTTGGCGAGAGGTAGTATGTCGGCTTTCTTCTTTAGAATCTTGTCTTGCGAGATGCTGCGAGTAATTTGTGTGAAGTCGGCAAACTTCACCTTGAGCGTCAAAGTCTTGCCCTCGAACCCACTCTTGTCGATGCGAGTGAGGAGTTCGAGCACGGTGTGATAAAGTTCGATGATGACGGCAGATGGGGTGTAGATGTCCTCCAAGAAAGTTTGCTCGCATCCCACAGACTTGCGCTCCCTATAGGTCACCACCGGTCGTTCGTCTATGCCCCTGGCGAAATCATAGAAGATGTGTCCCACCTTGCCGAACACTTCCACAAGATGTGCTTCCGAAACCTTTCTCAGGTCGGCACCTGTGTAGATGCCCATGAAGTGCATCTTCTGGAGTGTCTTCTTGCCCACGCCCCAAAAGTCTTCCACGGGGAGATGGGCGATGAAGTCGAGTGCCTTGTCGGGATGGATGGTGCAGATGCCATCGGGCTTGCGATAGTCGGAAGCCACCTTGGCGAGAAACTTGCAATAGCTGATGCCAGCCGAGGCGGTGAGTTGCGTCTCCTCCTTGATGCGAGCCTTGATTTCCTGGGCGATGTCAACGGCTAGGTTGATACCTTTCTTATTATGGGTGACATCGAGGAAAGCCTCGTCGATGGAAATCGGTTCGATGAGGTCGGTGTATTCCTGGAAGATGCGATGTATCTGCTGAGACACCTCCTTGTAATGCTCATGGCGGCAAGGCACGATGATGAGACCCGGACAACGTTGCTTGGCTTGGGCGATGGATTGCGCCGAGTGAACGCCAAACTTCCTTGCCTCATAGCTTGCCGTGGAAACGACACCACGAGGTCCGTCGAAGCCCACCGCTATCGGTTTGCCTCGAAGTTCGGGGTTGTCTCTTTGCTCTACAGAGGCAAAGAAAGCATCCATGTCGATGTGTATAATCTTGCGATTCACTTGTCTATTGTCTCATTTTGCTTACAAATTTACGCATTTTCTGAAAAACATCAACATTTTATTTGCTTAAAATAATAAAATGTTGTATATTTGCCACCGTAATGTGTATAAGGCATGGAACCTAAGAACTTTAAACATATCATCATTTGAGTGAATGATATAAAAGAAAACTCCCGAACCGAGCATTCCTGCTGGTTCGGGAGTTTTTATCTTTTGTCCTAGTCAGCTCTTCTTCGAGCAAACATCCCATGCGGATTTTCGAACTGTAATTGTAAGTGTCATTGCTTACATCTTACTTCTGGCATTCCTTGCAAGGAGTCCAAGGCTTCAACTGCTTGAAGAAGTCGTTGCCCTTGTCATCTACGAGGATGAAGGCAGGGAAGTCCTCAACGGTAATCTTCCAGATAGCCTCCATGCCAAGCTCTGGGTACTCTACGCACTCGATGCTCTTGATGCTGCTCTGAGAAAGAACGGCGGCTACACCACCGATAGTACCGAGATAGAAACCACCATGCTTCTTGCAGGCATCTGTAACCACCTGACCACGGTTACCCTTGGCAATCATCACCAAGCTTGCGCCATGATCCTGGAACTCGTCAACGTATGGGTCCATACGGTTGGCAGTGGTAGGACCCATAGAACCACATGGGTAACCCTCTGGAGTCTTAGCAGGTCCTGCATAGAGGATAGGATGATTCTTGAAGTACTCTGGCATCTCCTCGCCAGCGTCCAAGCGAGCCTTGAGCTTAGCGTGAGCGATGTCACGAGCCACGATGATAGTACCCTTCAAGTTGACACGAGTGCTGACAGGATACTTGGTCAATTCAGCACGTACGGCGTCGATACCCTTGTCGAGGTCGATCTCGATACCCTTGGCACCCTCGCCTGGCTTGCGAAGTTCCTCAGGAATCAACTCTGTTGGGTTCTCATCCATCTTCTCCAACCAGATACCGTCCTTGTTGATCTTAGCCTTGATGTTGCGGTCGGCAGAGCAGCTTACACCCATACCGATAGGGCAGCTAGCGCCATGACGTGGAAGGCGGATGACACGGATGTCGTGAGCCAAGTACTTACCACCAAACTGAGCACCCAAGCCAATCTTGTGAGCCTCTTCGAGGAGCTTCTGCTCCAAGTCGATGTCACGGAAGGCACGACCTGTCTCATCACCAGTGGTAGGCAACTCATCGTAGTACTTGATAGAAGCCAACTTCACGGTGAGGAGGTTCTTCTCTGCACTGGTACCACCGATCACGAATGCGATGTGGTAAGGAGGGCAGGCAGCTGTACCGAGGCTCTTCATCTTCTCTACCAAGAATGGGAGCAAGGTGCCCTCGTTCTGGATAGTAGCCTTGGTCATAGGGTAGAAGTAAGTCTTGTTGGCAGAACCACCACCCTTGGCAACCATTACGAAGCGATACTCATCACCCTCTGTTGCCTCGATGTCAATCTGAGCAGGGAGGTTGCAACGAGTGTTCACCTCATCATACATGTTGAGAGGAGCGTTCTGAGAATAGCGGAGGTTGTCCTGGGTGTAAGTGTTATAGACACCAAGGCTCAAAGCCTCTTCATCCTCGAAGTCGGTCCATACACGCTGACCTTTCTCACCATGGATGATAGCAGTACCTGTATCCTGGCAGAATGGGAGAATGCCCTTCACGGCTGTCTCTGCATTGCGGAGGAACTGGAGAGCCACGTACTTGTCGTTCTCAGAAGCCTCTGGGTCGTTCAAAATCTTAGCTACCTGAGCATTGTGCTCACGACGGAGCATGAACTCTACGTCGTGGAAACCCTGCTGTGCGAGCAAAGTCAATGCTTCCTTAGAAACCTTGAGGATTGTCTTACCCTCAAACTCTGCTGTGCTTACACCTTCCTTGGTAAGCAAGCGATACTCTGTCTTGTCCTCTCCTAACTGAAACATAGGAGCGTACTTGAAATCTGGAGTCTTAGCCATAACTACGTTTTTGTATATTTAATTAATATCCGAATATTTCTTTTTGTGATAGACGCTTGATTGGCGCAATCTTTTCGAGTGACTTCATATCGAGATTCTTCTCATTGCCAAGAATCATCATGCGATAAGGCTTGTTCACCATGTTCTCTTGCTCAAACTTCACGATGTCTTGCAGGGTGAGGGATGGCAACTTCTCGTAGATGAGCTTGTTCAAGTCATAGTCGATGCCTTGGTTCTTGTAGAAGAGATAAGAGCTGATGACACCAAACTTGGTGGTTCTCATACTCTGCAAACTCTTGATGAGGCTTTGCTTGGCGAGGTCGAAGGCTGCTTGGTTCTGTGGCATCGTATCCACAATCTCCTTGAACACGTTGATGCAGTCCATCATCTTGTCGTTCTGAGAGATGATGTGAGTATAGAAGAACTCAGGCTGATTCTTGAGAGCTGGCATGGCATACAGGGCGGCGGCATTGTAAGCCAAGCCTCGTGTCTCGCGCAACTCTTGGAATACCACCGTGTTCATGCCTCCACCGAAGTACTCATTGAAGAGTGCCTCTACTGGTGCATTCTCTGGCTTCCATTGCTTGCCCTCGTTGTGATACTGGCGCAGATAGATGTTCTTGGCATCGTATGGAGCGATGATGATCTCTGTCTGTGGTGTCTCGGTCAACTCATACTTCTTGCCCTGAGGCACGGCGGCAAGTGTCTTTGCCGTCTTATGCTCCTTGGCGAGGAGCGTGTTGAGTTGAGCCTCGGTGTATGGACCATAATATAATATGGTGTGTTGGAGGTTGTTCAAGCCAGCCAAGAGGTTGATGTACTCCTGAGGATTTACCTTCTTCAAGTCCTCTATGCTGATGTCATTGCGGGCAGGATTGTACTTGCCATACTTGCAATAGTTCCAGAGATAGTTGAAGTTGGTCTTCTGGTCGGTCTTGGCATCCTCTCTTCCTTTCTCCACTTGCTCGATGTATTGTGCCCAACTCTCCTTGTCTGCCTTGGCGTTCTTCAACAAGTTCTCCATGAGGTTGAGAGCCTTAGGCAGATTCTCGTTCAGTCCGTTGAGGCTGATTTGCAAGGTGTTGTTGGTAGTCGATACACTATAGTTGCAAGCCAAGTCGTAGAAAGCCTTGTTGATGTCGCTCACGTCCATCTTCTTGGTACCGATATAGTTGAGGTAATCGGCGGCATAGCCATAGCGGAGGTCATCCTCATCGCCAAACTCATAGCGGAAGACGAGGTTGAACAAGCCATCCTGTGTGTTCTGCTTATAGATGAGTGGGATGTTCTTGGAGGTCTTGCCAATGGTCAAGTCCTTCTTGAAGTCGAGGAATTGTGGCTGGATAGGCGTTACCTTGGAGTTCTTCACCTCCTTGAGGAAGTCGCTCTCATACTCACGGTTGGCTGGGATAGGGGTGATGGCAGGCTTCTCGATTTTCACGAGAGTCTTGTCCTCTCCCATGCGCTTATAGACGCATACGAAGTTGTCGTCGCGTAAGTATTTCTGGGCAAACTCCACGATGTCCTTCTTGGTGAGCTTGCTCTGGCGTTCGAGCTGGTTGGCTACTTGCGCCCAGTCTTGGTCGTTGATGAAGGCATTGCCCATCATGGTGGCACGCTGATCGTTGTCGTCCAATGATTTGTAGAAATCCAACTTCTTGTTGGCGATGACGGCAGGAATCAAGTCGTCGGCAAACTCTCCACGGCGCAACTTGCCCATCTCTTCGAGGATGAGCGCACGTACCTCTTCGAGTTTCTGTCCTTGGTTAGGCATGCCTAAGGCGATGAAGGCGGTATAGTCGTGCTGTTCATCGGTACCAGCATCCACTCCTTGTACCTTCATGGGCTGATTGAGGTCGGTATCGAAGAGGCCTGCCTTGCCATTGCTGAGGATGCTGGAGATGATGTCGAGGATGTCGCCCTCGCCCTGATTGGCTCCCTTGAATCGCCAAGCCATCGTCACGTTCTCTGCGTCTTGACCCACCACGGTGGTGTCCTTGGCGGCTGTAATCTCTGGTTGAGGAGCAAACTCAGGTCTTGTCACCTTGTCGCTCTTCTTCCATCCACCGAAGTACTTGTCGATGACCTGGATGGTTTGGTCTGGGTCGAAATCGCCTGCCAATACGATAGCCACATTGTTTGGCACATAGTAATGGTGGAAATAGTTCTGTATGTTGACGATGCTAGGGTTCTTCAAGTGCTCCTGCTCACCGATGGTGGTCTGAGTGCCATAAGGGTGGGTAGGGGTGAGGAGCTTCCATAGGGCAGCCCATCTCTTGTCATCATCGCTTGCCATGGTGATGTTCTTCTCCTCGTACACGGCTTCCAACTCGGTGTGGAAACCACGGATTACCATGTTCTGGAAGCGATCGCTCTGAATCTTCGCCCAGTTCTCGATCTCGTTGTTCGGGATGTTCTCTACATAGCAAGTCACGTCATTGCTGGTGTAGGCATTGGAACCTTCACTTCCGATGCTTGCCATCAGCTTGTCGTACTCGTTAGGGATATTGTATCGGGCGGCAAGTTGGGAGATGGAATCAATCTCGTGATACGCTTGCTTGCGCTGTGCTGGGTCGATGAGTTTGCGATAAGACTCGTATCGGCGAGTGATCTCATCGAGGTAAGGCTTCTCCTTCTCCACGTCGGTGGTGCCGAAATGGGTGGTGCCCTTGAACATCAGATGCTCCAGATAGTGAGCCAAACCGGTGGTCTCGGCAGGGTCGTTTCTCGAACCTGTCTTCACGGCGATGTTAGCCTGCAGGCGAGGCTTCTCCTTGTTAACTGACATATACACCTTCAGACCATTGTCGAGGGTGTAGATGCGTGTCTTCATTGCATCGCCTGGCACGGTGGTGTAATGATAATCCTTGGCGGTGGCGTTCAAGGCTCCCATCATGAGAGCGGCCATCATTACATACTTTAATCTCATTTTATGATAATATAGTTGGTTTAGTTCTCATAATCCACTTCTTGGTCGAGACTATCCACGAAGTTGCGGAATACCTCTTCCTCTACGTCACCCATGGCAAACTCCTTCTCGGCATCCTTCTTGATTTCTGCTATCCAAGAGCGGCGTGCCTTGATATAGTCCTCATGGATGCGATTGGCATCCTCCAGGGTAATCTCGTCAATATGGTAATAGTCGCAAACCATCTTGTAGGTCCACGCCCATTGGTAGTCACGATAGTTGGCATTGATGTCCTCAAATCTCTTCAAGAGGGTGAGAATGTCGGAGATAGTGCCATCCTTGAGGTCGTCGATGATGCGCTGTTCCTCTGATACAGGGAGGAGAAGTCCTGAGAGATCATCCCAGTCGCCTTCGCCGATGTGGGTGGTAGGAGGGGTGATGGCTGGGTCAAGCTTCAACACTCTCTTCAATACGGCGCCCATGTAGATGCGCAGGGCGATGTCGTAGTACTTGATGCCCTTGTGGAGGGAGGAAGAAGGGATGATATACTCGTGATAGAGATATTGCGAAACATTGTCGCCCGTCACCTCACGCAGGTTCTCCAATATCTTCTTGCCCTTCAAGACCTCGCCCACGGAGTAAGGGGAGAGCCAGTCGAAGTTGACGATGCTCTTGCGGTTCTCCATTGCACGGAGGTCACGCTTAGGCCATTTCTTGATGTCTCGGTAAAGACCCACGGTGGTGATGTTTCGTCCAGGGATGAGGAACATCTTGTCGCCATCGGCTATCAGGTAGGCGAATGGCAGGTTGCGGGTGTTAGGATGGTGCATCAGCTTGCCGAAGCACACGGAGAAGGTACCTAGGGTGGCTGGCATCAAGAGGTAAGCGCCACTGGCTGTCTTCGAACCTCGCTCCAGGATGCCCCAGTGCATAGGTCCCATCTTGTAGGCGTGATTGGAGAAGTTGGTGGCTGAGCCAGCATTGTAGAACGAGAACATGCCACCGATGAGCAAGCTGCTCTTGTGGTGGGAGGCGGTGAAAGGACCGCAGAATGCCGCACAAGCCTCGCCATTGCTCATGTAGGAGTTGGCGAAGAAGACGGAGGCGGATGCCGTAAAACCATTGCTCAACTGGCAAGCCTCGCCCACGAAGCAATCTTGTATCTTCACACTGTTGATGACGCTTGCGCCCTCGGCGATGATGGAGTTCTCGGCGATGACACCTGTGCCGATATATACATTGCCATGGATGCTTCCGAGCAGGGTACAATCGCTCAGTCGGGAAGCACCATTTACCTCACAGAAGTCGTTGATCACGCAGTTGGTGATTTCTTTGGTGTTGATAATCTTCACGTTGTTGCCGATGCGTCCACGCTCAGGCATCTTGGTGTCGATGTCGGTCTTGATGAGTTGGCGAATGCGCTCCTTAAGTTCCTTGTCGGAGAAGTGCTTCACCATGAAGGCGGCGAGCTGACTATTGAGGTCGGAGAAGAGGATGACGTTTCCTTCGCCCACCTCATTGAGCACGCTCACTAGGTTGCCCTCGCCGTAGGTGGCTCCCTCGGTGGTCTCCAGGGTCGAGATGTTGGAGATATAGCAATCGTCACCGATGGTATAGTTGTTGATGAAATTGCCGATGTTCTCGATGAGACAGTCGTCACCGATGGTCACGTTGCGAAGTGTGGCATTGTTGATGCCTGAGTGCTTCACGAAGCCTTGGCTCACCTCCACGTTCTTGTCGAATCCTCCGATGTTCACCTCGCCATAGAGCATCACACGGTGCATGAAGTTTGGCTTGAAGTTTTCACCGACGTTCACGGAGGTCCAGTCTTCCGCCCAGCAGTTGTTTTGCTTGAGCACCTCGATTTCTTCGCTGGTTAGGGGTCTATAGTCGTTCATTTTGCTTGCTTGTTTTGTGGGGAATTGATGGGATTCCCAATACTAGTTATTCATAATCCTGATAGAGGAAGTCGTTGTACGGATACTTCTGCACGTGCAACTCTCTTACCTTCTTGTAGAGTACATTGCGGAACTCCTCGATGTTCTCCTTGTTCTTTGCCGAGATGAAGAGGCAATCGTCGTGTAGCTTCGCCATCCAGGTCTTCTTGAGGTCTTCGAGAGGGATGTTCTCCTTCTGCATCGGGGTGAGGTCGTCTTCCTCTTTCTCCACCCAGGAGTAGTTGTCTATCTTGTTGAAGATGATCATCGAAGGCTTGTCGGCGCATCCCAGTTCCTTCAGGGTGTTCTCCACCACTTGAATCTGTTCCTCGAAGTCGGGGTGGGAGATATCTACTACGTGGAGTAGCAGGTCAGCCTCACGGGTCTCATCGAGGGTGCTCTTGAAGGAATCCACCAGGTCGGTAGGCAACTTGCGGATGAATCCTACGGTGTCGGCGAGGAGGAATGGAAGGTTCTCCACCACCACCTTGCGCACGGTGGTATCGAGGGTGGCGAAGAGTTTGTTCTCGGCGAACACCTCGCTCTTGGAGAGGAGGTTCATGATGGTGCTCTTGCCCACGTTGGTATAGCCCACGAGTGCCACACGGATGAGTCGTCCACGGTTCTTGCGCTGGGTGGTCTTCTGCTTGTCTATCTCGGCGAGTCGCTCCTTGAGGAGGCTCATTCTGCCGAGGATGATACGGCGGTCCATCTCCAACTGGGTCTCACCCGGTCCACGCAATCCCACGGAACCCTTTCCACCGCCAGAGCCGGAACCACCACCTTGGCGCTCCAAGTGAGTCCAGAGTCTCTGCAAGCGAGGGAGCATGTAGCGATATTGCGCCAACTCCACCTGGGTCTTGGCAGCGGCGGTCTGGGCACGCATGGCGAAGATGTCGAGGATGAGGGAGGTGCGGTCGAGGATTTTCACCTGAAGCTCGTTCTCGATGTTGCGTATCTGCTTGGCTGACAGCTCATCATCGAAGATGACCATACCGATCTCACGGTCTTCCTCTTCTTCGTCCTTGATGTATTGCTTGATTTCCTCCAGCTTACCCTTGCCCACGTAAGAGGTCTGGTTGGGAGCCACCACCTTCTGGGTGAATCTCTTCACGGTGACGGCACCGGCGGTATCGGCGAGAAATTCCAACTCGTCGAGATATTCCTTGGTCTTGGCCTCGTCCTGCTCCTTGGTCACCAGACCCACGAGGATGGCGGTCTCTGCCTTGACTTCTGATATGACAAATTCTTTCATCAATTTTATACCTTAATTATAATAGGTGCAAAGATACAGCAAAAAGGAGACACTACAAAATTATCAGTGAAGATTTTAGTATTTTTATCGTTCATCGTTTCCTTCTCCCTCAAACGCACAGCAATCTTCTAACGCACAATCCGCACAAGATAGCCTCTAAATGCCACGAAAATAGCCGTTTACGCACGCAAATCTCGCAAACGTTTACGTACTTTTTTGCGTAAAAAGTGGGGATTTATTTGATTTAAATCAAGATTTGTATTACTTTTGCAATCGTAAAACAAAACTGATTTTCAAAAACAAAGATCATAACTACATAAAAACACAAAACTGCTGAAACATTCAAAAACTTAGAGATTGCCCCGACGTGAGGTCGGGGCATTTTTCTTTGTAAATTTTACACTCTTTTCCTTTGTGTTTCTCATTTATTTTGCTATCTTTGCCCTCGGAAACCTAAATATCAAAGATAAAACAATGCAAAAAAGTATCACAACTAGTCTTTTGTTGCTTGCAGCCCTCTGTGCGCAAGCCAACAATTACACAGTGAAGTCGCCCGACGGCAAACTCCAAGTCAATGTGGAGTGCGAGGGCGGCAAGGTCTCTTACACAGTAGATTACGAGGGTAAGCAGATGCTCACTCGCTCGGCACTCGGATTGGTGGCAAATTATGGTGATTTCTCACAAAATCTCACCATGGGAAAACTGACCGACATGGGCGTGGAGCACGTAGCCTATGATGAGTCTCGCATCAAGAAGGCACATGTGGAGAAAGACGTGGTGGAGGCTTATATCGGCTTTCTCAACGAGAAGAAGGACTCCATGACCCTTCACCTGCACGTCTCCAACAACGACATGGCTTATCACTATGAGATGATTCGCCCGAAGAAGGACAATCCGAAGTCGGTCATTATATATAAAGAGGTGAGCGGATTCAACTTCCCTCAGCAGACCACCACCTTCCTCTGTCCGCAGATCACCCCGATGACGGGATGGGAGCGCACCAAACCATCCTACGAGGAGGAATACACACCGGATGCTCCGATGAATAAGAAGTCGCAATTTGGCGTGGGCTACACCTTCCCTTGCCTCTTCAAGGTGGGAGAAGACGGATGGGTCTTGGTGAGCGAGACGGGCGTGTCGAGTGCCTACCCAGGAAGTCGCCTCTCCGACTATGACCCGGAGCACGGCTATACCATCGCCTTCCCTCAGAATGGCGAGAACAATGGCATCGGCTCTGAGTATGCCGGCATCCCATTGCCTGGCAAGACTCCATGGCGCACCATCACCATAGGCAAGACGCTCGCCCCTATCGTGGAGACCACCATCCCATTCGATGTCGTGGCTCCGCTCTATGAGCCTAGCATCGACTACAAGCCTGCACGATATACCTGGAGCTGGCTCATCTGGCAAGACAACTCCGTCAACTACGACGACCAAATCAAGATGATAGATGTGGCTGCTGCCCAGGGATATGAGGCGGTCTTGGTGGATGGATGCTGGGACACTCAGATCGGTTATGGTCGCATCGAGGAGTTGAGCAAGTATGCGCAGAGCAAGGGCGTGAAGCTGATGCTCTGGTACAACTCGAATGGTTTCGAGAATGATGCGCCTCAGACTCCTCGCCAGGTGATGAACAACTCCATCGCCCGCAAGCGTGACATGGCTTGGATGAAGAAGATCGGTGTATGCGGCATCAAGGTGGATTTCTTCGGAGGTGACAAGCAGGAGACGATGAAGCTCTATGAGGACATCCTCAGCGATGCCAACGACTATGGCTTGGAGGTCATCTTCCATGGCTGCACCATGCCTCGTGGATGGGAGCGTATGTACCCTAACTATGTGGCTAGCGAGGCTGCCTTGGCTTCCGAGAACGTTTATTTCACCGACTATCATGCCAAGAAGGAGGCTTTCGAGATGACGATGCATCCTTTCTCACGCAATGCCGTGGGAAGTTTCGACTGGGGTGGTGTGATGATGAATAAGTATATGTCTCGCGACAACAAGAGCCGTCATCAGCGCTTCACCAGCGATGTCTTCGAGATGGCAACCGCCATCACCAACCAGAGCAGCGTCAACTGTGTTTGCCTCTATCCTAACAACTTGGAGGACGTGCCTCAGTGGGAGTTGGATTGGCTCAAGGCTGTGCCTACGGCTTGGGAAGACGTGAAGTTTATCGCCGGTTATCCTACCCAGTATGCTGTGGTGGCTCGCAAGGCTTCCTCTGCTAACGGAAGCACTGCCCAGAAGAGCAATGGCAAGTGGATTGTGGGTGGACTGAATGCTACCGACAAGCCTCTCACCCTCACCCTCGACCTTCCGATGTTTGCCGGCAAGACCGTGGAGTATCTCACGGATATGCCTAAGAAGAAGGGTGACAAGTTCTTTACCTCTGTCAAGAAAACCTTGAAAGTGGGGAAGGATGGCAAGGCGAAAGTCACCATTCAGCCAATGGGTGGTATCGTTATTGACTAAAATAAAAAAAAGGTTCCTCCGAAGGATGTTACTCCTCGAAGGAACCTTTTCTAATATATGTGAAAACCTATTGAGATATTACTTGTTCTCGAAGACCAAGCCATCTGCCGTGTGGTCGATGGTGATTGGTCTCTCACGGCTCACCTCCTCGGCAAGAATCTTCTTGCTCAGGTCGTTGAGCACGTAGTCTTGGATGGCACGCTTGACAGGACGAGCACCAAACTCTGGGTCGTAACCTACCTCGGCGAGATAAGCGATGGTGGCTGGAGTCCAACGAAGGTCAAAGCCCTGAGGCTCCAACATCTTCTTGACTCTGTTCATCTGAAGCTCTACCACGCTGGCAATCTGCTCCTTGGTGAGAGGCTTGAAGGTGATGATGTCGTCGATACGGTTCAAGAACTCTGGGCGGAAAGTGCTCTTCAACATCTCACGGCTCGCATTGGAAGTCATGATGATGATGGTGTTCTTGAAGTTGACCACCCTGCCCTTGTTGTCGGTCAATCGACCATCGTCCAATACCTGAAGCAAGGTGTTGAAGACGTCTGGGTGTGCCTTCTCGATCTCATCGAAGAGAACTACACTGTATGGCTTGCGGCGAACAGCCTCGGTCAACTGACCACCCTCGTCATATCCTACATACCCCGGAGGCGCACCGATCAAACGGGTGACGCTGAACTTCTCTTGATACTCGCTCATGTCAATACGAGTCATCATCGACTCGTCATTGAAGAGGTACTCAGCCAAAGCCTTGGCAAGCTCTGTCTTACCCACACCGGTGGTACCGAGGAAGATAAAGCTGGCGATAGGACGCTTAGGGTCTTGCAAGCCAGCACGACTGCGGCGTACGGCGTCGCTCACGGCGGTAATCGCCTCGTCCTGGCCGATGACACGCTTGTGGAGTTCCTCCTCCAGGTGGAGCAGTTTCTCACGCTCGCTCTGCATCATACGGCTCACTGGTATGCCCGTCCAGCGGCTCACTACCTCGGCGATGTCGTCGGCGGTCACCTCCTCACGCACCATGGCAGCACCACCCTGGGTACTCTTCAGTTGCTCCTGAATCTTCTTGATGTCGTCCTCGAGAGCCACGAGCTTGGAGTAGCGAATCTCAGCCACACGCTCGTAGTTGCCCTCACGCTCTTGGCGCTCAGCCTCAAACTTGAGGTTCTCCATCTCTTGCTTGTCTTGCTGAATCTTGTTGACGAGTGCCTTCTCACCTTCCCATTTAGCACGGAAGTCGTGCTCCTGGTCCTTCAGTTCGGCTATCTCCTTGTCGAGTTGGGCGATCTTAGGCTGGTCGTTCTCACGCTTGATGGCCTCACGCTCAATCTCCAACTGCTTCAGGTGACGAGTGATCTCGTCCAACTCCTCAGGCACAGAGTCACGCTCCATACGAAGCTTGGCTGCTGCCTCATCCATCAGGTCGATCGCCTTGTCTGGGAGGAATCTATCAGAGATGTAACGCTCTGACAGCTTGACAGCTGCGATACAAGCATCATCCTGGATACGAACCTTGTGGTGGTTCTCGTAACGCTCCTTGATACCACGAAGGATGCTGATGGCATCCACCTCGTCAGGCTCGTTGACCATCACGGTCTGGAATCGGCGCTCCAGTGCCTTGTCCTTCTCGAAGTACTTCTGGTACTCGTTGAGGGTGGTGGCACCGATGGCTCTCAACTCACCACGAGCCAAGGCTGGCTTCAAGATGTTGGCTGCATCCATGGCACCCTCGCCACCGCCTGCACCTACCAAGGTATGAATCTCATCGATGAAGAGGATGATCTGTCCGTTGGCGTTGGTCACCTCCTTGATGACGCTCTTCAATCGCTCCTCAAACTCACCTTTGTACTTGGCACCTGCCACGAGGGCACCCATGTCGAGGGAGTAGAGTTGCTTGTTCTTCAAGTTCTCAGGTACATCACCACGTACGATACGCTCAGCAAGGCCCTCCACGATGGCGGTCTTACCCGTACCAGGCTCACCTATTAATATAGGGTTGTTCTTGGTACGGCGAGAGAGAATCTGAAGCACACGTCTGATTTCCTCGTCACGCCCAATCACAGGGTCGAGCTTGCCACTGCGAGCTTGCTCCACGAGGTTCTTGGCGTACTTCTCCAGGCTCTGGTAGTTGTCGTCGGCGCTCTGGGATTTCACGCTCTGACCTTGGCGGAGCGCTTGGATGGCGGCAAGCATATCCTTCTCGTTGGCACCAGCGTCCTTGAGGATGCGAGCGGCGGTGGTGTTGCCCTTCACGATGGCGAGGAGGATAGGCTCCACGCTCACGAACTCGTCGCCCATCTTCTTGGCGATGTCCTCAGCGTTCAAGAGGATTTGGTTGGTGTCTCCGGAGAGGTATGGCTGACCAGCGCCCTGCACTCTAGGCAAGTGCTGCATCTCTTGCTTCAGGAGCAAGGAGATTTGGTTGGCGTTCATACCCAACTTCTGGAAGATATAGTTGGTTACATCCGGTGCTTTCTCGATGATACCGCTGAGAAGATGCACCGGTTCGATGGTCTGCTGACCATTTCGCTGCGCAATGTTCACGGCTTCCTGTACCGTCTCCTGCGCCTTGATTGTAAATTTGTCGAATGTCATATCTTAAACTCCTTTCTTGTTTTTGTTTCTTGTTTTCTTTAGTCGTTTTTCGACTTCGTCAGCAGGTAGAGCGAATCATGTGCCTATCTCTCGATAAGTTCTTTTTTTCTGTCAAATTGTCTTGTTTTGCTTGTTTTGATACATTCTGAAGGTTATTTTCTCTGTCATAATGGCATTTCCTGGATGGCTGCTGCAAAATTACAACTTTTGTTTGAAACTACCAAATAATGAGGTGTGATAAGGGGCGAAATTGAGCAAAAAGGGGGAAATGTGGATTTTCGGCGGAAGGTAGTTGATGATTTTGATGGAGAAATGGTTGTTCATAGCTTTCAAGCAGCTAACTCATAGCTTTGCACGAGCCAACTCGTAATTTTTGCATGAACCAGTTCGTTGCCTTTGCCTTACTGATTTATAAGCGTTTGCATCCTTGTTTTGAAATCCCTTTTTGAGAAATGAACGATGACAATGACAATTACAGTTTGAAATTCCGAGCCTTCCCCTTGCGAAGTTTGCGGCTTCATGGAGGATAGGTAGAAAATGTAAAATATATTTTATAATATATATATTATATATATTATAACTTTCTCTTTTTACCTTTTTTCTCAACTGTACACCCAGCGGATTTTCGAACTGTAATTGTCATTGTCATCGCTTACCTCAGTTCGCCATAAGATACGCTCTTTTTGTGATAAGCCTTGATTTATCGCAATTATCCCTTAAAATATGCTATTATTTGCCTTTTTGATTTGGTTATTTCAAAATGTTTTTGTAACTTTGCAGCGTCAAATTTACATTATAAATCATTTCCAATGGAAAATAAGAAAATCAAGACTGCGTTGGTATCAGTCTTCCATAAGGATGGCTTGGATGAGTTGCTCGCCAAGTTGAACGAAGAGGGTGTGAAATTCTTGAGCACTGGTGGTACTCAGAAGTTCATCGAGTCTTTGGGTTATGAATGTCAGAAAGTTGAGGATGTCACCACATATCCATCTATCTTGGGTGGTCGTGTGAAGACTCTTCACCCTAAAATATTTGGAGGTATCTTGGCACGCCGTGACAACGAGGGCGACCAGGAGCAGATGAAGGAATACGAGATTCCTGCCATCGACCTCGTCATCGTTGACTTGTATCCATTCGAGCAGACCGTGGCAAGCGGTGCTAGCGATGCCGACATCATCGAGAAGATCGACATAGGTGGTATCTCCTTGATTCGTGCCGGAGCCAAGAACTTCAAGGATGTAGTCATCGTGCCTAGCAAGGCAGAGTACAGCGTGCTCCTCGACATCTTGAAGGAGAAAGGCGCTGAGACCAGCATCGAGGATCGCAAGATGTTCGCGGAGCGTGCCTTCGGCGTCAGCTCTCACTACGACACTGCCATCCACGCTTGGTTCGCCAAGTAGGAGAGAGCCTCTCTCTCTTCATCGGCGTGGGGTGAGGAGAGGCTACTCTGGAGAGTGCCTATGGAGTAAGATAATTTTTAAGCTTAAAAATATATTAGATTTAACAAATGGGATTTTTTTCATTTATTCAGGAAATCGCAATGGACTTGGGTACCGCCAACACCATCATTATCAGTGATGATAAGATTGTGGTGGACGAACCTTCTGTTGTCGCTCTTGACCGCCGCACCGACAAGATGATTGCCGTGGGCGAGAAGGCCAAGATGATGTACGAGAAGACACACGACAACATCCGCACTATCCGTCCTTTGCGCGATGGCGTCATCGCCGACTTCACTGCTTGTGAGCAGATGATGCGTGGACTTATCAAGATGGTTCACACCGGAAGCCGTCTCTTCTCACCATCTCTCCGCATGGTGATTGGTGTACCTTCTGGTTCTACTGAGGTGGAGCTTCGTGCCGTACGTGACTCTGCAGAGCACGCTGATGGACGTGATGTATATTTGATTTTTGAGCCAATGGCTGCCGCTATCGGTATCGGTATCGACGTGGAGGCACCAGAAGGCAACATGATAGTTGATATAGGTGGTGGTAGCACCGAGATCGCAGTCATCTCACTCGGTGGTATCGTGAGCAACAACTCCATCCGTACCGCTGGTGACGACCTCACAGCCGACATCCAGGAGTACATGAGCCGCCAGCACAACGTGAAGGTATCTGAGCGTATGGCTGAGCGTATCAAGATACATGTGGGTTCTGCCTTGACCGACCTGGGCGACCAGGCTCCTGAGGACTTCGTGGTACATGGTCCTAACCGTATCACGGCTCTCCCAATGGAGGTGCCTGTATGCTATCAGGAGATCGCTCACTGTCTCGACAAGACCGTGGCTAAGATAGAGAACGCAGTGCTCTCAGCCTTGGAGAATACTCCTCCTGAGCTTTATGCCGACATCGTGAAGAATGGTATCTGGCTCTCTGGTGGTGGTGCTTTGCTCCGTGGCTTGGACAAGCGCTTGCAGGATAAGATCAACATCCCATTCCATATCGCAGAAGACCCATTGCACAGTGTGGCAAAGGGTGCTGGTATCGCCTTGAAGAATGTGGATCGCTTCTCATTCTTGATGAGATAATACTCGTGAAGGGTGTACCTTCGGGCTTTCGATACTGGAGGCGCTACTTCATGGTCAAAATATTTGAGTTTTTTTACAAGGCAAAAGATTGGAAAAGAGATGATTATCCCCTATCAATAGGGGATTATCATCTCCTTTTTTTCAACTCTTATCCCTCCTGCTTTACATTCCAATAAGTATTCGTTTTCATTTAGATATTAAAGTATGCACAACCTTTTAGAGTTTTTGGCTAAATACAACCATTGGTTGCTCTTCGTGGTGCTGGAGGCAGTGAGCTTCACGCTCCTCTTTCAGTACAACAGCTATCAGGGCAGCGTGTGGTTTTCTTCTGCCAATGCCGTGTCGGGCAAGCTCTATGATTGGAACTCCGACGTTGAGTCTTTCTTCTCGCTCACCAAGTTGAACCAGGAGTTGAGCCAGCGCAACGTCTATCTAGAACAGCAAGTGCAACAGCTCTCTGAGCGTCTCACCGATGTCACCAAGGACAGCACCTGGGTGCAGCGCAATCAGATCAGTCTTCTTCAGAATTATCGCTTGATACCTGCCAAGGTGGTGAGCAACAGCATCGATGACCCCAACAATCTCATCACGCTCGACAAGGGTAGTGCCGATGGCATCCACAAGGACATGGGCGTAGTGTGCGGCACGGGTGTCGTGGGCATTGTCTATCTCGTGTCTCAGCGTTATAGCGTGGTGATACCGGTGCTCAACGTGAAGTCGAACATCAGTTGCAAGATACAGAACCGTGGCTATTTCGGTTATCTGCGCTGGAAGGGTGGGGTATCGGAATATGCCTACCTGGAGGAGGTTCCACGCCATGCCCACTTCAAGTTGGGCGACAATGTGGTGACGAGTGGTTACTCCGCCGTCTTCCCTCCTGGGGTGCTCGTGGGCAAGATACTCCATGTGTTCAACTCCTCTGATGGTCTCTCCTATAGGGTGATGCTCAAGGTTTCCACCGATTTTGGCAAGCTCCGTGACGTGTGTGTCATCGACGATACTCCTATGCGTGAGCGCTTGGAGATCATGCGTGCGGCACAAGATTCCATCAAGCCGTAAAGACTCTCCTATTCGATAACAAGAAAGATAGATTTTAATGATATGAGTATAGATCAAGTTAAGCGCATCTTCTGGTTTGTGATTCTTCTCTTGGCACAAGGACTGGTGCTGAATCACATCCACTTGTTTGATTGTGCGACACCATTGCTTTATATTATCATGGTGCTCCATTTCCGGAGAAACCAACCACGCTGGTCGGCTTTGCTATGGAGCTTTGCCTTGGGCCTCGGTATCGACATCTTTGCCAATACCCCAGGTGTGGCAGCAGCATCCATGACCTTGGTAGGCTTGGTTCAGCCCTATTTCTTCGAGCTTTTTGTGCCAAGGGATAGTGCCGAAGACCTCTCGCCTTCCATCCGCAGCATCGGCATGACCTCCTATTCGTGGTATGCCTTCCTGATGGTGCTCCTGTACTGTCTGGTATTCTTCACCCTGGAGACGTTCAACTTCTTCAACTGGTTGCAGTGGTTGGAGTGCATCAGTGCGAGCACCTTGCTCACCTTCGTGCTGGTGATGGCATTGGAGAACTTTAGAAATTAAGAGAAAAAAACAGAATGATAGATTATAATCTTGATAAGCGTAGGTTTGTGATAGGTGGTGTGGCGATAGCTATTGTCGTCATCTATATGATACGTCTCTTTACGCTCCAGATTATGAGCGACGACTATAAGAAAAATGCCGACAGTAATGCCTTCCTCAAGCAGATAGAGTACCCTTCGCGTGGCGCTATCTACGACCGAAATGGCAAGCTGATGGTATATAACCAACCTTCTTACGACTTGATGGTGGTGATGAACGAGGAGAAGAACCGTCTCGACACGATGGACTTCTGCAATGCCCTGGGCATCACCAAGGAGTTTTTCATCCAGCGTATGAACGACATCAAGGACCGAACCAAGAATCCCGGTTATTCTCGTTATACCCAGCAGCTCTTCATGACCCAGTTGAGCGACAAGGACTTCAGTGTGTTCCAAGAGAAGATGTTCCGCTTCCCTGGCTTCTATATCCAGAAGCGTAGCATCCGAGAATATACTTATCCTTATGCGGCTCACGTGCTCGGTGATGTGGGCGAGGTGTCGGAGAGCAACATCGAGGAGGATGACTACTATCAGCCGGGCGACTACATCGGAAAGCTCGGACTGGAGAAGTCGTACGAGAAGGTGCTCCGTGGACAGAAGGGTGTGAAAATCATGCTTCGTGATGCACGAGGAAGAATACAGGGCAACTACCAGAATGGTAAGTTCGACCAGCGACCTATCGCGGGCAAGGACTTGACGCTGGGTCTTGATGTCAACCTGCAAGCCTTGGGCGAGCGATTGCTCGAAGGCAAGATAGGCAGTATCGTCGCCATCGACCCTCGTACGGGCGAGGTGCTGGCGATGGTGTCTTCTCCTACCTACGACCCTCGCCGACTCGTGGGCAAGAACCGAGGCAAGATGCACAAGTGGCTCTCCTTGAACCCATGGAAGCCTCTGCTCAACCGAAGCATCATGGGACAATATCCTCCGGGTTCTACCTTCAAGACCACGCAGGCACTCACCTATCTCTCCGAGGGTATCATCACTCCGGGTACGGCTTTCCCTTGCCATCATGGATTCTCCTACAAGGGACTTCACGTGGGCTGCCATGGTCACCCTTCACCTATCGCCTTGGTCGATGCCATCAGCACTTCCTGCAATGGCTATTTCTGTTGGGGACTCTACTATATGATGGGTGCCAAGCGCAAGTATGGCTCTGTGCAGAAGGCGATGGATACATGGCGCGACTATATGGTGAGCATGGGATTCGGATACAAGCTCGGCATCGACTTGCCGGGTGAGAAACGAGGACTGATTCCTAACGCCGAGTATTATGACCGAGCTTACAAGGGCTCATGGAATGGACTTACCATCATCAGTATCTCCATCGGTCAGGGTGAGGTCAACTTGACTCCTCTCCAGATAGCCAACCTAGGCGCTACCATCGCCAACCGTGGTTATTACTATGTGCCTCACGTAGTGCGCAAGGTGCAGGGTGAGCCTCTCGACACGCTCTATACCCGCCGTCATGTGACGAAGGCTTCGAAGCGAGCTTATGACTATGTGGTGGCAGGTATGCGCAGTTCGGCATTGAAGGGAACCTGTAAGATGTTGGGCCGCTACGACTTCGAGCCTTGTGGCAAGACCGGTACGGCTCAGAACCGTGGTCACGACCACTCTGTGTTCATGGGCTTTGCTCCGATGAACAATCCAAAGATCGCCATTGCCGTGTATGTGGAGAATGGTGGATGGGGTGCCGACTATGGTGTGCCTATCGGAGGATTGATGATGGAGCAATACATCAAGGGCAAGCTCTCTCCATCTTCGGAGAAACAAGCTGCCGAGATGCAGGCTCGAAGAATCGGATATGGCTCTAGCAGCAGATAAGAGATAAATAATTTAAATAATATGGCAGATAATAGACAACCTAGCGTGCTTCGCTCACTCGACTGGTGGACGATAGGCATCTACCTGGCACTGCTCACCTTCGGATGGATCAGTGTCTGTGGTGCCAGCTACACGTATGGTGACAATGATATTTTCAGCTTGGGCACTCGTTCGGGTATGCAAATCATCTGGATAGGTACGTCGATAGCGTTGGGCTTTGTCATCCTGATGCTCGACGACCGCTTCTATGATACGTTCTCGTACGTCATCTATGGTGTGCTCATCCTCTTGCTCTTCGCCACGATATTCAATCCGCATAGCATCAAGGGTTCTCACTCGTGGCTCGTGCTGGGACCTCTGCGATTGCAACCGGCTGAGTTTGGAAAGTTTGCCACGGCATTGGCGGTGGCTAAGTTTATGTCCAACTATGGTTTCGATATCCACAAAACGAAGCACTTCCTCACGTCGGTGGCGATCATCGTACTTCCTATGCTTTGCATCGTAGGACAGCGAGAGACGGGTTCGGCATTGGTGTATTCGGCTTTCTTCCTGATGCTTTATCGTGAGGGAATGCCGGGTGCCATCCTCTTCACGGGTGTGTCGATGGTGGTCTATTTCGTGGTGGGTGTCAAGTATGAGAATGTGATGCTCTGGGACACCTATACCTCGGTGGGCAAGTTTGTGGTGCTCTTGCTGGTGCAAGTCTTTACGGCGTTTATGGTGAAGTCTTACACGGGCAATATGAAGCATTTCCTCATCATCTTGTGCTATAGTTTGGGAGGCACTATTCTGTTCTTGCTCTTCTCCACCTTTGTCATCCCATTCGACATCGTCTGGATTCAGTTGGGCTTGTGTGCGGCGATGCTGGGCTTCCTGGTATATCAAGGTTTGGCGACTCGCATCCGCAATTATTACTTCATAGCGGCGTTTGCGCTCGGCTCCATCGCCTTCTTCTATTCAGCCGACTATGTGCTCAACAATGTGATGGAGCCTCACCAGAGAGTGCGTATCAATGTGCTCTTGGGCTTGGATGAAGACTTGGCTGGTGCTGGATATAATGTGCATCAGAGTGAGATAGCCATCGGCTCGGGTGGCTTGCAAGGCAAGGGCTTCTTGAATGGAACGCAGACGAAGTTGAAGTTTGTGCCAGAGCAAGATACCGACTTCATCTTCTGTACGGTGGGCGAGGAGGAAGGTTTCCTCGGCTCGGCAGGAGTCTTGTTGCTCTTCCTGGCGTTGATATTGAGGTTGATACATTTGGCGGAGCGGCAACCCTTCAAGTTTGGGCGAGTGTATGGATATTGCGTGCTGAGTGTGTTCCTCTTCCACTTGTTTATCAATGTGGGCATGGTGCTCGGCTTGACACCGGTTATCGGTATTCCTCTGCCTTTCTTCAGTTATGGAGGTAGTTCGCTTTGGGGTTTCACCATCTTGCTCTTCATCTTCCTGAGGATTGATGCCGGAAGAAATCTGGTGAGGAGCTAGGGGAGATTGAGATATAAGAGATGAAATGAATTGGAGCTTTGGACTTGCGATGACAATGACAATTACAGTTCGATTTTCCGCACCCCTCCTTTTTAGATATAAATGAATAAGAAAAGTCCTCTTATGAGATACTCTTTCGAGTGTCTGATAAGAGGACTTTTTGGTATGTTCTCAACGTTTTTCGAGTTTGATTCCGATGTCGCTGATGCCAGGAAGGATTTCTCGCTTCATGTCGTGGCGAATCATGATGTGGATGGAGTCATTCTCGTTGAAGTGATACAGGTTGATGGGGAAGTTGTATTGGTAATAACTGATTCCCTGACCTGTTGTCACGCCATCCTTATTGATGAGGTTGCACTGGATGGTATCAAGCTTCACGATCTTTTCCCCATGGGCGACTTTCTTGGCTTGATGGCTCTTGACACCCATGATTTGCAACTTGTTTCTTTCTTCCTTCTCCTTCTTGCTCTCCTGATTAGGGAAGATTTCTTGCTCTACGATCAGCGTGATGCCCATGAAAGGATAGGCACCCGTGATGCGCAAGCCCAGATTCTCTTGATAGAGCCCGGTGGAGGTCAATGGAGGAATGGCAAACGAGAGTGTGTCGTTCTTCTCCCATCCAGCAATAGGAGTGTGGGCATATTTGTAATATACCGTTGACTCCTTGCAGGATGTAACCATCATCGACAAGCTAAGGCTCCCTATTATTAATAAGGTGTAGAATAATCTTTTCATTTCTTATTCTCCCTGCTATTTGTTTCCTTATTCGCCTTGCTGAGGTTGAGGGCGATTGTCGCCTTGAGGTCGCTCGCCTTGAGGTCGATTGTTTTGAGGACGTTCGCCTTGCTGACGCTCACCTTGTGGGCGGTTGTTTTGAGGGCGTTCGCCTTGTCTGCGCTCACCTCGGTTTCGGTTGTCACGACGGCGATTGTTGTTTTGTCTATTATTTCTACGTTCGCCTCTTTCGCCTTGCGGAGCATTGCCTTGCTGGCTTCTTTCTCCCTGGAAAGCATTGCCCTGCTGCCCTCTCTCTCCCTGAGGAGCATTGCCTTGCTGGTTTCTCTCTCCCTGAGGAGCATTGCCTTGCTGGTTTCTCTCTCCCTGGAAAGCATTGCCCTGCTGGCTTCTATCACCCTGCTGGTTTCTCTCTCCCTGTGGGCGATTGTTGCGATTTCTATTATTGTTCTTTTTCTTTCTCTTCGCCTTGTCGAATCGGCTGAGGTCTGCTTCGGCAAGAAGGTCGGCAGACTTTGGCTTCTCCTTCACCTTGCCATTCTCCATGAGGCTGAGAGGTTTCTCGCCACGACGATTCATCTCGATGATTTCCATCGCACGCTCTGCCGTGATGGTCTCCAAGTTGGAAGCCATGTTCTTGTCGGAAGAGTAGGTGATGAGACCAGCCAAGATGTCGGTCTTAAACTGGTGGAAGTCGCCATCGGCGGTCTGCAAGACAATGTCACGTGCAGGAATCTTCTTGCTAGCCTCCACATAGTTGTCCACCTCATAGTTGAGGCAGCACTTCAACTTGGCGCACATGCCGGCAAGCTTCTGAGGATTGAGCGAGATGTCCTGGTAGCGTGCGGCATTGGTGCTCACGCTCACGAAGTTCTTCATCCAAGTGGCGCAACAAAGCTCGCGTCCGCAAGGTCCGGTACCACCGATGCGACCAGCCTCTTGTCGAGCACCGATCTGCTTCATCTCGATACGAACATGGAAGGTATCGGCGAGCACCTTGATGAGTTGACGGAAATCGACACGTTCGTCGGCGATGTAGTAGAATATCGCCTTGTTGCCATCGCCTTGGTATTCCACGTCACCGATCTTCATCTTCAGACCGAGGTCCTTGGCGATCTGTCGGCTCTGTATCATCGTGCCATGCTCACGGCTCTTCGCCTCCTTGCACTTCTCGATATCCACAGGCTTGGCGATGCGGTAGATGCGCTTGATGTCGTCGGATGACTTGAGGTTGGCTTTCTTGATTTGAAGCTTCACCAGTCTTCCGGTGAGAGTTACCACACCGATGTCGTGTCCAGGACTAGCCTCTACAGCCACCACGTCGCCCTTCTTGAGGTCGAGGTTGTTGACATTATGATAATATCCCTTGCGGGTATTCTTGAACTGCACCTCCACGAGGTCGGTGCTCTCGGCATTGCCCGGTACGTCGGCAAGCCAGTCGTAGGTATTCAGTTGGCGGTCTTGGCGACCAGCGGCTTTACAACAAAGTCCACGGTCACAACCATGCCACATTCTGAATTTCATATCTTTGTAATCCACGCTGCGTTTTTTAAATTAAGAATTAATAATTAAGAATGAATAATGAGGCTTTCGCCATCGTTATCATCCTTGGGGTTATATTGATTATATGATTGATGTCACTTCCTAATGAGCAGGACGATGATTTTGAGTGCGAGGTCGAAGAAGACAATCTTGGCATTGGCATTCTGACCGATGAATCGCTTGCACTCATCGAAGAGGTTGAAGATGTCGATGACGTTCGCCTCGTTGATGAATCGGGCGAAGTTTCGGGCGAATTCCTCTTCCTCTTGCGTCATGTAGGTGAGTTCCTCGTTGCGGAAATTGTACATGAAGCTTTCCCTCACCATGTGGTTGAAGTAATCGAGCATACGCTTCTGCTTCTCTCGTCCGAAGGTAGCCACCACCTCGCTCCACTTCTTCAGGTCGTGGATGTTGCGCATGTAGGCGAGTCGCATCAGCATGATAAACATATCGAGATGCTGGCGATTCTCATTGCCGGAATCAAGTTCCTCCAGGGCTGCATTCCAATTGCCATGGGCGATGCGCGCGATGCGATGCGCCATATTTGGCTCCAAGGCTCGGCGCTCGATGAGTGCTTGCTCCAGGCTCTCGTCGTCTATCTTCTTGAAGTCGATGAGCTGGGTACGGCTTCGGATGGTCTCCAAGAGAAGCTCCGGTTCCTCGCTCACCATGATGAAGAAGGTCTTCGAAGGCGGTTCCTCCAAGAGTTTGAGTATCTTGTTGGCGCTAGGCAGGTTCATACGCTCGGGAAGCCAGATAAGGCTCACCTTGTAGCCGCCCATCACCGACTTGAAGTTGAGCTTGTGCGAGATGTCGTCGGCTTCCTCTGCCGTGATGATGGCTTGCTTGTTGAGGTCGGTGTCGGTCTTGCCGATGCGTCTCATCCATTCGTCTATCTGGAAGTAGGGACCCTTGGCAAGCATCTCTCTCCACTGGGTGGCGAAGTCATCGCTCACCGGCTTGTGGTCGCTGGGCATATCCGAAGTCTTGATGGTGGGGTAGGTGAAGTGGAGGTCGGGATGTTCCCACTTCTTGAGCATCGCCTTGGCTCGGCGCAGTTCATCGGAGAGGGATTCCCCCGGTGCCAGGTTGGCTTCGTCACGCTCGCCCATCAGATAACTGGCAAAAGCCAATGCCGTCGCCATCTTGCCGCATCCTCTCGGACCGCAGAATAGCAAGGCGTGGGGGATTCGGTTCTCCTCCACCATCTGCATGAGGCGTCCCCATACTTCCTTCTGACCTATGACTTCTTTAATCGACATTTCTATTTTAGAATAAAGTTTTTGCTATCTGCTTCACGCTATCTACGGCTGATACGGTGAAGAAATGCACATTGTTGTAACCATGTGCGAAGAGGTCTTTCACCTGTGCCGTGGTCCACTCAATGCCGAGTGCCTTGGCATCCTCATCGGTCTTGCACTTCAATACCTCCTGGGCGAGTGCCTCTGGGATGTCGCAATGGAAGGTCTTAGGCACGACGGTGAGCTGGGAGAGTTTGGCGAATGGCTTGAGGGCAGGGATGATAGGAATCGTGACGCCCATCTGTCGAGCCTTCTCCACAAACTGGTAGAACTTCTCGTTGTCGTAGAAGAGCTGTGTGACGGCATAAGATGCGCCGAGCTGCTGCTTCTCCAAGAGGTGCTGCATGTCCATCTCCAAGTTGGGAGCTTCCTCGTGCTTCTCAGGGTAGCAAGCCACGCCATAGCAGAACTTCTCGCCAGGGTGCTTGATAGGAGTGCCATCGGCAAAGAACCCCTCGTTGAACTGTGCCACCTGCTTCAAGAGGTCGGTGGCATGGGCATGACCATTAGGGGTTGGGGTAAACTGGCGGTCTTCCTTCGCCTTGTCACCACGGAGCAAGAGCACATTGCTGATGCCGAGGAACTGGAGGTCGAGCAACTCATACTCGATGTCTTCCTTGCTGGCACCACTACAGATGACGTGAGGGATGACAGGGATGTCGTACTTGTTCTGGATAGCACCAGCGATGGCAACCGTACCCGGACGGCGGCGCACACGTTGGCGAGTGAGCAAGCCGTTCTCCAGCTCCTTATACACATACTCGCTATGATGAGTGGTGATGTTGATGAAGCGAGGACCAAACTCTTTCAAGGAGTCGATGGTGCGGAAGAGAGCCGCCGTGCCATTGCCCTTCAATGGAGGAAGAACCTCGAAAGAGAATCCCTTCTTGTCTCCTTCTTTATCTAAAAATTCTGCTATGTTCATATCTTCTTATTGAATTATATGGTGTTATCATCGCCATACATGATACAAGTATGGGCGTATTTGTTTGCAAAAATACGAAAAAATAGGGGGAAATGCAAAAAAATGGGGGAAAAACGAAGGTTTGACGTATTATTTAATAAGAAATCATGTAATATCAGATGCAAAAGAACGTTTTTTCAAAGAGACTACTTGAAAATATAATGTTCTCATCTCCTCATGGAGAAATGCTATTCTCGATATCGTTAGAACATAAATTTAAAACCTATATAATTATGCAACAAAATCAAACGGGCTCTAAAGCCTATCTTATCAGAATTGTGATGGTCGCCGTACTCGGCGGTCTGCTTTTCGGCTATGACACCGCCGTGATTTCGGGTGCCGAAAAGGGTTTGCAGGCATTCTTCATGGGTGCCACCGACTTTACCTATACCGACTTTTGGCATGGCTTCACCAGTTCGAGTGCCTTGATCGGATGTATCATCGGTTCGGCGCTCTCAGGCGTGCTTGCTTCCAACTGGGGACGTAAGCGTACCTTGATTTTCGCCGGTGTGATGTTCTTCGTCTCTGCATGGGGTTCCATGTGTCCTGAGACGATGGTTCTCCCAGAGGGAAAACCAAACCTCACCTTGCTCATCGTGTTCAACATCTATCGTGTGATCGGTGGTGTCGGCGTGGGATTGGCTTCTGCCGTCTGCCCGATGTATATCGGTGAGATTGCCCCTAGCAATATCCGTGGTATGCTCGTGAGCTGGAACCAGTTTGCCATCATCTTCGGTCAGCTGGTGGTCTATTTCGTCAACTTCTTCATCCTCGGCGACCACATTGCTCCTGCCATCCAGAGCATCGGCAATGGTATGAACGAGATTCTCAATGGAGGAGAGGCTGCATGGGCTATCGAGACTGGTTGGAGATATATGTTCGGTTCGGAGATGGTGCCAGCGGGCTTGTTCGCCGTGCTCATCTGCTTCGTGCCGGAGACTCCTCGCTATCTCGCCATGGTAGGTCAGGACGACAAGGCTTTGCATGTGCTCACTCGCATCAATGGTGACTTGGAGGCTGAGAATATCTTGAGCGAAATCAAGAACACCGTGACCGAGAAGACCGAGAAGTTGATGACCTATGGTTTCCTCTGCATTTTCGTGGGCGTGATGCTCTCTGTATTCCAGCAGGCTGTGGGTATCAATGCCGTGCTCTACTATGCTCCTCGTATCTATGAGGCAATGGGCTTCGACAATCCTATGGTGCTCACCGTGTTCAATGGTATCGTCAACCTGGGCTTCACTTGCGTGGCTATCTTCACCGTGGAGAAGTTGGGTCGCAAACCTTTGCTCATTGTCGGTTCGCTCGGTATGGCATTGGGTGCTATCGGTGTTGCCATCACCTTCGGCAATCCAAGCATGCAACTCTTCTGCATGGTTTCCATCATGGTATATTCAGCATCCTTCATGTTCTCTTGGGGACCTATCTGCTGGGTGCTCATCGCCGAGGTATTCCCAAATACCATCCGTGGTGCAGCCGTTGCCATCGCAGTTGCCTTCCAGTGGATTTTCAACTGGATCGTCTCCACTTCCTTCGTGCCACTTGCCAATAGCATGGGCTACTGGTTCACCTACGGCTTGTATGGAGTGATCTGTATCATTGCCGCCATCTTCGTATGGAAGCTCGTGCCAGAGACCAAGGGCAAGACCTTGGAGGATATGACCAAGCTTTGGAAGAAAGAATAAGACATCGTGATACCGTCTTGCTCGCTCTTTAGGGCACGATGGCTTAAGGACATAAAATAAGGCGCAATCGTCATCCCGACGGTTGCGCCTTTATCATTTCTTTCGAATGAGTTTATTTAAGAGAGTATTAACTAAATTGCACCATATTTGTGATGTATTGTTTCTTGTAAGAACCTTATAAAATGTTTTATTATATGGTCTTTATCTTGTGCTGTTTTTTTAATTGCTCTTCTTCTTCCAAGCGTTGCGGATGGCAAAGCTTACTGTTTTGGTGCCACTGCTGATGCTATTAGAGATATAGTTGGTCTGCTTGCCATCTACCAAGATGTTGTACAAGTAGAATGGGAAGCCCATCTGCTTGGTGCCCCACTGGCAGTAGCCTGAGTAATATGCGTTGTAACCGAAGTTCAATACTACCTCGTGTGACTTGTTGTCTGCACCATAGTTGAGGTTCAACTTGATAGGTGAAGGGCAAGCGTAGATGTATGCCAAGGACTGGTTGCTGTTAGGCAAAACCATATACTTGATCTTGATGGTCTGTGGCTCAACCTTTGAGATAGCCTCCTTCAAGTCAGCATCGCTGATGTGCTCTGCCAACTTAGCTATTGGGAAGTTTCTTACAGTCATGGTGCTATCGCCAATCATGCTGATGGATACTTGTGTGTCAACAGAGTCCGTCTGGTTCTTGACGTCAGCATCGTTCTTGTGGTCCCACAAGATCTTCATGTCAGAGTAAGTACCTGCCATGGCCATATTGCTCTGGTAAGCCTTTTGCTGTTCGAGGGTGAGATAGCTATAGGTATCATCACCTGTGTTACATGATGTGAAGGCGAATGCTGCAAGGCATACTGCCACTACTGAAAGTAATTTGAATTTCTTCATTGTTTTTTCTTGTTATTTTATGATTGTTTGTATTCTAGTCCTTTCTTCTCGCTAGCGTTCTTCCTCTATCTGTAGAAAAACGCTGCAAAACTACACATATAAACTAGGAAAACAAAATATCTTGCACGAAAATCTAGTTAATGTTTGTTAAGCGTGAAAAAAGGGGTTCCGATTCTGCACCGAGAAATATATTGGCAAAGGCAATATTTCTCTTGCTCAGTCGTTTAACTTGAAATAGTCGGGATTACTGGACTCGAACCAGCGACCTCGCGCCCCCCAGACGTGTGCGCTACCAACTGCGCCAAATCCCGAAACCTTTTGGTTTTTGTGCTGCAAAGGTAGGGGAAAGTTTCCAATTACGCAAAGATATTAGGAGTTTTTAGGAATTTTCAAATGGAACGAAACGTATCTGGGGAGGAGATGTATTGAAAGAAAACAATCAAAAAGCAATATGTTTATGAAGAAATGGAATTGGATGAGGCTGAGACTGATGCCTCTCTTTGCGGCTTTCTTGCTCTTGTTGGGATGTACGGGAAGCAAGGCTGAACGCAAGTTGTTGAAAGATGCCGCTTCGGAAATCTATACGGAGCTGGAGAAGTCGGCGAGGGAAGCTTCTTCCGATCCTGTGTCGGATGACAAGTCGAACGATGGAGATTCTTATGCCCAGGATGAAGAAAAAGAGATTTCGCCTACAGCTTCATCGAAGTATGATGGTGTCGAAATCCCCGTCTATACGAAGGGAAATCTCTCCGAAACCATCAAGCATCGCTATTCCTATACCGTGTCTTACAATCATCAGATGAAAAACCCTAACTGGGTGGCTTGGTCTATCACCGCCGACCATGCTTCGGGCAAGGTGCAGCGCACGGACTTTTGGGATGATGATGACATGCCAGATCCTAAGGGCTATCTCTCTGATTACTATAACAGTGGATATGATAGAGGGCACATGTGTCCGGCTGGCGACAACAAGTGGAGCGAGAAGGCGATGGAGGATTGCTTCAGAATCACCAATATGTGTCCGCAAGATGGTGGGTTGAACCGTGGTATGTGGAACTCCATCGAACAGCAATGCCGTGCTTGGGCTAAGAAATATGGTAAGGTGTATGTGGTGTGTGGACCTATCTACCTCAACCAGCAACATCGCAAGATAGGCAAGAACAAGGTGGTGGTGCCTGAGGCTTTCTTCAAGGTGGTGCTTTGCATGGAGGGTACTCCGAAAGCCATCGGTTTCATCTGTCGAAACCAGTCGCAGAAGGGCAAGAAGAAAACCGACTTCATCAATACCATCGATGATGTGGAGCGTATCACGGGTTACGACTTCTTCTCTAAGTTGCCCGATGACATCGAGGATAAGGTGGAGGCTCACGCCGACATCAATGAGTGGTAGAAAAATACCAATGCATCATTAATCTGTTCCTAAAAGAGATATATACGAAAAAAGGACTTCCCTAAAGAGAAGTCCTTTTTCATTGGATCTTGTGACTCGCATGGGGCTCGAACCCATGACCCCAACATTAAAAGTGTTGTGCTCTACCAGCTGAGCTAGCGAGTCAATCTCCAACTTATGTTTCAAAAGCGAGTGCAAAGGTACGACATTTTTCTGAATCCTCCAAATAAAATGCCATATTTTTGCAAAAATCGTATGTTTTTTCTTCTTTTTCCTCCTAGATACTCTTCTTTTCTCTCTGTTTTCATTCTTTGAGAGCTGTGTTTTACGCTCCTAGGAGTGTAAGCTTGTATCCCTAGGAGTGTTCTCCTTCAATTCGCTGACGATTTCTTCCGCACTATGCGAGGTGCCGTATTGTGGCTTTTCCCTCGTTACGTATCTCTGCCAATAGGCAATGAGAAGGGTGGTGAGCGGAAGGGCGACAATCAAACCGAGGAATCCCAACAAGGCTCCCCATACGGAGAGGCTGAGTAGGAGGATGGCTGGGTTGAGTCCCATCGCCTTGCCCATAATCTTTGGCGTAACCACCATGTCGGTAAGTATCTGTACCACACAGAATACCAAGAATGCCAAGCCAAAGACAATCCAGAAGTTCTGTCCGGTGTCTGCTGCCTTGAGCATGGCAAGGAATGCCGTAGGGATGAGGGCAAAGGTATGGAGGTAAGGTACCAAGTCCATGATGCCTATCAAGATGCCCAAGCCTATCGCCATCGGGAAACCGATGATGGTGAAGCCGATGCAGAACATGATGCCCATGCAGAGAGCCACCATTCCTTGTCCACGGATGTAATTGTTGAGTTCCCTTTCCACGTCCTTCATCAACTCTTGCCAGAAAGGGCGGCTCTTCTTCGGAAAGATGCGAATCCAGTTGGCGGTCAACGTCTCGTAATCGAGCAGGATGAAGAACATATATAATAAGGTAATCATCGATGCCACGATGCTGATGAGGATGTTGGCGGTTTGTCCCACCACAGAGAATACCTTCGGCATGGTGGTCTTCACGGCATCCGAGAAATCCTTGCTTTTCAAGAATCTCTCTATCTGCACCTGGTTGTCCTGGAGCCATTCCTTGATGACGGCGGTCAGGTTGTTGGTGTGGGTGGTCTGATGCAACCATCTTGTCAGCACCTCGCCCAACTTGTCCAACTGGTCGATCATCGGAGGGATAATCAGCCAGATGACGCCTCCGATAACGCCGATGGCAAGGAGCATGGCGATGATGATGGACAATGCCCTCACCTTGACATACAACTTGTTCTCGATGAACTTCACCACAGGGTAGAGCAGGTATGCGAAGAACCATGCGATGAAGAAGGGCAGCAAGACACTGCTCAGGTAGTTGGTGACATACAGTACGCCCAGTACGATGAGGGTGATGCCTGTCCATCGGATAAATTTATCGAATGTTATCTCTTTAGCCATTTTTCTCTTTTTCTATAGATATTGCCTTTTGGTAGCACTCCCTGCACAGAGGTTCATACTCGTCTTTCTCGCCGAGGAGCACACGACGATCATTGCTGATCAATCGATGGCTTACGTAGGCAAGGGCACCGCATCTCACACAGATGGCATGCACCTTGGTCACCTCGTCGGCGATGGCGCAGAGGGCTGGGATAGGACCGAAGGGGATTCCCTTGAAGTCCATGTCGAGACCAGCCACGATGACGCGTACGCCACGATTGGCTAGCTCATTGCAGACCTCCACGAGACCATTGTCAAAAAACTGGGCTTCATCGATACCGACCACGTCGATGTCGGAAGCCAATAAGAGTAGTGACCCAGATGATTCTATCGGAGTGGAGTGGATCGAGTTCTGATCATGGCTCACGACATCTTCATCTGAGTAACGCGTATCGATGGAAGGTTTGAAGATTTCCACCTTCTGCTTGGCGAACTTAGCTCGCTTCATTCTACGGATCAATTCCTCTGTTTTGCCAGAGAACATAGAACCGCACACCACTTCTATTCTACCGGGACGGTGTGCCTCCCCAATAAGATTTTCTGTCATTTCGACCACAAAATTAGCAATAAGGTTTTAAAAAATGCAAAGAAAAACGATTTTTTTTTGCTTAGAAAGATTTATTAACTACATTTGTACGCTGTATGGGCATATTATATATCGTACCGACTCCAGTTGGCAACATGGAGGACATGACAATGCGAGCCATCAGGGTTCTGAAAGAAGCTGATTTGGTACTCGCCGAAGACACTCGAACATCGAGCGTCCTGTTGAAGCATTTCGACATCAAAAACCGATTGATGGCGCATCATAAGTTCAATGAGCACGGCACGTCGGCTTCGGTGGTCGAACGTTTGAAGGCTGGTGAGACCATCGCCCTCATATCCGATGCAGGCACACCGGGTATCAGCGATCCGGGTTTCTATCTGGCTCGTGAGGCGGCAAAGGCAGGCATCACCGTGCAGACCTTGCCGGGACCTACCGCTTGCATCCCTGCCATCGTCTCTTCGGGATTGCCTTGCGATCGCTTCTGCTTCGAGGGGTTCATCCCTCAGAAGAAGGGAAGGCAGACCTATCTGGAGTCTTTGCAGAACGAGACGCGTACGATGATATTCTATGAGTCGCCTTATCGTGTGGTGAAAACCTTGCAACAGTTTGCCGAGGTGTTTGGTGAAGACCGACAAGTGAGCTGCTGTCGTGAGATTTCCAAGATACACGAGGAGAGCGTGAGAGGTACCTTGGCTGAGGTCATCGCCCATTTTGAGGAAACGGAGCCTAGGGGCGAGTTCGTCATCGTACTTGCCGGTAAGGACCCGAAGCAACTCAAGGAAGAAATGAAAGAAAAGCGACGTGAAGAACGTAAAAAGAATAATAATCAAAAATAATAAGGAGAAAGATTATGAAGAAACTATTTTTCATCGCTTGTTGTGCAGCAATGCTCGTGACAGGCTGTAAGGATGGCAAGAACTCGTCTGATTTGGCTAATATGCAACAGTCAGATTCGCTCAATAACATCATTGCTCAAAAAGATAGTGAAATCAATGACTTGATGGGCACTTTCAATGAGGTGCAAGAGGGACTTCGCCAAATCAGCGATGCCGAGAATCGTGTAGCCTTGGCTAAGGCTGGCGAGGGTGTGAACAGTAAACAAAAAATCAAGGAGGACATCCGCTTCATCGCCGACCAAATGAAGAAGAATAAGGAACTCATCGCCCAACTTCAGAAGAAATTGGAGAACAGTTCCTTGAATGCCACCCAACTGAAGAAGACCATCGAGAACTTGACTGCCCAGTTGGCTGAGAAGGAGAAGCAACTCCAGGCTCTTCGTGAGGAATTGGACAAGAAGGATATTCATATCGCAGAGTTGGATGAGTCTATCAACAACTTGCACACCAACGTCAACAATCTGACTACTGAGAGCCAGAAGAAGACCGAGACCATCAATGCCCAGGATAAGCAGTTGAACACCGCTTGGTATGTATTCGGTACCAAGAAGGAGTTGAAGGGTCAGCACATCATGGAAGACGGTAAGGTGATGAATGGTAACTTCAATAAGAACTACTTCACCAAGATCGATATTCGCAATACTACCGAGATCAAGTTGTATTCGAAGACAGCTAAGTTGCTCACAGCTCATCCATCCAGCAGTTATAGCTTGGTACGTGATGCCAACAAGCAATATACATTGCGCATCACCAATCCACAGATCTTCTGGAGCACTAGCAAGTACTTGGTTGTTCTTGTGAAGTAATAAAAATATACAGATTTGTCGTGTGACGACTTGTCTGTTGGGATATAAAAAGAAATGCCCCCTGACTAGACGCTTCATCTGGTCAGGGGGCACTTTTATTTTTCCCTAGTTAGGAAAAAATTCTTTCCTAGTTAGGTATGAAATTTTTCCTAGGCAGGGACGAAAAACTCTCTAGGCTTGCATTTCTTGCTAATGTGAGGAAGGCTTATGGTGAACCACTCTCCATGCAATGATGAATATTTGACAGAGAATTATCTCTTCGCCTGGAAGAATGCTTGCATGAGAGACTTGCATTCCTCTTCCAACACACCCGATGTAACGGTTGTCTTCGGGTGGAGTGCATTGGGGGCATATCTGGAGTAACCTCTCTTCTCATCGCAAGCTCCATACACCACTCTCGAAATCTGTGCCCATCCGATGGCACCAGCGCACATCACGCAAGGCTCCACGGTGACGTAGAGCGTGCAGTCCTTGAGATATTTTCCACCAAGCATGTTGGCGCCAGAGGTGATGGCTTGCATCTCGGCATGGGCGGTGACATCGTGCAATATCTCCGTGAGGTTGTGCGCCCTGGAGACAATCTTGTCTTGGCAAACGATGATGGCACCAACGGGAATCTCATCCTCGTCGAAGGCACGCTGGGCTTCCATCAAAGCCTTGCGCATGTATTCTTCGTCTTTCTTGTTCTGTTCTTCCATCTTGTATCTTTTTCTTTATGATTGTCGCATTTTGGATGCAAAAATACATAAAAAAGTTTGATGTTAAAAGGAAAAATGTTACTTTTGCAAATAAAAGTGTAAAAACATGGATTGAGATATGGCAGAACATAACGATTTAGGTAAGTGGGGCGAGGACGAGGCGGCTCTTTACTATGAGGATAGAGGTTATGAAATACTTGAACGAGACTGGAAAGTAGGTAAGCGTGACATTGACCTCATTGCCTTGACGGAAGACAAAGACACGCTCGTCTTCGTGGAAGTGAAGACTCGCCAGAATAACGATCTTCAGGAACCTGAAGAGGCGGTGGATGTGAAGAAAATGCGCAATCTCGCCATAGCCGCCAATGCCTATGTCAAGTTGCACGGCTTGGATATGGACGTGCGTTTTGATATCATCTCGGTGATAGGAAAATGTTCTTGCGTGGAATCTATCGAATGTTTTGAGGATGCCTTCAATCCTTTGCTTATTTTATAGAAAGCATGATGATAGCTCTTGGGCTGGTGATGGTGACTGCCATAGAATCATGGATGGATGATAAAAGACAATTAATAACAATAAGAGAATGGAAGAAAAAATCATAAGATTGAAAGAGATAGATTCCACCAATCGCTTCTTGCGTGAACTGAAGGACGAACAAGAGGATGAGATGGTGGTGGCTGTGGCTGACTTTCAGACTGCTGGCAAAGGACAAGGTTCGCATACTTGGGAAAGCGAGGCAGGCAAGAACTTGCTCTTCAGCATCAAGGTGCATCCTCGTTGGGTACCTGTTCGCCAACAGTTCTTGCTCTCCATGGCTGGTGCCATCGCCATCAAGGAAGCGCTTGAAACATACGTGGATGGCATTACGCTGAAATGGCCTAACGATGTATATTGGAACGACAAGAAAATCAGCGGTACGCTGATAGAGACCTCCATCGATTCAAAGGGTATCAAGACTTGCATCTTTGGCATCGGCATCAATGTCAACCAGGAGGCATTCCATAGTGATGCGCCCAATCCTGTATCACTTCGCCAAATCCTAGGACATGAGGTGGATAAGGATGAACTCCTACAGAAGGTGATAGAGGGTTTCAGACGATATTATGAACTCTTGCGCCGTGCCGACTATATGGATGTGTCCGGCATCTATCATCTGTCGCTCTATCGTCGTAAGGGATTCCATCGTTATGAGGATGCGGATGGTGACTTCGAGGGCGCCTTCGTGGAGGTTGAAGATGATGGGCATCTGATTCTGCACGACAAGCAGGGAGTGATTCGTTCCTATTCCTTTGGGGAAGTGAAATTCAAATGATCAATCATAAATTATAAATACTATAGAATATGGCTAAGTTTAAGAGAATTCTTTTGAAGTTGAGCGGTGAGAGCTTGATGGGAAAGCAGAGCTTTGGCATCGACCCTGAGCGCTTGAGTGATTATGCTAAGCAAATCAAGGAAGTGCATGAGATGGGCGTGCAGATAGGCATTGTCATCGGTGGTGGTAACATCTTCCGTGGTTTGAGTGGAAGCCAGAAGGGTTTCGACCGTGTGAAGGGCGACCAGATGGGTATGTGTGCCACGGTCATCAACTCGCTCGCTTTGAGCAGTGCCTTGGGTGCGCTTGGTGTCAAGAATAAGGTGCTTACAGCCATCCGTATGGAACCTATTGGTGAGTTCTATACCAAGTGGAAGGCTATCGAGGCAATGGAGGATGGATATATCTGCATCTTCTCAGCTGGTACGGGTAGTCCTTACTTTACTACAGACACAGGTTCCTCTCTCCGTGGTATCGAGATAGAGGCGGACGTGATGCTGAAGGGTACTCGTGTGGATGGTATATATACCGCCGACCCAGAGAAAGATCCTACTGCTACCAAGTTTAAGGACATTACATACGATGAGATCTATACCAAGGGCTTGAAGGTGATGGACTTGACTGCTACGACCATGTGCAAGGAGAACAATCTCCCTATCTATGTGTTCAATATGGATGTAGTGGGCAATCTGAAGAAAGTGATGGAAGGTGAGGAGATAGGCACGCTCGTTCACAACTAAATCCGATGATTCCAAAGCATTGAGCTAATAACAAAAAAGGCGTATCGTCTCATGACGATGCGCCTTTATTCAATGTATGATGATTTATTACTTCTTCAAGCACTTGATGGCAGAGATGAGTACATATACCACGATGATAATCCACCATGCACTGAGAAATCCCGTGAGTCCTCCTTCCAAGGTGGCTATCGCGAGAGTGGCAACGGTGAAACCTGCAAACCAATACTTGATTTCGTTTCCCTTGTACGACCACTGCTTGAACTTCAACGCGAAGAGCGGCATCTCGCATACCAAGAGATAGCTGGTGATGAGGATGAGTGCCAATACGATCCAAACAGACCAAACGCTACCGCTAAGCCAAAATGGGTCGAAGACAATCAGAGAGCCCCAAAAGAGGGCATTGGCTGGCGTAGGGACTCCGATGAAGGAAGTGGTCTGACGCTCGTCTAGGTTGAACTTGGCAAGACGCAATGCGGAGAATGCCGCAATGATGAAAGCAGCATAAGGCAAGTATGGACGCAAAGGTTCCAATGCTTGTGGATAGTTCATTACGAAGAGCTGTGAGAAGACGATAGTGGCAGGAGCCACGCCGAATGTTACATCGTCTGCCAAGCTATCCAACTCTTTTCCAATTGGTGACGAAACATGGAGCAATCGAGCACTCATGCCATCGAAGAAGTCGAATGTGGCACCAATGATAATCCAAAGGAGAGCCAACTTAGGTGAGCCTCCAAAGGCATAAGAAGTCGCAATGCAACCGGATATAAGGTTGCAGCAAGTAATCGTGTTAGGAATATGTTTCTTGATACTCATTTTCCAATTTATATCATGAGTTCGTCTAATTCTTTCATTTCTTTTCTCGTCTCGGCTTGAATTATTTCAGCTTGGCGATGATGGTCTGGTCGCCCGTGGTGGATTGTCCCATCTTCACGCAAATCTCAGTACCTACTGGGAGATAGACATCTACGCGAGAACCCAACTTGATGAAGCCCAAGTGCTCGTCGATGTAGCACTCCTCGCCATCCTTAGCATAGGTGACGATGCGGCGAGCTACGGCACCAGCAATCTGGCGACATAGTACATCCACGCCTTGTGGGGTCGTGATCATCACGTCGGCGTGCTCGTTCTCCTCGCTTGCCTTAGGAAGCCAAGCCTTGTGGTAGTTGCCATCGACATGCTTCACAAACTTCACTTTGCCATCCACAGGGAACCAATTGGCATGTACGTTCCAAAGGCTCATAAAGATGGATACCATGATGCGCTTATCGTTGAAATACGGAGCGTTGTCAACTTCCTCGATGACCACAATCTTGCCGTCGGCAGGAGCTACCACCAAATTCTCGGTGTCCTCTACATTCAAGTAACGTATCGGGCAACGATAGAAATTGAGCACGATGCAATAAACTACACCAAAGACCACAGAGAATATCCAAAAAGGAATTTTGTTGTCAAAAGTGTACCACAATATCACCGCAATAGCTACGATGGCAATGATTCCATAAACGAGTTGGTCAGTACCCTCGCGGTGCAATCTTATCTTTTTCAGTTTCTTTATTTTCTGTCCCATTATAGAGATATTAAGTTTTTATCAGTGCAAAGGTACATCATTTTTGTCGTTTTTGCAAATTTTTCAGTACTTTCTTTTGGTTATCTCAACTTTTAGCAGTAACTTTGAACTCAAATTTAGCTTTTTGTATTAAAAAATGGAAGATTTCATACATTTACACGTCCATACGCAGTACTCCATTCTTGATGGTCAGTCGAAGATTCCGCATCTTGTCGATAAGGCTATCAAGGACGGTATGAAGGGTATGGCAGTGACCGATCATGGTGTCATGTTTGGCATCAAGGAACTGACCGACTATTGTGGAAAGGTCAACAAGGGTAGAAAGAAGGAAGGACTGGAACCTTTCAAGCCTATCATCGGTTGCGAGATGTATGTGGCTCATCGTCGCAAGGAGGACAAGGAAAAAGAAAAGGGCGATATGAGTGGCTATCACTTGATAGTCTTGGCAAAAAACTATAATGGTTACAAGAACTTGATCAAGCTTGTGAGCAATTCGTGGGTGGATGGTTATTATATGCGCCCACGTACCGACCGTGCCGACTTGGAGAAATATCATGAGGACCTCATCGTTTGTTCTGCTTGTATCGCAGGTGAGGTGCCTGCCAAAATTTTGAAGGGCGACATCGAAGGTGCTCGTGAGGCATGCGAGTGGTATCACAATCTTTTCGGCGATGATTATTACCTGGAGTTGCAGCGCCATAAGGTTCCGGATATTCCGGGATTGTTGGCGAATCGTGAGGCTTACGAATTGCAACAGCGTGCCAATAAAGTGCTCATCGAGTTTGCCAAGGAATATGGTATCAAGTTGATTTGTACCAACGACTGCCACTTTGAGGACAAGGAGACAGCTGAGGCGCATGACCATTTGCTCTGTATTGCCACGGGCAAGGATTTGGACGATCCTAATCGTATGCGCTACTCCAAACAGGAGTGGTTTAAGACCCGTGAGGAGATGAACGAAGTGTTCTCTGACATCCCTGAAGCCTTGTCGAACACGCTCGATATATATAATAAGGTGGAAATCTACAGTATCGACCATGGTCCTATCATGCCATTCTTCCCAATTCCTGAGAGTTTCGGTACAGAGGAACAATTACGACAGAAGGTTTCCGAGGAAGACTTGTTCAAGGAGTTTACTTCCGATGAAAATGGACAAAATCAACTTCCACCAGAGGAAGGACAGAAAGTCATCGACCGTTTGGGTGGATATGATAAGATATACCGCATCAAGTTTGAGGCGGAGTATTTGAAGCACTTGGCATACGAAGGTGCCAAGGAACGATATGGCGACCCACTGCCTGAGAATGTGGATGAGCACGTCAACTTTGAGTTGCACGTCATGAAGACAATGGGTTTCCCTGGCTACTTCTTGATTGTGTCTGACTTCATTCGTGCAGCACGTGAGGAACTGGGGGTTGTCGTAGGACCAGGACGTGGTTCTGCGGCAGGTTCTGTAGTGGCTTACTGCTTGGGTATCACAAAGATAGACCCATTGAAGTACGATTTGCTGTTTGAACGTTTCTTGAATCCAGACCGTGTCAACCTTCCTGATATTGATACCGACTTCGATGATGATGGTCGAGGAAAGGTGCTGAGATGGGTAATGGATAAGTATGGTCATGAGAACTGTGCGCATATCATTACTTATGGTAGTATGGCGACGAAGAACTCTATCAAGGATGTCGCCCGTGTGGAAAAGTTGCCACTCGATAAGGCGAATGCACTCTGTAAGGCGATACCTGACCGTCTGCCTGAGGGTGCTAAGATGAACTTGACCAACGCTATTAAATACACGCCTGAACTCAGAGATGCGGAATATTCTACTGACCCCCGTGAGAGCAATACCATCAAGTACGCCAAGATGTTGGAGGGAACTATTCGTGGTACCGGTATCCATGCCTGTGGATTTATCATCTGTCGTGACCCTATTAGTAACTGGGTACCTGTATCGACGGCTGATGACCCTGATTTCCCTGGCTTGAAAACAGCTGTCACTCAGTATGATGGGCACGTCATCGAATCAACTGGTTTGATCAAGATGGACTTCTTGGGCTTGAAGACTCTCTCTGAGTTGAAGGAGGCATGCAAGGTAGTGAAACAGACGCTCGGTGAGGACGTCGATCTCGACCATATTCCGATAGATGATACGTTGACTTACGAACTTTACCAGCGAGGACAGACCATTGGTACGTTCCAGTTTGAGTCGCCTGGTATGCAGAAGTATCTTCGTGAGTTGAAGCCAACCGTGTTTGAGGATTTGATTGCGATGAATGCCTTGTATCGTCCGGGACCTATGGATTATATCCCTTCGTTCATCGCCCGTAAGAATGGTCAAGAGGAAATCAAGTATGACATCCCTTGCATGGAGAAGTACTTGAAGGATACTTATGGCATTACGGTGTATCAGGAGCAGGTGATGCTTCTTTCCCGACAATTGGCTAACTTCACCCGAGGTGAGTCTGATGCCTTGCGTAAGGCGATGGGTAAGAAGAAGAAGGACATCGTTGATGCGATGAAGCCTAAGTTTATTAAGCAGGGACAGGAAAATGGACATGATCCAGCCATCTTGGAGAAGATTTGGGGTGACTGGGAAAAGTTCGCTTCCTATGCCTTCAATAAGTCGCATGCCACCTGTTACTCTTGGGTAGCTTATCAGACGGCATACATGAAGGCACACTATCCTGCTGAGTATATGGCTGCGCTGATGACTAGAAGATTTGCGCAAATCACCGAAATCACCAAGTTGATGGAGGAGTGCCAGTCGATGAATATCAAGACGTTGGGTCCTGATGTCAATGAAAGTTATCGTGCCTTCGGTGTGAATGAGCATGGCGAGATTCGTTTTGGTCTTTCTGCTATTAAGGGTATGGGTGCTCCTGCTGCTGATGCCATTGTGGCGGAGCGTCAAAAGAATGGACCTTATAAGGATATCTTTGACTTTGCTCAACGTGTGGATTTCTCCAATGTGAATCGTAAGGCTTTTGAAAGTCTTGCCCTGAGTGGTGGTTTTGATAGTTTCGGTATTCCTCGTGAGGACTTCTTTGGTAAGGACAATAAGGGTGTTGTGTTCCTTGATTCCCTGGTGAAGTACGGACAGCTCTATCAGCAAGAACAGAGAGAAGTACAGAACTCTCTGTTTGGTGAGGAAGATGCGGCGGAGATAGCTACACCACCTATTCCTAAGGCTGAGCCATGGAGTACTATCGAGCGTTTGAATCGTGAGCGTGAGTTGGTGGGCATCTATTTGTCTGCACATCCTCTGGATGACTATAGTATCATTCTCAATTCTATGTGTAATACGCATTGTTCCGAGCTGGGCGACAAGGCCGAGCTTGCCAAGAAGGCTGATATTTTGTTCGGTGGAATCGTGACGGGTGTGAAGTCGAAGTTTACAAAGACGGGAAAACCTTGTGGATTCGTTACCTTGGAAGACTTCGAGGGCTCAGGTGAATTGGCCCTATTTGGTGAGGATTGGGGTATGTGGAGAGGCGTCCTTATAGAGGGTGCAACTGTATATGTCACGGCAAAATGCGCACCACGTTATGCCAACAGTGACTATCTAGACTTTCGCATTTCTAGCATCGATTACATGCAGACGGTTAAGGAGAAACGTATCGAGCGAATAACCATAACAGTAGATAGTGATATCATTGACGAAACGGTGGTTAATGATTTCAAGACGATGCTTCAGGAGGATGCGGCTGGAAAGACGCAGCTCTTCTTCCAAATCCACGATGTGGAAACCAACAACTTCATCATGCTACGTGCGCAAGATAGAACGGTGAATGTGGGCAAGGAATTGATACACTACATCGACTCTAACCCGAAGATGGCTTATCACATCAACTAGAGAAGATGGTTGGCATGGTAATTGCTGGTAATGCCCTCTGAAAAAGAGACAAATTATTCATTATTAAATATAAAAAACAATGGAAGTTACAATTACAAAAGACAATTTCGAGAGCTACAAGAATGGTGAGCTCCCTTTGGTGGTAGATTTGTGGGCAACATGGTGCGGTCCATGCCGTCAGATTGCTCCTATCGTTTCTGAACTTGCTGCAGAGTATGATGGCAAGTTGGTAGTAGGTAAGTGCGACATTGAGGAAAATGATGACATCCCAATGGAGTTTGGTGTTCGCAATATTCCTACTATCTTGTTCTTCAAGGGTGGTGAGTTGGTTGACAAGTTTGTGGGTGCTGCCTCAAAGGCAACACTCCAGGCTAAGTTTGACGCTTTTCTTGGATAATGATCTTTCTGAAAGATAAGAGGGTATGCTATGGGTATGGCATACCCTCTTTGGGTAATTTGAATGCATAAAAAAAGAGCGAACCACTTAAAAAGTGATTTGCTCTCTTCTGTAGCGGGGGTGGGACCCGAACCCACGACCTCCGGATTATGAATCCGACGCTCTAACCAGCTGAGCTATCCCGCCAAACAGCATAATGATTTCTCATTTGCGGGTGCAAAGGTAATACATTTTTTCGGTTTGAACAAATTTTTCTGAAAGTTTTTTCAAAAAAATATGTTTTTTCTGCTTTTTCGTGCCTTGCGCCCCATTCTTACACCTATTAATAATATAAAAACTGCAAAAAAGAAGGTTATTTTATTTTTTTATGTTACCTTTGCACACCAAATAGGATTTTCGCCTTATCAAGCGATTTCCCTCTAAAGACAAGGACATGTTTCGAATTAAGAAATTAGACATATTCATAGCCAAGCAATTTGGACTCCTCTTCATAGGTACCTTCTTCATCTGCCAATTTGTGCTGATGATGCAATTCTTGTGGAGATACATCGACGAACTCATCGGAAAGGGTTTGTCAATGGAGATAATGGCACAGTTCTTCTGGTACATGGGACTTTTCTTGGTATCGCAAGCGCTTCCACTAGCCATTCTCCTTTCTTCTCTTATTACCTTTGGAAACTTAGGAGAAAGTTCTGAACTTACAGCCATCAAGGCGGCGGGTATTTCTTTGATGCAGGCTTTCCGTTCGCTCATCGTCATCACCATCTTGATTATGATTGGCTCTTTCTATTTCCAAAACAACGTGGGTCCGCATGCCAATATGAAGTTGACGCAACTGCTTATTTCCATGAAGCAGAAAAGCCCTGAACTTGAGATTCCTGAAGGCATATTCTATGATGGGATACCTAACTGCAATCTCTACGTACAGAAAAAGGACTTGAAAACGGGCAAACTCTATGGCGTGATGATCTATCGAATGACCGATAGTTATGAGGATGCAGCTATCATTCTTGCTGACTCTGCCATGTTGCAGAGTACTGCCGAGAAGAAACATCTATTGCTCACGCTATGGAGTGGAGAATGGTTTGAGAACATGAAGAGCAGTGAGATAGCAAATAGTGCTGCCGTTCCTTATCGCCGTGAATCGTTCATTAATAAGCGCATCGTATTAGACTTCGATGGTGATTTCAATATGACAGATGCAACATCGCTGTCGAATAATGCTAAGGCGAAGAGTCTTGCACAAATCAAACATGCTATCGACTCGCTCGACTGTACCTACGATTCTGTGGGTAGAAGTTATATGAGAGAAGCAATGGTTAGGTATTATAACATACCATCTATTGACAAAAAAGACTCCCTCTTGGCAGTGAAGAGAGGAGAGCAGAAGAACGCAAACATAGACTCTGTGTTCAATCGACTTAGGCAAGATGAGAAGGCTAGGGTGGTGAATGCGGCGCTAGCAGATGTCCAACAGGCGACTAGTGACCTCGATTTTAAGAGAATGATTACTGATGATGCAGACTATGTCATCCGTCAGCATCAGTTGGAAGGCATAGGTAAGTTTACTCTTGCCTTGTCATGTCTTATCTTCTTTTTCATCGGTGCGCCACTTGGAGCTATTATTCGAAAAGGTGGCTTGGGATTCCCAGTGGTCATCTCTGTGTTGGTCTTCATCATCTATTTTATTCTTGATAACTCAGGATTCCGTATGGCGCGTAGTGGTATGTGGTCCATTTGGTTTGGCCGACTCCTTTCGACGGCTGTACTTGCTCCACTAGCTATCTTCGTGACATGGAAAGCCACCAATGATTCGGCTGTGTTCAACATCGATGCGTACAAAGAGTTTTTCATGAAGTTACTTGGACTGCGCATGAAGCGTCATTACTTTGGTAAGGAAGTGATTATTCATGATCCAGACTACGCCGCAGATGCCCAGTCGTTGACTACTATCAATGAGGACATTATATTATATAATAAGGTACATAAGTTGAAGAGGGCGCCGAATTTCATCAATGTCTTTTTCAAATATCAGCCAGATCATGAGATAGAACGTATCAACGAAGAGCTGGAAAAAGTGATAGATGACTTGACAAATACAAAGAACAAGTACATTCTGCATGACATCAACCAATATCCAGTGTTGTCAACCAAGGCTCATACTCGTCCGTTTGAACGCAAGTGGCTCAACATAATGGCTGCCATCATCATCCCATTGGGAACGGTACTTTACTTCAGAATGTGGAGATTCCGTTTGCGTATGTATCGTGACTTGCGTGTGGTGAAACAAACCAATGATGATGTCATTAACCGCATAAAGGACATCAAAGTTAGGAAATAGTAGGTGAAAGATATGGCTTTAATGGTAAGCTATATTAAAATAAGAAATGTAACTAATATTAAATAAGGTATCAATTAGAATATGGAAGACGTAAGACTAAGTACTGTTGAAGATGCAATAAAAGACTTCAAGGAAGGCAAGTTCGTAATCGTGGTAGATGACGAAGATCGTGAGAATGAGGGTGACCTTATCATCGCAGCTGAAAAAATAGATGCTGATAAGGTGAATTTCATGCTCAAGCATGCGCGTGGAGTGCTTTGCGCACCTATTACAATCAGCAGATGTGATGAATTGGATCTCCCGCATCAGGTTTCAGAGAACACCTCTATGCTCGGTACTCCTTTCACGGTGACAATTGACAAACTCGAAGGTTGTACCACGGGTGTCTCAGCTCATGATCGTGCAGAGACGATCAAGGCGCTTGCTGATCCTAACTCTACGGCACAGACGTTTGGACGTCCAGGACACATCAATCCTCTCTATGCACAAGACAATGGTGTGCTTCGCCGAAGTGGACACACTGAAGCTGCTATTGATCTCTGTAAGATGGCTGGCCTCTATCCTGCTGGTGCACTTATGGAGATTATGAATGAAGACGGAACGATGGCTCGCTTGCCACAACTCCTCGAATTTGCAAAGGAGTGGGACTTGAAGGTGATCTCCATCAAGGATATGATTACTTATAGACTGAAGAAAGAGTCACTCATTGAGGTCGGTGAGGAAGTTGATATGCCAACTGAATATGGACATTTCCATCTCATACCTTTCCGCCAGGCAAGCAACGGGTTGGAGCATATGGCGCTAATTAAGGGTGAATGGGCTGAGGATGAGCCAGTTCTTGTCAGAGTTCATTCTTCTTGCGCAACAGGCGACATCCTTGGCAGTATGAGATGCGACTGTGGGCAACAGTTACACAAGGCAATGCAGGCTATCGAAAAGGCTGGCAAGGGTGTTGTGATTTACATGCAGCAGGAAGGACGTGGCATAGGACTGATGAACAAAATCGCAGCTTATAAGTTGCAGGAGGAAGGCTACGATACTGTGGATGCTAATACTCACCTCGGTTTCAAACCTGATGAACGTGACTATGGTTGCGGTGCGCAGATGCTCAGACACCTAGGTGTGCATAAGATGCGCTTACTCACCAACAATCCTGTGAAGCGTGTTGGCTTGGAGGCTTATGGACTTGAAATCGTAGAGAACGTACCAATCGAAGTGACACCTAATAAATACAATGAACGTTATCTTCGTACAAAAAGAGATCGCATGGGGCATACGCTGCATCTGAAATAATCAGTGGATAAGCTCATGCAATTGTAGCGATTTATAAAAAGTTGTTATTATTTTATGTTGAAACGTGAAATAATGACACTTTTCTTTCGCTAAAAGAAATAAATTGCTTAATTTTGCAAGCAAATTACAAAAAAAAA
>UMBZ01018559.1_pt1 | contig 82914 bp, 54 predicted proteins | sample 1964091 | NCBI WGS metagenome assembly UMBZ01 (sample SAMEA4835954, study PRJEB28245) | human gut metagenome | biome: gut microbiome; material: fecal sample | place: Denmark | collected 2008
ACAAGCAGAGGGTCGGCGGTTCGAATCCGTCAACGCCCACTCCCCAAAATCAAATAAAGCCACCTTTTTAGGTGGCTTTTTCTTTTTATACCTCTTTCATTTCAGAGGCAGAGTTTCGGTACGCTCCTTTTGTATATCGGCTTTGAAACGCTTTATCAGCTTTTGGTATTTCTTAGAACCGGCTACATTCTTGTTTTCCTGCGGATCGCTACGGTGATCGAATAACATCTCGCCTACTATATTCTGAGACTTATCGTACCACTGAGCATAACTATAATCGGGAGTAACCAAATTCACTCCTTTACCCCACTGAATAAAAGCATAATCACGATGCTTTTTCTTAGGATTCTTCAATGTAGGCAGAAAGCTTCTCCCCTGCAAGTGATTCGGCTTAGAAACATGGCAAGCTTCGCATAAAGAAGGATATATATCTACAAACTCCACTATACTCTGACTGTTTCCACGCGCACCTCCCGGACAACTCACCATAAAAGGCGCATGGGTAGCCTGATTAAATAAGGTATGCTTACCCCAGAAATCATGTTCGCCCAAATGCCAACCATGATCGCCAAAGAGCACGACAATAGTATTTTCATCCAAGCCCAAGCGTTTCAACTCATCGAGCACGATGCCCACCTGAGCGTCGATAAAGCTGACGCACGCATAATAAGCGTGACGAGCCTCACGATGGAAGTTCACATCCGAGGTATTATCTACATGAGTATACTGGAATATCTCGCGCGAGCTTTGAACCTGTTCCGGCAAATTCTCTGAACGATAACGGTTATCGGCTATCTTTATCTCCTCACGCTTATATAAATCCCAATACTTCTTTGGAGCAATAAAAGGCAAATGTGGCTTACGAAAACCAACCGCCAAGAAGAAAGGCTGGTCTTTATCTTTCAGCCTGCCCAATTCTGCTACGGCCTTATTCGCTATCTTATTGTCTTCATAACAATTTTCGGGCGCATCAGCTCCTTCACAATAAGGCCCTCTATGACTCTTGGGATGCAATTCGTTTTCTGGAATCTCATTCTTCCACACATTCCATTTATTGTATAACGCCCAATCTCCACTAGCGGGACTCACAATCCACGGATTTTCACTCCAGCTGTCGGTACGGTCCATAAAATGATGGAACACCTTGCCTACCGACATCGTATAATATCCGGCATTTTTGAAAGCCTGCGGAAGAGTAACCACTCCCGGCAGATCTTTTTGCGACCATGTCTCGGCATCTACAAAACGCCCCTTTGATATATCCGGATAAGCTCCTGTAAGCAGACTGGAACGAGAAGCTCCGCTAACTGGCACATTGCAGTAGGCACGCTGAAAAACAACCGACTGACTTGCCAACCTATCGATATTTGGCGTTATTACAGCATCACTACCATAGCAACCTAGCTCAGGGCGCAAATCGTCTACCACAATAAACAGCACGTTTTTTCTCTCTTGCGCCTGCACGGAAGAAAGATAAAGACAAGAAGCGGACAGCAACGCCACCCTAGCCGGTAATTGTTTTAAAAAAGAATATTTCAGCATTATCTTAATGTTATTGGTTCAAAATTATAGACCTCGGCGAAAACATAGCCTTATAATAGTTGCCTTAATAAGTTATTTTATCAGAAAAACGTTGTTCCTTGGCCCAAGCGTCTTCCGACACTTTCAGCCAATTGCCCAGCTCCTTTTTCAGCAACTGCGCCTGCTTTGCAGGTATCTCTTCCATCTTCAGCGAGTTCATCTGATACGGGTCTTTCAGATTATCAAAAAGTAAATATCCCCCATCCTTTGTCACTACATACGAGTAGCGATCTGTACGTACTCCCTTCTCTTTTCTCTGATAGAAGAACTGAGAAACAGGTTTCTTCACCTTTTTATATTTACCGGTAAGAATGCCTTCGGAATAATCTTTCCCTTTCACCGTCTCGGGTAGTCCATCGGCCAAATTCATCATTCCCAGCAACGTAGGCATAATGTCTGTAGCCCCCAGCATCAAATTGTTTACTCCCGGCTTAAGATGGCCTGGATAGCGCACGATAAACGGTATGGAAAACGATTCATCGTAAATAACACTCTTAGCCATACGTCCGTGGCTACCCATCATTTCGCCATGATCGGCGGCAAAAATCAGAATGGTATTATCAGTCAGTCCTTCTTCATCAAGCACTTTCAGTACACGGCCTATCTCATCGTCTACACTCTTCACTAATGAGAAATAAACCTTTGCCTGAAATGTCAGAGTTTCCAGACTTTCTACTTGAGTGCCTTTGCCATACTTTACATTAGGACGAAGCAACACTTCTTCCGATTTCAAGTCTTTATAATATCGGTTGAATACCTCTTCCTTACAATCGGATAATTCCTCATAAGGAGTATGAGGGGGATTTATACTCCAAAACAAGCTGAAAGGCTTAGACGCATCGCGCTGCCCCGACTTGTTTCGCAAATACTGTATTACTACATCCGCCTCCACCTCCGGAGTAAACCGATGATAAAAGTAAGCTTCGCCGTCTTTCTTTCCACCTACCAGTTCCGGACGATTAGAATATGCCGCAGCGTTAAAATGATTGTCCTTTACATGCTGAAACCAATACTTATTACTCTTGCGTCCTCTTCCTTCAGGAATATAAGTATCGTACGGAAAAATACATTTTCCACCGGGCGGCTGGGTAGTACCTACATAATTATTTCCCTTATCGAACAATGCCTCAGTACGATACCAATGTGTTTTGCCCACATAGGCCGTTTCGTAACCGGCAGCAGCAAGCACATCAGTAAAACAAATCAGGCTGTCGATAATGCCATTCTTATTATTCACATGACAATTTCCAGGCACCCCATTCTTCTCGGGATATGCGCCCGTCATCAGCATGGCACGATGAGGGCTACTAAGCGGACATGTACTGCATGCACGGTTAAAAATGACACTTTGCTTTGCCAATCTGTCGATATTGGGTGTATGCACTGGGTCGCCTACAGTACTGAGTACAGTACGATACGCAGGATCACTCCATAAACTCAGCGCATTCAATCGGTACTGATCGGGGAAAATATATACTAAGTTAGGCCGTTGTTCCTGAGCAAAGCCATGCGCACACGTACCTGCCAAAAGGACAACGGGCAGACTACTGATAAGTCTATGGAAAATAGGTTTCATTGCTATTATTTATTTAAAGACAGAAGCTACTTTTCATCGCTTCATCCGATTCAAAAAAACGAGTTTCAGTAAAGATATACACAAAATGTATTACTGAGAAATATGAATCTGTTTTTATGCTATAGATTTGAGGTTTCTGTACGGACCGTACATCATATAAACGAATTACACAGCCCCTGCGCCACATAAAATGAAGCGCAGGTCTGTGTAACTATACTTATTAATTTAGATTAAGAAGAACCTTATCTAATTACCATCCAGGATTTTGTCCTAAGCTAGGATTCTTGTATTTCTCTGTATTCGAAATTGGATAGAAATACAAGTTGTCCGTAATGGTTCTGGTTTCATAAAGGAATTTATCGTAGCTGAAACCGCTATCAGTCTTTTTAACCTTCACGCCATAGATATTGGCTGTCTGGTTCAAGTCTTTCCAACGGCGTACATCCCAGAATCGATGTCCTTCGAACGCCAATTCTACACGACGTTCGTTCTTCAGACGCTCCAAGAAATCAGCTTTCGACATACCTGCAGGCAATTCCGGCATCTTTACATCAGAACGCTTACGCACCTGATTTACGGCTTCGCGAGCACTAATGGGAAACTGTGCATCGGTATAATCAGGACCGAATGCATTGGTCATAGCCTCAGCGTAGTTCAACAGTACTTCAGCATAACGGAAAAGAATCCAGTTATGATGTTTCTTGGTAGATGTAGAACCAGAAACGAAGCTGATATCCTTATTAACGTATTTACGCAAGTAATATCCGGTAGTAGTAGCGTTGTTCAATGGCAAACCATTTTCTCCGCCTTCCCAGATTTCAACTTTTGCCTTAGCCGGCCATACCATATCATTGTAAACGATAGTCATGCCCAAGCGTGGGTCTCGGTTAGCGTACGGATTAGCTTTCATAGTAGGATTATTCCAGTCGAACGCTGTTCCATCCTTCATTTCGAAAGCATCTACCAAGTTCTGAGTAGGACAAGTAGAAGTTTTACCACCTTCTACTCCCATCGGGAAATTAGCTTTCTCGAAATCGCCATGCTCACCGGTAGGACGCGCCAGAATAACTTCAACGCTCTTGTTATTGGCAGCACTAAACAAGTTAGAGAATTTATCCAACTTATAAGTATTAGCGGCAATGAGTTCGTAAGCGGCGCTTGCGGCTGCTTTCCATTTAGCGTCATCGTTGGCAGCAAAAAGCGGACTTGCCATATACAATGTTACCCTCGACTTCAAAGCCATAGCGGCACCACGTGTAACACGTCCTGTCTCTTTATCTACGAAGCCCTGATAGTTAACCGGCAACAAAGTAGCCAAATCAGAACATTCGTCAACGATAAATTTGGCAATCTGCTCGAAAGAAGACGGCTTCACTGCGTTAGCCTCATCCAACGTCAACACATCCAACACGAAAGGTACATTGTGATAACGCTTAATCAATTCAAAATAGTAGAATGCACGGAGGAAACGAACTTCATATCTGTAATTAGTGAAGTCCTTTATCATATCCTTATATCTATCCGAGTATTCCCAATCTTTGAAATCCTGACCTTCAGATTCCTTAAGGTAAAGGTTAGCCGCACGTATAGCCTGATAATAGAAACTCCAGACATCGTCAACAAGACGATTGGCAGACCATGTACCGTCTACAAATCTCCATATAGCAGAAGATTTATATACATGAATAGCGTCGTCGGTAGCAGCATCCAACATTGCATCTGTAGTTAAATCCGCATCAGATGTAGAAGTAGCTTCCGTGCTCGTTCCGGCAATCTTACCAAAGTCATGAGGCAGATAACTGTAAATATCGGTCACCATTCTTTTGGAACGGTCAAAGCTGTCGAATATCTCCTGCTTTGAGTAATCGGACGATTCATCGCAATCCATGAAATCGCATCCTGCCAGCGTACCCACTGCCAGGAACAGCATTATATTTCTAAAGTTTATAAGTTTCATTACTTCTATTATTTAATTAGAAATGTAAATTAACACCAAAAGTAAATTGACGCATCAAAGGGTGATTAGCACCTACTGACTCTGGGTCAGAGATTCCATCCAGCTTATTCATGCTGAACAGATCGTAGCCGCGAGCAAATATTTTTGCCTGCTTCACGCTGTGCAAACATTTCAACCAGCTTTCAGGCAGCTGATAGTATACTTCCAAAGTACGCAACTTCAGGTAAGAGGCATCTGCCACCCACAATGAGTTGTTATTGTAGTTGTTGGCCGAGCTAGTAGCAGTAAGACGCGGGAACTTTCCGTTAGGATTGCTTTCTGTCCAACGATTGTCGTAATAATACTGTGAGATAGTATTATTGCTGATCAAAGGACGATAAACACTTCGTGTATCCAATACTACGCTATAATTAGTAGCGCCTTGGAAGAAAGCAAGGAAACCGAGGCCTTTATATTCAGCACCCAAGTTAAAGCCGTAATAGATTTCAGGACACAGGTTATTGTAACCCAAGGCTACCTGATCGTATTCATCGATACGGTTATCACCATTCTGGTCTTTGAACTTCAAATCGCCCGGGCGAACTTCCGACAAATACTGTTTAACCTCGCGCTCATCAATTTCTTTCTGACTCTGATAGATACCTTCCACTTCGTAACCGAATATCTGGCTTATAGAATGTCCGGTACGTTTCTGATAATCGTAAGGACGATAAACTTCGTTCATTTCTACGATTTCATTTCTGCTGAAAGAGAACTGTCCTCCCAACTGATAGCTGAAAGAGCCGATACGGTCGCTCCAGTTAGCGCCCAAATCAACGCCATAAGAGTTCACGATACCATTATTAACTTGAGGAGCAGTAAGACCAAGTACTGTTGATACGGCACCGGCACCACTTACCAAGATATCTGTACGATGGTCGCGATATCCGTCAACAGTCAATGATAAACGATTCCAAGCCATTAAATCAAGTCCGACATTCAGCTTATGCGATTTTTCATAAGTCAGACCGTTTACCGCCAAACGACGTTCTTGTGTACCACCCAAAGAAGCCGGAGTATTCTTAAAGTAATAACTACCGCCTGTGCCGTAAGCGTCTCTAAACAGATTTACGCTATAATCAGCACGTCCGGCCATACCGTAAGATGCTCTCACTTTCAACAGGTCCAACCAATCGGCTTTAAAGAAGTCTTCTTCAGACAAAATCCAGCCTGCACCGATAGACGGGAAGATACCCCAGCGGTCGTCCGGGTCTAATACGCTGGCAGCTGAGCCTGACAAAGCAAAGTCTACCATATAACGTCCGTTATAAGTATAGTGAGCCTGACCCACTATGTCCATAAACGCTCTTCCCTTATTTTGTCCACGCTGTGTAATCTTATCCATGCCATAGAACAAAACAGAATTAAGTTTATGCTTTCCCCATACTTGGTCATAATTAACCTGTGCATTGATATTAAAATGACGAACCACATTATTGATACTGCTTGTGAAAGCCAATGCCGATTCTTCTGTCAACTTAGTATATTGGTCTTTTGCGCCATCCCAACCTTTAATAGCCGATTGCGACGCGAAGTTACGCTGGTTGCGTTCCCAATATTCAGCCTCGTTATCAAAACCAACACGAAGAGTAGCCGACAAGCCAGGAGTAATGAATCCTAAATCTTGATTGAGCTGCATGTCTGCATACAATTTACGGCTCTGGGTACGTTCGTATCCACGACCTGATATATAAGCTATCGGATTGTTTTTATAAACAGTAGTAGCTCCCCACATGCCATGACTGGTCTTAACCGGCATTACACCAGAAGGAACCTGATACAATGCATTGAATATATCAGATGTAGAAGTAAACGGATGATTACTTTCAGAGAAATTACCACGCAATCCCAATCCCAACCGAGTGGTCTTACCCAACTTGATATCCAAGTTTGTAGTAAAGTTCAATCTTGAATATTTAAACTGAGTAGAATATCCTTCATTGTCGTTAGTCGGTGCAAGGATGCCTTTATCATTCAAATAATTAAGTTGAGCAAAGTACTTGGCAACATCACCTCCGCCACGCATTGAAAAGTTGGCATTGTTTCCAAAGCTGTGATTACGCAACGCTTCATCCCACCAATTTACATTCGGATAAAAATCAGGATAAGTCTGATCTCTGAAAGCGTCGAGTTCACGCTGGCTATAACGAGGCGACAAACCATCGTTCTTCAATCCTTCGTTCATAGCCTGGGCGTATGTATAACCATCTACAAATTTAGGCTTATAGGTAGGAGTACCCATCTTGAACTCATAATCGAAAGTTATTTCCGGCTGACCTAAGAAACCACGCTTTGTCTTGATATAGATAACGCCATTGGCACCACGAATACCATACAAGCTAAGCGCTACCGCATCTTTCAATACAGTTACTGACTCAATATCGTGTATAGAAAGTGCGTTAATATCGCGCTCAAAACCGTCTATCAATATCAATGGACTCTTACTATTGGTAGTCCCAACACCACGTATATATAGTGTAGCCCCGTCATCCCATACATTGCCAGAGTTCTGCAATACCTGCAATCCAGAAATCAAGCCGAACAATGAATTCGAAGGAAGCGTGCTAGTGCGATGTCCGAGTACATCCGATGTAACTACGGCACCAGCTGTAGTGGACTCTTTTTGATCGAACGAGATACCCCGTCCATATTGCTGCTTGCTGTTTGTTACCTGAGCTACCGAAACAGAAGATAACATCAGCCCCGCAATAAATAGCTTCATACTTTTTTCCATAAGTATATATTATTTCTTTATTCTATGAATCGTATTCAATCATTATTCCCAACCCGGATTCTGTACAAGACCGTATCCTTTGTTTACTTCTTTTGGAGGGAAAGCACTCAGATACCATTTAGCAGAAAAACCACCGGCTTTTTGCCATGCTCTCTGTTGTAGAGCCGGGAACTCGAATTTGTATTCACCTGTAGTTTTATGGCGATAGATGTTGATACCATGCAAACGTTTAGTGAAGTCTGCTTCGCGTTTCCAACGAATAAGGTCGAAGAAACGTACTTCCTCGTAACCGAATTCACAAGCACGCTCACGCAATACAGCTTCGCGGAACTGCTCTTTTGTCAATCCAGACTTCAACGCGCCTAATCCTACACGTGCACGTACCTTATTAACATAGTCGTATGCATCGGTAGTTCTACCTACCTCATTCAGAGCTTCTGCATACGACAGGTAAACTTCTGCAAGACGAAGATAAGGCCAATGAATAACACGGTTCTTATATTCACCTTGGCGATCGAGAACGAACTTACGAGCTGGTAAACCTGTAGCCATACTCTTACCGTCTAATACACCACTCTTTCCTATATCAGCACCCTTTGGATAATTCTTTTTATCGTCGGCTTTCTGCTTGCGGATATCAGCTACACCACTACCGAATTTATCGCCGTCCAACAAAATTGTTTCTGTCAAACGTGGGTCGCGATTGATAAACGGATTCTTGGCATGTTCCGGATTATTCCAATCGAAATCGCTACCATCAGCCATAGGGAACATATCAAAATATTCCTTTGTAGCACACCATGCTCCCCAACGTGCAGACTGCATAATAGCACCAATATTATTCGTGCGGTAATGACGACGAGAAGAAATTAACGATTCTGTAGTTCCACGAGTATAATATCCGTCGCGGAAAGCCATACGGTATTCTCCAGTCTGTACCAAATTATAGAATCCTTCTTTCTGCATGGTTTTCATAAACTCTTCACCTGCAGCTACCGCAGCTTCCCAACGTTTCTTATCATAGTTTCCGAACCAAGTCATCAACTTCTGAGAAGCTTCTCCATCATAATAAGGAGCGTCTGAATTGAAAAGCGGGCTTGCTACGAACAAGAGTACACGCAATTTCAATCCCATAGCCGCAGCGCGAGTCAAGCGGCCGCTCCAGTTATCAGATTCGTCTTCTCTAATAGCCCAAGGAAGTTGAGGACAGTCTTTTGCCTCATCCAGCAAACGAACGATAAAGTCTACCGTTTCCTGTAGAGTAGCACGCTTCGGCAAGTTGGTATCTTCTGGATCGATAGCGCGGTCTACGATAGGCAAAGCTCCGTAATGACGAAGCATTTCAGCATATTGAGTGGCGATAATAATCTTTGCCTCAGCTTTCAGACGGCTCTTTTCATCGTCCGACATATCTGGTACTCTATCTACGTTTTCGATAAGAATCCAAGCGTGGCGAATACATTTCCATGAGTTACGGCTGGTAAAACGAAATTTTGTAGCGGAACCACCGTTATTAGCAGTTGCGTCTTCAGAGCCAGCATTATAAGATCCGTTATAATACAACATGTTAACTCCGTCCCATGAAAGGTTAGAGTCGTTCAAGTCGGTCAAACCTTCCAGAATACCATACCACATGGCAGTTGAGAAGTTATAGCCTGTTGGATATCCATAAGGCATCAATGAGTAGCTATACCACAACACCTTGCGGGCATATTCTGCCGTAGAGAATATAGTATCGACGGTTACATCGCTGCTGGGAGGTTTCTGAAGAAATTTCTCTCCGACCGCAAAGTCCTCGCATGACACTGTCATTACTACCAACAGTGACAGCATCAATCCTTGAAAATATCTTTTGATTGATTTCATAATTACTTTTCCTTTCTTCAATTTTTAAAATCCAACTTTCAATCCCAGATTAACAACCATCACAACTGGATACTTAGAGCTTGTACCGGTTTTAGATTCCGGATCTACTACTTTCAGTTTATCGAATGTCAATAAGTTATATCCTGTAGCGTAAACTCTCAGACTGCCGATATGCATTTTCTGAAGTGTGCTCTTCGGGAAGTTATAACCTACTTCTACATTCTTCAAACGGATGTAAGAAGCATCGCGTAGCCACAAGTCTGATTTTCTTGTGTTATGAGTCATGTTGGTAAACGAAAGAGCCGGATATTTGGCGTCGTCGCCTTTCTGAGTCCACGTATCTGTAGTAAAGTACTTAGCCAATCCACGTGAGTTAGAGCTACTATAAGGTCTGCTGAATACGTCTTCAAGCATACGAGACACCTTAGTAGATCCAGCCCAAGTCATACTGAAATCGAAGCCTTTATAGCTAAATCCTAAATTAAGACCTGCGCTCAACTGAGGATAAATAGTATTACCGATAGCGGTAACGTCATTCTGATCGATCTTATTGTCATTGTTCAAGTCTTTATATTTAGCGTCGCCCGGATGAGGAGTAAAACCGGCACCGTAGTCAGGCATAGTCTTGCCACGCTCAGTTTCATATCGTGCCACATCTTCTTCAGAGAAGAATCCGTCGAACTTATATCCGAAGTTCTGTCCTACAGAATGACCTGTACGCTGCATGTATTCATAAGGATATTCCACTTCGTCCATGAATATAATCTTATTCTTGGCATAAGACAGGTTTACACCTATATTATATCTGAACTCTTTGACACGGTCTCTCCAGTTCATTGTTACTTCAAAACCTTTGTTATCTACCTTGCCAAGGTTAGCAGTAGGCAATGTTACAGCCAGATACCCCGGGTTGGTACCTCTTGAAGTAAGAATGTCTTTACGGTGTTCGATAAAGTAGTCGAAATTAACCTTCAACTTGCTGTCAATCATATAAAGATCTACACCATAGTTCTGCTTTGCAGCAGTTTCCCAAGTTACGTTAGGATTACCTTTCTTCAACTCTGCAGCTCCCTTGATAGCGCTTGAACCATTACCGAAGAAGAAGCTTCCTGTATTAGGATTATAAACGTCGGGCAAATAAAGGAATCGAGAGTTATCGCTTACACGGTCATTACCTACGATACCATAAGATGCTCTCAGTTTCAAATAGCTCAGATAAGGTTTTAAAGGCTGCATGAACTTTTCTTCCGAAACAATCCATCCCACAGAGAACGCCGGGAACATACCGAAGCGCTTGCCTGGGGCGAAGTTTTCAGAACCGTTATATCCCATATTGACATCGGCCATATAACGAGTCTTCCAGTCGTAAGTAGCACGGGCTACCAAGCCGATATAACTTCTCGGAATAGACAAGAACTCACTGGGTCCCGAAGGATAATAAGTAATAGACTGGTTATACATTACCAATCCAGATACATGATGATCGCCGAAATCACGCTTGTAGTTTACAGCAGCTTCTACATACCAATCGCGAGTTCGACCAATGCTTTCACTGTAGCTAAGGTTTGTCCTCTCGCCTACACGACGATAGTTCAGCGTATTATCCTCATTCATGATTACTTCATAATACGGATAATTGCAAGAACGGGTCTTATTCAGTGTTACAGAGCTGTTATAAGAACCCTTGACATGTGCCTTCAAGCCCTTTGTCAAGAAGTCTAATTTCTGCTCTAACACGAAGTCGAAGTTCAATGTATTTCCGGCCGATGTTCTATAACCTGCACCATAGCCACCCATACCGTCCTTGAATTCGGCCGACATATTAGCAATCTTCTTAGTATCAGCCTTGAGCCACTTACCGTCTACAAGACCTGCACCGGCAAATGGTACCGCCCAATAAAGAGTCTGGAAGAAGCTGTTCAAGCTTTCATCTGCATTCGGAGTACGTTTATCGTTCACACGTCCACCCACGTTCATACGCAGTGTAGTGCTCTTAGTGATATTCATATCCAAATTGATACGATAGTTATAACGATTATATTTAAAGTTACTGTTATACTCGTCTTCGAATGTCTTGAAAAGACCTTCCTGAGTGAATATACCCAATGAAGCAAAGTAGCGCACTTTCTTTGTACCACCAGAGATGGTCAAGTTGTGCTGAGTCTGCATTGCGGTATTCTTAACTCGCAAGTCCAACCAATCAACATCAGGATAAGCGATAGGATTGCTGTGAGTACGGAATGCTTCGATTGTCTCTTCAGTAAATGCCAAACCATTTTCGGGCACTCCGTCACGACGCTGAGCATCTACATAATTACGTGCATATTCATAACTGTTAGCGAATTCTGGCAAACGTGTAGGCATCTGAACGGCAACAGAAGTAGAGAAGTTAACCTTAGCCTTACCTTCTTTACCTCGTTTGGTAGTAACCAAGATAACACCGTTAGCACCACGCACACCAAATACAGCTGTAGCAGAAGCATCTTTCAATACAGTGATATCTTCTACTTCATTAGGGTCTATCTGGAAGAAAGAACGTTCTACACCATCAACCAACATCAACGGAGTAGACATAGATTCAGAAAGAGAGCCCACACCACGAACATAAACTGTAGGGTCGTCACCACCCGGCTGTCCTGTAGTCTGTATAGACGACAGACCCGGCAACTTACCAGCCAAGGCATTACCGATACTTGATACCGGACTCTTCAACACATCTTTAGAAGTAACAGAAGACATGGCACCAGTTACTGACACTTTCTTTGTAGTACCATAAGCGATTACCTGTACTTCCTGAAGAGTCTGAACATTTTCACTCATCTCAACCTTTAAAGTAGACTCGCCTGCATACTTTATTTCCTTATCTTTATATCCTACATAAGATATAACGATAGTAGCGCCAACAGGAACTTGCAATGTGAAATTACCATCCATGTCGGTAATAACCCCGTTGGTAGTACCCTTAACAACTACGCTGGCTCCAATAACCGGACCAAAACTGTCTGTCACTGTTCCTGTAACCTGCTTTCGATTCTGCTGCGCAATGGCAGAAGCCTCTCCCGACATATTATTTCCGATAGGGAAAGCCATTTGTCCTAAAGACAAAGACGCCGCCAATAACAATACCTGCTTCTGAGGTATTTTCATTGGGAAGAAGAAGTTTTTCATCTCTGTTAAATTTAAGAATTAGAAACTAATTTAATGGTTTTAAGCAACCATTCACAAAACTAAATGTTTTTTAAACAAAAGTAATGACAAAATCGTTTTTTTTAAGTGTATATTTTGTACAGAATAGTATATAATTGCCAAAAAACACATACCGTTAGTAGTTTAAAAACCAAGAAATATAGGGTGAGAATCAAAAGAATAGCATTAGATTACATACGAAAAAAGGAGTCCGAAACATCGAACTCCTAATCATTCTGTTGGGCTACCCGGATTCGAACCAGGAAAAACAGGACCAGAATCTGTTGTGTTACCATTACACCATAGCCCAAACTTATAAGCATCCCTCCATGGGACACACCAAAAAGACATTTTATAAAGTTGGGCTACCCGGATTCGAACCAGGAAAAACAGGACCAGAATCTGTTGTGTTACCATTACACCATAGCCCAATTTATTGCTCTTATCGAGCGCCTTTTAATTTGACGCTGCAAAGGTACAACAATTTTATAACGCACCAAATCTTTCGGCATCTTTTTTGAGAAAAACACATATAAAAAGGAGAATTAATATACTTTACTTCGCCATATACGGAAAAGCAAGTATATTTGTCACATTATATTATAGTAATATCATATTAAACTCTAAGAAAAGAAGACTTGATAATGAACAAGACAGACAAGATCGTACAGAAAATAACAGAAGCAATACAAGAAAAGAAAGGAAAACGCATCGTTATAGCAGACTTGACAACTATCGAAGACACCATCTGTAATTACTTCGTGATATGCGAAGGCAATTCGCCCAGCCAAGTAACAGCAATCGTAGATTCTATAAAAGACTATGTAAGAAAAGAAACCGGAGAAAAAGTTTATGCCATAGACGGATTGCGCAATGCACAGTGGGTGGCTATGGATTATGGAGACATATTGGTACACGTGTTCTTGCCAGAAGAACGCGACTTCTATAATCTGGAGCACCTATGGGCCGATGCAAAACTGACCGAAATTCCAGACTTAGACTAAAAACACTTATCACTATAAACCTATGAACGAAAACAACAAACCCAAGATAAACATGCCGCGCCCTAACTTGACGTGGCTATACATTGTCATCGCCCTCATTTTCGGCTACCTTTACCTTGCAGGGGGAGACGAAGGTAATATAGTAAAAGAGGTGTCTTATACCGAATTCCAAGGATGGGTAAGCAAAGGATATGCCGATAAGGTGGTAGCTTACGATGACAATCGCATAGAAATGTTCGTAAAAGCCGACCACGTGGCCGACGTATTCCAAAAGGAAGCCAAGAATGTAGGCCGAAGTCCTGCCATTACCGTTCAGGCTGGTTCTATAGAAAGCCTGGACCGCTTTCTCGATGAGCAACAAAAAGAAGGACACTTCACCGGAAAAGTTATCTATAAGAAGTCAGACAATTGGTTCGGAATGCTATTCGGCAGTCTTGCCCCGATATTGTTCTTCGTGTTCATCTGGATATTCTTCATGCGTCGCATGGGAGGCGGAGCTGGTCCTACCGGTTCTGGAGTATTCAATGTAGGAAAGAGCAAAGCACAATTGTTTGAAAAGGGAGCTGCTAACCGTGTAACATTTAAGGATGTAGCAGGACAGGCTGCTGCAAAACAAGAGGTGCAAGAGATAGTAGACTTCTTGAAAGACCCGCAGAAGTATACACGCTTGGGAGGTAAAATACCTAAGGGTGCCTTGCTTGTAGGCCCTCCGGGAACAGGTAAAACTCTTTTAGCAAAGGCTGTAGCCGGCGAAGCAGACGTACCGTTCTTCTCTATGTCAGGTTCTGATTTCGTAGAAATGTTTGTCGGTGTAGGTGCATCACGCGTACGCGATTTGTTCAGACAAGCTAAAGAAAAAGCTCCTTGTATAATTTTCATTGATGAAATTGATGCTGTAGGACGTGCCCGTGGAAAGAATCCGAATATGGGAGGCAACGATGAAAGAGAGAACACATTGAACCAGCTTCTTACCGAGATGGACGGATTTGGTTCAAACAGTGGCGTCATCATCTTGGCAGCCACAAACCGAGTTGATATCCTCGACAAGGCTTTGCTGCGTGCCGGACGTTTCGACAGAGAGATATATGTAGACCTGCCCGACTTGAACGAGCGTAAGGAGGTATTCGGAGTACACCTGCGCCCATTGAAACTCGATAATACAGTCGATGTAGACTTATTGGCGCGTCAAACACCGGGCTTCAGCGGTGCCGACATAGCCAACGTATGTAACGAAGCGGCACTGATAGCCGCACGACACTCTAAAAATGCGGTAGGCAAAGAAGACTTCTTGGCCGCCATTGACCGTATAGTAGGTGGATTAGAGAAGAAAACTAAAGTGATGACCGACGCTGAAAAACGTGCCATTGCACTTCACGAAGCCGGACACGCTACTATCTCGTGGTTCCTTGAGCACGCTAACCCGCTGATAAAGGTAACTATCGTTCCTCGCGGACGAGCATTGGGTGCCGCTTGGTATTTGCCCGAAGAAAGACAAATCACTACCAAAGAGCAGATGCTGGACGAAATGTGCGCTACCTTAGGAGGACGAGCTGCCGAAGAAGTATTCATCGGACAGATTTCTACCGGAGCCATGAATGACTTGGAGAAAGTTACCAAGCAAGCGTATGGCATGATAGCCTATGCCGGCATGAGCGATAAACTGCCTAACTTGTGCTATTACAATAACGACGAGTATGCTTTCAACAAACCATACAGCGAGCATACCGCCGAAATGATAGACCAAGAAGTGCAGAAAATGATTGCCACACAATACGAACGTGCCAAGGACTTGCTCCGTCAGCACCAAGAAGGACATGCGCAGTTGGCACAGCTTCTTATAGAGCGCGAAGTTATATTCGCTGAAGACGTAGAGAAGATATTCGGCAAACGTCCGTGGACTTCACGTTCTGAAGAAATAATGGCAGGAGAAGAAAAGAACAATTTGCCTAAAGCAGAAGACAACACACCTTCGGAAAAGGCGGAAGAAAAAGAATATAACCAATAATTCTATACCACAGTGAACAGCAACTTTCTGAAAAGAGCTATAACGGGAGTGATATTTGTAGCCGTACTAGTAGGCTGCATTTTAGGAGGTCCTATACCGTTTACCTTATTGTTTGCCACAATAACCGCTCTTACTATTTTTGAATTCGGGACTATCATAAACAAATCGGGCGAGGCGCAGGTAAACCGTCAGATGACTGTCTTGGCGGGGGGATTCATGTTCCTTTGCTTTGGATACACCAGCATTATGCCTGGCACTTACGAGATATTCATCCCATATTTGTTCTTACTGATGTATCTGCTGATAAGCGAACTGTACAAGAAACAGAAGAACCCCATCAACAACTGGGCGTATGGAATGATGAGCCAGATGTACATCGCTCTATCGTTTTCGCTGCTTAACGTTTTGGCGTATCACAGCGTAAACAGTCAGTCGGTTACTGAATTCAATCCGATATTGCCGTTGTCGATATTCATCTTTAACTGGGTAAATGATAGCGGAGCTTACTGCACCGGAATGTTGTTTGGAAAGCATCGCTTGTTTGAGCGCATCTCACCAAAGAAATCGTGGGAAGGCTCTATCGGTGGAGCTGTATTCAGCATGATTGCCGCTGTTATCTTGGCGCACTTCTTCGACTTCATGAACACAGCCGAATGGATAGGATTAGGATTGACCGTCGTAGTATTCGGTACATGGGGCGACTTGACAGAATCGCTGATGAAGCGAACTTTAGGTATAAAAGACTCCGGAAACATCTTACCAGGACACGGAGGTATGCTCGACCGTTTCGACAGCACACTTATGGCTGTTCCGGCTGCCGTAGTTTATCTATACGTTATTACGCTTATTAAGGCATAACAGATTAAAGTCACCTTATTATTTATAGAAGAATCGCCTTTCGTATAAAGAACAATTTCAATATACGAAAGGCGATTCTTATTTTATTCTTATTTCTTAAGATACTTCACCATCAGTTTTGCCGCCCGTTCTGAAGCGCCGGGAGCACCTAATATCTGTATCATGCGGTCGCAATCGGATAACATCTGCATACGTCGGGAGCCTCCTTCTATAATGGTGGACAGTTCACGACGAATATTATCGACTGTCATTCCATCGGCGACCAGCTCGGTAACAACTTCCGAGCCCGACACCAAATTAACCAACGATATATATTTCACCTTCAAGATATGACGGCGCAAGAACGAAACCAGTTTGCCTACTGCCGTGTAATAACATACCACCTGCGGCACTCTGAACAACGCTGTTTCAAGAGTAGCCGTTCCCGAAGTCACCAAAGCCGCCTCAGAATGACGCAGTAAACCATAAGTCTCGCCAAACACAATCTTGGCACCATCAGAAAGATAATGGTTATAGAATTCCGGATCGATGCCAGGAGCACCGGCTATCACAAACTGATACTGAGGAAACGAGCGAGAAGCCTCCATCATACGCGAGAGGTTGTCCTTGATTTCCTGCTTACGGCTTCCTGCCAAAAGTGCGATAATTGGACGAGACGATTCCAGATTCAAGCGATGGCAGAACTGTTCTTTCGTTTCTGTATCCGTACGCAAGAAACTGTCTACAGCATCTACACACGGGTTGCCTACATAATCTACCGGATAATTATGACCACGGAAGAAATCAACCTCGAACGGAAGTATAGAAAACAGCTTATCTACATCACGGCGTATATTCTTGATGCGATATTCCTTCCAAGCCCATATCTTAGGCGATATATAATAATATATAGGTATCTGAGTATGCTTTTTGATATAAGCCGCTATCTTAAGATTGAATCCCGGATAATCTACCAGTATCAACACATCCGGCTTCCACGCTTCGATGTCGTGCTTGCAGCGGTCCATATTGCTGAATATAGTACGCAGATGCAGCAACACGGGGATGAAGCCCATGTAAGCCAATTCGCGATAATGCTTTACGCACGTTCCGCCTACGGCAGTCATCAAATCACCACCGAAGAAACGGAATTCAGCTTCCGGATCTTCCGCCATCAGCGCCTTCATCAAGTTAGAAGCGTGAAGGTCGCCCGATGCCTCGCCTACTATCAGATAATACTTCATACGTCAAGATTCCATTGCTCAAGTTGTTCCATAAAGCTATAGGCAGTAACATCAGTGCGTGTAGGGGTAATAGCTACATAGCCATTGTCTAAAGCCCAGTGGTCGGTACCTTCTACTCCCGGCTCCATGTTATGATATTCGCCGGTAAGCCAGAAGTAATTCCCTCCGCGCGGATGCTCGGCTTTAACGAACTCGTTAATCCAAACGCCATTGGTTTGACGACAGATGCGGATGCCTTTCAACTGTGGCGTATTAGGTATATTCACGTTAAGGCATACTCCTAAAGGCAATCCGTGCGCCAATACCTCGGCTACCACACGCTTTATGTAAGGGAACGAAGGCTCGAAATCGGCATCCGGCAAATGATTGCAGAGAGAAAAGCCAACCGAAGGAATGCCTTTAAGACAACCTTCTATCACAACTCCCATAGTGCCAGAGTAATGCACATTGACCGACGAGTTGTCGCCGTGGTTAATGCCGCCTATCACCATATCGGGCTTATGTGGCACCAACTCGTGCAGAGCCAGCTTAACACAATCTACCGGAGTACCGCTGCATTTATATATTGTAAGTCCCGGTTCTTGTTTTACCAAAGAATAGCGCAAAGGACGCTCTGAGGTAATAGCTCCCGAAGCTCCTGAGCGAGGTCCATCCGGAGCCACTACTACCAAGTCGGCCATGGGGCGCAATATTTTGATTAGTTCGTTTATTCCCTTAGCTGTTACGCCGTCATCGTTAGACAGCAACAGAAGTGGTCTTTTATTTGTCATAATAAGTATCGTTTTTATTCTTGAAATCGCACGTAAAGGTACTATAAATCTTCGATATATAAAAAAGCATGTCCTGCCAAAGCGAACTCTGACAGGACATGTTTATTGCCAATTATCGGCGTCTGTTAGACAACATCATAAAAATCTTCAACAAAGTCGTCTTACTTCGACCGATACGAGCGTTCACATCGGTCGATGTTAGCGTTCATATCGGTCGTTGTGAGCGTTCATATCGGTCGTTGTGAGCATGCGTATCGGTCGATGTGAGACAACTTCATTAAAGAATTAGCGCAACTTCTATATAATGCTAAGCTTTATTCGGCAATCCATACCGGATATTTTGACGCTATTGTCTCGTAATCGGTAAGTTTGGTACAGCCTTCAAAACAAGATTTGAAATTAACTTCTTTGGCTGTAAAATCAGTGAACAGGTCAGGATGCTCATTGCGTTCGTACAGATGTACCTTCTTTCCTTCTACCATTGTATAAGGCGATTCGCCAGTCAAGGCGGTGCAGCGAGCAAACAAGCTACCTACTGATTCCAGTTTCTTACAATCGTCGAAGATATTAACAGGCACGGCGGTAAGTGCAGAGCAGTTACAGAACATCTGACCAACTTCTGTCAGCGCCGCACAGTCTTTCAGCATATCTTCGCCTACAGACTTCAGAGCGGTACATCCCCAAAATACACGGAACGTACGTTTCAGCTTAGTGCATCCTGCAAACAAGCGTGCCGGAGCTTTCTCTAATGCTTCGCAACTACTGAACAATTCGTATGCCTCTGTCAACTTAGGAGCATTGGCGAAGAGTCCGTCGGGAACATCGGTCAGCGATTCGCAGTTGAAGAAACAGCAATATACCGTAGTAAGATTGGCGAAGCTGTCTTCATCGGGCGCAGCCAGACTCTTAAGTGAAGTACATCCCTGGAAACCATACTTCAAGCTGGTCAGTCCGATATTTCCCCAATGATCTATAGACTGAACGCAATTGCGATAGGCAGGACCAAAATAGTTATTATCGTTGGCACGGAAGGCGTTTACCGTACCGTATATACGTACCTTATAAACACCGGCTACATCGTATTCGTGCTGCGGATAAGAATAGCAAACATGCTGCATACGTCCGTCGCCCCAGTCTACCACGCAGTTTACGTATCCCTGATTCTTATCGAACGGCAATGCTGCTACGTTTTCAGAAGCTGCGCCCACGTTAAGAGTCAGTCGCATGGCATCTCCCAGACAAAGCTGAGAGACCGGAATTTCGGCTACTGATTCGTTCTGTCCGTTACCCGAACGTACGATAATAGTACCTGTATATAAGGTGATGGTAGGGTTCTTTTCTACAGTAACTGTAAACGTATTGTTTTCTTTGTCTTCAGTAAGAGTAAGCCAGCGTGCAGTAGTCTCGGCCGACCATCCTTGTTGAGCGTGTACCTTGGCTGTATAGCTTCCGGCATCGGTACTGAATACTATCTCCGTATCTTTTCCCTGCAACTCTACCGCAAGAGGTGGCAACTCTGGTGCCTGCTGAGTAAGAGAAATGGTAGCCGAGAGGCTTCCGTCGTCGGTAGCAACCGTACGTAAGCGGATGCTGGCCGTACGCTGAGAACTTGTCTTATTAGCCGAATAAGTAATCTTGAGTTGGCCGTCGGCATACGAGTAAGCACACCAGTTACCGCTTTCCAACTCGGGTTGCAGTGTAGTGTTAGTCTCTACATTGAGCGTAATTGTTCCACCTTCTGCCGGAAGGGTAGCCTGTGCCGACAGTCCGTCTTCCGACAAGACGGTTTCGCCCGACGCGGAAGTCAGTTTCAAATAATCTGGAGCTACCTCTTTCTCGTCCGAGCACGAAGCGAGCCACGTAAGAGAGACGATAGCCAAGCAAATGAAATATATTATTTTTTTCATAACTAATGCGTGTTAACGGTTTATTGGAATAACTTTTTCTGCTTCCACCATGTCTATATCCTTAATGTTGACATGCTGCATGGGCACTACTCCTGATATCGGGTTCATCGGTATGAATGCGTTAGTCTCTGCACTTCTCGATCTTGAGGTAGTAGACGAGGTCTCAGTTTCGTCGGTTACCACTGTATGATTTAATGTAGGCAGATAAGCGTACGACCAATTAGAGAATCGTGTCAATCCGCCAGTAGTCAAGTTACTACCAAGAACTCCAAAGTAATTATAATGCGCTTCTACCTCTTCGCCGGTATCAGAATCTTTCACTTTTGCCGTTGCGCCTTCTACCTGCAATGTGTTTCCATCTTCCGACGCTGTCAGCTTAATAGTACCAGTAGTCATGAAATACCCTGTTTCAGGGTCGTACAATACCGGGAATATATAATAGCTGTAAGAACCAGACATGGCAATAAACATAGGGTTAGCCTTGTATCCGGCGGTAATAGAAAGCTCTGTACCGTTTACATTGACAAACATGCCCGAAGCCTTGGCATCGAAAAGTCCGGAAACATAGAACTTGCCATAGTCGGGCACTCCCACCCATTGAGTAACACACTTTGTCTGAGAGCTCGGAGCATCTGCTTCGCCCCATGTCTTAGTTTTCTTAGTGTAAACCCACCACTTGTCGGCGTTCATAGTCCATTCGCCAGAAGTCTTTTCATAAAAGGCACGGTCTATCTGGCGATAACGTCCGAACTCCAGTTTTCCGCGGAATGTGAATCGTACCGACTGACCGTCCTTGTCGGTCATGACTCCATTTATCACAGCTTCGCCAGAAACATATTCCACGCTACACGATATGCTCTGCATGTAGTGGTTCTTATCGGAAGACGCATCCAGCCAATAGCTGGCCGTATTCATCAGGATGTGGCCTACCATACCCGATGACGCTCCTTTATAGCGTCCGGCAGGAAGTTCCGGAACTTCAGAATTGGCATCTTTCTCGTTATAGAAATAAAGAAGTACAGCCTGCTTCTGGTCGGCAGTAGCCAATACTACACAGTATGATCCGAATCCGGACTGCACAGTGTACGACTGCGACAAGACTTTGGTGTATGTAACATCAGTAGCTTGGGTAAGCGAGAAAGTCAACGCCTCACTGCTAAACTGCAAAGTTTCACCGTCGCGGTCTGTAAGGGTACCCGATAGTGTACTTCCCGCATCTGTCTTCACTACAGATACATGACCTCCGTTTACCACATGCTTAGCGCCATTGGTCGCCTCTGTCCAATACGAACCATCATCGTCGCCTCTTACAGAGTATTCAATATTCTTTTTACGAGTCACATCGTAAGTACCAGTTTCAAGTGTGGCACCCGCCGTTTCTTCGCCCACCAATTGCAGATACAAGGTAGTTTCTCCCGATTTCAACGTAACGGTGAATCCTCCTACCCCATCAGCTAAAGCCGATTCGGCCTGAGTAAAAGCGATATTCTTCTGCTGCGACGATGTATCGGTATCATCGTTACTGCAGGACATGCAGAACACGAGACATCCGGCCGCCAATAGATACATTATATGCTTTATAGTTTTCATAATAGCGATTACTTTTTAGTTAAAGAATAGAAGTACTTGCACGCATAATATTCGCCAAAGCCGTTAAAGTGGGCACCGTTGTTTTGGGTTCCCGCATCGAACGACCGGTAATAGAATCCGGTAGTATTAATTGAGCTGGATGCACCGTTATCAGAGAACGAAATGACGAAGTTCTCACGGTCTCCGTTCCAAGTGCCTTGCATACCGGTATCTTCATTCCACGAAAGTCTTCCCTGGTCTGCATCGTAAGAACAAATCCAGATATCCATAGAACCGTTTGTAGCAACTGCCTGCGGATGGATAGATACACTACCAGTGATAGGCTCATAGTCGAGCACTACACTATACTTAGTGCTGAATGGCTTATTCAGCAAGAGGGTTTTACCTTCTTCCTTAGCGGTGATGGTTACAGCCTTAGTAGTTATTTTATCGTAAGCTATCTTATAACTTCCGATGTAATCTTCGTAAGTCAAATATCTCGGATTTGGCATCAACGAGAACACCACGTCGGTGGCTCCGTTGTCTGTGCAGGCAAATGTTTTATCTGTACTATTATATACAAGGTTACTGATGGACTTGTCGCCTACCTTGATAGGACTGTAAAATTTAAGGCCATCCGATGTAACGAGTACAGATGCGTTTCCCAACGATTTATCATCGTAACTTGCAGGCATATAAGAGCCTACTCCTCCGTAAGAGAATAATGTCAGATCCTTTCCGTCGATAGTGGCTGTAAGTCCAGAAATGGCAGGTATGCTTGAAGTCTCTTCCATCACGCTCATCACTTTAGAGAGATAGCTCGATGCCGTTTCCTCCAACGGAGTCATACGGATAATATTGCCTGTTTTCTTACCCTGCAAAATGATTTCGTCATCACTTGACGATACCAAGAAGAACTCATAGTCGCCTTCATATCCTTTTCCGCGAGTCATATTCTCATAGTATCCGTATAAACTATAGGTACCTGGTACATGCGGGTCAGGATCGGACAAATAATGAAAAATCTGGTTGTAACTATCAAAGTTAAGAGAGATATTCTTGTCTTTCTTTATAGAATATAGGCTCTGATATACTTCATCCGGCTTGCCAAACAATACGCCCGATACGTCTACCTTACTTTCTTCACCGAATTTCAAGGCAAAAACGAATCCTCCGTAAATTTGGTTGCTCTGAGGATAGTATTCCATCAGCCATCCGTTGGCAGGCTTATGCAGCAATGCGTCAAAATCCTTGACCGCTTGCTCTACGCGAGCGGATGAACTGGCATCGAAAAGATCGTCAACGTCTTGCACACAAGACGAGACGTGTATTGATAATAGCAAGATGCTGATATAATAGAAAACTTTTTTCATAATCGATACGGTTTATTAAATGTGGTCTAAGTCCAAAGTAGAAATCTCGTTGCACCGACGACTGATAATGTTACGCAACAAATCTACATCGATACCCCAACTAGTTTTCATGTAGCTTTTCATGATTTCTATTTTCTGCTGAATGAGCGGGGTACCGGTATCGCCTGCTGCTGCCCATACTTCCGCCCATTGAGCGTCTGTATATGTAAGGTAGGTGGCGGTAATCTCGGCAATGTCTTCTACGGGTTCACTGCTGGCGTAAGGAGTGACATATCCCAGCGGAGCGGCCTCGGCCAAGGTACGGTTTATCCATCCTGTAGGCGAATAAGTACCATTGGTAATTTCGTTGAATTCTACCGGGTAAGTCTTCTTCTGATGCAAGATGTGAGCGAACTCGTGATGCATGGTCTTGAAGTAATATTTGTTAAGCTGAGCCGTATTTGTAGGGTCAAGCCAGTTACCCAAATAGAGGGTTAATTTCAATCCGCCTTCGGCAGTACCCAATGTGTATTGGTTATCATCCCAATAGGCCGAACCTATCAAATGGATAACCTTAGGAGCGTTTGCACGGGTAAAGTCTATTCCTGCAGCCTCATCGTACGATTCCAGCCACACGTGCTTTACTATTTTAGCAAGCTTTACGCTCAGGTTGAAATCTGCAGGAACCAAGTTGTGAGTATAATCTGTCTCGATATCCTCCATTCGGTATTTGAAATCGATGTTGTAGTTTCCTACGTAGTTTTCTAATAGCCACTTATCGAAATCGTTGCGTTGCACTTCTTCTGTGCTGAAAATGCTTTCCCCGTCGGGCTCGTCATTGCTGCACGAAGCTGATAAGACAATGAGCAGCAAAGCCAGAGGATATATATGCCATTTTTTCATGTTGCTAATTCGTTTAATAAAGTTCATTTACATATTATTATCTCGGGTTAGCCGTAAGTCCGGAAGCTATTACATCGGCAGGTATCTGTATGGCGTAACGCTTGTCGCCCGGCCCAAGTGTAAGAGTATCGGTTACACTTATGGGGTGCCTTACTTCGATACCGTAGCGACGGATATCGAGCCAACGCTTACCTTCGTGCACGGTCTCTATTCGGCGGGCGTGCAGTACGGCTTTCAGCATATTGGTCTGCTTTCCTTCGGTGATGGCGAATTTAGGATGCAATGGTTTGCTTATAGTCTTCTGGTTGGCAGATGCGTAGTAATTCATTATGGTAGGAGCCGTACAGCTAACCGAAGAACCTTTGCTGAGATACCAGTAAGAAAGGTCTATGGCAGCTTCATCGTATTTGCCAAGCATTGTTTCGGCTTCGGCGCGTGTTATCAGTGTCTCGTCTACGGTGAAAGCGTATGCAGTGACGTGCGGCTGACCTGTTTGGGCGCTTTGGTTTGTCACTTCAAACATTTCATTACATTTAGGCAGATAAACGCATCTGTCGCTTCCGAATACTGAAGCATATACAGGCAATGTGTTATTGGTGCTGCTCTTCCACGGACCACGCGACCAGAAGGTTTCCTGAGTAGCTACGGTACGATTATGAGCGTACCTATAGCTGCGGTTATAGGTTCTTCCCCAAATAGACGCATTAGAGAGCAACATAATATTGCATGCCTCCGTGTTTTTAAGGTATGCCACTGTCCATTCATCGGGCTTGGTGTACTGAGAGTAGCCGTTCAAGTTACGCAATGAAGCCGAAGGATTTTCTCCGATGGCCTCGGTAGCATAAGCAACCGCTTTGTCGTAGTTGCCGTAGTATAGATTAAACTGAGCGGCGAAGGCGTAGGCGGCACGGCGGTTAAAGTGATAGAGGGGCACGGTATAGGCATCGTCAGAGATTAGCGGTAATGCCTCTTCTATATCTTTGTTCAGCTGTTCGTACACTTGCGCCAAGGTGCCACGGTCGTATTTTACTCCTACCTCGGTTTCGGGCGACAATATATAAGGTATACCCATAAGTGTAGATGCCTCATCCTTGCTATAAGGCTGACAGAATGTATTGGCCAATATGAAGTGTCCGTATGCGCGGCACATCAAGGCCTCTCCTTTATATGGAGTAGCGTCTGATGGATTGCCCATTTCTTTTATAGCCTGCAAGGCCTGATTGGCGCTGGCTATTGCTATGTAGCAAGCATCCCAAACCTTTTGCGGTGTATCGAAACCGGTTTCTCCATTGTCTTTCCACATATAGCTGCTGGTAGCTATATAATAAGTAGGAGCACTATAAGAATCGCCGTTATAGCCTATATTATCTGTACCCATTTCGTATATTATCCACGGATAAGTGGTTGGATAGGCCGAAATCAACAAGTCTTTCACTTTCGTCACGCTATTAATCTCAGCACGTTGGTCTGGAATCGTGTCAAGATAGCTGTCGCAAGAGGAAGTTATTCCGGCAAGAATTATTGCCGATGTTGCGAATATATATTTTGCTTTCATCATTTTTCTTCGTTTTGTTAAGTGTTTAACTCTGTTCCGCAGTTTTTAGAAACCTAAACGGAGGGTCAGAGTGAACTGTCTTGGTACAGGTGCTGCCACACCTCCTGCATTAAAGAATTCAGGGTCTTGACCATTGAGCTTAGAGTCTGCATAAAGCAAGCACAAGTTGGTAGCCTGCAGTTTCAGTGATGCGCTTGTCAGGAATATCTTGCTGAGACACTGACGCGGGATATCGTATGACAGCGACACTTCTTTCAGTCTTACAAATCCACCGTCGGCAACGCGTGCGGTAGAGTAGTTATAGGCATTGTATCCATACTTCAAGTATGAGTAGTCGTTGTTATCGCGTGCACTTGCTATCACAGGTATCTGTGTAATAGCCTCATCGCCTGCCATACGCCAACGGTTCTTGAATTCTTTAGAAGAGGCTTCCAAGTCGGTGTATTCATTGCTGAATAGAGGATTGAGGCGAAGCTTGTTTCCTGCAGAATATGTAAAGAACACATTCAGACGGAAGCCCTTGTAGGTAAGTGTATTTCCGAAGCTTCCGTTGATGGTTGGGTCAGTAGGACCTTCGTATTTCAGGAAGTCAAGGTCGGTAGTCTGCTGGAAATTCAGCGTACCGTAGTTCGACTTGGTTACGAGTGTTTCTCCCCAACGGAACATTGGGTATCCTTCAGCATCAAGTCCTTCGAACGGGATAGAGAACAAACCGCGTGCAGGGAATCCTTCACGAGCGAATCCGGTACCCGAGATGAGGTAGAAGGCTTTGGTACGCGATTTCAAATCGGTAACTTCGGTCTTCGATTTTCCGAAAGTGAAGTCTGTGCTCCATTTAAAGTCGCGTGTATCTATGTTTCTTGTTGAAAGGGTAAGTTCTACACCGTGCGATTTCATAGAGGCTACGTTTGCGTACCGGTAAGTCTGTCCGCCTACGCCTTGCGTTGTCATAAGTCCTATCAAATCGTAGTTATTTCTTTTATACCAGTCTACAGAAAGATTGATGCGGTTCTTCAAGAATCCCATGTCGGCACCGATATTCAACTCATGCTTCTTCTCGTATGTCAGGTTAGAGTTCTCCAAATCGGAGATTTCCAGTCCCGATTCTCCCACCTCTGTAGAGGCACGCCACGGAGTGTAGCTATTGATAACAACTCGTGAGTTTGTTACATCCACCGGACCCGCATCGGCTGTCAAGCTATATGATGCACGTGTAGTGAATGTGCTCAATACATCCTGCTTGTTGAACCAAGACTCTTCGTGCATATTCCATGCGCCAGACAAGTTCCAAGTAGGCAACCACCGTGCCGAACGCGATTTACCGAGTCGGTTACTGCCTTCGTAACGGATGGTTCCGGTCAAGCTGTAGCGTCCTTTATATGAATAAGTACTTGTAGCGAAGAAAGCCACGTTGCGTCGTCTTGTCTCTGTAAGTCCATAATAAGGAGTGTTACCCTCCTGCTGTTTCTTAAACGCCAGATAGTTGAAATAAGGAATCTCACCGTTTTCGTACTGCATACCCCAACCGTCGTTCCAGTTAGAAGAACGATTCTGAGCGTTTTGCTCCATACCGGCATACAGGTTTACGATGTGAGTATCTTTAAACACCTCGTTCCAAGAAACGGTAGCACGGAAATCGTAGCTAAGCATCTTATAGGTAGTGGTGTTATAAAATCCGCCCACAGGCAAGATGGACTGCGGCAAGGAGTTCGGAGTATCCGGGTTCTTATACAACCAACTGTTGGCGTTACGTATAGTAGTATCGTCCATAGAGCGATAAGCCAAAGCCTGGTTTGAATAATCCATAATCTTATGCTCCTGATTGGTAGCCGAATACTTCACGGCTCCAAGGGCAGACACTTCAAGAGTAGGCAGAATTTTCCATTTCATTTCGGCCTGCATCTTCAGGTCTACCACGTTAAGTGATATATAATTCTGCGACAACTCATTGAAAATATTGAAGTCAGAATAGTTACGCATATAATATGTATCAGCATCGAGCGTACGCGATGTATTCATGGCGAACGAGTAAGGGTTGATATCGAAATCACGCGATACCTTTCCGGTCACCGCATCCGTGCTTTGGCTCAAGGTACCCGGTGCTTCCTGCAAACGGACGGAAGCGTTCGAAATAACATTGAGCTGAACGTTCTTCAGCATGTTATATGTATTATTCAGGTTGGCGGTATAACGCTGTACCTTACTTCTTTTCATCCATCCGGGGTCGGTCATGGCACTGAGTGAAACATACGATGTAGATTTATCCGAACCGTTGGTGTAACTGATGGAGTGGTTCATCATTATAGAGTTACTGAACAACAGGTCGAACCAATCGGTGTTTCTGGCTTCTGCCTGACGCAGATATGCAGCTTTCGCCTCGGGAGTGTTAGCAAGTCCGAATGTACCTTTCGATGAGTCGTACTGATTGATGAGCTGATACATCTTTCCGTAAACACCGCTCTTTGAAGCACGATATGTTTCGGCAAAGTTGAGCCATCCCTTGTCGCTAAGTTCCTGATAAATATCCATCTGGTCTTGCGAGTTCATAATATCGAAGTTGCGGTAGTTCGGCTTCAATCGCATTGTATATTCGCCGGTATAATTGAACTTGCTGGTTCCAGCCTTACCTTTTTTGGTGGTGACGGCAATTACTCCCGCCATAGCTCGCGCTCCGTAAATAGAGGTAGCCGAACCATCCTTCAGTATCTGGAAGCTTTCAATATCATCGGCGTTCAGTCCCGAAATAGCCGAACTAATAAGGGTTACGGCATCACCCGACGATAGCTGGTCGGCGCTGACTTCTACTACATCGTCCATTATTACACCATCTACCACCCACAGCGGTTTACTGTTACCATAAATAGAAGTAGCTCCACGCACTCTGATTTTAGGAGCGGTACCGAATGTACCCGAAACGTTCTGCACCGAAACTCCGGCAGCACGTCCTTCTAGCGAACGACTGATATCAGCCATACCGTTCAACTTGGCGTCTTCGGCAGAGATACGTGTGGTAGCTCCCGTAAACAAACGCTTGTCCATCTTCTGCATACCGGTAACCACAACCTCGTCGAGTTGCTGAGCATCAGGCTGCAATGATACTTTCATCCCACTTTTCGCCGATACGGTCTGCGATATCATACCCACATATGAGATGGTGAGCTTTGCTCCAGCCTGAATAGAAGACAAGGTAAACTTACCATCCATGTCGGTAGTTGTTCCTCGCGATGTACCTTCCACTTTCACTGTAGCTCCAATGACGGGCAATCCGTCTTCGGCAGAGAGAACAACTCCCGTAACTGTCTTTTGCTTGTCCGAGCCTTGGTTCCTCTTAAGCTCGGTCTTCTCACTTTTCTCTTTTGGAGTTTGTGCCAAAGCCGGAATGGCCGTTTCTGCAAGGAGAAAAGGAGTTAAAGCCAATAACCATAATTTTCTCATAATTTATATTTGTATAGTAAATGAATCCGTTATGCCTCTTGCCTATGGCTAATATAAATATCAATCTTAGTCCGTTTTTCTGTTTTTACTTACTTTTTGTGAATTTATGCTTTAAATTAGCGACTTTATGCACCACTTTGATAAAATATCATATTTATATTGAAATTTAACGCACGATGTTACAACACGATTACATATATATTACAAAATAAAAGTTCACAACAGATAAAAGATATCAAAATGATATGTGACTGATCAATATGCAAAGCAATAGTTCAATCAGTTTCATAAACCGGACAGCTTACGCTATACAGATCCCCAAACAAAGTCTTTTCACTTCGTTTTAGCGTAATACGCTTTTACTAATATTGTTAAATATGAACTAATTAATCCATTTCGGGCCGACTAGTTAATGAGGAAATTCTTATCTTTGCGCAGCAGAAGTTATTAACAAACGGTGTAAGTTATCAACACTTTATATAAATGTAACAGCTGCGAAGCGCACGTTTTCATGATTTATTTGTTATTTCGCATTCAGATAAACTGATTAATATGGGAAAAATTATTGCATTGGCCAACCAAAAAGGTGGTGTTGGCAAAACTACCACTACTATTAACTTGGCCGCATCATTAGCCACTCTCGAGAAGAAAGTGTTAGTAGTCGATGCCGATCCGCAGGCAAACGCCTCATCGGGCTTGGGTGTAGACCTGAAAGATATAGACTGCTCCATATATGAATGCTTGATTAACCAAACAGACATACGCGAAGCTATCTACACAACAGACATTGACGGACTCGACATAATTCCGTCGCACATCGACTTGGTAGGAGCTGAGATAGAAATGCTAAACTTGGACAACAGAGAGAAAATAATGAAAAAGGCTCTCGAACCGATGAAGAATGAATACGATTTCATCCTTATTGACTGTTCTCCATCGTTGGGACTTATCACAATCAATGCCTTAACGGCTGCAGACTCGGTTATCATACCCGTACAATGCGAGTATTTTGCTCTCGAAGGTATCAGTAAACTGCTTAATACGATAAAAATCATCAAAACAAAGCTTAACCCGTCGCTGGAAATTGAAGGATTCCTGCTCACCATGTTCGACTCTCGTCTGCGTTTGGCTAACCAAATATATGATGAGGTGAAAAGACATTTCCAGGAATTGGTATTCAAGACCATCATTCAGCGCAACGTGAAGTTGAGCGAAGCTCCAAGCCACGGCATACCGGCCATACTTTATGACGCCGACTCTACAGGTGCGAAAAACCATCTGGCCCTGGCCAACGAGATAATTAACAAAAACAAATAAGTAACAGAATTGCAGAACACTATATAAAGACATGGCCGTACAGAAAAAATTTGCATTAGGCAGAGGACTCGACGCTTTGATTTCTACAGAAACTGAAGTCAAGACGTCTGGATCATCGTCGATAAACGAAATAGAACTGAGCAAAATCTCGGTTAACCCGAACCAGCCGCGCCGTGATTTCGACCCGATAGCACTGCAAGAGCTGGCCGACTCGATAAGTGAAATAGGTATTATACAGCCTATCACTCTACGCAAGACTGACGAAGACTCCTATCAAATCATAGCCGGAGAAAGACGTTACCGCGCATCGATACAGGCAGGGCTGAGAACTATACCAGCCTATATACGCACTGCCGACGACGAGAACGTGATGGAAATGGCGCTGATAGAAAACATTCAGCGCGAGGACTTAAATTCACTTGAAATCGCATTGGCTTACCAGCACTTGCTGGAACAATATGAGCTTACACAGGAAAGACTGAGCGAACGCGTAGGAAAGAAACGTACTACCGTAGCAAATTACCTGCGACTGCTTAAACTGCCCGCCACCATACAGATGGCTCTCAAAAATAAAGAAATAGACATGGGGCACGCACGTGCGCTTCTGGCTCTGGACGACCCGAAAACACAAATCCGCATATTCAACGAAATTCTTGAGCACGATTATTCGGTAAGAAAAGTAGAAGATATGGTGAAAGCCCTCACCGTAGGCGAAAGCGTGGAGTCGGGAGGAAAGAAGATTGCACCTAAAGGCGCCAAACTATCTGAAGAATACACCATGTTGCAGAATCACCTTTGCAACTTCTTCGGCAGTAAAGTGCAACTGTCGTGCTCGGCTAAAGGAAAAGGAAAAATCAGCATACCTTTCAGCAGCGAAGCCGACTTGGAACGCATCATGGAAATATTAGACACACTGAAACCAAACGAATAAACCCGACAGAACATTGAATAGCAATTGGTCTACATATATAATGTCTATAATCGCGCTTATCACGTTTCTGTTGATTGGGAGTATAGATTGTCAAGCCCAACGAGCTAAAAAGCACAGAGACGGAGTGCTCAGCGCCGACTCTATAAGAGCAAAGAACGAAGCTGACAGCTTGGCTCTGCTCAATAACGATGATATAGCAAAACGCCGGATAGATATTGAGGCCCCCATAGATACGGCACGACTTGCAGCGATGAACGACTCGATAAACGGCCCTGCCATGAAGCAGCCTAAGCAGCAGAAGAAAAAATGGCTGCCAGAACCGAACAAATCGGTATGGTTGGCGTTGGCTATCCCTGGTGCCGGACAAATATATAATCGTAAATACTGGAAACTGCCTATCGTGTATGGTGGATTTGTGGGATGTGCATACGCCTTGACCTGGAACGGCAAGATGTATAAAGATTATATGCAGGCGTTTCAAGACATTATGAGCGATAACCCAAACAATGACAGCTACATGGATTTCCTTCCGCCCAGCTATACCAAAGAAATGGTTGAGGCGCGAAAATCATATTACCAAGACTTGTTCAAGAGACGAAAAGACGTATACCGCCGACAGCGCGACCTAAGTGTTATCGCTTTCATCGGTGTATATCTGTTATCGGTAATCGACGCTTATGTAGACGCTGAACTATCCAACTTCGATATAAGCAACGACTTGAGCATGACATGGGAACCTGCTATTTTTAACGATGCATACCGTAAAGCCCCACTCGGTGTAGGCTTAAAATGCAGTATTAAATTTTAAGACATGAAAAAACTCTTTATCGGCTTGGTGGCCTTGCTTAGCACCACTTCACTTTTTGCCCAAACAGGACAAAGCATAACCGTACGCACGGACTCTGGAACTGAAGATGTTATCGACTTGCCCGAAGGTATGCTTTCCAACTCGGACAGCCTTTACCTTGACTGGATATCAAAAAACTATATCAATTTAGGAGATAACTGCATCCCCACATCTGCCGGACCACAGATAAGCGACTCTGTATATATAGACCGACTGAAGCGCATACCGGCCATCATCGAGATGCCATATAATAGCGTAATACGTGAGTTTATAGATATGTATGCCAACCGCCTGCGTACAAAAGTGGCGTTCATGCTCAGCGCAAATAATTTCTACATGCCGATAATAGAGGAAGCACTCGATTTATATAACCTCCCGCTGGAACTGAAATACCTGCCTATAATAGAATCGGCACTAAACCCAATGGCTACATCGCGCCAAGGAGCCGTAGGACTGTGGCAGTTCATGCTTCCTACTGCTAAAATATACGGATTGAAACAAACTAGCTGGATAGACGAACGACGCGACCCGCTGAAATCAACAAGAGCTGCGGCACGCTATCTGAAGGACTTGTATGATATCTATCACGACTGGAACTTAGTGTTGGCGGCTTATAACTGCGGCCCAGGAACAATCAACAAGGCGATACACCGTGCTGGAGGAGAAAAAGACTTCTGGAAACTATACAACTTCCTTCCTAAAGAAACCAGAGGATATGTACCGGCATTCGTAGCGGCCAATTACATCATGACATACTACTGCGAGCATAACATCAAGCCAATGGAGATGAGAATGCCCGAAAGTACTGATACCATCCACGTAAACCGCCCGCTTCATCTGCAGCAGGTATCGGCAGTATGCAACATAAGCATGGATCAGCTGCGTGCATTGAACCCGGAATATAAAAAAGACGTGATACCGGGCAACGAAGAACCCTATGCATTACGCCTTCCGGCCAATATGGTAAGCACTTTCATCGACAAAGAAGACAGCATTTTCAATTACAAAAGTGATGTGTATCTTAACCGACGGACTTTCGTTTCTGCATCGGGAGCACCAAAATCTTCGGCGCAAGCCAAGTACCATAAAGTACGTAACGGAGATACATTAGGAGGCATAGCCGCCAAATATCACACAAGCGTATCAAAAATAAGACAACTTAACGGAATTAAGGGTAACAATATACGCGCAGGCCGCTCCATTCGTGTGAAATAACATACCGATTTCAATACGAAATATTTGTAAAATTCCTTATTTTGTATACATTTGCAAGATATAGAAATGAACACTAGGAGGTAATATAATGGCTGACGATAAGTTATCACAAGAGCAGGCTGATGAAAAGATAATAAATGACGCTTTTCAAGAATTATTAGACCGATACTTGAGTAGTAGGCACCGTAAGAAAGTAGAAATCATAACCAAGGCTTTCAACTTCGCAAAACAAGCGCATAAGGGTGTCCGACGTCGTTCTGGAGAACCGTATATACTGCACCCCATTGCGGTAGCACGTATTGCGTGTGTAGAAATCGGTTTAGGCTCAACCTCCATCTGCTCTGCACTTCTGCACGATGTTGTAGAAGATACAGACTACACGGTAGAAGATATAGAAAACCTGTTCGGCCCTAAGATTGCACAGATAGTAGACGGACTGACTAAAATCTCTGGAGGTATATTCGGGGATAGAGCATCGGCGCAAGCGGAGAACTTCAAGAAGTTACTGCTTACAATGAACGATGACATACGGGTTATTCTTATAAAGATTGCCGACCGACTGCATAACATGCGTACTCTCGGATCCATGCTTCCCAGCAAGCAGTATAAAATAGCCGGAGAGACATTATATATATACGCTCCGTTGGCCAACCGTTTGGGACTTAACCGTATCAAGACCGAACTTGAAGACCTGAGCTTTAAATACGAACATCCAGAGACTTATCAGGAAATACAAGAGAAACTGAAAGCTACACAGGCCGAACGCGACACCGTGTTCGCCGAATTCACCGCTCCCATCAAACAGCAACTCGATAAGATGGGAATTTCATACCGCATTCAGGCAAGAATAAAGTCGCCTTATTCCATCTGGAACAAGATGCAGACTAAGCACATCTCATTCGAAGAAATATACGATATCTTGGCGGTCAGAATTATTTTCACTCCGAATAACATGGAAGAGGAGCTGAACGATTGTTTTGATATTTACGTAGCCATATCGAAAATATACAAGCCTCATCCCGACCGTCTGCGCGACTGGGTAAGCCATCCTAAAGCCAATGGCTATCAAGCTCTCCACGTTACGCTGATGAGCAACAAGGGACAGTGGATAGAGGTCCAGATTCGTAGCGAACGCATGAACGATGTAGCCGAACAAGGATTCGCTGCTCACTGGAAGTATAAAGAAGGCGGCGGTAGCGAAGACGAAGGCGAGTTGACTAAATGGCTCAAGACCATCAAGGAGATACTTGATGACCCGCAGCCGGATGCGCTCGACTTCCTCGACACCATCAAACTGAATCTTTTCGCATCCGAAATATTTGTATTTACACCGAAAGGCGAAATCAAGACCATGCCGCAGAACTGTACGGCACTCGATTTCGCATTCTCCATCCACACCTTCCTCGGAAGTCATTGTATCGGAGCCAAGGTAAACCATAAACTCGTACCTCTTAGCCATAAGTTGCAAAGCGGAGACCAAGTAGAAATTCTGACGTCTAAATCGCAAAAGGTACAGCCGTCGTGGATTGACTTCGCAACTACCGCAAAGGCTAAATCCAAGATACAGGCCATCCTGAAGAGAGAGCGTAAAGAGCTTCAGCAGAAGGGAGAAGACATTATAAGCGACTTCCTGAAGCAGGAAGAAATTGCTCAGAACGACGCTAACATTCAGAAACTTTGCGCCCTGCATCATGTGTCAAAGTTCGAAGAATTGGCGCTAAACGTAGGACAAGGTACTATCAAACTGGGCGAAACGGATAAAAATGAGCTGAAAGAAAAGCCTACCACCACCAGCTGGAAAAAGTATATCTCTTTCGCTTTCGGTGGCAACAAGAAACAAGAGTCAAAGCAGGAAGAAGCTCCGGCATTGAATATCGACAAGAAGAAGATACTGAAGCTTACGCCAGACGATATGAAGAAGTATATCCTTGCCGACTGTTGCAAGCCTATCCCGGGCGATGACGTGTTAGGATATATAGACGATAACAACCGTATCGTTATTCATAAGAGACAGTGTCCGATAGCGGCACAACTGAAAACAAGCTTCGGCAACCGCCTGTTGGCTGTGCAATGGGAAACTGGCAAGGCCCTGACATTCCCGGTAAACGTATATATAAAAGGTATAGACGGAATAGGTGTGCTGAACAACGTGACAGAAGTAATTTCAAGAGAGCTTAACGTAAACATACATAAACTCAACGTAGAGTCGAACGACGGTATATTCGAAGGACGCATCCAGCTATACGTGCACGATGTGGAAGACGTGAACACTATTTGCAATAATCTGAAGAAACTTGAGAACATCAAGAAGATTACTCGTATAGAGAACTTCGACGATCAAATAGCCGATTAAGAAACTAAAACGATATCACACGGAGCGTGCCGCATGAAATCAGCAAACTTCATGCGGCACGCTCAGTATTAATACAATTAATATGATACGACTGCACTATGTAAGATAATCAAGCTCCTTGCGCATACTCACAAGTTCCTCGCGTACCTTCTTCAGTCGGTCCACTATCTCTACCACATTACTTACCGTCTCCTTATTCTGCTTGATACGCTGCTTGGCTCCGGCCAAGGTCATCCCTTTCTCCTTCACCAAATGATACACCAGGCGCACGTTTTCAATATCCTCCTTAGTATACTGGCGAATATTACCTCCAGCCTTCTTGGGCGAAATAAACGGAAACTCCTTCTCCCAGTAACGAAGCAAAGACTCGTTCACATCGAACATGGCAGCCACCTCGCGTATAGAATAATATATCTTCAATCCTTTATCAGTCTTTAAGGCCATAGCTTTCTCATTTATCAATCGAATACCTTACCGTGATTAGACGCAATCTGTATCATCTTGTCATAATCGTCGGCATTCAAGTCCATAAAATAATAATTCACAGGATTCATAATATGTCCCTTCAAATGCACCTCGTAGTGCAAGTGCGGTCCCGTACTTTTTCCGGTACTTCCCACCTGCCCTATCTTTTCTCCTCTCACTACCTTCTGCCCCTTTCTTACGCCTATCTTGCTGAGATGAGCGTAACGGGTTACGTATCCAAATCCATGATCTATCGTTATGCAATTACCATACAGTCCTTCCCATCCAGCTTTCTGCACAGTACCGTTGCCCGTAGCGTAAACCGGAGTACCCACGTTAGCCGAGAAGTCCATGCCCGCATGAAACTTCACGGTCTTGTAAATAGGGTCTATACGGTTACCGTATCCCGAAGCCGTCTGCTTCAGATTCTTGTTAGATACGGGCTGAATGGCAGGGATGCAAGCCAACATATCATCGTGTTTCTTACATAACTCCACTATATCGTCGTACGATTTAGACTGCACATAAACTCTACGCGCCAGTAAGTCCATCTGCTGTGTGGTGTTCACCACCATCTTGGCGTTAGTCATATCCATCAACTCCTCGTAACGGTTTGTCTTGCCGTAACTTGCGTTGCGAAGCGCATCCGCCACAGGGTCGGCCTGCATAATTACACGATACAGGTTATCATCGCGGCGCTGCAACTGCTGCATCACCCCAAGAGCATCGTCAAGACGAGAAGAAAGAATATGATACTGAGCCAACAAGCGTGAGTTTTCCACCCTAAGATTCTTTTCGGAAGGAGAACCGAACACTATCAACAGTACTATAAAAAATCCGGCACCCAACCCCATACCGACAAACATTCGGCGTAAATAACTCATCATGCGCTGGCGCATCGTAGGGTAGATGCGGTCGTAAGTCCGGGTTTTCGGATTGTATATGTAATATACTTTGCGCATTAAATACCTGTTTTTCTTAAAAATTAATGTTAGGGATGCCAAGTTTTAGCATGAAACCTATCGACAAAAATAATAAAACAGATTATCTTTGCAAACCATATTCGAGAATATTAACTACAAGATATATAATCATCATGTTGACAGCTAATGAAATCCGCGACTCATTCGTTAAATTCTTCGAGTCGAAAGGGCATCAGATTGTGCCTTCTGCACCGATGGTAATCAAGGACGACCCTACCCTGATGTTTACCAATGCAGGTATGAACCAATTTAAAGACATTATTTTAGGCAATCACCCCGCCAAATACAAACGTGTAACCGACTCACAGAAATGTTTGCGCGTAAGCGGTAAGCATAACGACTTGGAAGAAGTAGGTCACGATACTTACCACCACACCATGTTCGAGATGCTTGGTAACTGGTCTTTCGGCGACTATTTCAAGAAAGAAGTTATCGGATGGGCATACGAGTACTTGGTAGACATTCTGAAAATCGATCCTAAAGACCTCTACGTTACCGTATTCGAAGGTAGCCCTGAGGAAGGACTGGAACGCGACGACGAAGCAGCAGGATATTGGGGCAAATATTTCCCCGAAGATCATATCATCAACGGTAACAAACATGATAACTTCTGGGAAATGGGCGATACCGGACCATGCGGACCGTGCTCTGAAATCCATATAGACTCTCGTTCTGAAGAAGAAAAAGCAAAAGTTCCCGGACGCGAATTGGTAAACAAAGACCATCCGCAGGTTATTGAAATCTGGAACTTGGTATTCATGCAATACAACCGTAAGGCTGACGGTTCACTTGAGCCGCTGCCAGCTAAGGTAATCGATACCGGTATGGGATTCGAACGTTTGGTTCGCACCATGCAGGGCAAGACTTCAAACTACGATACTGACGTATTCCAGCCTATCATCAAGGTTATCGGCGACTTGTCTAACAAGACTTACGGACAGGATGAAAAGACAGACATCGCTATGCGTGTTGTTGCCGATCATATCCGTACTATCGCATTCTCAATCACCGACGGACAGTTGCCGTCGAACGCTAAGGCAGGTTATGTAATCCGCCGTATCTTGCGCCGTGCCGTACGTTACGCTTACACCTTCCTCGACCAGAAGCAGGCATTCATGTACAAGCTCGTTCCGGTGTTGATAGAAAACATGGGCGGTGCTTATCCTGAACTGAAAGCTCAGCAAGCGTTGATAGAAAAAGTTATCAAGGAAGAAGAAGAATCATTCTTGCGTACTCTTGAAACAGGTATCCGTCTGCTCGACAAGACTATGGGCGAAGCTAAAGCTGCCGGAAAGAAAGAAATTAGCGGTGTTGACGCATTTACTCTCTACGATACATTCGGATTCCCTCTCGACCTTACAGAGCTGATTACTCGCGAAAACGGTATGACTGTTAATGAAGACGAGTTCAATGCTGAAATGCAGAAGCAGAAACAGCGTGCACGTAATGCGGCTGCCGTAGAACTTGGCGACTGGATTACGCTGAAAGAAGGCGAAACTAAATTCGTAGGTTACGACTATACTGAATACGAAACAAGCATTCTTCGCTACCGTGAAGTAAAACAGAAGAACCAGACTTTATACCAAATAGTATTGAGCGACACTCCGTTCTATGCAGAAAGCGGTGGTCAGGTTGGCGATACAGGTGTATTGGTAAGCGAATTCGAAACTATCGAAATCATCGATACCAAGAAAGAAAACAACTTGCCTATCCACATCGCCAAGAAATTGCCGGAACATCTCGACGCTCCGATGATGGCTTGCGTAGATACTGATAAGCGTGCTGCTTGTGCTGCCAACCACTCTTGTACTCACTTGCTCGACGAGGCTTTGCGTCAGGTGCTTGGTAATCACGTAGAGCAGAAGGGTTCTTTGGTAACTCCTGAGTCTTTGCGTTTCGACTTCTCTCACTTCCAGAAGGTAACTCCGGAACAGATACGCGAAGTAGAACACTTGGTTAACGCTAAGATTCGCGAGAATATTCCTTTGACAGAATATCGCCACATGCCTATCGAAAAGGCTAAAGAACTTGGTGCTATCGCCCTCTTCGGCGAAAAGTACGGCGACGAAGTTCGCGTAGTTCAGTTCGGCACATCTATCGAATTCTGTGGTGGTACACACGTTTCGGCTACAGGTAAAATCGGTATGGTCAAGATTTTGGCTGAAAGTTCTGTAGCTGCAGGCGTACGTCGTATCGAAGCTATCACCGGTGAAAGAGTAGAAAACATGCTCGACACTATACAGGATACTATCACAGACTTGAAGTCGCTCTTCAACAACGCTCCCGACTTGAGAGTTGCTATCACTAAGTATATTGAAGAGAACGCAGGCTTGAAGAAACAGGTTGAAGAATACATGAAAGAGAAAGAGGCTTCTGTGAAGGCTCGCCTGATAGAAAACATAAAAGAAATCAATGGAGTTAAGGTCATCAAGACCGTTCTTCCTATGCCTGCCGATGTTGTTAAGAACATCGCGTTCCAGCTGAAGGGTCAATTCCCCGAAAACTTGCTGGTTGTTATCGGAAGTGTATTCGAAAGCAAACCGCTGCTTACCGTTGCCATCAGCGAAGACTTGGTTAAGAACAACGGCATGAACGCAGGTAAGCTGGTACGCGAAGCTGCCAAGCTGATTCAGGGTGGCGGTGGCGGTCAGCCTCACTTTGCAACTGCCGGCGGTAAGAATGCTGAAGGCATCATCGCTGCTACCGATAAAGTTGTAGAGTTGGCAGGTCTTTAATCTGTAGACTTACATCGTCTTATTACATACGCAGAAGCGAAGTTGCTTGCACTATTATAATGTGCAAGCGGCTTCGCTTCTTTTTTGTATTATGACATTCAAGTCATATAAACAAGGGCGCAGTCATCACCTCACAATGAGGAAGATAACTGCGCCCTTAAATGGATTTATCGAGAAACAATCTCAAGCTTACTTACAGTTTCCTGTGCAGTGAGGCTTAAGCTGTTTAAAGAAATCGTTGCCTTTATCGTCTACCAAGATGAAAGCAGGGAAGTCTTCTACTGTAATCTTCCAGATTGCTTCCATACCAAGTTCAGGATATTCTACACATTCGATGCTCTTGATGCTGCTCTGTGAAAGAACTGCAGCTACACCACCGATAGTACCAAGATAGAAACCGCCATGCTTCTGGCAAGCGTTTGTAACTACATCACTACGGTTACCCTTGGCAATCATTACCAAACTTGCGCCGTGAGCCTGGAACTCATCAACGTACGGGTCCATACGGTTAGCTGTAGTCGGTCCCATACTACCGCAAGGATATCCAGCCGGAGTCTTAGCAGGTCCTGCATAAAGAATAGGATGATTCTTGAAGTAAGCAGGAAGTTCTTCGCCAGCATCCAAGCGAGCTTTCAACTTAGCGTGTGCGATGTCGCGGGCTACGATAATAGTACCCTTCAAGTTAACGCGAGTACTTACCGGATATTTGCTCAACTCTGCACGTACAGAGTCAATACCCTTATCCAAATCGATTTCGATTCCCTTAGCGCCTTCACCCGGCTTACGCAATTCTTCAGGTATCAATTCAGAAGGATTGCTATCCATCTTTTCAAGCCAGATACCGTCTTTATTAATCTTAGCCTTGATATTACGGTCGGCCGAGCAGCTAACACCCATACCGATAGGACAGCTTGCTCCGTGACGTGGCAAACGAATCACGCGGATATCATGAGCCAAGTACTTACCGCCGAACTGAGCTCCAAGACCAATCTTGTAAGCTTCTTCCAGCAATTTGTTTTCCAAGTCAATATCGCGGAATGCACGTCCGGTTTCGTCGCCTGTAGTAGGCAGGTTATCGTAATATTTAATAGAAGCGAGTTTAACTGTAAGCAAGTTCTTCTCTGCGCTGGTACCACCGATAACGAATGCGATGTGATACGGAGGACAAGCTGCAGTACCCAATGTCTTCATCTTTTCTACCAAGAAAGGAAGCAATGTGCCTTCGTTCTGGATAGTAGCCTTAGTCATCGGGTAGAAATAAGTTTTGTTGGCAGAACCACCACCCTTAGCAACCATTACAAAGCGGTATTCGTCGCCTTCGGTAGCCTCGATGTCAATCTGAGCCGGCAAGTTGCAACGAGTGTTTACTTCATCGTACATGTTAAGCGGAGCGTTCTGAGAGTAGCGCAGATTATCTTCTGTAAATGTGTTGTACACACCGCGGCTCAACGCTTCTTCATCTTCGAAGTCGGTCCATACACGCTGTCCTTTTTCTCCGTGGATAATGGCAGTACCGGTATCCTGGCAGAAAGGCAAAATGCCTTTTGCGGCAGTTTCTGCATTACGAAGGAACTGCAGTGCTACGTACTTGTCGTTTTCCGAAGCTTCGGGGTCTGACAAAATCTTTGCCACCTGCAGGTTATGTTCTCTACGGAGCATGAACTCTACATCGTGGAAAGCCTGCTGAGCAAGCAATGTAAGTGCTTCTTTAGTCACTTTCAAGATTGTTTTGCCTTCAAATTCACCTGTACTTACGCCGTCTGTAGTAAGCAAACGGTATTCAGTATTGTCCTTTCCTAACTGGAACATAGGAGCATACTTGAACTCGGGAGTTGTTGCCATATATTTATATATTAATTGTTAGTTATAGTGGTAGCAAAGTTACGAAGTATTATCGAAATTTTTCCTTAATATATAATAAAAACTTTCACTGTCAGCGCAGTGCTTGCTGCAGTTCTTTCAGGAGTACATCCAAGCCGGGGAAGCCTATGTGGGTGTTCTGCAGTTTTCCGTTAGCGTCAATAATGAAATATCCGGGGATGCCTTTTATCTGATATGTGCTGCACAGGCTTTTCCACTGTACTTCGGTAAGTCTGTAATGAATGCCGGGTATGGTGGGCAGCAATGCGTTCCATTCCGCTTCGGGCGATGATGGACAAGTTACATATATATATACTATATCGAGATTAGAGAGCCGTTGCTTTAAGACTGGCATCAGTCGTAGGGCCTTGCGGCACGGACCGCACCATGTGGCCCATAAATCTACAAGTACCGCACTGCCTTTATACGGCGCTACTATAGATGAGAGTATGTCTTCGCCCATAAGCGTGGAGTTTAATTCGAGTGACACATATCCGTGGGCCGACTTCGCTCGCTCTGCTTGGGCTATAGCTCCTTCCATCCGCAACTTTAGATAAGCCATTACTTCGGGCAAGGAGATGGAAGACATCAGTTTCTTATCGGCATCTTGCACACGCAGATTCTTCTGCACGTTTTTATATACTTGGCTTGAACGGTCTAAGTCGGCGGTAACTGTCTGTAAGAGCGATGATGATTGTAATGATGTTCCTTTCTTGATGGCATGAGCATTGTTGTACGCCTCTGCCGCTCCGTCGAACCACAACCTACGGCTATGCGCATATTTCGATTCGAGGAGGTGCGATTGCGCCATGCTAACACGTGGCAGATGGATGTAAACAGTAGTTTCTTCGCCAGGAATAAGCAGGCAGTCGAAACTAGCCTTGTTTAGCGAAAGCCGCACGTGCGTATTGGCAAGCAAATCGGCTTCTATATGGAATGAGCCGTCGGCTTTGCATTTCACAGCCTTTACGTAGGTCTTGTTTGTAAAAGGATCTGGTATTTCCAGACGGATGTCTAAAGGATAATGGGTGTCGTAGCCGAAAATGTATCCGTTGACACTTGACTTACCAGCCGACAGTTTATCTTGTAAGGGTTTTTCTTCGGCTTTCTTTTCAGCCATTGTCTGCAAGAAATCGGGCAAGAACACGTAAGGCTCTGCCGACGTAAGCTGAATGCCGTATATTCCCCAATGGGCGTCGGGTTCTATCAAGTCGACCGAATGCACTCCCGCAGGCAACGGCGGGAAAATGAGAGTGACATTCATCTTGCCGCTCTGAGGCATGGATTCAGGCATAGTCAATCCATCAATAGAGAGATGTTCAGCCTCGCTGATACGGAGGCGTTGCTCGCCGGCACGCAAAACAGTAGCCGACGAAATGATTGCCAAATCGCCCGGAGCGCCGTAAAAGACAGCATCAACGCGAGTCAGCTCGTCATTGAACGCTATCTTACTTATTTCGAACGACGTTGTAGTCGATGTCACAAAACATGGGCGCATAACTTCTCTTGCCCTGAAAGCCGAGGCATGTGCTACAAGAGACAAAATAGCCACCATGCAAAACAGCCATATACGCTTCATATCTATCCTATAAAAGGTTGATTATTCTTCTTCGTATGTTTGATAAAGAAAATCGTTATACGGATACTTCTGTACGTGCAGTTCGCGCACCTTTTTATATACCCGTTCTTTAAGTTCGTCTATATTGGTTTTCTGTTTAGCCGAGATGAAGATGCAATTGTCGTTCATCTTTGCCATCCAGGTATTCATAAGCTCTTCGAGCGTAATGTTTTCCTTAGTCTTCGGGGTCAAGTCGTCTTCCGCCTTTTCTACGTATGTGTAGGCATCGATTTTGTTGAACACCAGCATAGTAGGCTTTCCTCCCGCTCCCAAATCGGCAATAGTCTTTTCTACCACTTGAATCTGTTCTTCAAAATCGGGGTGAGAAATATCTACCACGTGAATCAGCAAGTCGGCTTCGCGCACCTCGTCGAGTGTAGATTTAAATGAGTCTACCAAGTCGGTAGGCAACTTACGTATAAAGCCTACTGTATCTGAAAGCAAGAAGGGCAGGTTTTCTATAATCACCTTACGTACTGTAGTGTCGAGCGTGGCGAACAGCTTGTTCTCGGCAAACACTTCGCTCTTGGCAAGCAGGTTCATCAATGTAGACTTTCCTACGTTGGTATATCCTACCAACGCCACACGTATCAATCGTCCGCGGTTCTTACGCTGAGTAGATTTCTGCGTGTCGATGTCAGCCAATCTCTGTTTAAGCAACGCCATACGGTTCAAAATGATACGGCGGTCCATTTCGAGCTGAGTTTCACCCGGTCCACGAAGTCCCACCGAACCTTTTCCGCCTCCGGCACCGGAACCACCACCCTGACGTTCAAGGTGAGTCCAAAGTCGTTGCAGACGAGGCAACATATATTTATATTGCGCCAACTCTACCTGAGTCTTTGCGTTAGCGGTCTGCGCACGCATGGCGAAGATGTCAAGAATCAACGACGTACGGTCCAGAATCTTCACCTTCAGTTCACTTTCTATATTACGTATTTGTTTAGCCGAAAGCTCATCATCGAATATCACCATACCTATTTCGGTCTCTTCGCTTTCGTTTTGCACCGACAAATACTCCTTTAGTTCCTGCAACTTACCTTTACCTACATAAGTCACCTTATTAGGGAAATCAAGTTTCTGGGTAAAACGCTGCACAACTTCCGCTCCAGCCGTTTCGGCCAGAAATGCCAGTTCGTCAAGATACTCATTAGTCTTGCGTTCACTTTGAGTTTGGGTAATCAGTCCCACCAATACAGCCTTCTCGGTCTGCGCTTCGGATATTACAAATTCTTTCATTCAGTATGGTTGTATTTCTTATTGTCGCAAAGATAGTGCAATTTGAGCACAATATCTCGTAAAAAATGATACATAAATCTTATGTTTTTCCATAAAAAGCAAATAAGTCTCCAAAAAGAAAGGTTGCGCTTATGGAAAGAATCCACAAACGCAACCTCGTTTTACGTATCGCATAGCACTGACAGGCAGTGCCATATCAATTATTCACGTTCAGAAGGAGTATATGCTCCTATTTTCTCTACTTTTTTCAATTTAGCTTCAAAAGTAGTAGTATCGTCAGTAGTACCTTCGGCAAGAACATCTTCCACTTTATACTTTGTAGCATTGTCACCCTCACGCATATAAAGTTCTGATGTCACAATAAACTTACGCTCGTATGCAGTAGTGACAGTTCCATTTTTAGAATCCTTTACCGGCTCTGAATCTTTTATCACATTTACCGCAACCGATTTGACTTTCATGTATATGTTATAAGTCTTATTGTTTATTGTCTTGGTCATACCAGTAGACAACTCATCTTCTACTTTCAAAGTAATGCCTTCGTTTGCAAAAAACTCGGTATTAATAATAGTTGCATTAGATGCATCCTTATCGAGAACAAACTGAATGTGCGCATTACCTGCATTCTTAGATTTTCCTAAACTGTAGAACAAGTCAGAAACACGAACAGCTAAACGGCTACCAGATTCATCAGCGATCAAATAGGTCATAACAGAACCCCAAACACCTTCATCAGCAGTTTCAGCGTAAGTATCGTGCAGCATAGTAGTCGCATTCTTTGCCCACTTATAGTCCACCGTTGCCGAAACAGCAGTAGATGTATATCCTGTTACATAAGGATGATCTTTCTTACCGTCTTGTATCTGTATGGAAACAGATGCCGCTTTTTGGAAAACAATAAAGTTTGGATTCATTGTCAATTGAATTGCTGCACTGTTAGATTTTTCCGCTTCAAATTGAGCAGCAGCCGGCACACTGAACACATTGTTATCATTTTTAAGCACTTTCAAAGCCACAGAAGATGCCGATGCGGTATTAAGACGAGACAAGACCAAAGAAGAAATATTTGTCTCTCCGGGCAACAATGATACGCTCTGCGAACTTTTAGCGAAATAAGCTCCCATAGCATCTGCAGAAGCTGCTTCGCTTATTGTCTCTGTATCTTCATAATCGCTGCAACCCACCAACATGACAGCAGGTGTCATCAGCAATCCGAATAATAGTTTATTTAGTTTCATAAAATACTCAATATTTATTGTTTAATTAGCGGTAAATTAGTCTTCAGATACTGGTATAGGGAATGTCCATGCAGGGCTATCAGCAGAAGTAAGTTTCTTATTAGCCTGAATTTCTGCTTCAGGGATACGCCACAACAAAATATCGTCATCGGCAGCAATATTGAAGATACATTCTGCATTGGGGAATCCACAACCACGGCGGTCTACACCTTTCTTCAGACGCATTATATCATACCAAATCAATCCTTCACCCCAAAGCTCGACACGTTTTTGGAAATAAACGGCTTCCTGTGGGTCGGCATCATAAGCAGCCAAGTATTTAGCGGCTTTCTCTGCGCTGTCAAAACGGTTTTCTACCAATTCTTTAAATGCTGCCTTTCCTGACACCTTATCACCGCTCATTGCATAACCTTCGGCTGCGATAAGATACATTTCTTCTACACGCATCAAAGGAATGTCATTAGCATTGATAGTAGTTGCTACCACATTTTTGTATGGAGCGAACTTAACCTGTGTCAACGGCTTATAACTATTGGCAAAAGCCTGTTGTGCATCACTCAAGTTAGCCGATTTACCTGTAGCGTCAAGCCACCATCCTTTACGTGCATCGTCGGCATCAATCTCGGCATAAAGTTTTTTGCTAATCTGACGACCCTTAGAATAATTGGCATAACCAAAGCTCAACGAACCCATGTGTGACGGCCAGTTTGCAATACCTGAATCAACCACGTCATCAGTTTCGTTTACTACGATACCCCACATCCAATCATCTTCATCGATAGACCAAAACGTTGGTTTGTTTACATCTGTATAAGCAGCACATGCCACTCCAAACTGATCGCCTGCAGCTTCTATTGCCGATTCTGCATCTGCAGCAGCTTCTGCATATTTCTGCATTACAAGATTCATACGTGCACGAATACCGTATGCCACACCCAAAGAGATGTATCGTTTATCGTTAGGAATGACATTTTCTGCAGCAGCCTTTTCCAAACCTTCGATGGCAAAATCGATATCTGTCTTTATCTGTGTATATACAGCCTCAACAGTAGACAATGCACAGCCGTTTTCGGCAGCATCATTCATATTCTTATCGGTAATGACAGGAACACATGGTTTAGCCTTGCTATCTGCATATGTAAACTGATATAGCTGAGCCAATAACAGGTAAGCAAATGCACGTGAAGCATGTCCTTGGCTAAGGAACATCAAAGAGTTAGCGTCTTCTGTATCGGCACTGATACCTGCAATTACGTTATTGGCAGCATAAATAATAGAATAGAGATTATTCCATACCATCTGACATTCATAAGAGGTATTTGAACGATCTTGATATTCCAAAGAAAATCCAGTCCAGTTATAACCATTGTTATCGCTCACCTCGTCGGCTGTGTTACTACCTGTACACAACATGATAGTCGGATAACCGATATCGTTATGACGAGATACTCCGAAAGAACTATAATTAGATTCGAGCTGATTAAATGTAGCAAAAACCGCATTTACACTGGCTTCTGCACGTTCTGGTATATCAGTAGCAATCTGTTCTTTCTGTTTGTCTGTTACAATTCCACCATCAGGCAGCGTATCCATATCCTGACAACTTGCCATGACCATGGTGGACATCAACAGTGAACCAAAAATATATTTAGTATTCATATATGTATTCCTTTATTGTCCGTTAATTAAAAAGTAAGACTTACGCCACCCGAAATGGTACGGATAGCAGTGTAGGTAGATGTAGTAGCCGTTGTATAACTCTGGCGTGGGTCAAGCCCCTTACGTGCAGAAATCAAAGCTACATTGTCGGCTGCAAAATAGACGCGCAGTTTCTCAAGCATCATCTTTCTCACCAATTCTTTAGGCAAAGTATATCCTACTGTGATGTTGTTTATGCTCAAATAATTTGAGTTTGTAAGCCAACGGGTAGATGAGGTATAGGTATATCTATCTTGAGCGTTCAAGCGAGGAACGTCTGTTTCCGTATTTTCCGGAGTCCATGCTTTGTAGATATCTTTATGCCAGTTTTGACCACTACCTTTTCCTTGCATCAAAGAACGATAACCTGAATCGTAGATTTTACCGCCCAACTGATAAGAAAGTTGCAGTGAAGCATCGAATCCGTAAGCCTGAACAGAAGTACCAATACCACCGTATACCTTAGGCATAAGGTTCTGAGTAGCTACTTTATTAGTGCTCTGGGCTATAGAATAATTTGCAGTGGTATAAAGTTCGCCGTTGTCTTTCTTTGCCCAATACATTGCTTCACCGGTTTCCTTATTTACGCCTGCATATTCTACCAAGTACATACGGTACATTGACTCACCTTCTTCGTAAATATAGATACCATCAATCAACTGACCATCAAGGTCTGGGTGCAATTTATTAATCTTATTCTTAATGAATGTAGCGTTAAAGTTTACATCCCAAGACACATTTTTACTGTTCAGAATCTTGTAATTGAAATCCATTTCAAATCCAGAGTTAGTCATAGAACCGATATTCATAGGGATATAAGTATAACCCACACTACCTGCTACCGGTTTGTTGTAAAGCATATCGCTCGACTTACGTCCAAAGTACTCTAAAGAACCGCTCAAACGACTATGGAACAAAGAGAAATCTACACCTACATTGTATGAAGTAGAAGTTTCCCATGTGATATCAGAATTACCTTTAGCTACCAAAGTACCATCAGAGAATACTCCATTTGCACCAGTAATACTAAATTGGTCTCTCCATGGATAGAAGTTCTTTGTGTGGTCGGCTATCGCATTTCCTCCCTGGAAAAGGATATCATCATTACCCTGCTGACCCAAAGATGCTTTAAGCTTCAACATGTCTACCCACTCAACGTTGTTCATGAATTTCTCACGGCTAATCATCCATGCCAAACTTGCTGCCCAGAAGTCGCCCCAACGGTTTTCCTTAGAGAAACGAGAAGAGGCATCACGACGATAAGATACATTGGCAAAATATTTTTCATCGTAAGAATAGTTGGCACGTCCAAAGAAACCTTCGGTAGCATATGTAATCTGTGAGCCGCTTGTAGTTTTCTTGTCGATAGCATTACTGGTAAAAAAGCTTTCAGGATCGTACAGATTCTGTGCCGAACCAGCCAAGTAAGTATACTTGTAAGAGTAGCCATCGTAACCTGCAGTGAAATCGAAGTTATGCAAATGATCCAGAGAGAAGGTATAATTTGCCACATACTGTTTGTCGAGACCATAAGTACGTTTTGTCTTCTGATATGCAGAGCCTCCACACGATGCGCTCTGACCCATATAAGCATTACCCAAATGGTTTTCGCGAGTATTATCTATATTCAAACCGAAACGTGCACTTACTGTCAGACCTTTTACAGGAGTGATTTCGGCAAACCAGTTAGAATTGATTATATCCGACAAATATTCATCTTTGTTATAAGCCAAGTCGCCTGCAGGATTGGCAATAGACATGTAAGCACGGTCTGATGGGGTACTTTCACCATCACCATAATCATACATCTTACGTCCACCATTCATCATGATTTGCTTATCGGCACCACGCACATAAAGCGGATAGATAGGAGCAATATTATTGGCTATAGCGAAAGCATTACCAGAAGAAGCAGCTTGAGTCTGGTCGCCCGGATAACGGCTTTCAGAATAGATGTAGTTAACATTAGCACCTACTTTCAACCAATCGTTTACTTTATAATCTCCTTTCAAACGACCGCTATAACGCTTAAATCCAGAACCTGAAATAACACCTTGGTCATCCAAATATCCAAAAGCCATGTAGAAAGTAGAGCGGTCGTTACCACCAGATACATTCAAGTTATATTCCTGACGCAAGTTATTGCTGAACATTTCATCGGCCCAGTTATCAGGAGTGTAGTAGTAACCATATCTATCTGTATAACCCAATGTAGCATTAGGATTAAGCTGTCCGTTGCTACCGATAAGCAGTTCACCAGAAGGAACAGTATAGACCTGATAGCCCACACCGCCATTACCGGTAGTAAGCAAAGTAGAGTTAGCCTTTACATTCGCTGCTTCTGCTCCCATTCCAGAAGTTTGAACATATCCGTTATATATTGCTTCGTAAGCCTTTTCCAAATAATTCTTCGGGCTTGTAAGTACATCATAATTCTTCACGGCACGAGAGTTTACACCCCATTTAGCATCGAAATTAACGCGTGCCTTGCCACTTACACCTTTCTTAGTAGTAATCATGATAATACCGTTTGCACCACGAGCGCCATACAATGCAGTAGAAGCCGCATCTTTCAAAACTGTCATGGTTTCAATATCAGCAGTATTGATAGAAGACAGTTCACCATCGTAAGGCACACCATCCACTACATACAACGGTTCTGTACCGGCATTGATAGAACCTACACCACGTACACGAACTTTTGCTGATTCGCCAGGTTGTCCGTTTTTGCTTTGAATCTGCACACCAGCTACAGCACCTGCCAATGCATTAGAGACGTTAGAGACCTGACGTTTTTCAATTTTGTCGGCTTTCATCACTGCAGCCGAACCCGTAAATGAGCCTTTTGTTGATACACCATAAGCAGTAACCAATACTTCATCGAGCGATTCAGCATCAGCCTTCAACACTACCTTCACATAAGATTTCACGGTTACCTCCTGACTCTGAAGTCCAATATACGATATCTTCAAAGTCTTTGCCGAACTCGGCACATTGTTAATTGTAAACTTACCATCGATATCGGTTACAGTTCCTACAGTAGTTCCCTTTACCAATACCGACGCTCCTACTACCGGCAAACCATCCTCTTCCGAAATGACAAGACCTGTCACTTTGGAAACCTGAGCAGTTGCCAAACCTATACCTATCATCAGGTAGGCCATCAAAAGCATCAATCTTTTTTCCATCAATTTTCTCTTAAAGTTCAACATAAAATTTTAGCTGTTTTCATCTTAACTCGATTGCAAAACTATACATCTTTTTGTTAAACACAATACATTTTGAAAGAAAATCTCTTTAAAAGTATCGTTTTTAACATTACAACCCCAAAATACTAACTTTTTATGCAGTGTTTATTGCATAGTATGCAATAAATTGTGTTCACAAACAGAGGCGCGTTTCAGACATTTTAAATGAAACTATTTTATTTAAAAAGAGGAAAATAAAAGATATTATGGCTTATTCAATAGAATCGTAAAATTGTAAGTTTTAAGAATATATGCACGTTTTACACAAAAAAGCCATTCGCAAAGGAAAACCACAGTTATTGCCAATCATCGGCGTCTGGAGTGTCATTAAACTCTTTAATGAAGTTGTCTTACTTCGACCGAAGTAAGCGTTCACATCGGTCGGTGTGAGCGTGCGTATCGGTCGGTGTGAGCGTGCGTATCGGTCGAAGTAAGACGACTTAGAAAAAAAGCCAACCGGTGTCTATGAAGTATGATTTTTCTTCAAAACATCGTCACAGACACCTATATGGCTGGTTAGTGGAATAGACACACCATCTTAGCAAATTTCTTTGTTATGAAGTAATTTTAGAACTGGAAATAGATGAACGGCTGTATATCGCTGCTCTTTACCTGAATAACTAAAAAGATGAGGGCGATAAGGATAAACGCCTGCACTACAACCGGCATTCGCACCATGCCACGGCTGCAAGCGTTCTGCCAACTATCGGGACACCAATGCAGCAGATATCCTATGCCCATCAGGGCGAAAACTTTCCAATATCCTACGAATAACTGACCTGCCAACTCCGGATGGAAGGATGTGAAGATTTGGCTAATCATAGAAATGGAGCCATCGAAAGTGGAGTTGCGGAAGAATATCCAGCACAGACATACGAAGTGGAAGGTTATAAGCACCGCCGCTACCTTGCGCCAACCCGTACTGCGATATTGCTTAGGGCGATGCAACAAACTGCGCAAGCCTTTATGTAACGCCAAAGCCACTCCGTGCAATCCGCCCCATACTACGAAGTTCCACGAAGCTCCGTGCCACAGTCCGCCCAACAGCATGGTGAGAACCAAGTTGATGTAAGTACGCAACTTACCTTTACGGTTTCCGCCTAACGAGATATAAAGATAATCGCGCAGCCAAGTAGAAAGCGAGATATGCCAACGATGCCAGAAATCGGTTACGCTATCCGATTTATAAGGCGAGTTGAAGTTGATGGGGAAACGGAAGCCCAATAACAAGGCTATACCTATGGCCATATCGCTATAGCCCGAAAAGTCGCAATAAATCTGCAAAGCATAGCCATATACACCGAACAGATTCTCCAAGCCCGAATACAACGATGGATTATCGAAGATACGCTCCACGAAATTGACGCTTATATAATCTGATATTACAGCCTTCTTAAACAATCCGCTAACTATGAAGAACACTCCCTGCCCGAACATCTCGTTGGTGACGAGCAACGGACGGCGTATCTGCGGAATGAAATCGCGGGCACGCACAATAGGGCCTGCCACAAGCTGCGGAAAGAACGATACATAAAAAGCATAATCCAGCAAATTATCAAGCGGCTTAAGGTCTTTACGATATACATCGATGGTATAGCTGAGCGACTGAAACGTAAAGAACGAGATACCCACCGGAAGGAATATATCGAGCGGCTGGAAACTGCCGTTCCACAGCGGACAAAGCATCTGATAGAAGAAATTTGTATACTTAAAGTAGCACAGCAATCCTAAATTTACGCACAGGCTTATAACCACAAGCATCTTACGCTTCCAGTGTGTCTCTGTTTGCTGCATACGATGCGCCAAAAAGAAGTCGCTCACCGTAACAATGCCCAATAAGAAAAAGTATATGCCGCTACTTTTGTAGTAGAAATAATAAGAGAATAGCGTAACAAACAGCAATCGGGCGGTAACGCGCTTTTGCAACAGCATATAGACAAAGCTAAACGCCAAGAACAAAAACAAAAAAATGCCGCTGCTGAATATCATCGGCTGATGAGAATCGTAGGCCAACAAGCCCGTAAGTTTAGTCCAATCTACTTGCCACATAGTCATTGTATGCTTTTATAATTGCTTCGTGTAACAATCTTCCTTGAAATTTATATCCGTCGTGAGTAAAGTGTATCTTATCACGCTGAAACATTTTAGCCGCAGTCCAGTTAAGACAAGCACGACTCTTGCCTCCTACTATATTATATAAGTCCCATACAGCCATGCCTCGCTCACGGGCAAACTGCAATTCGTTATCTACCACTGCCGGTGTACGAGGGTTGATAACCCTACCCTGCCGACTTCTTACATAAGCTCCCGGAGGAGTTGTAAGCAGAAACGCCGCCTGCGGACAAGCCATTTTCAGCTCGTCTACCATATACCTCATAGCTGCCGTATGTTCTGCCTTAGAATAGTTGCGCCCATGCGCTTCGTTAGTCCCGAAAGAAAAGATAATCAAGTCGGGCTGTAAATCTGCCACCTGCTTCAGGTTATCGGGCGTAGAGAAAGATGCGCACGTAGCACCGTTAATGCCGAACATGTGATATACTATACCGTCGGAACCCGTTTCGCGAGCCAAACCTGATGTTTGATAAGAAACGGGAATAGCCTCAACAGCCTTAGCTCCGAAATCGCTTTCGAGCAACAAACGTACTTCGTAAGCCAGCACGTGCCCACGTATGTGAGAGTCGCCTATCTGAACAATACGTACCGGACGGTTCAACAGCGTAAGCTTCTCCCAGAAAGGGAAAAGCGATCCGGCAGGGTCGGACAAACGATTCTCTTGAGTATTACGGAAAACGGGAGGCATCTTAACCTCTTCGAGCGGAATGAAGCGCATCAACTCCTTCATTTCGCGACTGGAATATACAGGAACCGAGTGCTCGTCGGGCTTCGGACGGACAGGAACAATATCCTGAGCCTGCAACTTCTGCACCGCTACAAGGCACAGCGCCAACACGATAAGAAACCACAATCTATTATTCAGCCTCATACGCCTTTCTCTTTTCATATTGTTCCTTACCATACATAAGCGATTTAAAAAGTAAATCGGCCAGATGCTTACCTCCTCTAAAGTTGATATGAGTGTAATCATAGTTAGCCATAGACGGCTTACTGTTTACCATCTCTACCATACTGCCTTCGCCTCCCATAGCCTCAAACAGATTCCAAAACGCTACGTGTGTATCGGCTGCCAGTTTCTGCTGATAGCGTATCAGGCTCTTTACGCCCGGCATAGTGCGTAGCTCGCCCGTCTCAGAACGGTTTTCACGGTCGCCTACACTAACTATCAGAATAGATGTCTGCGGAAAAGCCTCCTTAAGGTGATCTATCACCTTTTTCATAGCCGTAGTATAATAATCGTAATTAAGTACCTTGTCAGAAGCTACGTTCAGACCGTACTGCAGAACTATCAAATCATAAGTACGCAGGCGATGATAGTCTTTCAATGTACCAAGAGGAATTTGAGCCAACTGCTGTCCGCTACTTCCTCGGGTACTGAAATTATCTACCGCTACCCCATGCAGAGGGTCCATCGTAGCGGCAAAACAGCGAGCATGTGCGCCACTGTGCTCTACTCTCCATTTAACAGAATGAATATTCCCCTCTACCGACACGGAACGAATGGCTGTAGAATCGCCTTCAACGTCAAAGCGCTCAGGCTCGCGTCCGTTTACACTAGCTGTAAGCACCAACGAATCGGGCGAGAAGAAATAGAAAGAAGAAACCTTGCAGCTATCAAGACGAGCGGCATAATGCGCTGTTCCCTCCAAAGAGACCCAAGCATCATGATGAGGTATAAAATAATGATTAGATACGTCTTGCAGAGCACGTTTAAACCCTATGGAATCTGTAACGGAATGACTGTTCCAACCAGAGAACTTATGATGCACCGTAGTACGGAACCCTGCTACAGACGATGTGATAGGCACGTAACCCACTCCGCATCCTCCAAACTCAGTTTGAAGCATGGCACGTAAATCACCGGTAAAGATATCACCTTCTATAAACGAATCGCCAAAGTAAGCGATACGCACTGGGCGACCCAATGAGTTTACCTTCGACAAAGCCTCATAAAAAGCGCCCATAGACGGAACGTCAGTATCTGAATAATCTTCTATACACGTCATTCCGCTCTTACAAGAATCTACAAACTCGGGCTTAACTACAGGAGGCAAAAATACAGAATCAGAATCTGCCATCAATTCTGTCACATCGGGCACATCCGGACGCAAGTCGGACAGCAAATCAATTTTTCGCAACGGAGTTCCTCCTATATTAATAGGTGGCAAGAAATATAAAGCCATCAGTCCCGATACGACAATCAAAGTAAAAATGAATGTTGCAGCTACCTTATTTTTCATCTTTTCATCCTATAAAACGGCTGCAAAGATAGCTGATTAATATGAATTAGTATGTAGACTCTCAGATGTTTTCTTTTACAGGATACAAGAAGTCGTCTACCATTTTCAGACCTTTCTCGGTAATAATGCCTCGCATGTGCAGTATGGTTATTTCCCTATAAATCTCGTCTAAAGGATAACTCTCGGTCAAATCAGAATAAATCAACATTTCAAGCTGCATGAGTGTAGCCTTGTTGATAATCTCAAAATTAATATCGCTACGGAAGATGCCCTGCTCTACCCCTCTCTTGAAGTAAGCGAATGCCTCTGCATCGGCCATCTTATGCGACTCGCGGATATAATTGATTACTTTAGGATACTTACGCAAGTCGCGCAAGAAAGCAGGATTGGTTTTTCCCAACTCATCCATTTTCAGTTTATAAAAAGCAAAGATCACCTCCAGAACATTATCTGCTCTGGAAGCAATCTCGCCCATATAATCGGCCGTCCGCTTATTCAATAAACGGAAGACCTCCATAAGAAGTTGTTCTTTATCGCTGAACAATTCGTAAAGGGTGCGCTTTGATATAGACAAAGAGTTGGCAATATCATCCATACGCACTACACGTATGCCGTCTTTCTGAAAGGCTTCAGCCGCTTTCTCTACTATCTCTTCGCGTAACGTTACGCGGTCGCACTTTACCCTTTTCATCGTTGTTCAGCTTAAAACGGTCAACGTATAATACCCAACTTAGAGCTTTCTACAAACTCAATGATATGCTCTATCTCTGGGCTTGACGGTATCTGCTCACGAATACGCTGCACGGCGTCTTGCTGAGAAGTATTCGCCTTATACAATATACGATATGCCTGTGCGATGTGCTTGATTATTGTAGACGAGAATCCACAATGCTCTAACACCATCGTATTGATGCTATAGAATGAGATAGGCTCATGAGCCGCTACTATATAAGGAGGTATGTCTTTAATGAAACGGCATCCACCCTGCACCGCAGCATAGCTACCCAAACGAGTATTGCCCTGCATAAGTACATTAGATGTAAGTATGGCGCAATCTTCTATAACGCAATTGCCCGATACCTGCGAACCATTACCAATGATACACTTATCGCCTACTTCTACATCGTGCGACAAACGTGCACCGGTCATGATAAAATTACCGCTGCCTATCTTTGTAGCGTGACCGGGGAATGTTCCGCGAATAATGACTGCATTTTCACGAATCACATTATTGTCTCCAATAATAGCCAAAGTGTCATCGCCTTTATAAGCGAAATCCTGAGGATCGGCTGCTATAACCGCTCCCTGATACACCTTGTTTCCATTACCCATGCGTGTGCCGCTCATCAAGCTGGCATACGGCATAATCTCATTGTCATCGCCTATCTCAACGTTCTTGTCGATATAGGCAAATGGATGAACTGTTACGTTCTTCCCGAGCTTAGCTGACGGGTCAACGTATGCTAAAGGACTAATCATAGTGTTTCTATATATTAGAGGTTAATTATTCTCTTCCACCGCCTACAGCACTATACAGGTTGATTACTGCCTGAATACGCTGGAAATTGTCGGCTACTTCGCTCAACTGTGCGCTGAGCAAGTTCTGCTGTGCAGTAAGTACTTCAAGATAAGTAGACGATGCGCTTTGGAACAACGCCTTAGTAGCTATAACAGCTTTTTCGAGCTGTTCTACACGTACCTTATCGTTTTCGAGCTTCTTATTCTGACAGTCGAACAAGAACAGAGCGTCGCTCACTTCCTTACCTGCTTTCAGGATAGTCTGCTGGTAGTTCATCTGAGCAATCTTCTCTTCTGCCTTAGTCACCTTCAAGTTAGCGATAAGCTTACCCTTGTTGAAGATAGGCTGAGCCAAAGAAGCCATAGCCTGCATCAAGAAAACACCCGGATTAGATACTGAAATGTTAGAACCGTTAGTCCATCCGGCAGTACCTGTAATGGTAAGTCCAGGATAGAACGCCGCGCGTGCCTGGTTAGTAGAATAATAAGCTGCAGCCAAAGTCATCTCTGCCATCTTAACGTCCGGACGGTTTTCGAGCAACTGCAAAGGAACACCTGCCATAAGCTTTTCGGGCATTACCTGCTCATCGAGTGTAGTACGCTCAATGGTCTGAGGAGTTCTACCCAACAATATAGCCAAAGAGTTTTCTGTCTCGCGTACCTGGCGCTTCAAGTCAATCAAAGAAGCGTCTATCTGATTGCTGGCAGCACGCATCTGAGCTACGCCTGCTTCGGTAGTCATACCGGCATTCTTCATAGCCTCCATTACGCGTACATTCTCCTTATATATATCAGAAGTCTCTGTAGTGATAGCTACCTGACGGTCGAGCATCAGCAATGAATAGTAAACATTGGCAATGCCGCAGATGATAGATGAACGAACAGCCTGCTGAGCATACTGACTCTTCTGGTAAGCGACTTTCTGTCCGCGCTTGCTATTCAGAATCTTACCGAACAAATCGATTTCCCAACTTGCTACTGCAGGAAGCGTATAAGCCTTTACGTAGTTACCCTCATCCATGCTGGTAGCAGTTCCCTGCGGAGCTATGTTGATAGACGGCAAATAAGACAACTTAGCGGAAGTAAGCATAACCTTAGCTTCTTTCACTCTCAATGCAGCTGCCTGTACATCTACATTATTATTCAATCCTTCTTCTATCAAAGCCTGCAATTTAGCATCGCGGAATATTTCCTGCCACGGAAGATTTCCCATATTGGCAGTATCAGATGCCAAAGTATCTGTAGCCGATGCCGGATCGCGATAGATGCCCGAAGCAGTAATAGCTTCAGGTCTATCATAAGCTTTGTAAATGTGGCAGCTGCTCATCATGGCAGCTACACACATTACTCCTATTATCTGTTTCTTCATTATTGTATCTTATCTTTTAATCTGATTTGGAGAATATTGTTCAATCTCAGATTTCACTTCGCTTTCGTCCAAGCTATCCCATTCAATTGGTTTGAATTTCTCTTGCAACCACTGGAATACCACGAACAAAACCGGAACGATGAAGATCTGGAATATCATACCAATCAACATACCGCCGATGGCAGAAGCACCCAAAGTACGGTTTCCGTGAGCACCTACACCCATAGCAAGCATCAACGGAATCAAACCGATAATCATGGCCAATGAGGTCATCAAGATTGGTCGCAGACGGGCTGCGGCACCAAGCACGGCTGCCCAAGAAATACTCATGCCTTGTTTACGACGGTCGAGGGCGAACTCTACAATCAAGATGGCGTTCTTAGCAAGCAGACCCATCAACATAATCAACGCAATCTGCATATAGATATCGTTTGACATGGTTCCCAATATCATCTTCAGTGCCGGGATGCTGCCCAATGCGGCGAATCCGTTAACGAAGATAAAGCTACCCATCAAACCGAAAGGTACTGAAAGCAATACCGCCAACGGAAGGATGTAACTTTCATACTGGGCACTAAGCAACAAGTATACGAATACGAAGCAGAGGATAAAGATCAATCCTGTAGCGCTACCGCTTGAGCTTGCCTCTTCACGCGCCATACCACCCAACTCGTATGAGAAACCTGCCGGCAAGTTTGCCTTAGCTACTTCTGAGATAGCCTGCAATGCCTGACCTGAAGTATAACCTGATGCCGGGGCAACCATCACCTTAATAGATGTATAAAGGTTGAATCGGCTGATGATATCAGGACCGTATACTTTCTTCAAGCTTACGAACTGAGTAATAGGAGCCATCTCGTTACCGTTACGAACCTTAATGCTATTCAATGATTCCAAGTTCTTTGTAGCGTCTGGCTCTGCCTGAATCATTACACGATACATCTTACCGAAACGGTTGAAGTTTGACGCATACAGACCGCCGAAGTATCCCTGCATGGTAGAAAGGATAGAACTTGGACTTATGCCTGCCTTTTTACAAGCTGCTGCATCGATATCGAGCTGATACTGCGGGAAGGTAGGGTTAAACGAAGTCTGTGCCGAGTTAATTTCGGGACGTGCTTTCAACTCATCCATATAATCTGTTACAACTTTACGGAAGTGCTCCAAGCTACCACCGGTTTTATCCTGCATGTTCAACTCGATATCGCTTGATGCCGAGTAACCCGGAATCATAGGAGGAGCGAAGAACAATACCTGAGCGTCTTTGATGACTTTCTGCGCACGCATAAACAATGAAATGTACACCATATCGGCACTCTGCATTACAGAACGTTCTTCCCATGGTTTCAGTTTGATGATGACTGAACCGTAACCAGGTCCCTGACCACCGATGAAGCTATATCCTGAGATGATAGTACGCGACTGTACAGCTGGGTCGGCAGCTACAAGGCTGTCTACACGAGCCAATATTTCTTCAGCACGTTCTTGTGATGTTCCAGGAGGCAATGTCACAGCACCCATGATAGTACCTGTATCTTCAGTAGGCACCATTCCGGTAGGAGTTACTTTCATGAAGAATACCAACAGTACGATAGAGCCTGCTACCAAGCCGAACGATAACCATTTTTTATGGATAAAGAATACTACACGTTTCTTATATTTCTTCAAGACTGAATCGTAAGCAGCGTTAAATGATGTATGGAAACGATCTACCCACGACATTTTCTTCTCGCCACCGTGACCGTCTGTAGAATGAGGTTTCAAGAACAAGGCACACAATGCAGGCGACAAAGTCAACGCGTTCAAGGCTGAGAAACCGATTGAAATAGCCATAGTCAAACCGAACTGACGGTAGAATGTACCTGATGTACCACCCATAAAACTTACGGGGATAAACACTGACATCATGACGAGGGTAATAGAAACGATGGCACCACCCAATTCGCTCATGGCATCGATAGAAGCCTCACGAGCAGATTGGTATCCCTGGTCGAGCTTGGCATGCACACCCTCGACGACCACAATAGCATCGTCCACCACAATCGCAATGGCAAGCACCATCGCCGAAAGAGTAAGCAAGTTAACGCTAAAGCCGATAAGCTTGAGGACGAAGAATGTACCAATCAACGCTACCGGGATGGCGATAACCGGAATCAAAGTAGAGCGGAAGTCCTGCAAGAAGATGTATACCACCAATACCACAAGGATAAAGGCTTCGAGCAAGGTCTTGATAACCTCGTGGATAGAAGCGAACAAGAAGTCGTTGGCACTCTGCGCAATGTTTATATCCATTCCGGCCGGCAATGATTCTTTTGCCTTATCCAATACCTGTTCCAAGTTCTGAATAGTCTCGGTAGCATTGGTACCTGCCATCTGGAATACGATAGAAGAAACCGCTTTATGTCCGTTTACCTTATTACTAAATGCGTATGACACACGTCCCAACTCCAGACGAGCGATATCGCCTAAACGAAGAATCTGTCCGTCGGGAAGCGCCTTGATAACGATATTCTCGAATTCTTTCTCTTCCTGCAAACGTCCTTTGTAACGCAGTGTGTACTGATAAGTCTGATGACCGCGCTCGCCCAACTGCCCCGGAGCAGCCTCGATGTTCTGTTCTGCCAATGCAGCCGAAACATCCGAAGGAATAAGGTTATACTGAGCCATCACGTCGGGCTTCAACCAAACACGCATAGAGTAGTCACCACCCATCACCATGGCATCACCCACACCCTTTACACGCTTGATTTCGGGCACGATGTTGATGTTCATGTAGTTTTCGATGAACTGCGTACTATACTTATCTTCGGTATCCACCAAAGAGAAAATCAACAACATTGAGTTCTGACGCTTCTGGGTAGTCACACCGATACGAGTAACTTCGGCAGGCAGCAAACCTTGAGCCATAGACACACGGTTCTGAACGTTGACCGCAGCCATATCAGGGTCGGTACCCTGGTTAAAGTAAACACTGATGCTGGCAGAACCATTGTTTGATGCAGAAGACTGAATATACATCATGTTTTCTACACCGTTAATCTGGTCTTCCAACGGAGCGACAACCGAGTTCAATACGGTCTGCGCATTGGCACCAGTATAAGTTGCGCTTACAGAAACTGTAGGAGGCGCAATGTCCGGATACTGCGTGATAGGCAATGTAGCCAAACCAATCACACCCAAGATAACTATCAAGATAGAGATTACCGTTGATAGCACCGGACGGTTAATAAATTTATCTAGTTTCATTCTGTTTTATACCTTTTATTATACTGTAATAATGAATGAGATATGCTTTTTACGCAAGGCTTAGAAAGCTGTCTTGAAGTTACCATCGTGCTGGTCTTTCAATGCCTGCTGATACTTGGCTTCTTTCTGAGCTGTAGTAATAGGCTCGATAGTCTGACCGTCTTTCAACTGCTGTACACCTTCTACTACAATCTTATCGCCCGACTTCAATCCGCCTGTTACCAAGTAAGTCTTACCGTCGTTCAGGTTAGATACGGTGATTTCTGTATGCTTAACTGTATTGTCAGACTGCAACACGAAAACGAATTTCTTGTCCTGAATTTCCTGAGTAGCTGACTGCGGGATAATGATAACATCGTTCAAAGTGTAAGGGAACATAATGTTAGCCATACCTCCACTGCGCAGAATGTTCTGCTTGTTAGGGAATACGGCACGCATGCTTACAGAACCTGTAGACTTATCGATTACACCACCTACAGCGTCAATCTTACCTTCTTCGCCGTAGATAGAACCATCGGCCAACTGCAACTTAACTGCCGGCATCTTAGCCAACTGTTCTTTAATAGTGCCACCTGCCTTAGTCAAGGCCAGCAACTGCTTTTCTGTCATTGAAAAGTATACATACATATCGCCAATCTGAGATACTGTAGTAAGAGCAGCACCCGAAGGACCTACCAACGCACCGATACGAGAAGGAATCATACCGATAACACCGTCAGAAGGACTTGTTACAGTACAGAATCCCAAGTTCTGCTTAGCGGCAGCGTATGCAGCCTTTGCCTGAGCCAAACCAGCCTGAGCAGTCAAACGGTTGTTGATTGCAGTTTGATATTCGAAGTCACTGATAATCTGCTGATCATGCAGCATCTTCTTGTTCTGTTCTGTTTCGGTTATAGTACGAAGACTAGCCTCAGCCGATTTAACAGCCGCAGAAGCCTGGTCGAACGCAGCTTTATATTGTGTAGGGTCTATCTGAAAAAGAGCTTGTCCTTTACGTACGGTAGCACCTTCGTCTACACACAGCTTCACTATGAAGCCAGATACCTGAGGACGGATTTCAATATCCTGTTTACCTTGGATAGTAGCCGGATATTGCTCTGTCTGAGAGCTGGATGTTACACTTACCGCTTCTACAGCGAACTGGTCATCACCCAATTTTCTACCGCCTTGGCCACCGCCACAAGCAGTCAGTACCGACAAGCCCAAAACCATCAGGGCAACTCGGTGAGAAGTAAATCTTCTGTTTTTGTAGTTCATATTCATATTCAGATAATTAATGTTTCCTTTTTCTCCTTAAAAACAGCCGGAACCTATCGGTCTTACTAATACCTAAATTGAAAACTTTTCGATACCGCCTAGTTTTTAACGGTGCAAAGATAAGTATTTTCAATACTCTTACACAACTGTTTAACTAACAATAACCATAAAAAAACGGGGTGTTATTACACATAGGCAAAATAATCTGATGAATAGACATTTTTTATCGACCAATTCTTACGGCTCTTTATTATAATCTTATTTAGAACAACGCATTGCAAAAGCCGACGATCCGCGAAAGAAAAATCGGCTTATTAAAAGAAAAACTCTATCCCTAGCCTAAGTATATATATTCTTAAGCTAAGTTTATATATACCTAGGCTAAGTTTATATATCTTTAGGCTAAAGATAGAGAATTGAATAAGAGAAAACAGGTTTTCATTCGCAAAAGAGAGAAGTTTCAATCCTGACATTCTAAAGTTACCACGACCATACATTTTGGTTATATTACATATTTTTATACGATACTTTTGTAACATTTATCTTTTTTTTGAAGCTAAATGCTACTATTTATTATTTTATTCCTACTTTTGCGATTCACTATACGATACAATACAAATAAAACTTTAAACTTATTTATAATTATGGCAAAAATAACCAAAGAAGCTGCACTGCTTTATCACTCGCAAGGCAGACCAGGAAAAATTGAGGTAATACCAACCAAACCTTACCAAACACAGAGAGACTTGTCGCTGGCTTACTCGCCAGGTGTAGCCGAGCCATGTCTGGAAATCCAGAAAGACCCGGAAACCGCTTACGACTATACCGATAAAGGTAACTTGGTAGCTGTTATTTCTAACGGCACCGCAGTATTGGGCTTAGGAGATATAGGCGCATTGAGCGGAAAGCCTGTAATGGAAGGTAAAGGATTGCTCTTTAAAATATATGCCGGAATCGATGTATTCGACATAGAAGTAAACGAAAAAGACCCGGACAAATTCATCGAAGCGGTAAAAGCCATCGCACCTACTTTCGGTGGTATCAATCTGGAAGATATAAAGGCTCCTGAGTGCTTCAAGATAGAACAGCGCCTGAAAGAAGAACTCGACATTCCGGTTATGCACGATGACCAGCACGGTACTGCCATCATCTCAAGCGCCGGACTGCTGAACGCCCTCGAAGTAGCGGGAAAGAAGATAGAAGATGTGCACATAGTAGTAAACGGAGCCGGAGCTTCGGCTACATCGTGCACTAAATTGTACATAGCCTTAGGTGCACGCAAAGAGAACATCTTGATGCTAGACAGTAAAGGTGTAATCACTTCCGACCGTGAAAACCTGACTGAAAGCAAGAAGTTCTTCGCTACCGACCGCCGCGACGTACATACACTTGAAGAAGCCATAAAGGGCGCCGACGTATTCTTGGGTCTCTCTAAGGGTAACGTTCTTTCGCAAGATATGATACGCAGCATGGCAAGCCATCCTATCGTATTCGCTCTGGCCAACCCTACCCCAGAAATTTCTTACGAAGACGCTATGGCATCGCGCCCAGACGTATTGATGTCTACCGGACGTTCGGATTATCCTAACCAGATTAATAATGTTATCGGATTCCCGTATATATTCCGTGGCGCACTCGACACTAGAGCTACAGCCATCAACGAAGAGATGAAACTGGCTGCCGTACACGCCATCGCAGCACTGGCAAAGAAGCCCGTACCAGATGTAGTGAACAATGCTTATCATGTAAACAACTTCACATTCGGTCCGTCTTATTTCATCCCGAAACCGGTAGACCCACGTCTTATTACCGAAGTTTCTATGGCTGTGGCTAAAGCGGCTATGGAATCGGGTGTAGCACGTAAACAAATTACCGACTGGTCGGCTTACGAACACCAGTTGCGCGAGTTGATGGGACAAGAAAACAAACTTACTCGCCAACTTTACGCTATGGCTCGTCGCGATCCGCAACGTGTGGTATTTGCCGAAGGTATTCACCCCAATATGCTGAAGGCTGCAGTAGAAGCAAAAGCCGAAGGTCTGTGCAAGCCTATCCTTCTTGGCAACGAAGAGCGCATAGAGAAATTGGCTAAAGAACTCGACTTGAGCTTGGAAGGTATAGAAATAGTAAACTTACGCCACGACCGTGAAGCAGAACGTCGTGAACGCTACGCTCGTATTCTCTGCGAAAAGCGTGCTCGCGAAGGTGCCAACTATCAGGAAGCAAACGATAAGATGTTCGAACGTAACTACTTCGGTATGATGATGGTAGAAACAGGAGACGCTGATGCGTTCGTAACCGGATTGTACACCAAGTACTCTAATACCATTAAGGTAGCGAAAGAAGTTATCGGCATCCAGCCGGGATACAAGCACTTCGGAACAATGCATATCTTGAACTCTAAGAAAGGTACTTACTTCATTTCGGATACATTGATTAACCGTCACCCCGATACCGATACGCTGATAGACATAGCTAAACTTACAGATAAGGCTGTACGCTTCTTTAATCAGGAACCGGTTATGGCCATGTTGTCGTACTCTAACTTCGGCGCAGACACAGAAGGAAGTCCCGCTAAAGTACACGAAGCCGTAGCCTATATGCAACAGGAATATCCTGAATTGGCTATCGACGGCGAAATGCAAGTTAAATTTGCGCTGAACAACGCTTTGCGTGACGAGAAATATCCGTTTACCCGCCTCAAAGGAAAAGAAGTGAATACGCTGATATTCCCTAACCTTAGTTCGGCAAACTCAACATACCAACTCATCCAGAGCATGAGCGACACCGAAGTATTAGGTCCTATCCAAATGGGTCTTAACAAACCTATCCACTTTACCGACATCGAAAGCTCGGTTCGAGATATCGTGAATATCACTGCTATCGCCTGCATCGATGCTATCGTTGCCAAGAAATTAAACAAATAAGAATATAACCTACGTGCAAGGGTCTATATATAATGTGTCCTTGCACGTTTTTTTATTTTACTATGCGAAAACCACTAAATCAAACACAATGTATTTTATTAGCCCTCTGCTGGGCAGCACTTTGTTTCTATGTCATAGCAGCAAGTCCGCATATTGACGGCATGCTTATTCTTTCTCTCATAATATCTGGGGCATTGGTATTCATCCCTATAGTAAAAGCCATTAAAAACAAACAAAAGTAAAGCCGAATCGAATAAAAATTACTTTTTTGACATTCTTTGTGCATATTTCATACATTACTGTTGCATAAACCAAAATTAATATATACTTTTGTCACCGAATCAAAAGAAATAGTTCTCATTTAGATTATTTCATAATCAATAACTAAACAATATTAATATGAATGCAGCTAAAGTATTGGAAGATCTGAAAAGAAGATTTCCTAACGAGCCTGAATATCATCAGGCAGTAGAAGAGGTATTAGGTACTATCGAGGAAGAATACAACAAGCACCCAGAATTCGACAAGGCAAACCTTATCGAACGCCTGTGCATTCCAGATAGAGTTTACCAGTTCCGTGTGACATGGATGGACGACAAAGGTAATATCCAGACTAATATGGGTTATCGTGTACAGCACAACAACGCCATTGGCCCGTACAAAGGCGGTATCCGTTTCCACAGTTCTGTAAACTTGGGAATCTTGAAATTCCTTGCTTTTGAGCAGACATTCAAAAACTCTCTTACCACACTCCCTATGGGTGGCGGTAAAGGTGGATCAGATTTCTCACCGCGTGGCAAATCTAACGCTGAGGTAATGCGTTTCTGCCAAGCATTCATGCTAGAATTATGGCGTCATATCGGCCCTGAAACAGATGTTCCTGCAGGTGACATAGGTGTAGGCGGACGTGAAGTAGGCTATATGTTCGGTATGTATAAGAAATTGTCTCATGAATTCTCGGGCGTATTGACAGGAAAAGGCCGTGAGTTCGGTGGTTCATTGATTCGTCCTGAAGCAACCGGTTACGGAAATATCTATTTCTTGCAGGAAATGCTTAAGACACGCAATATCAGCATCGAAGGAAAGACTTGCTTAGTTTCTGGTTCTGGTAACGTAGCACAATATACTGTAGAAAAGCTTATTCAGCTCGGCGCAAAGGTTGTTACCATGTCAGACTCTGACGGTTACATCTACGATCCGGACGGTATCGACCGAGAAAAGCTCGACTATATCATGGAATTGAAGAACTTGTACCGTGGACGTATCCGCGAATACGCAGAAAAATACGGATGCAAGTATGTAGCAGGCGCTCGCCCATGGAACGAAAAGGCAGATATCGCACTTCCGTCGGCTACCCAGAACGAAATCAACGGTGACGACGCTAAGGCTTTGGTAGCAAACGGTGTATTCGCTGTATCAGAAGGTGCAAACATGCCTTCTACTCCTGAAGCTATCCGCACATTCCAGGAAGCTAAGATTCTGTATGCTCCGGGTAAGGCAGCTAACGCCGGCGGTGTATCTGTATCTGGTTTGGAAATGACTCAGAACTCTATCAAACTGAGCTGGAGCGCAGAAGAAGTTGACGAAAAGCTGAAAAGCATCATGAAGAATATCCACGCTGCTTGTGTACAGTATGGTACTGAAGCTGACGGATACATCAACTATGTGAAGGGTGCTAACGTAGCCGGATTCATGAAGGTTGCAAAAGCTATGATGGCTCAAGGCATCGTTTAATCAGACAAAACACACTCATCAATTATAAGGGCTACATCTATAGAGTGATAATCACACATAGATGTAGCCCTTTCTTTTGTAAGACAGAATAATTTTCTTATTTCAGTTCTACACTGTGCAACAGAGCCTGTTCAGCTTGCAGCTTTCCGGAATTGGTCCCCTTACGAGTGCAATAGTCGAACTCTGCCGACTTTTCCCCGCTGAACGAATTCCATTTCAAAGTCAGTTTTACGGTCTTACCTTCTGTGTCGGGAAGATTCTTCAAACCGAAAGCAACTAACGCGTCAGCTGTACGACCCGCAGTCTCACCGTATGCGTTATGGCATAATCTAACTTCGTACGGATTATCTTTATTCACTCCGGTAAGCAGATTTATCCAATGCGTCTTACCACCAGCCCATACAGTACGGAAGCGAAGTGTAAGATAACCGTCTTCGGCTATAGTAACCCAGTCTTTAACAATCTCTACTGGGTCGGAGCCGTATTGCGCTACGTCCATACCTTCTGCCCATGCTATAGCAGGCTTGGTAAGGATGCTGTCTATCCAGTTTACATATACCGCTTTATCGTACTTGGCGCTATTACCGCCAGTCTCTACACAGTTTACCAACGCACGTACTTCTTTATCTCCGAACGGCGACCGCTTCATGTTTGTAGGGAACAAAGTTGTTTTATCGTCCAACTGAAGATATACCGTCTTGTCGGCTTCGGTCTTTACCGTTACCAATGCGTTAGGTCCATAACCAGAAAATACTACATACTTGTCGTCATCGTCTGAACAAGATTGCATAGAAGTCGCTGTAATCAACGCCGCCACGCCCATTAAAATAGTTTTCATCGCATTCATAGTTTTGCTTTTTTGTTTGTTCTTAATCTTAATACATCTATTAAATGCGAAAACATGCCCTTTAATGCATCGCTATAGCTATAAAGAATGTTAAAGCAAAAATCAGCTACATCCATAACAAGGAAAACAGTGGACTATATAAAATTACTTGCGGCGGCGTTTTCTACGCTGCATACGCTGACGTTTATACTTCTGCCATCGACTATGAATCCGCCATACGCATAGGGCGAATACTACAACGAATATCAGTAGTACGATACCGCTATTCAGATTATCACCCTTTACACGCTGCCATATTTCGAGCACTTCGACTGTCTTATCGCCAAAGTCACGTATCATAGAGCAACGGTTCACAACCGAAATATCGGGATATTGGGTATTATGCAACTTTACGTGTCGTCCTATCTCGCCAAAGAAATAGCTGGCATCTACATAATCTTCTAATGTAGTGTCAATACGAGCCTCCATAATTTCGGGAGAAGCAATAGAACTTACGTAACCAATCTCTTCCATATTACGCAATGCAACATCCGGACGGCAAAGGAAATTAATAAAATAGCTTGCCGCCTTTACGTTTCGTGCATATTTAGGGATTACCCATCCGTCGTACCAAATATTACTACCCTCGCACGGAACCTCATAAGCCAATTCCACACCTACAGACTCGGCTTCGTCTATCGCCCACTGCGCATCGCCGCTCCATGTCATGTTTATCCAAGCCTTTCCTTTGGTCATCATCTCCTTTCCAAAATCGGCTTCCCATCCTGCCACATTCGGTTTGAGTAATTTCAGATACTTTTCTACCGTATCCATCGCCGCTGGCGAATAGTCGTTCATCAACTGCTTCACGGTTTTCTTTCCGTCTTCCAAATCTTTACGATAGGCATAGAGCAAAGCCGTACCATAAGCGTCGCGATAAGAGTCTTTCATCAGGATACGTCCTGCGAAACGCTTGTTCCAAAGGCAATCCCACGTACTCATATCTGCAGCCGAAACATACTTGGTGTTATACAACAAACCGGCAGTACCCCACATATAGCATACGGCATATCTGCTTACAGGCTTATCGGGCGTACTGATTTGCGCTATCTGCTCGCGTATATACGGAGCTACTCCATTCATATAATTAGGAGAATGCGCGAAAACAGTATCGATAGGCAACAACAAGTCTTTATGCAGCATACGCTCTATGATGTATTCCGAAGGGCATACCACGTCAAAGTCTTCGTGCCCTTTCTCTATCTTGGTAAGCATTACCTCGTTAATGTCGAACGTCTGGTAAACGATGTAAATATCTTCGCCTGTCTGCTCTTTATAGTATTTTTGGAAGTCCTCTAAGACCCCTTCGCCGATATAATCGCCCCAATTATAAATCTTCAGCACATTCTGCCGCGACTCGTTTTCATTGTAACAGCCAGTCATAGCCATGCAAACTATCAGCAAGGCAACAATCAGATTGAGTTTCTTCATTTCCTCTTGATATCTCTGTATTCTGGATTAATTATCCGCCTTGGCTTTTCCGGCACGGCGGTTCAATATAATAAGCAACACCAATATCACTATAAATATCAATGCTGAAAGTGGTCTCAGTTCGGGAGTAAGTCCGCCTTTACGCGCATCGGCATAGATATAGGTGGAAAGTGTTTCCAAACCTTGGTTACCGATGGTGAATACGGTAACGGCAAAATCATCGACTGAAATGGTAATGGCCAACAAGAATCCGCTTATCATTCCCGGACGAATCTCGGGGATGATGACCTTGCGCAACGCCTGCATCGGTGTAGCTCCCAAATCGAGTGCCGCCTCATAAAGATTAGGATTCATCTGCTTGAGGCGAGGCAATACGCTAAGCACTACATATGGAGTACAAAACGTGATGTGCGCCAGCACTACGGTGGTGAATCCTTGCGTAATACCCAACGATACGAACAGCAAGAACAATGAGATACCGGTAATGATATCACCGTTAAGGATAGGTATGGTATTTATAAATCCCACAGCCTTACGATTTCTTGCCTTAAGATTGTAGATGCCGATGGCGGCTATACTTCCTAATATGGTAGAAGCTGTAGCGGCTATCAATGCTATAAGAATGGTGTTTACAAAAGCGTTCATCAGCGAGTGATGCGCACCGGTATTAAGCAGAGACTCGTATAGCTTTAAAGAGAATCCAGTCCAGTTGCCCAGCACCTTAGCTTCGGTAAACGAATAGATTACGATAATTCCGATTGGGGCATACAGCAAAATAAGCAATACCCACAGGTATACCTGCCCGATAATACGTTTTACCATACTCCTCCTTTCTCCGCATCGCTCTGCTCGTCTGAACTAAACAGAGTAGTAGCGGCAATAAGAAACAACATGATTAACGACAAGGCTGCACCGTAATTCCAGAGACTATTGTTGATATTCTCCTGAATGGTGGTACCAAACAGCTTTATATTGTTCATGGTTAGCAACTCGGCGATGGCGAACGTAGAGATGGTAGGCATAAACACCATCATCACTCCGCTGACAACACCGGGCATAGAAAGCGGGAATACGACTTTCCAAAACACCTGAAACTGATTGGCTCCCAAGTCTTGCGCAGCCTCAATATAACTCTTGTCCATCTTCTGAAGCGTATTGTAAATAGGGTAAATCATAAATGGAATGAAGTTATATATCATACCGAATATCAAGGCTCCTTCGCCCAACGGAAGTTTGCAAAAATCGAACAACGCTACCGTAGCCAACGTGCGCACCAATATATTGACCCACATAGGCAGAATAAACAGCATGATAAGTGTGCGGGCATAACCCAATTTCTTACAATTATTAAGAATCCAAGCTGCCGGATAACCCAACAAGATACAACCGATAGTGGTTATCATGGCAATACCGATAGAATAAACAAATGTGTTTACAGCCTCTGGATGCGCAAAGAACTTAGCGAAGTTCTCTAATGTAAGGTGTCCGGCATCGTCAGTAAAAGCGTAAACAACTATCAGCAGCAGCGGTATAATAACAAATATCGCCGAGAATATAAGGTACGGCAGTACCCAACTCTTACGCGAAGAGAACAAATGAAATATTTTATTCATTTAGCGCCTATTGATTATTAGATTACACGTATAGCATCTGCAGGAATAGTAATACCCACATGGTCGCCATCATCCCATACGTCATTAGTATCGACAAATACATTCTCGTCCCAATCGGAACATACGGTAAGGTGGTAATGATTTCCTTTATAAAGTATGAATTTCACTTCGCCTGTCAGCATACCGTCTTCTGCATTATCTTGCAAAATGATTTTATCGAAATCGACCTCTACCTTTACATGCCCCCAGTCGCGCGAAACGTCGCTCATGTCCACACGAGGACATTCAAACGTACAACCCAAGAATTCCACGTGGGTTTCGTCTACCATAGCAGCTTCGAACTCGTTGCATGTACGCTCTTTATGCATGATATGTATATCGAACGGCTTCACCAGCAATCCTACTTCTGTTCCAGCCTCAAACGCATGATAGTCTTGCACCAAGAGTTCGTAATCGTCTACCAAGACCGTCATTTCATAATGCACTCCTTTAAATATGCACGACTGCACTACTCCGCGCAGCTGAGCCATGTCTGAAACAGGGAATATATATAAGTCTTCGGGGCGAACCACAACATCCACCGGCACATCGCTACCGAAGTTCTTATCTACGCACTCAAAATCGTGTCCGCAGAAACGAACCAAGCAATCGTGAACCATAGTACCGTTCAAGATGTTACTTTCACCAATAAAGTCGGCTACGAAAGAGTTGGTAGGTTCATTATATATATCTATAGGAGTACCTATCTGCTGAATGCGTCCTTCACTCATTACCACTATAGTATCACTCAGCGTAAGAGCCTCTTCCTGATCGTGAGTTACATACACAAACGTAATACCAAGACGCTTATGCATCTCCTTCAACTCCATCTGCATATCCTTACGCATCTTCAAGTCGAGCGCCGCCAATGGTTCGTCAAGCAATAGCACCTCCGGCTCGTTTACAATAGCACGGGCTATGGCAACACGCTGCTGCTGACCTCCCGACAAAGAGTTCACATCGCGATATTCATAGTCGGTCATTCCCACCATGCGTAACGCCACCTTTACTTTCTTTTCGATTTCCGGTTTCGACATTTTCTTCAGCTTCAAGCCGAAAGCGATATTGTCGAACACATTAAGATGAGGGAATAAGGCGTACTTCTGAAACACCGTATTCACAGGACGACGGTGCGGAGGTGTTTGGGTAATCTCCTTACCGCCAATATATATTTCACCCTCCGACGCTGTCTGAAAACCGGCTATTAACCGCAGAAGCGTAGTCTTTCCACAACCCGAAGGGCCTAATATAGTTACAAACTCACCTTTTCGGATAGACAAGTTCACATTGTCCAATGCGGTCTTTTCTCCAAAGAATTTAGACACACTCTTTACTTCGATGATTGGTTTGTTCTCTGCTTGCATAAACATTTATAAATTACGGGCTGCAAAGGTACATATTATATAGCGTTTAGAATGTAGTTTATCGAATTTTATTTCATTTTATGCATATAATTGCATTCATTTGTACTTTTGCATATTTTATACCCGATATTTACTTATCGTGTATAGCAGAGAAATATGTGTCGAGCAAGCGTTTAGCCGCCGAAAAAGAGGTTACACTTCCTTGCAACACTGCGTCTTCTTCGCTGCGAAGCATCGACGCTATATTAGGATTATTATAGAAACTATCGCGCAATTGTTCTTCTATGGTTTCATACATCCAATACTTTGACTGCTCGTTACGGCGATATTGGAAATAACCATTGGCTTTAACGAAATCGAAGTAGCTGTATATCATATCCCATACCTCCTTAATGCCAAAACCATAGAAGCCCGAGTAAGTAAGTACTTGAGGAGTCCATCCGGATTCTGGCGCAGGGAACAAATGCAACGCATTGCGGAAATGAGCAGCCGCCAACTTCGCCTTTTCTATATTGCTTCCGTCGGCCTTGTTGATTACGATGCCATCCGCCATCTCCATAATACCGCGCTTTATGCCCTGCAGCTCATCGCCGGTACCTGCCAACTGGATAAGCAAAAAGAAATCTACCATTGAGTGGACTGCCGTTTCACTCTGCCCCACTCCAACCGTTTCTACGAATATCTTATCGAATCCGGCGGCTTCGCATAATATAATGGTTTCGCGTGTCTTTCTTGCCACACCGCCTAACGAGCCGGCGGTTGGACTAGGACGTATAAATGAATCTGGATGAACAGACAACTTCTCCATGCGGGTCTTGTCGCCTAGAATACTACCTTTAGAGCGTTCACTACTTGGGTCGATAGCCAACACAGCCAACTTACCACCGCGCTCAAGCACATGCAATCCGAAGACATCGATAGACGTACTTTTTCCCGCTCCGGGCACTCCGCTAATACCGATACGGATAGAATTGCCGGAATAAGGCAGACATTTCTCTATCACCTCTTGAGCCAACGCCTGATGTTCGGGCTTAACACTCTCTACAAGCGTAACAGCCTGACTTAGCACCGTTATATCGCCCTTTACTATACCTTCTACATACTCTCCTGCCGTAAAAGTCCGGCGGTGAGGCCGTTTACGCAAGTTGAGATACGGGTTTATTATACCGGGCTGCTCAATACCCTTATTGACAGCCAGTCCTTTATATTCTTCACTGTTTTCGGGGTGTTCCATAATATCTTCAGTATTTTCAGGTTATTTCTTTATAGTGGCCTTTACTCTTATCACTACCGAAGGCGACGCTGGGTCATTGGTTATCATCAACACACGCGGTACACCTTTTACGCGAGGCAAGTTTTCAGTCAATACGGTTATTTTCATTTTTGTAGATTCGCCAGGCTTCAATACGGTCTTCTTCAATTTTACAGCCAAGGCTATATTAAAGACTTGCATATCTTGTATCGTCAAATCCGACTTCCCGGTATTGGTGATAATGACTGTCTGCGATTTTTTCTGATGAGGATTCAAATCGAGAAACTCAACTTTAGTAGACGACAGAGAGATATGCGGCGGATTCTTCTTCTGTAATTCTGTCTGGTTAGAAAAATCGGGAAGCAGTACGGCAGAAACCGGAATTTCGTTTTCAGCACTTACCTTATCGCCCGAGAAGCGAGACAGATATACCGAAGCACGTGTAATACCAAATTTGGGAAGTTTGTCGGTATCAAGCGTAACTTTTATAACGCCATTCTTACCACGTCCCAATGTTTCTGGTTCGGCTTTCGCACTTAAATAAGGAGGCAAGTGCATAAGCACCGGCTGGTATGCCTTACTCGATGTGTTGGCAACCAACAATGTCACCTCTGGATTCTCACCTTTATATACATTGTCGAATTCTATCTCGTCTTTATCCAAGCGAATAGCTCCGAATCCTACGGGATGAGTGAACGAATAGTTCTTTGAATCGGCGGTAACCTCACCGTTAAACTCCACATATAAAGGCATATCCGACGCATTACAATAAATGCCTAACTCTTTATAAAAATGTCCTATCGCCTTTGCGTCGAAAACAGCGGTTACACTGCCTTTTCCACCTGCCGGGATGGGCGACTTTGTCCATTCTACATCGGTACATCCGCAAGAGGAATATACTTTAGATATTACAAGAGGCTTATTGCCGGTGTTGGTGAAATTATATGTTATCGTTACTGGCTTGTTCCACAATACGTACCCCAACTCCTGAACTTTCTTATCAAATTCTATTTTAGGCTGGGCATACAAGGCCAAGCTTAACATCGACAGTAAACCAAATATATATAATGTGCGCTTCATTCTGTAATTGTTTTTATTATTTAGACAAAGATAAATAGAAATCGGCAATGAGCAAAACAATTATTCCCGCATTAAACCACTATTAACCATACAATAATGATATTACAAGTAAATATTATTCCACACAACACAAGGTACAAGCTATCAAATACATCTAATATAAGCTAAAACAACACATAAATCACCGTAGTTTCTAAAATTATTATTTAACAAATAGCCTATTTCATAAATATGCATTAAATTAGTACCCGAATAAAACGAAGCAAAAACAAGAAATATCGAATAGAACATTATAACATGAAAACACTTGTAAGAATCACCTTTTTAGTGCTATGCACGCTTTTGCCTTTAGCTTGTTCTGATAATGCCTACAAACAAGTAGACGTGTTAATTATAGGAGGAGGAGCCAGCGGTACCACAGCCGGCATTCAGTCGGCACGCATGGGAGTAGAAACCCTGATAATAGAAGAGTCGCCTTGGTTGGGAGGCATGCTTACAGCCGCTGGGGTAAGTGCCGTAGATGGCAACTATAATCTGCGGGCCGGCTTATGGGGTGAGTTTCTGAATAAAGTGTCGCAGTATTACGGTGGACTCGACTCACTTAGGACAGGATGGGTAAGTAGTGTATTATTCGAGCCGTCGGTAGGAAATAAGATTTTCCATGAGTTAGCGGAAGTAGAAAAAGAGTTTCTCGAAGTGTGTGGAGAAACAACATGCCAAGCGGTTAAGCAAACTTCTGAAGGATGGGAGGTAATAGCCCAAAAGAAGAACGGTACAAAGATGCGCGTCAAGGCTAAAGTTCTTATAGATGCCACAGAACTAGGAGACATTGCCAAGCAATTCGTAAAATACGATATTGGTATGGAAAGCAAGTACGATACGCACGAAGACATTGCGCCCGATAGCGCCAACAACATAGTGCAAGACTTGACTTACGTGGCTATACTGAAAGACTATGGAAAAGATGTCACCATTCCCCGCCCCGAGGGATACGACCCGAAAGAATTTGCATGCGCATGTTCTAATCCGATATGCGTTACTCCTAAAGAGCCAAACAGAGTATGGTCGAAAGACATGATGATTACTTACGGCAAACTGCCCAATAACAAGTATATGATAAACTGGCCCATTGAAGGCAACGACTATTATATCAACTTGATAGAGATGACTCCCGAAGAGCGCACCAAGGCGTTGCAATACGCCAAGGACTTCACAATGCGGTTTATATATTTCATACAACATGAATTGGGATATAATCATTTGGCTCTGGCCGACGATGAATTTCCTACAGCCGACAAGCTGCCGTTTATTCCATATCACCGTGAATCGAGAAGAATACACGGAAAAGTAAGATTCACGTTGAATCATATAACAAACCTGTATAATCAGCCTCAACCGCTTTACCGCACCAGCATAGCGGTTGGCGATTATCCGGTAGACCATCACCATACACGCTATCACGGATACGATGAATTGCCTAATCTGTATTTCCATCCGATACCGTCCTTCTCCTTGCCGCTTGGAGTCATGATTCCCGACAGTTGCAAGAACTTGATAGTAGCCGAGAAGTCTATATCCGTATCGAATATCGTAAACGGATGCACTCGTCTACAACCTGTGGTTCTGCAATTGGGACAAGCGGCAGGAATATTAGGAGCTATCGCAGTAAAAAAGGATATCGCTGTAGAAAATGTCTCGGTAAGAGATGTACAAGACGAAGTTTTAGCCGCCAACGGCTACCTGCTTCCGTATCTTGATGTTCCGGCAACCGACAGCCGATTTAAATCTTATCAGCGCATCGGCTCTACCGGAATTTTGAAAGGCGTAGGAAAAAACGTAGAATGGACAAATCAAACATGGCTACGCGCTGATACTGTATTACTGAAAAAGGAGCTCTGCGGAATAGTAGACATATATCCGCACGCCAATAAACTAATGGATTTCACTTCTCCCGACAAGGTGACTGTAAAAGAGGCAGTAATGCTTGTAGCTTCAATTGCAAAACAAGAAAGTATTGCCTTGAAAGATAGCGAACAAAAAATATGGAACGACTGCGAGCTAACCGATTGGAACGAAAGTAGAGGTATAACTCGTGGCGAAATGGCTATACTTATAGATAAGGTGCTCGACCCATTCCATAATAAGCCAGTCGATATAACAGGACGACTGAATTAATTCATTCGTGCCACTACGAACATAACACGTGCTTACTCCGTTTGTCGTGAGACTAATTTGATAAGATAAGCAATAAATTATTTTATTTTTCTGTCTTCTCAGCCTTCTGCTCTGAAGACTTCTTCGACTTGTCATTAGTAAGCATGCGTTCAAGCTCTTCCGGAGTAAGGCGCAAATGAAACTCGCCCTGATAAGCTACCGATATGCCACCGGTTTCTTCGGAAACAATGATAGCCAACGCATCTGTTTCCTGAGAAATACCAAGCGCGGCGCGATGACGCAAGCCCAACTCTTTAGGTATATTCAGATTATGCGAAACGGGAAGAATACATCCGGCAGCCTTGATACGCTTATTGCTGATTATCATGGCGCCATCGTGCAACGGACTGTTCTTGAAAAAGATGTTTTCTATCAGACGCTGGTTGATATTGGCGTCTATAATATCTCCGGTACGAGCCACATCGTCTAGCGGAAAGCCGCGTTCCACTACTATCAGCGCTCCTACCTTTCCTTTGCTCATATTCATACAAGCCATTACAATAGGCATAATATCCTCTTTGCTGTCGGTTTCTTTATTTCCGCCAGAAAAAAAACGGAATATACTGCTGCTGCGATGACGTGAGCCCAGCGAAAGAAGGAAATGACGAATCTCGTCTTGAAACAGCACGATAAGAGCTATAACCCCCACACTTACCAACTTGTCGAATATAGAACCGAGCAAACGCATCTGCAATACCTGCGACACGATAAGCCAGATAACTATAAACACCAAAATACCAATAAACACATTGATAGAGCCCGAAGACTTCATCAGCTTATAGGTTTTATAAAGCAGATAGGCAACCAGCAGGATGTCTATAATATCTTTTATCGTCAATATGGAAATATCAAAAGGCATATCGTTTCTTTTTATCTTGTTGAATTATGATTCTTTCCGCAATCCTCGCATCGCCGCGAATATCTGTACGGCTTCTGCCGCTGCACGCACGTCGTGCACACGCAGTATGTCGGCTCCTTTCATCAGCGAAATGGTGTTTATAGCCGTAGTTCCGTTAAGAGCGTCTTCGGGACCGCCGCCAAGCAGTTTATAAATCATCGACTTACGCGAAACACCTACCAGCACTGGCAACTCAAACATAGAGAATTCTTCCATGTGGTTAAGCAGTTCGTAGTTGTGCTCCAAGGTTTTTCCGAATCCGAAGCCCGGGTCGAGGATGATATCTTTCACGCCCAAATCGCGCAAACGGCGTACTTTATCAGAAAAGTAGCACAGCATTTCTTTCATCAAGTTATCATAATGAGGATTCAGCTGCATGTTCTGCGGAGTTCCCTGCATATGCATTATAATATAAGGTACGCCCAACTGCGCTACCGTAGCGAACATATCCTTATCCATCTCGCCTGCCGCTATATCATTTATGATAGCCACTCCGTATTCTTCCACACACATACGGGCTACATCGGCACGGAATGTATCTACCGATACCACAGCGTCCGGACATTCGGCAAAGACTATGCGCAAGCCATTACGAAGACGGTCCATCTCTTCCGCTGGACTTATATTCTCGGCGTTAGAACGCGATGAATAAGCTCCTATATCTATTATGCTTCCGCCTTCTTCTATTATCTGACGGGTGCGAGCCGCTATTTCCGCTTCGGTCTGTTTGCGGCTTCCGGCATAAAAAGAGTCGGGGGTAACATTCAATATACCCATCACTTGCGGGTAGGATAAATCCATCAACCGCCCATTTACATTGATATATTTCGATATAGAATCTTTCATTATCTGCGTAATTCTTGGTTTCTGCCGACAAACTTACTAAATAATTTCGAGTTATATTTCTGAAAGAAACCGAAGATTTTATCTAAGTTTGCAACTCAATATTTTAATAAAGCGTAAGCTATGAATATAGAAGATTTGTACAAACATTTTCTGGAGTGCACCGAAGTTACTACCGACACAAGAAAATGTGTAGCCGGCTCAATGTTTTTCGCTCTGAAAGGAGAGACTTTCAACGGAAACAAGTTTGCCGCTAAAGCAATAGAAGAGGGCTGTAAATATGCTGTCATAGACGAGCCCGAATATCAAACAGACAAAACCATTTTGGTAGACGACTGCCTGAAAGCGTTACAGCAATTGGCTCGTCATCATCGCCAAACACTGAAGACTCCTATCATAGGAGTAACAGGAACCAACGGCAAGACTACCACCAAGGAGCTGATGGCTGCCGTGTTAACACGTAAATATAACTTGCTGTACACTCAGGGTAACCTGAATAACCATATCGGTGTTCCTCTTACACTGCTGCGTCTTACCAAAGAGCATCAATTGGCGGTTGTAGAGATGGGTGCCAGTCATCCGGGCGACATCAAGGAACTTGTAGACATAGCAGAGCCTGATTACGGAATTATCACCAATGTAGGCAGAGCGCATCTGCAAGGATTCGGCTCGTTCGAAGGGGTTATTCGTACCAAAGGTGAATTGTACGATTATCTGCGCTCTAAAGGTAACGCTACTATATTTATACAAAACGAGAATACCTATTTAAATAATATAGCCGGAAACTTGAACTGCGTACGCTACGGACAAACACCCGGATTATTCGTAAGCGGAGAGATGTTAGACTGTTCTCCGTTCCTTAAGTTCCGCTGGACGGCAGAAGGGGTATCGCACGATGTACAGACAAGCCTCATCGGGTCATACAACTTAGATAATGTTCTTGCGGCGGTAGCCATAGGAAGATATTTCAAGGTAGAAGATAAGGATATATGCGATGCCATAGCTTCGTACGTACCTACCAACAACCGCTCTATGCTGAAAAAGACCGATGACAACACGTTGATTGTAGATGCCTATAACGCTAACCCTACAAGCATGATGGAGGCTCTGAAAAACTTCCAGCATATTGACGCGCCTCACAAGATGGCTATTCTCGGCGATATGAAAGAGTTGGGAGAGGCAAGCAAAGAAGAGCATCAGAAAATAGCGGATTATCTGAACAGCTGCGGATTGGAACGCATAATCTTGGTAGGAAGCGAATTTAAATCGACAAATCATCCCGGTACGGTACTCGACGACGTGGAACAGGTAAAAGCGGAGTTGCAGAATCATAAGCCGCAAGGATTCTACATATTGGTTAAGGGTTCTAACAGCACTAAGTTGTATCAGTTACCCGATTACTTATAATACTTATACATAATACATTAAAAGCAGAAAAGCCATCAGAGTTATAAACTTAACCTGATGGCTTTTCTTGTATTCACATTATTTATTTCAAATCCATAGTCCAGCGGGTCTTAGGATTACTTGAAAGCACTTTCATACTGAGTTTTCCGTCTTTACATGTAATAACAGTCACTGTTCCGTTCTTAACCGACGGACCACCGCCAACCAATACTGGGAACTTGCAGCCATCAATACCCTGCGGATAGAACTTGGCAGAATGTGTATGAGCCGCAACTGCAATATCAAATGGAGCACTCTTTAATACCGGTCCCCATATTTCGGCACATGGTTTATATCGTTCCGGATCGCCAAAAATAGGAATATGACTTATAAGCACACGGTTCTTTGCTGACTTAAACTCCTTGCTTTTCAGTTCTTTTTTCAAAAAGTCCAATTGATCAAGTCGCAGTTGAGTGAAATCATTCAGACCTGCGTAAACAGGAATCGAATCGGGTTTATCTTCGCCGCAATCAAGTAACACAAAGCGTGTATTGCCACGTGTAAAACTGCTGTAGGTCTTATTATTATAATAGCCTATCAAACTATGCATTCCCGCCGAATAATGATTGCGTATTTCATGATTGCCACGCAAAAAGATTATAGGCTTCTCTGCCCCGTTGATTGGATCGGCAAGACTATGAATCAAACGAATGGCATGATTACGATTGTTTGGTTCTGCCAAGCAATCGCCGTTGAATATCACGAAATCGTAATCCACATCCTTCACCAAGCTACGCAGATGATTATAACATGCGGCATTATCGTGCAGGTCATTAAATATCACGCACGTAAAGTCTTCCATTTTATCGGAAGGAGTGCGGAAAGAATAAAACTTAGTACGCAACGTATCCGAGCCGAAATGAGCGTCATAACCGCCTTTCTTTAATAATTCCATACAGCATACACGATAATAATAACGAGTAGCCGGCTTTAAGTTATCTAACTTGATATTGTTTTCGATATCAAAACATACCTCCTGTCCATCAAGCAATGTACGGGCACGCTGCGTATGCAGAGAATCGGTTCCATATTCTACCCAACAATGGCATACGCTGTTTGTTTGAAACATTACATTCATAGATGTAGGAGTAGCCAACTGTAAATAAGGTTCAGTAGTAAGCAACTTATTAACAGGAGTTGGCAGCAGTATTTCGGTAAACACCGGACGATGGTCGGACGAAACCGCATCGGCCACAACCGATGCACTTCTGACTACAGCCGCTTCATTGACATAAGGGCGATAAGAAGCCCAGTTCTTATCTGCATTTCCAGGACGTACTACATCTCCGTTGCGCTTATACACTGCTATGTAATCTATACAAGAGTCGGGGTTATCTGCAGGGAATGTAGCTACCGATGTCTTGGTGCAAATCTGAAACTTCTTTGAAAGTGCCTTTATAAAAGCCGACTTAGGTGTATCGTTCCAATCGCCTGCTATAATAAAAGGCTTGGAATAAGCAGAAGCCACTTTTTCTATTATCGGCAATGAAGCCGCACGGTCTTCATCGGTCAAAGAAAGGTGAGTACATGCGAATACATAATCCTTAAACTCAGTAACCAGTAAAGTGCGAGCCTCTTCCCTACCGGGCAAAGCATATCTTTTCACATCCAACGGACGTTGACGCGAAAGAATGCCAACTCCATACTTACCTCCCTGAAAATCAATAGCCGCTCCATAAGTAGCATAATAGCGCATTTCATCGGCCATTTCGCCCAATCCATATCTACCGACGGTACGGGTTGTAGCGCTGTCAACCTCTTGCAAGGCAATGACATCGGGTCTTAAACGTTCTAAACTTTGGAAAATGCGCCTAAAATCAAGTTTCCCATCCATTCCTTCACCATGACGGATGTTATAACTTGCCACACGAAGTCTTTTTGGGAACCCATATTGCGCAAAAACAGATTCGGTTTTCCCCAATAACACACAAAAGAGCAATGCCGACAACACGATACGACAACTTGCTCCACAAAAATTTAGTTTCATATATTTATATTTTGTTCTAAGGTCAAACAAAAATCGAAAAAATATAGCCCCATACAAAACAGGAGCTACTTAAATTAGGTTAACATGAGCTTTAAAATAAAGCCGAATAAAATCGGGAAATTGAAAAATATGCAACAAAGTCGTCTTACTTCGGTCGAAGTAAGCGTTCACATCGGTCGAAGTAAGAC
>UMBZ01035661.1_pt1 | contig 82328 bp, 58 predicted proteins | sample 1964091 | NCBI WGS metagenome assembly UMBZ01 (sample SAMEA4835954, study PRJEB28245) | human gut metagenome | biome: gut microbiome; material: fecal sample | place: Denmark | collected 2008
TGGTATCGGCTGCTGCCACATCGGCGGCAGCAAGGCTATCGGCGGTCTGCGCCGTCGTGGGCACAGTCATCATGAGCATCAGGGCCATGCAGAGCCCCAGTATCTTTGTCATTGTCTTCATCATATATATATTAATAAGGTGCAAAAGTAGCGGTTTTGCCACGACAGACCAAGATTTTTTGTATAATCTTTGTAAACGCGCCCATTTTTTTATTTCGCCGCCAGACCGTCCGCGCGTTGCGGGGGCACGAGGCAAAGGTAGCGCAGCAGCCCTCTATCTTCATTTCCAACTGCGAATTACTGATTGCAGGCCGCGCCACAATCATATCAAACCACGCTTTCACCATTTCACGCCTCGAAGTTAGGTTGGGGGTGGCTGCCATAAGGATGAGATAGACACAAAAAGCCGTAGAGTCTTCTGAAGGCTTCGCCTTTGTGGCTATGGCGCCGCCGACAGTCGGAAAACAAGTTTTCCTTCGTGTCGCCACCGCCACAACCACAGTCATGCGGGGCATGACTTCAGAAGACACCACGGGGCAAAAAGCGGCCGACGGCCGTAAAAAAAGTCCGGCTACGCCGGTAAAAAAACAGACGCTTACTGTCCTTGCAAAAGGAAAGAAGAAGATAGGCAAGGGCCTGCCAATACGGCCTTCCAGACAGGACGGCGCAACATGGGGAAGACGGGAGAGAACCTACACGAAAGCAGCTGTTTTTGTACCGACGACAGCCGGACTTTTTCTACCGCCAAAGGCGGACTTTTTGTATTTGCGGCTTTTCAGACTGCCGACAGGCAGGCGCGGATGGGGATGGCGGCGAATGTCCGAGAGCGTGCTCTCGACGACATTGCCGACAGCCACAAACGCAAAGGGCGCAGCCCGGAAAAGCCGCAAATCTTTTTGTATCTATATCACGCTGATTATGCATACTACAACCGCCAGCGACACTTTTTTCTTGCCATTTAGACTGACTATGTCTATAATTATGCGTACCTTTGCACCTATATATATAATAAGGTATGGTAAAACGGAGTGAAATATTGCTGGAAAAGATACGCATGGGCAACGCGATGACCATGCACGAGAAGTTGAGGTTGATAGTCGACCTCAGCGTACCGTCCATTCTGGCACAAATCACCACCGTACTCATGTTCTTCATCGACGCCGCCATGGTGGGACACCTCGGTGCGGCAGCCTCTGCCAGCATCGGACTCATCGAGTCGACCACCTGGCTCATGGGCAGCGTGATGGGAGCGGTATCTACCGGCTTCTCTGTCCAGGTGGCCCACTTCATCGGAGCCAACGACTTCGTGAGGGCACGCCAGGTATTCCGCCACGCCCTGGTGTGTGGCGCCGTGGTCAGCATGATGATACTGCTGGTGGGCGTTACCATCCACGGAGCACTACCCTACTGGCTGGGAGGCGGAGAGGACATCGCCGGCGACTCGTCGGCCTACTTCCTCATCTTCTCGTTGGCCATGCCCTTTATCCTGCTGTTCCACCTCAACTCAGCCATGCTCAAGAGCACGGGCAATATGCACATCCCCAGTCTGCTGAGCATCACGATGTGCATATTGGATGTGGTGTTCAACTACTTCTTCATCTACATCCTCGAACTCGGCGTGCGCGGTGCCGCCATGGGTACTTTCTGCGCCTTTGCCATCATCTCGCTCACCATGATGTGGGTTGCCACGAGGCGCAACCGCATCCTCGCCCTGCGCCAGGACACCGCCCCCTTCACCTGGGTATGGCTCTATGTGCGCAACGCCCTGCGCGTGGGTCTTCCCATAGCCATCCAGTCGGCGCTGATGAGTGGTGCCCAGGTGGTAAGCACACTGATAGTGGCGCCATTGGGCAACGTAGCCATCGCCGCCAACTCGTTTGCCATCACTGCCGAGAGTCTCTGCTACATGCCGGGCTATGGTATCGGCGACGCAGCGTCGACACTGGTGGGCCAGACCTATGGAGCGCGACGCGCAGACCTGTGCCGCAACTTCGCCTATATGACCGTGGCACTGGGCATGGGCGTGATGGCGGTGATGGGTGTGGTGATGTATGTCTTCGCCCCAGAGATGATAGGCATGCTGTCGCCCGTCGAAGAGATACGCCGCCTCGGCACCGAGGTGCTGCGCATCGAGGCTTTTGCCGAACCTTTCTTCGCCGCTTCTATCGTCACCTACAGCGTGTGTGTGGGTGCCGGCGACACCATCAAACCCGCTCTGCTCAACCTGGTTTCGATGTGGTGCGTGCGCCTGACGCTTGCTGCCCTGCTCGCCCCCACCTATGGGTTGCGCGGCGTATGGGTTGCCATGGCGATAGAACTCACTTTCCGTGGTACTATATTCCTCTTCCGCCTCGTCAAAGGCAGATGGATGAGGGGTCTCGCTACCGTCTGACAAGTCTATCGATAGCCATTTGCGCAATTATTGCGCAACTTTTTTTGACGAAAATCAAAAAAAATAAAGAAAACACTATTATATTTCACAGATTTTTAGTAGATTTGCTCACAAATTGTAGTTATTCTGTCATGAAAGACAGTTCAACCACAGTTGAAGACAGTTCGCCCGCACACCGGGAGAACTCCAACCAACGTGAATATAAACTGATAATTAATAACTTAAACGAGTAATAATATGGACAAGACATTACGCAGCTCCTTATTGGATGGCTTACAGGGAGTAAAGCACGCGTACGTAAAGCCATGCGTGAAGACTCGCGGAATTGAGGCAGACAGCCTGCTTAACACTTCCGTAGAATCTACTGTTGACCCAGGAAATACCGACCACGAAGGTGGCGGCGCTCTTGCACCTAAGGACAACTTTAATTTATGGGAGGACTAACAATGATGAAGAAATTGATGTTTCTCGTTGCCATGGTTGCCGGCTTGTTCGCATCATGTACAGACAACACCGTAGTAGACAACAAGCAGGACGAAGGCGCCAAGAAGATGAAGCTGTCTATCAACGCCAGCGTTGCCGGCTCACGTGTAGGTTTCACTCCCAATGGCGAGGGCCTGAAGGGCTCGTTCCAGGAGGGCGACTATATGATGGTATATTTCCGCGAGGCTGGTGGCAGATGGCTCAACAAGACTTGCGTGCTCAACTATGAGCCCGGTACTGCTGGCAAGTTCTCTGCCCAGATAGCCGAGATTCCCGAAGGAACCGGTCTGCTCCATATCCTCATCGGCACCACCAAGGGTGGCACTCCTTACATCGATGCCGCTGCCGGCAAGTGCGCGCTCATCAATGACCTGAGCAAGCAGGAGGGTACGCTCGAAGACGCCGCCATGCGCAGCGTATTCCAGGCTGACCCCATGACCGAAGGTAATCTGGACGTAAACACCGAGAAGAATACCGCCACTCTGAACAATGTTACCTTCAAGCCCAAGACCTCTGTACTCAAGCTGCAGCTCACCTTCCCCGAGGGCGCCTCTGTAGCCAAGGGCACTGCACTCACCGTACAGGCTGATGCTACATATAATAAGGTCCAGATTTCTGGTGGCAATCCTGACGGCAGCAGTACTCCTGCAGGCGCCAAGGGCAAAGCTACATTCACTGTAAAGGTAGGTGAAGTAAGCGGCAATGTCGCTACTGCCTATATGACCATCTGGCCCAACGTAAATGAAAACGAGTTCAGCACCGTCAACATTTCTACCGAAATCGACGGCAAGAAGTATGCTGGCGAGTATCTGAAGGATCACGCAGGCAAGCTCGAGGCAGGCAAGCTCTATACCGTGGCAACAGCCATGGCCAAGCAGAAGACCGAAAAGACCATCTGGGTAAAGGACAACGAGGCCGATGTGGCTGACGCCGTAGACGGTACCGTTAACTCTGAGGCAGACTGGCTCACCTACGCCGCAGGCAAGGTACACGCCAAGGCCAACGAGACTGGCGCTCCACGTACTGGTGTCATCACTGTAGGCGATGTCAAGTTTACCGTTACTCAGATTGAACCCAAGGACTTCAAGGGTACATATACTTTCACTACCAAGGTATTTGCCGGCGCTGTTGCTTCTTATCACCCCAAAGCTCAAGACCCCAAGTCTTGGGATGTTACCATCGGCGAGCCTCGCAAGGCTGTCACTCTGACCGACGCTGACGGTGAGACCAAACACACCAACAATGTAGGTATCAAGGGTCTCTACTTCGATGCCATCATGGACGCTTGTATCGAGATTGACTATGAGAACCAGAAGGCCAAGATGGGTGTATTCTACGATGCACGCCCCGAAGAGGCACAGAAGATAGCAGCAGAAGGCGATGCCAAGGGTCTCTATGCACGCTTCGTACCTACACTGGTTACCCGCACTGCTGCAGCATGGGCAAGTCCATGGAAGTTTGACGAGGTTAACCTTGGAAATCCCAACTATGCATGGGCATGGTTCCCATTGCAGGCTGACCTGAAGACCTTCATGTACTACAACCGCTCAGGCAACAACGTAGAGTTCTCTATCCTGAGCCAGTATGCCAACACAACAATGAACCAGATTGCCGGTATCGACGTTGTAGCTACTGCTACTGCCGACGGCACTCCCTCTACATACTCTAACGTATACCAGGTGAATGCCAAGGGCAAGCCCGGTACAAGTTTCGTACGCAAATAAACTTATCGGATAAACAATAAACCGCAGGCACCTGCTTGGAAAGTAATCGCTTTACAAGCAGGTGTTTTTTCTAACAATCGTGAGCGATGCCCTGCTGGCACCAGCCATCCTTTCCCTGCCGGCTACCATCGCCACCACAACCACACAAACAATAACCTTGGCGCCCATGACTACAGGTGCCTTATATAGATACAACATGAAAAAGAGTAACAATGCAACCACTATTACCCGTGACGCGTATGTGAAGCCTCTGTGCAAAACCCGCGCCATTGAGACTGGCAGCGAGATTTGCAACGCCTCTGTTCCTGACGTAGAATCAGGCGGCGACATGGATCGCGTTAGTAGTTTTTTACCCAACGAAGAAGAGAAGGAGGGACTATGGAACTGAAGAAAATCTTTGGCGGCATAGCTCTCGCCGCCCTCGTAGCCGCATGTTCGTCTGACGACATCGCGCCCATGACTCCCGACACCCCGCAGACCGGCAAGCTGACCATCCGCACCTCTCTCCCCTGCACCCGTGTGGGTCTGAGTGAGCAGGGCGAAGCCACCAACCCCGGACTCAAGGTGCAGTGGAAAGCCGACGACAAGCTCGCCGTAAACTGCTACCAGCAGAACAGCGTGAGCACATTCACCGCAGGCACCATAAGCAGCGACGGCCACAATGCCGAGTTTACCGGAACACTGGCAAGCGTTCCCACCGAGAAGACTACCCTCTTCGCCGTCAACCAGATAGCCGCAGCGCCCATCGCTGACGCCACAGCCAAGCTCGACCTGACCACACAGACGGGAAAGATAGAAGACCTGGGCAACTATGACCTGCTGTCGGCCAAGGGTGAATACGTCCCCACCAACAATGGCAAGATAGACCTGAGCATGAAGCACAACGTGGGCTTCATCCGCGGCACCATCATCCTGCCCTTCACCCCCACCACCGAGACCTACGCCGTGAAGCTCAAAGCCGACGGCCTCGCCACAGGAGTATGGTTCTCGCTGAAGGACGGTAGCGAAAGCAACCAGTCGACCGGCGACATCAACATCAGCGCCGCCAAGGTAGACGGCAACAAGCTGACCTTCTATGCCGCCGTGCTGCCCCAGACGCTCAAGAACATGCGCGCCGACATCGTGGGCCCCAGTGCCGAAGCATACAATGACCTCTTCATCACCGACAACTTCGCTGTAGAGGCAGGCAAGCTCTACACCGTGACCCGCAGCAACGAGAAGCTGGCCGACGTATCGCTCTGGACCGACAACAAGGCTTGGAGCAAGACCTACAACGTGGCCAAGTACAAGATTACCACCATTGAGCGCATACCTGCCGAGGGCAGCGACTGGCTCAGCGTGACCTCAGACGGTACCCAGGTAGTCGTATCTGCCACCGCCAACACCACCGGCGCACCCCGCCAGGCCAAGCTCATCTTCGGCAACGGCAGCCAGAAGACCACCATCGACCTCACCCAGATAGAAGAGACCGACTTCGCAGGCGTATGGGATATGACAGCCTTCAAGACATTCTACACCAAGGGCTCTGCCTCTACCACCAACTATGACAGCAAGTGGAGCGCCGCAGGCACCACGCCCAGCGATAACCGCACCGACCTGAAGATAGTGGATGGCGTGAACTACAACAACAAGACCGAGCTGAACCTGGTCAACAAGACCGGAAAGACCGTCACCGCATACGAGAGTCTGAACCAGAATTCCCAGAAAGCCACCAACAATGTGAGCATCACCGGACTCTTCGAGAATCTGAAGACCGAAGCCCTCACCAAGGTCGACCACTCTGCCAAGCAGGCTACCGTGGGCATCTTCATCGACACCCATACCTCGACCAAGGCACAGCGCCTCTACACCGGACAGTATGCCGGAGAGTACGCAGCCCTGATGCCTGAGTTGAGCACCAAGATCAACGGCGGCTGGTCGTTCCAGTATGCCACCATCGGCGGCGTGCAGTACACATGGTATGTAGGTACAGTGAGCGTAGTGGGTCATACCACCACCGTGCGCTGGAACGCCAATACCAGCGGTATGCACAAGCTGAAGACCTCGGGCAGCAAACCCTCGCTCTATATCTGCGGTCTGCAGGTGATGCGCTATTACAACAGCAGCATCGCTGCCCCCAGCATGATACGCCAGAAGCCCGGCGGCTACTCAGCCTCCAACTTCGCTGCCTACGCCGTGACCTATCAGGGCGACATCGTCATCAAGCGCACCGCCTCGGGCTACAAGGATGTAGAGATAGGCGGCGGAAACAATTAATCCAACCCATCCAGCACACGAAAGAAGTATGAAGAAGATATTATATTCACTGCTCGCAGCTGCCCTGATGGCAGGTTGCAGCAACGTAGAGGAACAGGTGACACCTGGCAACGAGCCTGGCAACGACTTCGATGTCACCGCCTGCAAGATAGCCCCCACCCGCGTAGGTTATACCGAGGATGGCGGCGCCCTCATCGCCCAGTGGGAACAGACCGACCTCATCAGCATCTACGCCGATGCAGGTGTGAACCCCAACCGTGGTACCCTCAAATTTGTAAGCTATAAGGGAAGCGACAAGAGCAACGCCAACTTCAAGGGTCACTTCGACCGCGACGTAGCCACCACCACCCCCATCTACGCCTACGCCCAGTACCCCAATGTGTATAACCAAGCCGACGCCATCGTCAACGACCTGCACTTCCAGACCGGCAAGCTCACCGGCGAAGGTAGCGCCACTACCCACGACGTGCTCTTCGCCACCGGCACCTACGACCCCAACGCCACCGAGCCGCTGGCGCTCACCTTCCAGCGCAAGATGGCAATCGTGAAGCTCGACATGACGCTGCCCGACGAGGTGACCACCAAGCCCACAAGCGTGAGCATCATGGGTGCGGGTGTATATAATAATGTGTCGCTCAACATCGCCGACGCTACGCTGAAGACCGGCGAAGAGGGCGCCATCACCATAGACACCGAAGGCCTCGCCCTCAACGGCCACAGCCTTACCGTCTATGCAACCCTCTACCCCAACGACATCAAGGCTCTGAAAGCCACTGTCAAGGTGGGCACCAAGGCATACATCGTCAACTTCGGCGACGTAGCCCTCACTGCCGGCGCCTTCAAGGCGGTAGCCTCTACCAGCGTCAATACCATCGATAGCGACGTGACCGGTAAGGTGACCGACCAGAACGGCAACGCCATCGAGGGAGTAGTGGTCAGCGACGGTTTCACCTGTGTGAAGACCGACGCACAGGGCAAGTATGCCTTCAACCGCAACGCCAACGCCAAGTTTGTCTACTACACCGTACCCGCCGACTGCGAGGTACCCGTACACTCTGCCACCGACAACACCGCCAACTTCTACCTGCCTCTCGCCGAGGGCACCTACGAGTACGACTTCAAGCTCACCAAGCTCGCCGGCGGCAAGGAGACCAACCATATGATGATTGTCATCGGCGACCCACAGGTGACCAACAAGTTCAACCCCTACTACGAGAGCGCCGACGACAACATGATTAACAAGAGCGACGTGATGCGCTTCACCGACGAGACCATGGCCGACATCAAGAAGACCATCGCCTCGCTGCCCGCCAGCACCCCCGTCTACGGCCTCACCATGGGCGACGACGTGCAGTACTACGGCGGTTTCAATGCCAACCTCGAAGCCGAAATCCGCGCCAAGCTCGGTTCGACCAAGATGCGCCTCTTCTCGGTTATCGGCAACCACGACCAGGACGGTAGCGCCCTCTACAAGAGCAAGTGGGAAGAGGCCTGGGGTCCCACCGACTACTCTTTCGACCGTGGCGACGTACACTATGTATGCTTCAACAACGTATACTTCTACTCTGGCGCCACTTACTACCAGCCCGGCGAGCTCACCAATGAGCAGATGGCTTGGCTCGAGAGCGACCTGAAGCTGGCCGACAAGAGCAAGATGGTGGTGCTGAGCTACCACATCCCGCTCACCTTCGGCAACCGCCGTCTCAGCGGTGCCACCGACATGGGCAGCGGCCACTATGCCTCTACCCGATTGGGCAAGATACTCACCCTGCTCAACCAGTTTGCCGGCTACCATCTCTTCTGCGGTCACACCCACTTCGCGGTCAACAACGAGATAATCTTCGAGGGCAAGGAGGTTTATGAGCGCAGCCACGCCGCAGCCTGTGGCGACATCTGGCAGTCCAACATCAACATCGACGGTACCCCCAACGGCTACTATGTCTACACCATGGACGGTGCAACCATCAGCAACTGCTACTACAAGGGCGCCAACTGGGACAAGAACAAGCAGATGTCTGTATTCCGTGCCGACACCGACTTCAACGGTGAGAGCTATGCCGCCGACTGGCTGCTGGGCAAGGGCAAGGGTACCATCGTGGCCAATATCTTCAACGCCGACTCCAAGTGGAAGGTCTATGCCGTGGAAGGCGGCGTGAAGACCGAGATGACCCGTCTGCAGAGCACTCCCGGACAGGATGCCTTTGCCGTGGGTTACCACAAGAAGTATGCTGTAGCCAACAAGTACAACTTCTTCAGCAAGCAGAACGGCTACCTGAAGATGAACCACTGGTATTCGTACATCCCCAAGGACGCCAACGCCGAGATTACCATCGAGGCCACCGACCCCTTCGGCAATACCTATACCGCAAGCAGCAAGGACGCCGTGACCGAGCCGTTCTTCAACTATGCCCACTACTACGGCAAGTAACAAGACCAGATAAAACCATCAAAGCGGAAGTCGCACCCAGCCCTTCATCTGGGTGCGGCTTTTGCTTATAACAACAATCAGCAACAAGACAACCATACATGAGAAAGACAACCCTATTGACGGCTTTGGCCACCATGGCGCTCGCCATGCTCAGCCCCATGCAGGCCGCAGCCCAAAGTGACACACTGAAATTTACCGGAACCTTCACCGACCAGAAAGGATGCCCCATGCGCGGGGTGGTGGTGAGCAACGGGTTCACCTGCGTGCAGACCGACACCAAGGGCAACTACGAGCTGCCCTACAACAGCGCCACCAAGTTTGTATACTTCACCGTACCCGCCGACTGTGAGGTGCCCACCCACTCAGCCACCGACAATACCGCCTGCTTCTACCGGCAGGTAGTAGACAGCGTGAAGCGTTATGACTTCCAGCTCACCCGTATGCCCCGAGGCAAGGAGAAAAGCTACAAGCTCATCGTCATCGGCGACCCACAGGTGACCAATGCCTATGGCCCCTATTTCCAGGGCCCCAACGACAACGCCGTGCGCAAGAGCGACATAGACCGTTTCACCGACGAGACCATGGCCGACATCAAGAAGACCCTCGCCTCGCTGCCCGACGATATGCCCGTCTATGCGCTCAGCATGGGCGACAACGTGCAGTACTATGGTGGCTACAACGAGAAGCTGGAGGGCCAGATGCGCGCCGTGCTCGGCTCTACCCGCATGCGCACGTTCTCGGTCATCGGCAACCACGACCAGGACGGCAAGGCGCTCTTCAAGCGCAAGTGGGAAGAGGCTTGGGGACCCACCGACTACTCCTTCGACCGCGGCAACGTGCACTATGTGTGCATCAACAATGTCATCTACTACCGAGGCGGTGCCTACTACCAGCCCGGCGAACTCACCGACGAGCAGATGACCTGGCTCGAGAGCGACATCAGCCTGGTGCCCAAGAACAAGATGGTGGTGCTGAGCTACCACATCCCCTTCACCTTCGGCAACCGTACCCTCAAGCCCAATCCCAATGACATGGGCAAGGGCCACTACGCCTCCAACCGTCTGGAGAAGATACTCCTGATGCTCGACAAGTTCAAGGGTTACCAGCTCTTCTGCGGACACACCCACTTTGCCATCAACAACGAGATAGAATTCAACGGCCGTCAGGTGCTCGAGCGCTGTCATGCCGCCGCCTGTGGCGACATCTGGCAGTCCAACCTCAACATCGACGGTGTGCCCAATGGCTATTACGTCTACAGCGTCAAGGGTAGCAAGATTGACGACTGTTATTATAAAGGTACGCGATGGGACAAGAGTCGCCAGATGACGCTCTTCCTCGCCGATACCGACTTCAATGGCGAGAGCTATGCCGCCGACTGGAACCTGCCACGTGGCAAGGGCATCATCGTGGCCAATGTCTTCAACGCCGACTCGGGCTGGCGACTCTTCGCCATCGAGAATGGAGTGAAGACAGAGATGACCCGACTGCAGAAGACGCCCTGCCAGGACGCCTTTGCCGTGGGCTATCACCACAAGTATGTCAAGTCAAATTCCTACAACTTCTTCAGCAAGCGCAACGGTTACCTGAAGATGAACCACTGGTACTTCTACCAGCCCAAGGACCCCAAAGCGATTGTCACCATCGTGGCCAAAGACCGCTACGGCAACACCTACACCGAGACGAGCGACAAGGTGGTCACCGAGCCTTCCTACAACTATGCCCACTACTACGTGGACGAAGAGTAGACCGCCTCGCCCATAAAGCCGACACGCAGTAGCCGCATCCCTGGATGCCGTTACTGCGTGTTTGTTTTGTGCCCCCATGCGCCGCTCATCATCATCCATGCGCCCGGTGCTGCCATTCTGGCCGCCGCCATCATGGCGATAATCCTCCGCTGTCATGGCAGTGGCGCTCGGCTACCATTGCGTTGGCGCCCTGCACGGCTTGCGGCGGAGCAGAGATGGCGGTGGCTGGCATGGAGACGAAAAAAGGCGACCCTCTGTGGAGCCGCCTTCTTAAAAAGTGCATTTCTACACTTTCATTTTCTCTCTCAAAATTCTCTTTTTGTTATCCAAAAGCAAAGGACAGTCATCGCGACTACACCTGTGCATATGTCTAATTACCTAACTTAATACCTATGACAATCACTTATGTCTAAATGCAAATGCAAATGTTATCCTTATCTTTATTACCTTGAACAGAAATACCCTTATTTCTTATTTCTGATGCAAAGTTAAGCGTTTTCTGACATTTAGAAAGCAATTCTATGGAAAAAGTTTACAATATGATTATATTTTTGATATATATCAACACACCCAAGATTATCTCTATTGCTCCAGAGACTGTAGATAAGCGTGCCGAAGCGACCGATACGGGTTAGCAGAGCCTTGATGTCCACCCGCCAACATCCATGTCAGCCAGCCGTTTGCCGCCTTGGCTGGACGAGTCATGCCCACGCCCGCTCCGCCATCCGCCTTCGCTCGGCCCGCCATGCCCTCCGGCAAGACTGGAGATGAGAGTCAGCTGCTCGTATCGTAAGGCACGAGGCCACGTAACATAAGAAACGAAAGCCCGTATCATACGATACGTAGGCTCGTGCCTTACGATACGAACCGACAATGACGGTCGGCAGGGGCGCAAAGGCTCTGGAAAAGACGGGGATGGTGGTCAGTAGACGCGCCGAGCGGGTCGGCAGAGTTGTGGTAATGGCGCCATTACGTACAGAGCAATGCAGCAGAATTGGGGCATAAAACGCCGAAAAGACAAGGATAATGAAGAAAAATCGAAAAAAGATAAAGAAATATTTGGAGATATGGAATAATTATGGTATATTGCGCCACTTTTAACATGGGAAAGCATACAAACTGACCATCAACCAACTAACAAGTTTAATACAAATGATGAGACAACTTAAGATATCCAACAGCATCACCAATCGTGATCAGACTTTAGGCTCCTACCTCACCTGGATAGCCAAATTCCCCCTTCTCAATATAGAAGAGGAAATAGAACTCGCCCAGAAAATCAAGCGCGGCGGACCGGAGGGCGAGAAAGCCAGAGAGAAGTTGGTCACCTCCAACTTGCGCTTCGTGGTATCGGTCGCCAAGCAATACCAACACCAGGGATTGGCGCTCAGCGACCTCATCAACGAGGGCAACATAGGTCTGATGAAGGCTGCCGACAAGTTTGACGAGACCCGTGGCTTCAAGTTCATCTCCTATGCAGTGTGGTGGATACGCCAGAGCGTGCTGCAAGCCATCGCGGAGCAGGGCCGCATGGTGCGTCTGCCGCTCAATGTGGAGGGCGTGCTGCACACCATAGCCAACGCCACCAACGACTTCATGCAGAAACACCAGCGGCTGCCCTCGGTCGACGAGCTGGCAGCCATCACCAATGTAGACCCTGAAAAAATCGGTCAGGTGCTGAAGAGCCACGGTCCCCATACCAGCATCGACGCGCCCCTGCAGTCTGGCGAAGACACGACGATAGCCGACACGATACAGGCCGACAGCAAATGGAGTCCCGACAAGGAGGCCGACTCAAAGAGTCTCACCGACGAGCTCTGCCAGGTCATGCAGAAGGTGCTCAAGGAGCGCGAGATGACCATCGTGAGATACTGCTTCGGCATAGGCTGTCCCGAGAAGGGACTGGAAGAGATAGGCGACCTGTTCAACCTCACCCGCGAGCGCGTGCGCCAGATACGCGAGCGCTGCATCCTCAAGCTCAAAGGCAGCGACCAGGCCCACATTCTCGCCAAGTACTTGGGGTAGGCGCCCACCTTATTATATATATAGCGCAGGGACAGACTCCTTGCCAGCACTGCAGCCAGGGCACTACCCACAGAGGGTGGTGCCCTGCCGCTTGCTGCCCCCGGCAAGGCTGTGGATGGGAAGGGCTACAGCGACGATAGGGGAAAAAAATATCCGCAATACCAGTCGGTCGGTATTGCGGATAATTGTAGTATGCTGTGTATGTGCTTTCTGTACAGTCGTCAGTTCGGCTTATGGTCGGGTTGTTCCGGGACGATGGAACGAAACCAGCGTGAGGTCGAACACCAGCGTAGAGTAGCCCGGAATAGATGTGGTGGCACCACTGGGGGCGTAGGTCGACTCGCCGTAACCCAGAGCGTAGGGAATGGTGACACGCCAGCGGTCGCCGGGGTGCATATTGAGCAGCGCTGTGGTGAAACCGTCGATGAAGGTCGACGCGGTGTAGGTCGTGGAGTTCATCGTGGTGAGGTCGTAGTCTCCCGTCCATGTCTGGTCGAACACATATCCTGCGGGGTACGATGTCGTGGGGATAAAGCAACCACGGTAGTGTATCGTCACGGAATCGGTGTACATAGGAGTCTCGGTGCTGGTTCCCTCGTGGAGCACTTCGGCTACGATGTAATTGTCGGGGTTTGTGGCCACATTCTCGGGCAAGTCCCAACTGCGTATTACCTTGTACCTGGCGGGATTGCTCTTGGCTGTCTGGTAGAGATTGTTGAAATAAGTCTCATTGCGATTCTGCCAATCCTCAAACTCGCTGGGCTCGCCGGGGGTCTCGGAGCACGATGCCATCACGAGAGGCAATGCCATCAATAAGAATTTTACGATATTCTTTATCATCTATTATACTATGTATATCCTCCCTGCCGTCGGTGGACAACAGGGAGGATGTGAAAAAATCAATTGAGCTTCTTGAGCAGACTGGTGATGCTCACGCGGTCTTCGATGATGGCGCGGAGCTGGTCAACAGGCACACGCTCCTGCTTCATCGTGTCGCGATAGCGCAGGGTAACGGTGTTGTCGGTAAGGGTATCGCCATCGACGGTGACACAGAAGGGAGTACCGATGGCATCCTGACGGCGGTAACGCTTGCCGATAGAGTCCTTGGCCTCGATATGTGTGTTGAAGTGGAACTTCAGGTCGTTGACAATCTCCTGTGCCTTCTCGGGCAGTCCGTCCTTGTTGACCAGGGGCAGCACGGCACACTTGACGGGAGCCAGTGGCTCGGGCAACTTGAGCACTACGCGGCTGCCGTTCTCGAGCTGTTCCTCGGTGTAGGCATGGCACATCACGCTGAGGAACATACGGTCTACACCGATAGAGGTTTCAACATCGTAAGGTACGTAGCTCTCATTGGTTTCGGGGTCAAAATACTTGATTTGACGACCGCTGTACTTCTCATGCTGAGAGAGATCGAAGTTAGTACGTGAGTGAATACCCTCAACCTCCTTGAAACCGAATGGCATGTGGAACTCGATGTCGGTGGCGGCATTGGCGTAGTGAGCCAACTTCTCGTGGTCGTGGAAGCGATAGTTCTCGGCGCCCATGCCAAGAGCCTCGTGCCACTTGAGGCGATACTGCTTCCAGTACTCGAACCACTTCATCTCCGTGCCGGGCTGGCAGAAGAACTGCATCTCCATCTGCTCAAACTCACGCATACGGAATACGAACTGGCGAGCCACTATCTCGTTGCGGAAAGCCTTTCCTATCTGTGCGATACCGAAGGGCAGCTTCATGCGGCCGGTCTTCTGCACGTTGAGGTAGTTGACAAAGATACCCTGGGCGGTCTCGGGACGCAGGTAAATCTTGTTGGTAGCGTCGGAGACAGAACCCATCTCGGTAGAGAACATCAGGTTGAACTGGCGCACATCTGTCCAGTTCTTGGTGCCGCTGATGGGGTCTACGATGTTCTCGTCGAGGATAATCTGCTTCAGCTCCTCAAGGTTGGGACCCTGCATTGCCTCTGTGTAACGTGCATGAAGAGCGTCGCGCTTCTGCTGATGCTCGAGCACACGGGGATTGGTAGCACGGAATTTCTGCTCATCAAAGGCGTCGCCGAACTTCTTGGCGGCCTTGGCAACCTCCTTGTCTATCTTCTCCTCGTACTTGGCTATCTGGTCTTCGATGAGCACGTCGGCACGATAACGCTTCTTGGAGTCGCGGTTATCGATAAGTGGGTCGTTGAACGCATCGACGTGGCCGGAAGCCTTCCACACGGTCGGGTGCATGAAGATGGCAGCGTCGATACCTACGATATTGTTGTGCATCAGCACCATCGACTTCCACCAATATTCCTTGATATTATTCTTAAGCTCAACGCCGTTCTGACCGTAGTCATACACGGCGGCGAGACCGTCGTAAATGTCTGAACTGGGAAAAACAAAGCCATACTCTTTGCAATGGCTGACTATTTTCTTGAAAACATCTTCTTGTGCCATAATTGATTTATCTTCGTTAAATGCTGACTGCAAAGGTACTACAAAAAATAGATACCCGCTAAGATATAGTCGTTTATTTTTCGGTTTTAATCAAAAATTAACTACTCATACAGACGCACCGGACCAAGCAGACCCATAGAGCGCAGAGGGTGATTGCGCTTGATTACATAGCGCTGTGCCACCTTGTTGTCCTTGAGGGTATGCATGTAATTGCCCATGAGGGTGGTCACCTTGACCTCGATGGTGTTGGCACCGGCATGGAGCATGCCTTCGACGTCGATGACGCGGTCGCCAAACCACTGCACCCCGGCTGGGCGTCCATTGATCTTGACCTCGGCTATCTCGCACACGCGTCCTAAGTTAAGGTATTTGGGCATGCGTCCGCTCTCCACATTGACGGTGGTGGTGTAGGTGATGTCGCCCATGAAGTGGGAGTACTCAGTGTTCTTCAGGTCCTGCAGGCTGTCGGGCATGGCCATCGTCTTGACCCATCCCTCGCGCGAGTGGTGCAGGCTGGCGGTCCAGTTGCCCAACTCGATGTATTGCTCGCCCTGCAGAGGCTTGCGCTTGTAGACAGGAGCCTTGGCCTTGACATCATTGAAGACCACGAAGAAGGCCTCAGCGGGACCCATGTCGAGGTGCAGACGCTGGCCGTCGAGCTTGAGCGTATAGCGCTTGCCGTCGGCGGGGTCGTAGAGCCATGCCGACTTGCCACGGGTCATGCTCTCGGGGAAGACCACATCGGTCTGCTTGCTGTCCTTCAGGTTGACATTGGCAAAGAAGAAGAGGTCGGAACCATCGTCGGCCTTGTATCTGTTCTGGAGCACAAAGCGGTCGGGGTTGGTGATGGTAACGGCGTGGGAGAGCTGATACTTGTCCATCACGGCGCGATACCACTCGAGATACTTGCCGTCCTGGGGCTTCTCGAGCAGCACGAAGCGGTCGGCGTAGCCCTTGAGCTCGTCAACGGTGGCACGCATCTTGGCGTCGCGCTCCTGATAGTCCTTCAGACCGAGCGAGCGCTGGGGATAGGTGCCGATGCAGAACACGCGGCCGCCACCACGGACAAACTCGAGCAGCTTGTCCATCACGCCCTGGGTAGTGCCCTTGACATCGGGCAGGAAGATAGCCGAATAGCTCTTGGGGCCATAGCAGAGATGGCCATCGCGCACGTCGCATTTCTCGATGATGCTCTCGCTGAGATAATCGGCGCCGCCGCCATTCTTATGGATGGCTTCCCAGATGAGGGAAGTATAGGTCACGTTGAGGTCGCGGGGGAACGGCTCGGTCTGCACGCCCATCTCGGTCCACAGGTCGGCGTTGGGGGGCAGTATGGCGATATCGGTCTGCATGTCCACATTCTGCAGGATGCTGCTCACGCGGGCACGGTAGTTGTTCAGATACTTCCAGTAGGGGAACCATGTGTTCTTCTCGTTATAGTAGCTGCCATACTGGACCCATCCGGGGAATGCCACATCGCGCGGGCTGTAGTTGAAGCCATGCCATACGGAGTGGGTGACCCCCGAGAAGGCCGACATGTCGGTGCCTATCTTGATAAGTTCGAGCGGGGTGTTGAAGACGAGATACGTATTGGTCATCTCCTCACAGCTCACGAGGCGCTTGCCGGTAAGGTGGGCTGCCGAAGAGACATACTTGTCTATCATCGTATATCCGCGGCCACGGCGGTAGTCCTGGTCGCCCATCTCTTCACCCAGACGGTGGCGCAACCAGTTGGTAGTCCACGACTCGCCTTCGGGAATGTCGTAGGAGAGGGATGACTCGAGTGGGAAGAAGCCTCGTCCGTAAGCCTGGGCACGCGACTTGACGCCCTTTTCCTTGCACCATGAGGTGAAGGTATTGGTATATCGCTCCTGCAGCAACTCTGCCTTGGTCAGCTCGAAGTCGTAGCGCACGCGGTCTACCTGATTCTTGAAGTCGGGGCCCTTCTTGGCACCGAAGATATAGCTCTCCACATCGCCCAGGCGTCCTACCTTGAACATGGTGAAGGGCAGCCAGGGCATCACGTCATAACCGCGACGGCGCTTGAACTCCTCGCGGAAGTCGTCGGTCCAGTTGGTACCCTCGAGCTCCATACTGTCGACGAAGAACGAACGCAACCAGCGCGAGAGGGGACCCGTCTTGGTCTCAATGGTATTGTACATATTGTCGAGATAACGGCGTACGGCACCCGCATTCATGTGGTCGAGTATGCTGCCGGCTGCTCCGGGAGCGCCGTTGATGACCGATGCGAAGGAGTCGAAGCGCACCATGGCATAGAGCTGATACTTGCCCTCGGCGGGGGTGTCTACTACGTAGTTGCCATTGGCAAACTCGGCGGTGACATCCTTGGCCTGGCGGAAGTCATTGATGGAGTCGGGCACGAGATAAGCTATCTCCAAGCGGGGCTCGCGGGCTGAGTTGGTGATAGACACTCCAGGGTCGAGGCGCTTGAAGAGGTCAAACTTGGAGAACTCATAATGACGGCCGGGAGTCAGAGGGATGGCAGCGGTAAGCAGCACCGATGCACGGTCTTTGTGGGGCAGAGTCTCGCTGCCGAAGGGCCATCCCGAACCAATGAGCAGGTCGCAGGTCATGCCGATACGGCGTGCCTCGGTCAGCGTGGTGTCGAGGGCCTCAAGCCAGGGCTGGCTGAGCCAGGTGAGCTGCTTGTAGCCGTGCTGGTCGGCACCGTAGGGCAGCGAGATGGGATTAATCTCGACACCGCCGATGCCTGCATCGCGTAACAAGTGGAGCTCGCGCACAAGCTCCTTGCCTACGACGGCATCTCCGTTCCACCACCAGCGCACGAAGGGACGATAGCGGCTGTCCGGGTTCTGAAACTGGGCATACAACGCCTGCGCCGAGAGCTTGCTCGGCTTATTGTCGGCATGCACGGGCATCAGCGCCATGGCCGACAGGATCAGGGTAAAGATAACATTTTTCATAATTGGTAACAAAATTACCATGATTAGGCGGGGAAGGCTAACCATAATCGTTAAAACTCACTAAAATATCATTATTCATAGGCGAATAACAAAAAGAGAGAGCCCGAGCGAGAAGGCTGTGGTCTCCGTCGCTCGGGCTCTGGTTATGGGGATGATTATGCGTTTACATATCTTCGGCGAAGAGAGGGTCTTCGGGCATAACCATTACTGGCTTCTGGTCGAACTCACGAAGGAGGTTCTCGGGCACATACTCCTTGTTGACAACGAGGCGGAACATGTAGTCGCGGAACCAGCGGTCGGTCATGATGAAGCATCCACCGAAGCCGTTGTCAGCTCCCCAGCTGTTTTCCACCTTCCACTTCACAGGCTTGCCGTCCTTGTCCAGGTCTACGGCAGTGAGGGTCATGGCGTGGGTAGAGCCGCTGTCGAAGGTTTCGATGCGCTGGGCCTTGTCCATGCCGAAGGTGATGCCGAAGAGCGAGCCGTAGTCAAAGTTCTCTGTGTCGAGATAGCCGCGCTTGCGGTCGAGCTGCTTGCCCACATCGTAGCTGGAGTACATCTTGCTGCCACCCTTGATACTGGCTATGGCAAGCTGGGCAACATCGTCCATAGGCAGGTTGAGATACTTCCAGTTGTGGCCGTCATAGGTGTGGCGGTCATACTCCACCTCGTAGGTCTTGTGGTATTCGCGGCGAGGGTCGTTCATCACCATGATGAAGGAGCCGTTGAGCGAGTGGCCCACGGTCTCATCGTAGAACGACTTGGGGGTATAGCGCTTGGCGGGAGTCTTGGTGCGGCCATCCTTGTCGGTGAAGGCGTAGGTAAACTCCTGCACGGGTTCGCCGATGGTGAGAGCCAGGATGTGGTAGATGGTGCCCAGCATCTCGGTCTTGCGCTTGCGGATATCCTGAGCCTTCTTGCCGGCAGCCACCATCGAGCGCAGTTCAAGACCATACTCACGCAGTTTGGAAGAGATAATCCTTGCCATACGGCTGGTATTGTCAGACGAGTAGGTCTCGGGCATCACTGCCATAGGCACCAGTCCGTACTTCTCGGCGAGGTCGGCCACGCCACAGAAGGTACCGCCATCGTTGATGGGGTGCTGGAAGAAGAAGCGCACACGCTGGTCGTCGATGGGCTTGCGGGCATTGTCGATGACGCCTTGGAGCATGAGGTTGGCCTTCTCCAGCTGGTCATAGAAGAAGAGATAAGCCTGTGAATACTCTACACAGAGGCTGTCCTGATGCTGCTTGGCAAAGTTGGCGCGCAGCACATTGAAGCCAGAGAACATCCAGCAGCGGCCCGAACTGCGCTGGTTGTGAATCTTCTGCTTGGGAGTCTCGTTGCTGAAGTGGGTGTCTACAGGGCGCTTGGCAGCATAATTCTTGGCCAGGTCGTCGATAGAGTTGGCGGCAATGGCATTGAAGAGCGCCTTGTCTTGAGCCGCTGTAGGCTGAGCCTTGCGGATGGCAGCGAGCATATCATTGCTGAGCCCGCCGTCATGCTTCTGCGCCGAGGCGGTAACCGCTCCCATCAGCGCCAGAGCAATAAGAAGTGTCTTTTGTTTCATCATCGTTTATAATAAATTAGTAATTACTGTCTATGATGCTACAAAGTTAGCACTTTCTGCCGAGCCGAAGGGGATAAAAATGATAAAATCTCTGATGATAATGCGAAAAAACAGCCCGGCGGGATTAATCTTTGTTCTCGGGATGCTCGACATCGCGGCGCGACTTCGACTTGGTGACGAGCCATACGCCCGAGAAGACGAGGATTACCGCCAGCGCCTGACTCAGCGTGAATACGGCCAGACCCGTAAGCACCGACACGGTGACCGACACGATGGGTTGCACATAATTGTATACGCTCACCACGGTGGGGCGCAGCACCTGCTGGCCAGCCATCATCAACAGGTAGCTCACAAAGGTGCCGAAGAAGACCACAAAGCCTGCCTCTGCCCAGGTGGTAAGAGCCACTGCCGACCAGTCGTTGGCCATCAGGTGGGGCGAGGCTATGGGCAGGATGTAGAGCGATGCCCAGAGAAACATCCACTTGTTGACGGTGATGACGGAATAGCGGCGCACCAGCTTGCTGAACAGCGCCAGATAGAGGGCAAACGACAACTGGGCCATCATACACAGCACGTCGCCTCGCAAGTCGCCCACCCGGGCGTTGGCTGCCGACGCGCTGCTCACGATCAGGATGACGGCACCGCCACAGCCCATCGCTACCCCACCCGCCTTCATCGCCGACAGGGGCTCGCGCAGGATGAAGAACGACAGCACCATGGCGAAGATGGGCATCGATGTGGTGACGATGCTGGCATTGACGGGCGAGGTGATGCCCAGTCCGATGGTATACATGCACTGGTTGAACACGATGCCAAACAGTGCCGCCACAGCCAACAACAGCACATCGCGGCGTGCCATGCGCTCACGGGGCGCAAAGAGCGACGCCGTCCAGAACAGCACTGCGGCGCCTGCCACGCGGAGCGATACCAGACAGATGCCGTCGATGCCGTGGGCCATGGCATCCTTGCCCACCGGAGCCATAAGGCCCCAAAAGATTTCGGCGAAGAGCAGACTCAGATGGGCCTTGAGCGCACGATTGTCATTCATAATCTTATTAATAGTTAAATTTCGGGGGCAAAGGTAAACAAATAAGCCATAAATGGGTGCAAGGCAAGGCTTTTTTTCGTAAATTTGTGCGAAAACTTAACCTGTATCATCATGCAGAAATATGCCGATTACATCAAGGAGATAGAGATAGAGTCGCTGTGGAGCGGGCAGCGTCATGTCGTGTGGCAACTGGACCGCCGCGTCAATGTGCTGAGCGGTGTCAACGGCGTGGGCAAGAGCACCATCCTCAACAAGGTGGTCAAGGGCCTTGCCGCCGGCGGCGAGTTTCCCAGCCACATGCTCAAGGGCGTCCACCTCACCGTGAGCCCAGCCGACGCCAAGTGGATACGCTACGATATCATACGCTCGTTCGACAGGCCGTTGCTCAACGCCGACGTGCTCACCAAGGTTGACATCTCTCTGGTCACCGAGCTCGACTGGCAACTCTTCCAACTGCAGCGCCGCTACCTTGATTACCAGGTCAACATTGGCAACCGCATCATCAGCGTGCTCCAACAGGGCGGCTGCGACGGTGCCGCCGAAGCCCAGCGTATCAGTGAGCCCAAGAAGAAGTTCCAGGACATGATAGACAGACTCTTCGCCGACACGGGCAAGAAGATTGTGCGCACAGAGAACGAGATTCGGTTCACGCAGATAGGCGAGACGCTGCTGCCCTACCAGCTGTCCAGCGGCGAGAAGCAGATACTCGCCATCCTGCTCACCGTGCTGGTCGAGGACAACAAGCCCTACGTGCTGTTCATGGACGAGCCCGAGGTGAGCCTGCACGTAGACTGGCAGCAGCAACTCATAGACCTCATCCTCGAGCTCAACCCCAACGTACAGATTATCCTCACCACCCACAGTCCGGCTGTCATCATGAACGGATGGATGGACCGTGTGACCGAGGTATCCGATATTATTGTCAACAATGGGTAGACGACTCAAAGACAGCATCACCTCCGACTACCTGTCGGCTGCCAACAGGCTCAACTCCAGGCAGGCGCGTCACCGCATCGTGGCCTATGTCGAAAGCTACGACGACGTGTTCTTCTGGCGCACTGTCCTCTCGAGCTTCGAGACCGACAGCTACTACTTCCAAGTGATGCTCCCATCGCGCTCCCGCCAGCTCAACCGTGGCAAGAAGGCGGCGCTCATGCGGCTCATGACCGACCGCGTGGGCAGTGATATGATTGCCTGCGTCGATGCCGACTACGACTATCTTATCCAGAAGGCCACGCCCACCTCGCAGCAGATTATCGACAGCCCATACGTCTTCCACACCTACGCCTATGCCATCGAGAACCTGCAGTGCTACGCCCCGTCGCTCCACGATGTCTGCGTGGCTGTCACCCTCAACGACCACCACATTTTCGATTTCAACGGCTACCTGCGCAGCTTCTCCGAGATTATCTATCCGCTCTTCGTGTGGAACGTATGGTTCTATCGCACGCCCCATTACGGCGAGTTCACAATGAGCGACTTCCTCTCCATCATCGAGATGGGCAACTTCTCCGCCGTCCATGCCCAGGACATGCTCGCCCGCCTGTCTCACAAGGTGGACAGACGGCTCGACGCCTTGCGCCGCAACTACCCCGAGGGCGTCAAGGCTTACCCCAAGGTCGAAGCGAGTCTGCGCTCGTTGGGCGTAACGCCACAGACCACCTATTTATATATACAGGGGCATCATCTCTTCGACCGCGTGGTGAGTCCAGCCATGACGCGCATCTGCACCCAGCTTATCCGCGAGCGCGAGAACGAAATCTCGCGCGACAGCATGCACTCCACCCAGCGCCGCAATGAGCTGAGCTGCTACTCGCACAGTGTGGAAGATGTCGAGGCGATGCTCAAGAAGAACATGGGGTATGTGCTCTCCGATGTCTTTGCTCACATCCGTGCCGATGTGCAGCACTTCCTCGACACCTATCATGCCCCTGCGCCAGCCGGGACTGTTGGGGCTACCACCGGGCCCGCCGCCCTTGCGCCCGACCCTACCCCGCCAGCCACCGCAGCCGAAGAGTAGCCCACAGCCTCCGTCACCGTCATCCCCGTCCATACAAGAAGCGGGAGGAAACACCGTATCTGCTGATACCGTGCTTCCTCCCGCTTTCTGTTATTGCCTTGCGGCGGGGAGTACAGGCCCTATCGGCCGTGCGATGAGGGTTTATACGTAAGTCTCGAGCATCTTGATAGTGCCCTCGACCTTGAGCGTGTCAGTGGTGGCAGGCACGAGGATAGACTCGCCGGCGCTGATGGTCACTGTGTTGCCCTCGTTGTCGGTGATGGTACCTTCGCCCTTCAGACCGATGAGGATTACAAAGCTGTCGAGCTCGCTGTAGTCGAGCGTCATAGGCTCGTCGAGGTCATAGACGGCTGTGGTGAAGTAAGGACATTCCACCAGGGTCACGCCCTCGTTCTTCTTGTGCTCATAGTGGGTGCGGTAGTCGTCCTCCACGGTGTAGTTGATGCACTCGGCAGCCTCCTTGGTATGGAGCTGGCGGTAGTTGCCGTCCTTGTCCTTGCGCTTGAAGTCGTAGATGCGATAGGTGACATCGCTGGTCTGCTGGATTTCGGCGAGGAAGCAGCCTGTGCCGATGGCGTGGATGCGTCCTGCGGGCAGGAAGAAGCAGTCGTCTTCCTTGACCTCATACTGGGCGAGGGCGTCGGTGATGGTGTCGTCCTCGACCATAGCCTTGTACTGCTCGGGGGTAATCTGCTTCTTCAGACCGCTGTAGAGCTTGGCGTCCTTGTCAGAGTCCATGATGTACCACATCTCGGTCTTGCCGCGCTCCTTGCCCTGGCGCTTGGCTATCTCGTCGGTGGGATGCACCTGGATAGAGAGGTCCTGACGGGCATCGATAAACTTGATGAGCAGGGGGAACTCGTCGCCGAAGCGCTCATAGTTGGCCTTGCCCACGAGCTTGTCCTTCTGCTCGATTACCAGTTCGTTGAGCTTCTTGCCGGCATACTCGCCGTCGGCTACCACTGTCTCGTTGCCGGGCACGCCAGAGATTTCCCAGCTTTCGCCTACGTTCTCGAGATGGTCATCGAGATGCTTGAAGGGGATGATTTTGTCGCCACCCCAGATGGTCTGCTTCAACAGAGCCTTAAACTTTAATGGTTTCATACGCTTTATTGTTTGTTGTTTTATACTGTTTGTCGTTTTCTAATTGTCTTTCCAGAATGTGGGGGTGAAGATGACCAGCACGGTGAATATCTCCAGACGCCCTACGAGCATCATGAACGAGCAGGTCCATTTGGCAAGGTCGGGCAACTGGCTCCACGACATCGTGGGACCTATCTCCAGACCCAGCGAGGGGCCCACGTTGCCCAGACTGCTCAGACAGATGGTGATGGCATTGGTGTGGTCTATGCCGCAGGCTATCATGATAAACGCCACCACCAGCAGCATGATGACATAGGTGGCGAGGAATGCCAGCAGCGTCACCCTCTTCTGGATGGGCACATTGACGCCGTCGACCCTCAGCGGCAGCACGGCATTGGGGTGGAGTATCTGCCGCAACTCGTTGCGTATCACCTTGAGCACCATCATACTGCGTATGCTCTTGAAGGCACCGCTGGTAGAGCCCGAGCAGGCACCCACAAACATACATACCGCCAGCACCACCCAGGTGACATGGGGCCACAGGGCGGCGTTGTCGTTGAACAGGCCCGTGGTGGTCAGGAAGTTGACTACCTGGAAGGCGCCGCAACGGAAGGCGTGCTCGGCGTCATAGCCGCGGTACGCCATGAGCTGGAACATGACGAATGCCGTACAGGCTGCCGTCATGAAGAGATAGAACTTGAACTCGTCGCTCTTGAAGAGCATCCCTATGCGGCGGCGTGCCACGGTGAAGTAAAGCAGGGTGAAGTTGATGCCCGCGAGGAAGCAGAATGTGGTGCAGGTATATTCCAGTGCGGGCGAGTGGAAGTTCTCCATGCTGTCGTTGTATATGGAGAAACCGCCTGTGGCTGTCGAGGTCATGGCATAGTTGATGCTCTCCCACGGCGACATGCCGAATATCCAGTAGCAGCCTGCACAGGCTGCCGTCAGGCATACATATACCATCCATATATACTTGGCTCCCATCGACAGACGGGGATGCAGCTTGGTCTGGATGGGGCCCGTAATCTCGGCAGAGAACACCTTGACATAGCCGCCGTCGAGCGAGGGCAGCAGGGCGACCGTGAAGAAGACGATACCCAGACCTCCTATCCACTGGGTGAACGACCGCCAGAAGAGGAGACCATGGGGCAGCGCCTCGACATCGTCTATCACGGTGGCGCCGGTGGTGGTGAAGCCCGACATGTTCTCAAAGAACGCGTCGGTGAAGTTGTTGACATATCCGCTCAGCATGAACGGCAGCGAGCCAAAGAGGCTGAAGACCACCCACGACAGCGTGACGACCATGTAGGCGTCCTTGCGCGAGAGGCGGTTGCCCGCCTTGAGTCCGAAATACCTGAAGACGATGGCGGCAAGGAGTATCAGCCCCACCGAGGTGACAAACGCCGGCGTGTCGCCCTCGCCGCTATAGACAGAGATGCCCAGGCTCAGCGACATGAGGGCTGCCTCGAAGAAGAGGAGCGCTCCCATAATCTTGCTTATCATGTTCCAGTTGATCATAACGGCTGCACTCTATCAGATGAAGAACTTCTCTATCTTTTTCATATTGATGTTGTGACAGAACACCATCACCGTGTCGCCCGCCATAATCTGGGTATTACCCGACACCAACATACCTACGCCGTTTCTTACCAGTCCGCCGATGGTCATGCCCTGTGGCAGTCCCAGTTCGTATACGGGCTTCTGGGTAATCTTGGAGTTCTCCTTGGGGATAAACTCGGCGATATCGGCATTGGCCGACATGAGGAAAGTGACATTGAGCACATCGGCATCGAGCAGCATCTGGTAGATGCGGCTGGCGGCGATGGCCTTCTTGTTGATGATGGTACCTATATCCAGGCTTTCTGCCATGCTTACATAGTCGAGGTTCTCGACCATGGCCACGGTCTTTCTCACGCCCATTCGCTTGGCGGTGAGGCAGGTCAGGATGTTGGTCTCTGTGTTGCCCGTGAGCGCCACAAAGGCTTGGGTATTGTTGATGCTCTCTTCGGTGAGCAGCGACAGGTCACGGCCGTCACCGTTGATGACGAGCGCCTTATGGCTGTCGAGCATGTCGTTGAGCTGTTCGCAGCGCTCCAGACTGCTCTCGATGATTTTGACATCCATGTATTCGGGCATGCCCTTGACGGCGTTGACGGCTGTGTTGCCACCGCCCATAATCATCACGTTCTTGACATCGGCATACTGCTCCTTGCCCACTATCTTGCGGATGTAGGGGATAAACTGGCGCGTGGTCATGAAGTAGGCCAAGTCGTAGAGCTGCAGCACGTCGTTACCGCCAGGGATGATGGTATCGAGGCCACGCTTCACCGCCACCACGTGGTAAGGGTCCTGCGCACCGCAGAGCTCGCGGAGCGGACGGTTGAGTATCTCGCATCCCTCGCGCAGTTTGATGCCCAGCAGGATGAGGGCTCCGTTGTGCACATCCCAACGCTGGCGCACCCACGACATCTTGAGACCGTTGTTGATGTCACGGGCAGCGAGCACCTCGGGGTAGATGAGCTCGTCGACGCCCAGTCTGGCGAAGAGTTCGCGCTTGTCGTCTTCGATATATTCGGCGCGGTCTATGCGCGCCACGGTCTTGTGGGCACCGAGTGCCTTGGCCAGGATACAACAGTTGAGGTTGAGACTCTGGTCGGGGGTTACGGCGATGAAGAGGTCGGTGTGGCCCACGCCGGCATCGGTGAGGGCCTGTATGCTGTCGGGGTCGGCCACCATCGTCAGCAGGTCGTAGTCGCTGCCGATGCGTGCCAACCGGTCGGGGTCGGGGTCTATGAGCGTGATGTCCTCGTGGTTGCGCGAGAGCAGTCGTGCCAGATGGGTACCTATGGCGTAGGCACCGGTAATAATGATTTTCATCCTTTAATATGTTGAATAATCGTTGCCTTGTCTATACCCGCGATGCGGCGCAGTTCGCTTACGGTGCCGTGCTCGACAAACTCGTCGGGCAGGCCCAGCCTTACAATCTCGGGCGTATAGTGATGGTCGGCCATCCATTCGGTGACAGCCGTTCCCAGACCACCGCATCTCACACCGTCTTCCACGGTGATGACGCGGCTGAACCTCTGGCCCACCTCGTCGAGTATGCCGCCGTCGATGGGTTTGAGATAGCGCATATCGTAATGGGCCACAGTGAGCTGGCCCTCAGCCTCAACTTCAGCCACTGCCTCGGCAGCCACATTGCCTATAGGGCCGATGGTGAGCACTGCCACATCGTGACCCTCGTGCATGCGTCGGCCGGTGCCCACCTCGATGGCTTCGAGCTTGCAGCGCCAGTCGTTGTGCTCGGCAGCGCCTCGGGGATAGCGTATCACCACCGTACCCATGCCGGGAAGCTGTGCGGTGTACATCATCCGGCGCAGTTCGTGCTCGTCCATGGGCGAGCAAATCGTGAGATGGGGGATGGGGCGCAGCGCCGCCATATCGAAGGCGCCATGGTGGGTGGGGCCGTCCTCGCCCACCAGTCCGCCGCGGTCCAGACAGAGCACCACGGGCAGCGAGAGCAGAGCGAGGTCGTGAATGATATTGTCGTAAGCGCGCTGGGCAAACGAGCTGTAGATATTGCAGAAGGGTTGGAGACCGTCTTTGGCCATACCTCCCGAGAAGGTCACGGCGTGGCCCTCGGCTATGCCCACATCGAAGGCGCGGTCGGGCATGGCATTCATCAGTATGTTCATCGAGCAGCCGGTGGGCATGGCGGGTGTCACGCCCACGATGCGGTCGTTCATCTGTGCCAGTTCGAGCAGGGTCTCGCCAAACACGTCCTGGTACTTGGGAGGCTTGTTGGACGAGTCGCTCACGATGCGCTCGCCAGTCTCGGCATCAAATCGGCCCGGAGCGTGCCAGATGGTGGCTTCGTCTTCGGCGGGCTTGTAGCCTTTGCCCTTGGTGGTATGCAGGTGCAGCAGCTTGGGGCCCTTCATGTCTTTGAGCTGGCGCAGCAGGCGCACCACCTCCTTGATGTCGTGACCGTCGAAGGGACCGAAGTAGCGTATGTTCATGCCCTCAAAGATATTCTGCTGATGGCTCAGCACCGACTTGATGGCGTTGTTGAGTCGTATGATGCCCTTGCGGCGGCGGTCGCTCAGATGGCCATTGTCCTCGAGCCATCGGGCCACCTTGAACCTTATCTTGTTATAGGTGGCATTGGTGTCGAGATTGAGCAGATACTTCTCCATGCCACCCACAGCGCGGTCTATGCTCATGTCGTTGTCGTTGAGGATGATGAGCAGGTCGTTGGGGGTCGACGAGACATTGTTGAGACCCTCAAAGGCCAGACCGCCACTCATGGCACCATCGCCGATGACGGCCACCACATGACGGTTGTCGTGCCCGGTCTTGCGGGCAGCCACCGCCATACCGAGGGCGGCAGAGATGGAGTTGGAGGCATGACCGCAGGCGAAGGTGTCGTACTCGCTCTCCAATGGGGAGGGAAACGGGCGGACGCCGTGCAGATGACGGTTGGTGCAGAACGTGTCGCGACGTCCTGTAAGTATCTTGTGACCATAAGCCTGATGACCCACATCCCACACTATGCGGTCGTCGGGGGTATTGAAGACATAGTGCAGGGCAACGGTAATCTCGACGACGCCCAGACTCGAGGCAAAGTGACCGGGATTGACCGACACCTCGTCGATAATGTCTTGGCGCAGCTCGCTGCAAACCTCTGCCAACTGGTCTATATCCAACTTGCGCAGGTCAGAAGGGTATTTTATTTGGCTTAGTAGTCCGAATTTATTCTTGTCCACAACTATAACATGTTATATTCATGCAAAAGTATTAATTTTTTTTGATATTAACCTATTTATTCATGAAAAAATGGCGCCCGCCATTACAGTCGCGCGCATTATAATATAATAAGGTGTAAAGGGAGCAAAGCACAGCCCCACGGTTGGTGCCAGCAGGGGCAGCGGAGTCCACCCTGTCCTGGTATTGACAAGAGGTGTGCGCAAGCAGCAGTTAAGTGGGGATGATACAAATAAGGAGCCCGCAAGCAGCAGCAACTCTGTAGGAGTTGCGATTCCCCAGCCCAGGGTTGCGGGCGAAGACCGCTACCCTGGGTAGCTGCACTACTAACCTGGCAACTCTGTAGGAGTTGCGATTAGCCGCAGGCGTTACCCGCAGCAGGACAAAGGGCTGAAATGTGTAGGGAAATACCATCAAACTGATAATAACGCCTTCGGCTAAACGCAACTCCTACAGAGTTGCTATCCCTTTGTGTATCAGCACCCAGGGTAGAGGCGCTTCGCACCTCAACCCTGGGCTATGAAATCGCAACTCCTACAGAGTTGCCAGGGGTGCGTACCATCCACAATGGGCTACTTGTATCGCTGCCGATGGAACTGCGCCATCGGCGAATTGTGTTCCGCCATGCCCTAATCGTCCTTGGCGGCTCGTAACGGTTGTCACGGGCTCACGTGCCGCTTGTTACGTGAGCCCGTATCATAAGGCACGTGACCACGTATCATCCGTCACGAACCGCCGATGTGACCGTCTGCGACGGCGGGCGTTATGGCGGCGGGCGCGGCGTGGCTATCGATGGTGACGGAGGCCACATATAAACTGGAGGCGGGGCATGAAATAGAGAAATCGGGGCTTGCAATGATTACGGCAAGCCCCGAAATAGTGGTATCAAACCACGAAATGATAAATAAAGACATCGCCAGAGAGTTAGCTGCTATGGGCGGAAGATATACTTAGACCGACGCCAGCGCAGGAGCAAAAGACATCAGCGCAGAAGCTGAGGACGCCAACGCGGGAGCAGAGGACGCCAACGCGGCGACGGAGGAAATAGAAAAATCCCGGACAACTGCCTGTTGCCCGGGACTGATGCTTGTAACCGTTATGGCGCGGAGAGACGCCTACTTCTTCTCTGCCATCTTCCACTCGATGACGAAGGCGATGAGCAAGCCCGCGCCGCCGCCTATGGCTGCCGTAAGCCAGAGGGTGAGCATGGAGGCGCCTGCCACGTTGGCAATAACGGCTGCGGCGCCCGTGAAGAGCAGCAGCAGACCCAGGCGCAGGGTGGCGAACGAGAGAGAGTGACGGCGCCCGGTCTCCTCGAGCAGCAGGCGTGCCGTGTCGCTGTCTACACCGCCGCTGATGATTTCGCTACGCAGTCTGATGGCTGTGCGCGTCTTGTCGACATAGAAGTAGACCAGACCGATAATCAACGAGAGGGGGACGGAGAACACCATAATGATGCCGACGACTTGTTTTAAATCAATAATGCAATCCATAATGCTTAATGTGTTAATGTTGTTAATACTGTTGTTGTCATTGCTTTACCTAAAGACCGGCATGCAGACAAATTATTACACTCTGGTGACAGAAAAATCGCAGATGACGCGGACGACAGCCACGAGGGTAGTCACTGCCGCCACTGCCATAGACACGGCGACGACGGGAGTGGACGCCGAAGCCACGCTGTCTGACAAGACGCCGACGACAAAGACCAGCAGCGGCATGCCAAAGGCAAAAGCCACCACGCGCGCCCAACGGCGCAGCAGGGTGCGGCGTGCCGAGCGTCTTACCTCGGTCATCACCCTGGTGTTGATATCCGAGAGCAGCATCTGGCGCTCTACCGCCTCGCTGATGAGGCGGTCAAACTCTTGTTCATTCATCTTCTCCATGTTCCAGTTGTTTCTTTAATCGTTGACGTATACGGTTGAGCCGCACCAGCACATTGGCCTGGGTGAGACTGAGCCTGGCGGCTATCTCGGCGGTGGTCTGGTGGCGGTAGTAATGCAGCTGCACGATGCTCCTGTCGGGCTCGCCCAACTGCGAGACAGCCTGCTCCATGCGCTGCAGGCGGCGTTCGTGCTCGGGGGAATAGTCTTCGTAGGGCACATCGTGGTCCAACTGACCGGCACGACGGCGGCGGGCGGTGTCGAGATGGGTCAGCGACAGGCGCACGGCTATCATGGCGAGCCACGGCGCGATGGAGTCGTCGCCATGCCAGTCGGCAAGCCGGGTATAGGCGCGCACAAAGGTCTGCTGGGCTATCTCGGCAGCCAGGTCACGACATCGCACCACGCCCATGGCCTTGGCAAAGACCAGGGCCGAATGTCGGCTCACGATATCGCTGTAAGCCTGGGTCTTGCCACCCAGCACGAGCGTCACCAGTTGTCTGTCGGTCATCTCTGTTTTCATTGTCTTTTTCTTACAAGACGACGGCGGGGCGCTATTATTACACCCCATACCCATATTTTTTCTCTGACGGGGCGCTGCCCTAACCTCCCCTGTAGCTTAGGCAAAGAAAAAGCCACCGCCTGCCCTACTGCTCTCTACAGGATGGCTGGCGGTGGCCCGATGGTATATCAGCGTAGGGCTTTACTTCACATTGCCCACCTTGACGAGATACTCGGCTATCTGCACGGCATTGAGCGCGGCGCCCTTGCGTATCTGGTCGCCGGTAAGCCAGAGGGTGATGCCATGGTCGTCGGCCAGGTCGCGGCGCACGCGGCCTACGAAGACATCGTCCTTGCCCGCACTCTCAAGCGGCATGGGATAAACATAGTGCTGGGGGTCGTCCTCGAGGGTGCAACCGGGAGCTGCAGCGATGGCAGAGCGCACCTCGTCGACAGTGAGCGGACGCTCGGTCTCTATCCACACAGACTCGGAGTGAGAGCGGAGCGAAGAGACGCGCACACAGGTGGCGCTGGTGCGCACGTCGCTGTGCATAATCTTGCGGGTCTCATGATACATCTTCATCTCCTCCTTGGTATAGTCGTTGTCGGTCATCACGTCAATCTGTGGAATGACGTTGTAGGCCAGCTGATGGGGAAACTTGTTGATGGTCTTTACCTTGCCCTCGGTGAGAACCTCACGGTACTGCTGCTCGAGTTCGGCCATGGCTGCGGCACCTGCACCGCTGGCGCTCTGGTAAGAAGAGACATGGACACGGCGGATGTGGCTGAGCTTCTCGATGGGCTGCAGCACTACGACCATCATGATGGTGGTGCAGTTGGGGTTGGCGATGATGCCACGGGGGCGGTTGAGGGCGTCCTCGGGATTGACCTCGGGCACTACCAGTGGCACGTCCTCGTCCATGCGGAAGGCACTGGAATTGTCAATCATCACCGCGCCGTGCTTGGTGATGGTCTCGGCAAACTCCTTGGAAGTGCCGCCACCGGCAGAAACGAAGGCTATATCTATATCGCGGAAGTCGTCGTTGTGCTGGAGCAGCTGGACTTCGTACTCTTTACCTTTGAAAGCGTATTTGGTACCTGCGCTGCGCTTGGAGCCAAACAGTACCAGCTCATCGATGGGAAACTCTCTCTCTGCGAGAATACGAAGAAACTCTTGTCCTACAGCGCCACTCGCGCCCACAATTGCTACTTTCATTTTGTTTATTTCTTATTGATTATCTGTTATCGTGTGCAAAATTACAACATTTGGGGCACTTATCAGTTAATTTTTAGGGTTTTTATCATCAAATGTGACATTTTTTTCGGACCTTTGCAGTAGATTTATACGTCACAGAGAGCTATGCCCGATTTATCCCAATATTTCCCCATAACCGACCCGACAATCATATTCTTTGTCGTGCTGCTCATCATCCTCTTTGCGCCAATCATCATGGGCAAGTTGCGTATTCCCCACATCATCGGCATGGTGCTGGCGGGTATGGCGATAGGCAGCTATGGTCTGAATATACTCTCGCGCGACGCCTCTTTCGAGCTCTTCGGCAAGGTGGGCATGTACTACATCATGTTCCTCGCCGCCCTGGAGATGGATATGGAGGGCGTGAAGCGTACGAAGGGTCAGATGGGTATCTACGGCATACTCACCTTTATCCTGCCGGCACTGCTCACGGGTGGCGCTGCGCGCTGGATACTGGGTTATCCGGTGCAGACCTGTCTGCTGCTGGGCTGTCTGATGGCTTCAAACACGCTGGTGGCCTACCCCATCGTGGGACGTTATGGTCTGCAGCGCAAACCGAGTGTGGCGCTGAGCGTGGGGTCGTCGATGCTGTCGCTCTTCATGGCGCTCATGGCGCTGGCAGCCATCGTGGGCATACACCAGGGCGTCAGCGGCATAGGGTTCTGGGCTCTGTTTGCCGCCAAGACCGTGGCGCTCTGCCTGTTTATGAGCATGGTGATACCGAGGCTGACGCGCAGCTTTCTGCGCCGATACAGCGACTCGGTGATGCAGTTTATCTTTGTGCTCGCCATACTCTTCATGAGTGCCGCGCTGTCGGGGTTGGCTGGGCTTGAAGGCATCCTCGGCGCATTCCTTGCCGGACTGATACTCAACAGATACATACCCCGCCTGTCGCCGCTGATGAACCGCATCGAGTTTATCGGCAACGCCCTGTTTATCCCCTACTTCCTGATAGGTGTGGGCATGCTCATCAACGTGAGACTGCTCTTCACCGGAGGGCAAATCATCTGGGTGGCAGCGGTGATTACCATCTTCGGCACGCTGGGCAAGGCGCTGGCAGCCTACATCTCATCGGTGGCACTGCGGCTGCCGTGGACATCGGGCAACATGATGTTTGGTCTCACCTCGGCACATGCCGCCGGAGCCATAGCCATACTGATGACGGGCATGAAGCTGACCACGCCCGGAGGCGTATCGATGATAGACGACACGCTGCTCAACGGCGTGGTGCTGATGATACTCTTCACCTGCGTCATCTCGACCATCGTCACCGACAGGGCGGCGCAGCAGATAGTGTTCCGCGACAAGGAGTATGCGCCCAAGAACCCCAGCAAGGACAACGAGAAGATACTGGTGCCGGTGAAATATCCCGAGTATGCCGATCTGCTGATGTCGACGGCGTTCATGATGCGCAACCCCAAGCTGAAGACGCCCATCGTGGGCCTCAACGTGGTCTACGACGACGCCGACCTGATGCAGAACCAGGAAGAGGGACAGAAGCTGCTGGAACATCTGGTGCGCCATGCCGCATCGGCAGACGTGCAGATGGAGACTCAGGTGCGCATAGCCGCCAACATAGCCAACGGCATCAAGCATGCCTTCAAGGAGTTTCAGGCTTCGGAGATACTCATAGGCATGCACATGCACGCCGACAAGTCCAACAAGTTCTGGGGAAACTTCCACCAGAGTCTCTTCAACGGACTCAACTGCCAGATAATCATGGCGCGCCTCAACCAGCCGCTCTCCACGCTGCGCCGCATACAGGTGGCTGTGCCGTCGAGGGCCCAGTATGAGCCTGGCTTCTATCGATGGATGGAACGACTGGCCCGTATGGCTGAGAACCTGGAGTGCCGCATCACCTACCACGCACGCGAAGACACCATGGCACTGATTACCGAATGGGTGCGCAACCAGCACCCCGCGCTCAGGGCCGAATACATAAGCATGAACCACTGGAACCAGTTGCCGCATCTGGCTACGACGATTGCCGACGACCACCTGTTTGTGGTGGTGACAGCCCGCAAGGGCACGGTGTCGTACAAGTCGGCGCAGGAGAAGTTGCCCTACGAGATAGAGCACTACTTCAACGGCACCAACCTGATGATAATCTTCCCCGACCAGTATGGAGGCACCATGGACGAGATGACCTTCGCCCAGCCACAGCACACGGAGGAAGACAGCGCTTATGACATGATACACAACTGGATAGCCAAGCACTGGCGTCACAAGAACTAAGACAGACACTATGATAGATATCAAAGGCATAACCAAGAGTTTCGGCTCGCTGCAGGTGCTCAAGGGCATAGACCTGCACATCGACAAGGGCGAGATACTGAGTATCGTCGGCCCCAGCGGTGCCGGCAAGACCACACTGCTGCAGATAATAGGCACACTGGACAAGCCCGATGGCGGACAGGTGTGCATCGACGGCGTAGAGGTAAGCCGGCTGAAGTCGAACAAGCTGAGCGATTTCCGTAACCGTCATATCGGTTTCGTGTTCCAGTTCCATCAGCTTCTGCCCGAATTTACCGCCATCGAAAACATCATGATTCCCGCCCTCATCGCCGGAACCGGCAAGAGCGAGGCCCGCGAGAAAGCCATGCAGCTGCTGCAGTTTATGGGACTCGAAGAGCGGGCACAGCACAAGCCCGCCCAACTCTCAGGAGGTGAAAAGCAGCGCATCGCCGTGGCAAGAGCGCTCGTCAACGACCCCGACGTGATACTGGCCGACGAACCCAGCGGCTCGCTCGACAGCAAGAACAAGCAGGAGCTGCACCAGCTCTTCTTCGACCTGCGCGAGAAGATGGGCCAGACCTTCGTCATCGTGACCCACGACGAACAGCTGGCTGCCATCACCGACCGCACCATCCACCTGAAGGACGGCATGATCATCCACACCGAAACACCAAATCAAGAAGACAATGGAGAAGATACAACTGGGAGCATATAACCTGCTGAAAATAGTGAAAGAGGTAGACTTCGGACTCTACCTCGACGGAGGCGATGAGGGCGAGATACTGCTGCCCAAACGCTATGTACCCAAAGATTATAAGATAGGTGACGAACTCGACGTGTTTCTGTACCTCGACCAGGACGAACGCCTCGTGGCTACCACCGAGCACCCGCTGGCCAAGCCGGGCGACTTTGCCTACCTCGAGTGCTCGTGGGTGAACGAATACGGCGCCTTCCTCAACTGGGGCCTGATGAAAGACCTCTTCTGCCCCTTCCGCGAACAGAAACGCCGCATGGAGATAGGTTCGTCGTACATCGTCTATGTGACCATCGACGAAGAGAGCTACCGCATTATGGCTACGGCGAAGGTGGAGAAATACCTCAACAAGGAAAAGCCCACATACAACGCCGGCGACGAGGTAGACATCATGATATGGCAGAAGACCGACCTGGGCTTCAAGGTCATCATCGACAACCAGTATGCCGGCCTCATCTACCGCGACCAGATATTCAAACACGTGCAGACGGGCGACCGCATGAAGGCTTACATCGCCTGCGTGCGCCCCGACGGCAAGATAGACCTCACGCTGCAGCCCACAGGCCGCCAGCAGACACTCGACTTCTCGGAGACGCTGCTCAACTGGCTGCAACAGCACGACGGATACTGCGAACTGGGCGACAAGAGCGATGCCGAGGAGATAAAGGCACGCTTCGAGGTGAGCAAGAAGGTCTATAAGAAGGCCATCGGCGACCTCTACCGACGCAGACTCATCGTCATGGAGGACGGAGGCATACGCCTGATAGACAAAGCATGAAAACAAGATGAGGAAGCTATTGTCCTTTATCCTTTTATCTACCTTCACCTGTTATATCTATGCCCAAAGGGATTTCAGAGAGAAACAGAGGGTTAGCAACTCTGTCCTTTTCACTATCGAGACACATGACGGCAAGAGATACCTAACAAGTGATGCGTTATTTCATTCTTCAGAGATAACCTATATGGGCTGGCTGAAAGTAGAAGAGAAATACAAGAGAATGGGAGTAAAGACAATGATACTTTTCAAACTTCCTGCCGCTGTAAAAGCAATGGCATGGAAGGACTTTATAAGGCGTAAAGGTATCACTATACATAAGAATGACACCGTTTACTACCAGTCTCTTCCCATCGGGACGTTATACGAACCACTTCTCAGCCCCGACTATATAACAGGCATCAAGAGAAACGGCCATCGAGTAGATATTGTCTATAAGCAAAAAATGAATCGCAAGCCGTCTTGGGCAACTGAGAAGGCAAGAGATAGCGTCTATAAAGTACGGGCACAACGCCAACAAGCAACTGGAATAACAGATAGAAAGGCAAGGCGCGCTTCGAGGTGAGCAAGAAGGTCTATAAGAAGGCCATCGGTGACCTATACCGACGCAGACTCATCGTCATGGAGGACGGAGGCATAAGACTCGTAGCGCAAAAAGACTGAGATTGTGGCAGCTGTAAACAAAATAATCGGCAAAATGCTTGGCAGTTAGCGCAAAAAGCAGTACCTTTGCACCGCAATTTCGGAAAATCCGATGCATTCGAAGGCGTGGCCGGTTGTGATTAAGGCCAGCAGGCGCCCGATGGATGTAATAGCACAACAATTAATCAACTTATAATCATGTATTTAGACAAAGCTAAGAAAGAAGAGATCTTCGCACAGTATGGTAATGACGCCAAGAACACTGGTTCTGCCGAGAGCCAGATTGCTCTGTTCACCTATCGTATCGCTCACCTCACTGAGCACGTAAAGCAGAACCGCAAGGACTTCGTTACCACCCGCTCACTGACTCAGCTCGTAGGTAAGCGTCGCGCGCTGCTCGACTATCTCTATCGCATCGACATCAACCGCTACCGCGCCATCATCAAGGCTCTCGGTCTGCGTAAGTAATCGCAACGCAACGGTTGGTCGAAAGACCCATACAAGGATGCCCGTCCGCAAGGATGGGCATCCTTTTTTGTTGTACCGCTGTCTGGCACAAAAAGAAGCTGTGCCAAGCTATCGACAGGATAGCTTGACACAGCTTGGGATTGCAGCCGGCGGGATGGTCTCGCCGCCGGCAGTCTGACGGACAAGAGCCGCGGCAGACGCAGTCTATAGGATGCCTACGGTGAGGCTGTTACTCCTTGTTGGCACGCTTACGCTCGAGATGGTCGAGCAGCACCTTGCGCATACGCATGCTCTTGGGTGTCACCTCGACATACTCGTCGCCCTTGATATACTCCAGACACTCCTCGAGACTCATCACCACCTTGGGGATGACACGGGCCTTCTCGTCGCTACCGCTGGCGCGGACATTGGTGAGCTGCTTGGCCTTGGTGACATTGATGACCAGGTCGTTGTCATGAACGTGCTCGCCCACAACCTCGCCGGCATATACCTCCTCGCCCGGGTCGATGAAGAACTTGCCACGGTCCTGCAGTTTGTCAATCGAATAGGCGTAGGCGGTGCCCGTCTCGAGGGCTATCATCGAACCATTGGTACGACGAATGATCTCGCCCTTGAACGGCTGATACTCCTTATAACGGTGGGCCATGATGGCCTCGCCCTGAGAGGCGGTGAGCACATTGGTACGCAGACCAATGATACCGCGGGAGGGTATCTCAAACTGTATGTTGACGCGGTCACCCTCGGTATCCATACCCACGAGCTCGCCCTTGCGACGAGTAACCATGTCAATCATCTTGCTGGAGAAGTCCTGGGGCACATTGATGGTGAGTTCCTCAATGGGCTCGCACTTCTGGCCGTCTATCTCCTTATAGATAACCTGTGGCTGACCTACCTGGAGCTCGTAGCCCTCGCGGCGCATGGTCTCGATGAGCACAGAGAGGTGGAGCACACCACGGCCGCTGACAATCCAACGGTCGGTACAGCCCTCGACAGGAACGACGCGGAGCGCGAGGTTCTTCTCCAGCTCCTTCTGCAGTCGGTCGTTGATGTGGCGCGAGGTGCAGAACTTGCCCTCACGGCCGAAGAAAGGACTATCGTTGATGGTGAAGAGCATACTCATCGTAGGCTCGTCGATGGCGATGGGTGGCAGAGGCTCGGGGTTCTCGAAGTCGGCAATGGTGTCGCCAATCTCGAAACGCTCGAGACCGATAACGGCACAGATGTCGCCAGAGCATACCTCGGCGGTCTTCTTGTGACCCATACCCTCAAAGGTATGCAGCTCCTTAATCTTGGTCTTCTCCTTGCTGCCGTCGCGGTGACAGATGGTGATGTTCATACCATCGCGCAGCACGCCACGATGCACGCGGCCAACGGCGATACGACCCGTGTAGCTGCTATAGTCGAGCGAAGTGATAAGCATCTGGGGCGTTCCGTCCAACTGGCGTGGAGCAGGAATCTTCTCGAGTATCTCGTCGAGCAGATATTCGATATTGTCTGTGGGCTTGGTCCAATCTGCCGACATCCAGCCGTTCTTGGCAGAGCCATAAACTACGGGGAAATCGAGCTGGTCTTCGGTGGCATTGAGGTCGCACATAAGGTCGAATACCATCTCATAGACCTGCTCGGGACGGCAGTTGGGTTTGTCTACCTTGTTGACCACCACGATGGGCTTCAAGCCCAACTGCAGCGCCTTCTGCAGCACAAATCGGGTCTGTGGCATAGGACCCTCAAAGGCGTCGACGAGCAGCAGACAGCCGTCTGCCATATTGAGCACACGCTCTACCTCGCCACCGAAGTCGGAGTGACCCGGGGTGTCGAGGATATTTATCTTTACACCTTTCCAGTTGATAGAAACGTTTTTGGAGAGGATGGTGATACCGCGCTCACGTTCCAAATCGTTAGCATCCAACACCTCACCACTATTATCCTGGCCCTCACGGAAGAGTTTTCCGGCGAGCATCATCTTGTCGACCAGCGTAGTTTTTCCGTGGTCGACGTGTGCAATCACTGCAATATTCCTAATGTCTTGCATCAATGTTACCTTAAATTCGGATGCAAAGTTACTGAAACTATCGGACAAAAAGACATACTTGTTGAGTTTTTTGACATGACTCGCGGTAATTTATGATAATTTACTAATGTACTGAGTATTACAAGGAATGAATTGCTACAGAATACGGGCTGCCAGCACGCTCTCGCAGTTGGCAGCCCGTCGCAGAGTGGAGACCCAAAGGTCTTGGGATTATATCAGTCTATGAAGCACTCTTCACGGTAACACCGTCGACGATGACGGTAGCCTTGGTACCCCTCTTCTCGTTCCACAGCGGGTTGCCGCTGACAGAGCCGTTGTCGAATCCGGTAGCTGTGCAGTTGTTGATAACCACCTTGTAGGGAGTGCCTATGCCTGTGGGGAGAGAGCTGTCAATCTCTATGGCAGCCTTGCCTGTAACGGAAGCCGAGGCGTTAAAGGTGCAGTCCTGGAATGTGGCTGTCTGGCCTGTTATGGTACCTTCGTTGTAGATGAGCACGCTCTTGCCGGCGCAGCTGAAGGCGCAGCGGGTAAAGGTAATGTTAGATGAACCATAGGTCCAGATGTTGTAACTGCCGCTCGAGGTCTGCTCAAACTTACAGTCTTCATACGAAGCATCAGCTGCATAAGAGAAGGGCTGGCCGGTAATCACGCAGCCTTTGTACTTCACCGTGGTAGCATGCTGGATACCTACGTAGTTGGCATTGGGCGACGCTACGGTGACATTCTCAAACGCAACATTCGTGGCAGTTACAATGGCGGGAATACTGATTGTGGTCGTAGCGGCATCGTCGCTGGAGAATACCACGCCGTCGGCAGGTGCAGCAGAGAGAGTATAGGAGTTGCCGGCAGCCAACTTCACAACGGTGTTGGGCTGAGAGGCAGCAGCAGTCATCTCGGCTTGGGTCGAAGCATGTACCATGCGGTAGGTGGTGTTGTGGTCAGGAGTGGAGAAAGCAGGGTCGACCACTACGGTGAATGTGGTAGTACCAGAGAGGATGTTGCCCACGATATTGGTGCGGTAATTGCGCTGGATGGGCAGGTTCTGCAGACCGTTCTTGACTACGATTTCGGTGCCGGATGCTGTCTTGAAGGTAAATTCAGCCGAAGCCAGGGTCTTCTGGGTACCGTCGGTAGCGTCGTTGGGCAGAATGTAGCTCATGGAGAGATACTCGTAATCCTCCTTGGTGCCATCACCATCGACATCGACCTTCAGGGACTCGCCAGGCTTAGCAGCATAGGTAAAGTTGACATCGGCAGCGCCAGATACCTTGCCGTCAAGCACATTCAGCGTAGTGGCTGCCTGCTTCACGGTCACCTTTGATTCGTCGAAAGTGGCGCCCGAAGCTACAGCTGCATCCCAGTCTGCTGTAGTAGTACCCACATTGAGTTGGGCGAAGGGGCGCTTGAGTTCAACGGTCTGAGCGACATCGCCATTGACGGTTATCTCAACGGCATTGAAGAATGCGTCGCGACTCTCGTCATTGTTGGCGCCGCTGTAGTTGACCGCAACCTGCATGTTGTCATTCACGGTGTAAGCAGTGGTTCCGGCTTTCTGGGCCCAGAAGGCTACCTTGTAGGTCTGGCCCTTTGCCAAGGTGAGCGCTACCGTATGGCCGGAGCTGAGGTCGGTTGCAGACTCTTTAACGAGGGGCAGTGTGGCAATGGGGTTGCCATTCTTGTCAAACACACGATAGACAAGCTCATCGACGGTGGTGCCGTCACTGATAGCACGGGTAAGGGCGCCATCGGCGCTTACCTTGAACGTTACCTGGGCAAGACTGCTGTCTGCCTGCGAGACATTGTTGTCGTCCGAACACGAGTTTGCCAGCATCAGAGCGGCAAACATTCCAAAGATAGTTACTTTTTTCATTTTGTAAATAATTTAGATGATTAAGATAATTGATATATAAAACAATGTGAATTAGTTGTTCTATGGTAAGGGGAATGTCAGTAGAAGACATTGAACTCGCCGTCGTAACCGGGGTTGACGCTTACGCCACCCGTGGCAGTCTGGGTGAGAAACTCGCCTCTGACGATGGTATGGCGGCTGCGCTGGAGCGGCACGTTGACGGCGCGGGAGAGCGAAACCTGACGGCCCTGGCGGTCGTAGATGCCCAACTGCACGGTGACCTCGGAGGCGTGGCCGTTGACGAGCACATAGTCAAACCCCAACGAGGCTTCGTCGGCAGACAGGCGCTCCACGCGGCCGTCGCAGACCACTCCCATAAAGGCGTCGGTGGGCTTGTCGGTAAATATATTATAGGTGTTGGGCGCGTAGCCGTTGTAGATGATGCGCACGGTGAACATATCCAGGTCTACGGCAGGCGTCGCGGCTCCCGTAGAAGGGTCGACGGGCATATGGCCGGCTATGGCTGCCGACTGCTGCTCGATAAAGAGGCGCACATCATTGGCCACAAACTCAAACTTGGCGAGCGGTCGGGTCATCTGCACGGTGACTCCGACGGGCGCCTGCTCACTGGTACTGGTGGCGACGACAGCCTCGGCCTCACCTCTGAACGCATCGCGGTAGTCGGTGCTGCCCTGATAGGGCGTGAGGGCTCTGATGCTGGAAAAATCGGAAGCATCGTAGAATCCACCCACGCCGGCATCATCTTCAGAGAGGTCGGCCCACACCATGACGCGATAGCTGCCGGCAGGGGCGTCGAGGTCTATATCGGCATCATAGCCCTGGCTGACGTCGCGCCGCACGATGTATTCGCGGACGGGAATTGCCTGGACAGCAGAGGCTTGAGGATAGAGACGGATGATGTATCTCATTGTGCCACGGGTGCGGACAGAGGTAACCTGGACGGGGGCGCCAGTGCGCGAGAGGGTGTAGTAGACCTGGGGCATATCGGTATCAAACCGCAGATGCAGACTGACCTTCGCCGTGTCGGGCACGTCGGGAAACTCATGCACTCCACATCCCACAAGGAGCAGCGGCAGCACTGCCAGCAGCATCCTTGCATGCAGGCAGCAGAGGCGACGGAGTATAGTGGACTGGTTTGGCATCATCATTTCCTCCCTCGTTTGAAGTCAAACACATAACAGAGCGACAGCGAAGCCTGGTCTATACCCGTGTAGGTCTTGTTCTCGGTATATGCCTTGAGGCCGTTGGGCTGGTTGTAGAACTTGTCGTGGTTGAGCGAATAGACGCCAACACCGGCAGAGAGCTCCATCTGCCAACGACGGTTGCGGCTGACGGGAAGTCGCAGTCCTGCCGACACGCCACCACCGAGCGCCGGACGATGACCGCCACGGTCCTGGGTGCGATAGCGTCCGCCAAAAGCCACATTGTAGTAAGCCATGCCGAGATGGGCTCCCACAAAGAAGCCGGTATTGCAGGCTGAGGGCCAATAGCGACACTCGGGATAGAGCGAGAAGATGCGGTATTTGCGGCTGTTGCTGAAATAGTTCCATGCCGAGAAGTTCACGGGCAGAGCCACCGACCAATGAGGGGCGACATCCATCTCAATGGCGATATTGGAGATGAGAAACGCCCAAGCCACGGCATTGGTCTTGAGGATGATATGGCGCTGATAGGGAGTCTCTGCCGTCGTCGCCACAGTGTCTGCCGTGGATGGTGCTACCGTGGGAGCGGCTGGCGCAGGCTCGGGCATGGGTTCGGGAGCCGGACATACGATGGTGGGAGGTGTCTCTACGCGTGCCACGTCGACCTCGGCACGTGCCATACGCATCTGGGGATAGACATCGCGCATGAGTATGGGCCAGAGTCGGCCACTCTGGGCGCGGCGCAGGAGCAGCACGCGGCGGTCTATCGTCAGCCCGCGGTGATAGGAGACCTGGGTAGAGTCGAGCGACAGGATATGCGCCATCGACGCAGTGTAGGGCGACAGCCTGGGGCTATTGAGGGTGAGGGTATCGAGCAACGACCAGCCCACACCCATATTGTCTGCCAACACGAGGGGCAACTCTGTATCGGTATGAGCACGAAGCCATGAGGCCAGAGCCTGGGCACGACGGTTGGCGAGACGGCGATTGGTCTGATAACTGCCTTCGGGCGACGCCATACCCGTAATCTGGACATTCAAAAGCGAAAGACTGCTGTCGCGGCGCACCGCTGACAGATAGTCGAGCATAGCCGACAGACTACTGCCGTTACTGGTATAGGCAGTATCGAGTACCGTTTTGCCCACGGGAAAGAAGACGCTGAAATGGGTGTTGACCACATGACTCTGCGACCTGGACTCTGTGACGGGTATCCAGACGATTAGCATGAGCGTGATGATGTAAGTCTGTCGTTTCATATCGGTAAGAGTTATCGGTTCAAATCCTTGGATAAAAGTTGTAGACAATTGACACGCATGGCATTGGATTGTCGATTTGTATCTATCGTACGCTGCAAATTTAAGGTTATTTCCTATTCGTTGTATTCACCCCCCCCCGTTAATTATTGTTAACTACACGCATTTTTGCACAACTTTTTTGCGCAACCCCACTACCCTTTCTACCTTCGTTATCGCTCTGAGCCCCACCGCATCCCGCCCCATCGCCTCGGCCACGAGCGCTGCGAGCAACATGGATGCCCATGCAGATACCGTCGCGACATCGTCCAGCACGCTGTGTCTGCTGCGCTGCGCTGGGACTGTCGCCGGTCGGGTGCGTGGGCGCGTGGCAAGTCTTGTGGGTTTACACCTTCTTATATTATACGCGTACACGCGCGAGAGAAGGCAAAGCCAGGCACCTGCAAAGACAGGTTATCTTAAAACCACGGCTCTTTGCAAACTTTTTGCATCAATTCGGACACCAATTCATGCAAAAACGCTATATTTGCAAATGACATAGCGACAATAACTCATAACCTATAATAGATTTACAACTAAAACGTTACAATTATGACCAACTTCATCCGAACCATCATTGCATCGCTGCTACTCATAGCCGGTAGCCAAAGCGTGCTGGGCCAGACCTTCTCATCTATGGACGAAACGCAGCGCCAAACAGAGCTCACCAAGATAGCCCTGACCATCTACAAGAACCCTAAGTTCAGCAAATACTACTCCAAGTATGGGTACTGCGGCAGGTCGGAGATCTCTACCTATAACATCAAGGGAGAAGGAGATGACAAAGACCACAAGGAATACTTGGGAACGCAACAATATGTGGTCAAACTATACTGCAAGAAGGGCACTGACTGGGGAGAATTTCCCATTGCCAAAGTCTATGTGTCTGACAAGGCAGGAAAGGCATGGATGATAAGGTTCGGCAACGACAATATGATGTTCCCGTACTGGAATTTTCCAGAGATATTCAAATAGCGGGCATGTACACGGCGACATAGTACATCTCTACGCCCGCCCAAGACGCCAAAGAGCCGGTGGAGAATAGTTCTCTACCGGCTCTTTGTATCTATAGTCCGAGAGGCAGCGGTGCGCTCTTAGAATTCGGCTGTCTTGGGAGTACGTGGGAAAGGTATCACGTCGCGGATGTTCTGCATACCGGTCACGAAGAGGATAAGGCGCTCGAAGCCGAGGCCGAAACCACCGTGGGGGCAGCTTCCATACTTGCGGGTGTCGAGATACCACCACATATCCTTCATAGGGATGTTGCGACGGTTGATTTCGCCGATGAGCTTGTCATAGTTCTCCTCACGCACGCTACCACCGATAATCTCGCCAATCTGCGGGAAGAGCACGTCGGTACCCTGCACGGTGCGGTCGTCGTCATTGATCTTCATATAGAAGGCCTTGATGTCCTTGGGATAGTCGGTCATGATGACGGGCTTCTTGAAGTGCTCCTCAACGAGGAAACGCTCGTGCTCGCTGGCGAGGTCCATACCCCAGCTTACGGGGAACTCAAACTTGTGACCGTTGGCGACAGCCTCTTCGAGTATCTTGATACCCTCGGTGTAAGGCAGACGCACAAACTCTTCGGCCACAACCGAATGGAGGCGCTCCAGGAGAGTCTTGTCTATCATCTTGTTGAGGAACTCGAGGTCGTCCTTGCAGTGCTCGAGCGCCCAGTTGACGCAGTACTTGATGAAGTCTTCCTCGAGGTCCATCAGGTCGGCGAGGTCGATGAACGCCACCTCGGGCTCTACCATCCAGAACTCAGCCAGGTGGCGTGGAGTGTTGGAGTTTTCGGCACGGAAGGTGGGGCCGAAGGTGTAGATGGAACCCAGGGCAGTGGCACCGAGCTCACCCTCGAGCTGTCCGCTCACGGTGAGTGATGTCTGCTTGCCGAAGAAGTCGTTGTCGTAGTTGATTTTGCCATCCTCGTCCTTCTTGAGGTCGTAGAGGTTCATCGTGGTGACCTGGAACATCTGGCCGGCACCCTCGCAGTCGCTCGCGGTGATGAGCGGAGTGTGGAAATAGAAGAACCCGTGCTCGTGGAAGTAGGTGTGGATGGCCATAGCCATGTTGTGGCGGATGCGCATCACGGCTCCGAAGGTATTGGTGCGCAGGCGCAGATGGCCGTACTGGCGCATATACTCAAAGGTCTGGCCCTTCTTCTGCATGGGATAGTCGCTGCCGCAGAGGCCATAGACCTCGAGCTGCTCGCACTGGATTTCTACAGTCTGGCCGGCACCCTGGCTCTCTACCAGGGTACCCACGGCGCTGATGCAGGCTCCGGTGGTAATGTTCTTGAGCATCTGGGCGTCAAACTTGGCAGGGTCGACTACCACCTGGATGTTCTTGATGGTAGAACCGTCGTTGAGCGCAATAAAATCGACAGCCTTGCTGCTGCGGTGGGTACGCACCCATCCCTTTACATTTATCTCTTTTCCGAAATCGGTGCTCTTGAGGGCATCGACTACTTTAGTTCTTTTCATCTTTATCTATAGTCGTTTAGTTTCTGATTATTCGAAAGCACCCATGCGCAGCATGTCTACCTCTTTCTCGGTGAGATAGCGCCAGTCGCCGCGACGCAGGTTCTTCTTGGTGAGACCGGCAAACATCACACGGTCGAGCTTGGTGACATGATAGCCCAGGCTCTCGAAGATACGGCGCACGATGCGGTTCTTGCCGCTGTGAATCTCGATGCCCACCTGGCTCTTGTCGTTGTCATCGGCATACTCGATGGCGTCGGCGTGCACTTCACCGTCTTCGAGGGTGATGCCGTCGGCTATCTGCTGCATGTCGTGAGCGGTGAGGTTCTTGTCGAGATATACGTGATATACCTTCTTCTTGAGGAACTTGGGATGGGTCAGTTTGCAAGCCAGCTCGCCATCGTTGGTGAGCAGGAGCACACCCATCGTGTTGCGGTCAAGACGACCCACGGGGTAGATGCGCTCGGGGCAAGCGTCCTTGACGAGGTCCATCACGGTCTTGCGCTGCTGGGGGTCATCCACTGTGGTGACATAGTCCTTGGGCTTGTTGAGCAGCACGTACACCTTCTTCTCGATGGTCACGGGCTGGTCGTGGAACTTCACCTCGTCGGTGCGCAGCACCTTGGTACCCAGCTCGGTCACTACCTGGCCGTTGACGGTGACCACGCCTGCCTGGATAAACTCGTCGGCCTCGCGGCGTGAGCATACGCCGGCATTGGCGAGGAACTTGTTGAGGCGCAGGGGCTCATTGGGGTCGATGTGGTCTTCCTTGTACTCGATGCGCTTCTTCATGCTATACTTTGCATGTGGGTCGTAGTCGGCTGTGCGCTGACGGTAGCCACCGCGCTGCTGACCGTAACCACCCTGCTGGCGGCCCTGATAACCACCCTGCTGACGGGGCTGGCCGTAACCACCCTGCTGGCGACCCTGATAGCCACCCTGCTGACGAGGCTGGTAACCACCCTGCTGGCGGGGCTGATAACCACCCTGCTGACGGGGCTGATAGCCACCCTGCTGCTGACGGGGACGATAGCCACCCTGCTGCTGACGGGGCTGATAGCCACCCTCTTCGCCGTTGGCATTGTAGCGGGGACGGTAGCCGCCCTGCTGCTGACGGGGCTGATAGCCACCCTCTTCACCATTGCTGTTGTAGCGTGGACGATAGCCACCCTGCTGCTGGCGAGGCTGATAGCCACCCTGCTGGCGGGGCTGATAACCGCCCTGCTGACGGGGTTGGTAGCCGCCACCATTATTATAACGAGGGCGATAGCCGCCTGGCTGGCTGCCACCCGCAGCACCCTGGAGATTGGCTCCAAAGCCCTCGGGGCGGAAACCACCCTCCTGATTGTTGTCACGATTATCACTGTAGGCGCGTGTGGTGCGAATACGGGGACGCTGTGGTCTGGCGCCTACACTCTTCTTCTCCTGTGAACCGAAACCGTCGGTTGCATCGCTGTTACCATTGTTCAGGTTCTGCGAATTGTTCTCTAAATCCATAATTTAATTGATAATACTTTATAGCCTCACGGCTGTTGTTAATAATAGGGTTATTGCGGTTATAATGTTGAGTTTACAAACCGGTGTAGTTGAGCGGGGTGATAGCCATCAGTTCGGCCTTCACACTGTCGCTCACGTTGAGCTGTCCGATGAATTCATGGATGGTCTGCTCGGTCATCTTCTGATTGGTGCGGGTGAGCGCCTTGAGCGCCTCATAGGGATGGGGATAGCCCTCACGGCGCAGGATGGTCTGGATGGCTTCGGCCACCACAGCCCAGGTGTTGGCCAGGTCGGCCTCGATGCGCTCTTCGTTGAGGATGAGCTTGCGCAGACCCTTGAGGGTGCTCTGGAAGGCAATGACGCTGTGGCCCATAGGCACACCGATATTGCGCAGCACGGTAGAGTCGGTAAGGTCGCGCTGCAAGCGGCTTACGGGGAGTTTCTGGGCGAGGAACTGCAGCACGGCATTGGCGATGCCCAGGTTGCCCTCACTGTTCTCGAAGTCGATGGGGTTGACCTTGTGGGGCATGGCACTCGAGCCAACCTCGCCGGCCTTGATTTTCTGCTTGAAATACTCCATGGAGATGTACATCCATACGTCGCGGTCCAAGTCGATGAGGATGGTGTTGATGCGGCGCATAGCGTCGAAGACCGAGGCCAGATGGTCGTAGTTGCTAATCTGGGTGGTATACTGCTCGCGCTCCAGTCCGAGCTTCTCGCTCACAAAGCGGTTGCCAAAGGACTTCCAATCGTAGTCGGGATAGGCCACGTGGTGGGCATTGTAGTTGCCGGTGGCGCCACCAAACTTGGCAGTGAGTTTGCAGGCACGAAGGGTGGCCAACTGCTCCTGAAGACGATAGACGAAGACCATAATCTCCTTGCCCAGACGTGTGGGCGAAGCGGGCTGGCCGTGGGTCTTGGCGAGCATGGGCACATCGCGCCACTCGTCGGCATACTGCTGCAGCTGGTCAATGACTTCCTCTACCTGGGGGCAGAAAACCTCGTTGAGCGCGTCCTTCACCGAGAGGGGTACGCTGGTATTGTTGATATCCTGAGAGGTAAGACCAAAGTGGATAAACTCCTTGTAGGCATCCAGACCGCCTATCTTGTCAAACTCTTCCTTGATGAAATACTCGACGGCCTTGACGTCGTGGTTGGTTATCATCTCGATATCCTTCACGCGCTGGGCGTCGGCCTCAGAGAACGACAGGTATATCTGGCGCAAGCGGGCAAACAGTGCATGGTCAAACGATGCCAGCTGGGGCAAGGGCAACTCGCACAAGGTAATGAAGTACTCGATTTCCACACGGACGCGATACTTGATAAGTGCATACTCAGAAAAATACTCGGCCAAAGCCTCTGTCTTCCCTCTATAACGGCCATCTATAGGCGAAATGGCGGTCAACAAATCCAAATTCATATTCTATGCTTTATTTACTGACCACAAAATTAATAATAATATCTGAAACAGAGCGTAAATGTATCGAAAAAAATAAAAAAAGAGTCTTAAAGCAGTTAACTTTAAGACTCTTCAACTTGGAGTGGGCGTTGACGGATTCGAACCGCCGACCCTCTGCTTGTAAGGCAGATGCTCTAAACCAGCTGAGCTAAACGCCCTTACTTTTCGTAAGCGATTGCAAAGGTAGCAACTATTTCTGACACCACCAAATGTTTTCCCATATTTTTTGAAAAAATCTTCAAAATCGTGGATTGCAGCGACGCGGCCACGGATGCTTGCTGCGTGTTCACCGCTGCCGGCTACGCCACTACGCTGATGGCGGATGGCGTCCTCGCCGGCGCATCGGGAGTCGGCAAGAGGACGATGGGCGCGCTGGGGGAATAAAAAAATCCCGGCAAAGTCTCCTAAGAGAACTCTACCGGGAAAACACCCCAGTGGGCGTTGACGGATTCGAACCGCCGACCCTCTGCTTGTAAGGCAGATGCTCTAAACCAGCTGAGCTAAACGCCCTTACTTGTCGTAAGCGGTTGCAAAGGTAGTGACTTTTCTGCACTCCACCAAACTTTTCATGATGTTTTTTCAAAAAATATGCGATTTTTGTGATTTTCGGGGGTATCAAGGGCGAAATGCCCATGATTTCCGGCTTCACCGCCGTTAACATGGCGCAGGGCGAAAGGGCAGTGACGCGGCTGCAATTGGAGGAATAGAACAGGGAGGAAAACCCGAGCGGCGCCCCCTCCCCCACCATGACTGCGCAGCGCACAGTGACCGCCATCGCGACCATCACCCCTCGATTGCTACCTGTCTCCGCTGCAAATGGAGGCGCACGGAGCGGCTCCAGGAGCGGAGATAGCCGCACAGAGACCATCGTCGACCACGCGTATCGTCCGACGCGGATGCTCGTACCTTCCGATACGGATGCGAGTATCGTCCGATACGGAAGCACGTTTCGTCCGATACGAACCGGCAATGATGGTCAGGAGCGCGCCAACAATGGTCAGAACACTTGCCGACGATAGTCAACGAGATTAACGAAGACAATCAGGAGAATGTTGGAGGTGGTCATAATTCTCATGGAGGTGATCAAAAATTTCGTGGAGATGATCAAAAATTTCGTGGAAGTGGTCATAAATTTCGTGGAGGTGGTCATAAATCTCTCTGAGATGGTCAGGAGGGTGGCGGGGAGAATCTGGGGGATTATCGGGATGGTGGTTGGGATGGCGACGGTTAAAGACAGAACCCTGGGAACAGCGAGCAGCGTTGGCTCTATCGGCGGCGCGGTGGTAGTGGCGACTGCGGATTACACCTTATTAATATATATAAGCGGGAGAGTCAGCTCGGCAGGAAGAAGTATCAACACCATGGCCAGAAGGAGCAGCATGTTGGGCGGAAGGGGCTGTGTGATGAGCCGGAGAATTAACATAATGCTCGGGAGGGTCAGCGTGGCGGACGGAAGGGGCAGCATGTTGGGCGGAAGGGACAGCATGGAGGGCGCGAACGCGCAAACGGCGGTCGGGAGAGTAAGCTCGGCGGTCGGGAGTGTTCGGACAAAGGCAATAAAAAAGGGGAGTACCGAAGTACTCCCCTTGGATGTATTGCTAATATAAATTACTCAGCAACAGTAACAGTTGCACGACGGTTGAAAGAAACTGGAGACAGTTCATCAACGCCACCATTACCCTTAGTAGTAATGTTGTCGCGGCTTACGCCCATCTTAACGAGCTCGTCAGCAACAGTTTCAGCACGCTTCTCAGACAGTGCCTGGTTGTAAGCGGGCTTACCGGTAGCGCTATCAGCGAAACCTGTAACAACCAACTTAGAGTTGTTGTCAACAGCGTACTTGGCGAGAGCCTGTACGTTTACGAGGTCCTTCTTAGAAGCGATCTTAGACTTGTTGATGTTGAAGAATACTGATACAGGAGTGTGTACGAGTTCCTTAACAGCAGGAGTCTCATTTGACTTTTCAGCCAGGAGCTTCTTCAGGCGAGCGTTCTCAGCGTTAGCGTCGTTGAGCTGTGCGTTGAGAGCGTCAATCTGAGACTGAGAAAGAGCCTTGATAGCGTCTACATCAGGAGTCTTGTCCCAAGAAGCCTTGCCCAGGTTAAAGGTAAGACCAACTTCACCATAGAGGTGGTTGTCGTGAGAATCCCAACCACGGCCAGTACCAGTGAAAGCAGCATTGCCATCCTTGTCGTTCTCGCTGATAATCCAGCCAAGTTCAACATTGACAGCGACCTTCTTGCTTACATAGAACTGGTTGAGAAGACCAGCGCTGAGACCGAGAGCATAAGAGTTGTAGCTCATAGAACGGCCAAAGCCACCACCGAGGAAAGGAACGAAGTTCCAAACGCGCTCAGGGTTATAACCATAGATAAGGTTGCTGAGGTTGAACAGAACCTGCTCCTGAGCTACCCAATACTTGTTACCTACGTCCTGACGTGCGGGAGTGTGGTTAACCTGCTTGCCCCAGATACCCTGTACCTTAGTACGGAGACCGATGCCGGGAGTGAACCACTTACCTACAGCAACAGCAACACCGGGGTTAGAACGGAAACCCTTCAGAGGGCTATGTGACAGGCCTGAGCCGTGCTCCTGACCTGAATACCATGCATTCCATTCACCACCTACCTGGATGAACCAGTTGCTCCAGAAAGAATTAGTTGCTACACTGTGCTTCAGTGTAGGATCTGCATCCTGTGCAAATGTGCACAGAGACACGCTGGCAAAAGCCAATACAATCAATAATTTTTTCATAACTTTTATATTAAACAATCAATAATCTCGTTGTTCGCTATTCACGTCGACGCGGGATGCCTTGCATTACGCGCACCTACGTATGTTAGTGTATGCAAAGTTAGTTAAATTTTCCATAGCTCTTATAGTTTTCTTCAAAAAAATAGTTACAAAAAGCGTAAATACGTAAGTAATTTCAGTTTATTTATACTGCATAAACACTTTTTTACACATTTATAAACCTGGAGACGCCATTTTCTGGGCCCAAGAGCAACAAAAAGCCCCGGTTCTGCCTCAATCTTGATGATTTAGAGGACAGAACCGGGGCTGGAGTAAGGCTCGAGCGGGATGATTAGCCCAGCAGTTTCTCTATCTCTTGCTGTTTGAGGATGCAGAGGATGTTTTTGCCGTCGGGCGAATAGTTGACATTGGAGCAGGCGAATAGTTGGTTGACGATATTCTCCATCTCGACGTTGCTGAGCACTTGTCCCTGCGGGATGGCAGCATGTCGGGCCATGCTCGACGCAAGCCGATGATTGATATCATCTTTGATGCCACTGCCCTTCTCGCGGGCGGCAGCCAGCATGTCGGTGATGAGGGCGGTGACGCTGATGCCCTCAACATCGGCGGGGATGGAGTTGACGGCATAGCTGTTGGCTCCGAGGTCGGTGAGTTCGAAGCCCATGTCAACGAGCTCGGGCATCACCTCCTGCAACATGGCCGCGTCGTCGGGGGTGAGCTGCAAGACCTCGGGGAAGACCACTCGCTGGGCGTCACCCTTCTTGTTTTGCATCTGGAGGAGGTATTTCTCGAAGAGGATGCGGTAATGGGCGCGACACTGGTCGATAATCATCAGGCCCGACTTGACGGCGGTCATGATGTAACGGCCCTTGTACTGGTAGTGGACGGGCGAACGGTCGTCGGAGATATTGGCGTTGCTCACGGGCTTGGCGGCGAAGAAGTCTTCGCCCTCACTGGCGTCAGCAGAGGGTGTGTCGGCATAGAGCTGCTGCCAGTCGCAGGGCACTGATGACGACGGCGACGAGGTGTCGGGGGTAAAGGGGTTGTAGTGGGGATTGTAGTTGACGCGCGGGGCCTCGACCTGGGGCGCGTGCTGGGTGAAGACGGGAATATCGGGACGGTCTTCGGTATCGAAGTCGATGGACGGCACATCGTTGAAGACGCCTATCGACTCGCGCACAGCGGCAGAGAGAATCTGCCAGATGGCCTGCTCGTTTTCAAACTTTATCTCGGTCTTGGTGGGGTGGATGTTGACATCGATATTGGCTGGCTCGATGGTGAAATAGATGAAGTATGGCACCTGTTCGCCCATCGGTATGAGTCGCTCGAAGGCTGCCATCACCGCCTTGTTGAAGTAGGGATGCTTCATATAGCGCCCGTTGACAAAGAAATACTGCTGGGCGCCTTTCTTCTTGGATGTTTCGGGCTTGCCCACATATCCCTTGATGCTGCAGAGGGTGGTCTCGACCTCTACGGGGATGAGGTCGCTGTCCATCTTGCGTCCGAAGATGTCGGCAATGCGCTGGCGGAGACTTCCGGAGCGCAGGTTGAACATCTCGGTGCCGTTGCTCGAGAGGGTAAAGGCTATGTCGGGATAGACCAACGCGATGCGCTCGAATGCGGTGACGATGTTAGCGAGCTCGGTGGAATTGGACTTGAGAAACTTGCGGCGTGCGGGAACGTTGTAGAAGAGGTTCTCGATGAGGAAGTTGCTTCCCGACGGGCATGAACATGGTTCCTGACCTGTGAAGCGTGAGCCCGAGATAGACAGATGGGTGCCCAGCTCGTCGGCTTCTTGGCGAGTACGCAGTTCAATCTGTGCCACAGCGGCTATGGAAGCCAACGCCTCGCCTCGGAAGCCCATCGTGGTGAGTGCGAAGAGGTCCTGGGCTTGTCGGATTTTGGACGTGGCGTGACGCTCAAACGACAGTCGGGCGTCGGTCTCGCTCATTCCCTTGCCGTCGTCGATTACCTGAATCGCCGTGCGACCTGCGTCGGTCACGAGCACCTGAATGTGACGGGCACCGGCATCGACTGAGTTTTCGACCAGTTCCTTGATGACGCTGGCGGGACGCTGTATCACCTCGCCGGCGGCTATCTGGTTGGCCACCGAGTCGGGGAGTAATTGGATAATATCGCTCATAATGATGATTTGCTAAAGGAGGAAGATAAAAATGGTAAGAACGAGAAAGAGCATGAGCAGCGGGACGACGATGGCGCCCACCAACCTCATGGCGGCATCGCGCGACTGGCGGCGGCGCTCTGCCAATGCCGAGACGAAGAGCGGTCCGGCTGGCGAGGTCTCTGGCGCAGGAGTGACGGAGTCGGCTGACGGCTTGGCGGCATCAGCTGATGAAGCAGCGCCATCCCCCGCAGCGGTAAGGGAAGCCTCGTCTGCCGCCGCTTCCACCCTACTCTGTCTGAGACGGCGCACGGCTTCGTTGCGCTCATCTATATAAATATAGGTATGGTGGAAACCTTGCGGCTTGCGGCTATTCAACCAGCCCATCGTGGTCAAGATGTTGGAGAGGGGCCTCCTGACGCTTGCGCACCACGAGTCCTTCGCCGGCTTTCTTACCTCGCCAGTTGAAGATGTCGTCCTTGTCGCGGGGCTTCAGGTCCTCGAGCCACACAAAGACATCGAGGCGCTCCGTGCCGGGCGGGATTTGCGTCATGGGGTACATCGTGCCTTGCGGCTTGCTTGCCCATACCTTCTCCAACTGACGCTCGGGCGAGAGAAACATGCGCAGGGTGTCGGTCTCCATGTAGTTGAGCGCCACAAGCGAACTGTCTTTCTCGTCGGTGTAGTAATACACGGTCCTCACGTTGCCTATAGCCTCGGTCTGGCGTATGCTGCCTGCTTCGAAGTAGGCATTCATCAGTCGCGACGACACCTGGTTGTAGTGCTGCTTGTCTGGCAACTGCTCTACCGAGAATGCCTGGCCGTCTACCTGTGCAAAGCGGATGGTCGAGTCGTTCATGTAGACGCGTATGACTTCGCCGAGCAACTGTCTGCCGCCGTTCCACACCACCGGGTCCTTGTACATGGTCATGCAGGAGTCCTGGCTGTTGAAGACGATAGAGTCGCTGATGGCCTGGACATCGGTGCGATAGACGCTGACGTGGTTGTAGCAGTGTATCTTGCGATAGACAGAGTCGGTATTGATATTGAAAGTGTAGATGCGGATAGAGTCGGAATGGGCGTAGAGCGTGTCGGCACTCTGCGAAAAGTCCTTGAGCAGCGCACGCTTGGTGGCATAGCCTTCGCCGGTCTTCTCGTTGTACTTGAGCTTGTCGCAGACGAGCGAGTTCTTGTTCTTCTTGTCGATGTAGACCACGCGTCCGTAGCCGTAGCTGTCGCCATCCTTGGCGTAGAAGAGGCTGTCGCCCTCGAGCACCTTCTGACTGTCCTCGAGTCGTGAGCGATTGAAGAGCTGGGCTTTGTCGGTCTTGGTGTCATAGTAGGCATCAGTGGTGAGCACCACGCCATCCTTGGTATGTATCGTCGAACCTGGGCCAACGATATGGGCTTGCGACTTGCGGGTATCGTAATAGAGAGTGTCGGTGGCGATGTCGGTGTCTTCGCTGCGCATACGCACATTGTAGTAGAAGACAGCCTCGCGGGTCTCAAGATTGTACTTTCCCCAGTCTGCCACGAGCTTGTCCTTGCCGTCCTCGAGCACGCCGCCCTCAAGGAAGTAAGCGTAGTTGTAGTGTCGGTCGTAGTTGAGACTGTCGGTTCTGAGCACCTGCTTGCGGTGGGTCAGCACCACATTGTAGCGTGCCGCCATACGCTGCTCCACACCGTCGTAGTCGGCATAGCGGGAAGTGAGCGAGAGCGTGTCGCCCTGGCGGAAGCGCACGTTGCCGAAGGCCTTCACCGAGTTGGACTCCTGATAGAAGTAGGCACTGTCGCACCAGAGCTCGGCACCCTGGTGGCGGAAGTGGACACGTCCCTTGGCTATCTGCGCATCGGGGTTCATGCCATAGTGGTCAAACTTGAGTTCATCGGAATGGATGAGATAAATCTTCTCATCCTTGCCTTTGGGCTTGTGCTTCTTCTGCGTCACCACCGACTGCACGCAAAGCGCAAAAAAGCATAGAACTGCAACCAATGCAATTCTATGCCCTGATAAATATATCTTTACTTGTTTACCTTTCGTCATTTCACCCAACCTTGGTATTCAAAATCACAGTTCTTGTATCTGTCGGCCATCCAAACATACGTATGTTTGATTTTGTCGACCACCCAGTTGTGCAGTTTTTCCTCACGCATCTTGTTGAGCACGATGTTCTTGAGCAGCTGGTAGTCCTCTGCCAGCGTAGCGCGATGACCGGGGATGCGGCTCTTGAGCTTGATGACGGCGCAGACCTTCTGTCCCTTGGCGTTAATCATCTCAAAGGCTTTTGACACATCGCCCACCTGCATGTTTTCCACCTGCTGTGCCACCTCTGTGGGCAACGCCTTCATCTGGAAACGTGATGTTCGGCCTTCCTCTGTCTGGCTTGTGGCCATAAGTCCATTGTTGTTGCGGGTATCCTTGTCGTCCGAGATGTAAGAGGCAGCCTCTTCAAACGAATACTTGCCCTCGCGGATTTCGTCGGCGATGGAGTCGAGGCGCAGACGGGTCTTGTCCACCACATCCTGATCCACCTTGGGTTTGCGCAGTATGTGGCGCACCTTGATGCGGTCGCCGCGCTTGTCGATGAGCTGGATGATATGGAAACCGAACTCAGACTCCACAATCTTGGAAATCTTCTTGGGGTCGGTGAGGTTGAATGCCACATTGGCGAAAGCTGGGTCGAGCATACCGCGACCTACATAGTCGAGCTCACCACCACGACGGGCTGACTCGGGGTCCTCGGAATAGAGGCGTGCCAGCGTGGCAAACGATGTCTCGCCACGGGTTACGCGGTCGGTGAAGTTGCGCAGATCCTCCTTGACCTTGTTTACCTCTTCACGGGTAGCCTTGGGCTGGCGGGTGATAATCTGCACCTCGACCTCTACCGGCACGAAGGGCAGACTGTCTACGGGCAGCTTGTCGAAGTACTTGCGCACCTCGCTCGGAGTCGTGGCCACATCCTTGACCAGTTCCTTGCGCATCTTCTCTATACGCTGCTGGTTCTTGAATTCATCACGCATCTGCTGGCGCATTTGGGCTACAGTCTGGTTGCGATACTCTTCGAGCTTCTCTTTAGAGCCCGCCATAGATATCCAGTAATTGATCTGCTGGTCTATGCTTGTGGTCACTTCGCTCTCAGACACCTCGATAGAGTCTATCTCGGCCTGATGGAGGAAGAGCTTCTGCACTGCCATCTGTTCAGGGATGGCACAGTCGGGGTCTCCTTTCCACTGCATGCCTTCCATCTGTCCCTGCAGGCGCATAGTCTCGACATCCGACTTAAGGATGGGCTCGTCGCCCACCACCCAGATTACTTCGTCGACCACGGCCGACTCGGGCACGTTGGCCACCGTATCTTTAGCTACCTTGACGGTATCTTTGGGCGCCTGGCCTTTCATGACCCACTGGCCCTTGCCAGCCATCGCGTTGCCGCCAGCTATCAGCGTGAGGGCGGCGGCACCTATACCTATTTTATATATATTCTTCATCTTCTAATGTTTGTTTACCGTATTTACCACATCCTCGTTGACCGTGAAAGTATACCGCTTACGCAACTCCCCGACCCACTTCTCCTCGAGATACTCCTGATAGTCGGCCACCACGAGGGCGTTCACGTCGGCAGCCTCTTTAGGGGCCTTGAGTTTCTTGCCATAGACGGCGTCGAAGGGGAAGTCCTTGTTGGGCTTGGCCTCATCGCCGGTCTTGAAGACCAGTCGGTCGATGGTCTTGTTGTCGCCTTTGACGAATATACCTTTCTCTACGCGTATGCGCAGGATGCTGTCATTATTGAATGTGGTGCGCAGCCGCTCAGCCCATTTGTCAAAGGGCAGCCCCTTCACCGCTTTCTTCACCGCGGCGATGTCTGCCTTGGTACGGGTGTGATAGGCAATGCCTTTGTAGTGAGGCTCAGTCCACTTGTAGCGCTTGCGGTTGGCCTTGAAGTAGTTCTCCTGACCTTCCTTGTCGTTCTGGGCTTTCTCCCATACGGTGCGGTTGCTCATTTCAAAGAGCAGCAGACCGTCGTGATACTCCTGGATGAGGTAGCGCAGCTCGGGCTGCTTGGCCTCGAGTTCATTCATGCGGGCGGTGAGCACCTCCTCGTGCGACACCTTGCTTCCCTGCTGGCGCGCTATCGAGTCGATGCGCTGGTTGATGATGGTCTCGACCATTCCCCTGCGTTCTACAAACTGCAGGATTGACGCGCGCAGTGTGTCGTAGGGCATACACATGCGGCGGTCTTTCATCAGGATGATGTGCCATCCTGCCGGCGACTCAAAGGGACGGCTCATCTGCCCTTTCTCGAGGGCGTAGGCCTGGGTTTCAAACTCTTTGAGCGTCTGTCCGTGCTCTATCCACGGCAGTTCACCACCCTGCTGGGCAGAGCCTTTGTCGTCAGAGAGACGGCGAGCCACGTCGGCAAAGTCGGCTCCCGCCTGCAGCACGCTGTAGATTGAGTCTATGCGCGCCTTGGCTGCAGCCACCTTCTCCGGAGTGGTCTTCTGGCGCAGCATCACGAGGATATGCGCCGGCTTTACCAGTCCGCCGTTGCCGTCCACACGCTGCCGGTATTCGGCATAGACGCTCTTGGCCTGGGCCTCCACGTCTTCGGGTGTGACAAACGATGGACGTATCTGCTGGTCACGGTAAGTGGCAAACTCCTTGCGAAACGACTCCATCGTGTCCAGTTTCGCGTCGAGAGCCGCCTCTACCTTCAGCTTGTAGTTGATGAACAAATCGACATACTCCTTCACGCTCTTGCGGTCTATGACGCCCGCATTGTTGTTTTTGTTGTACGAGTACTCAAACTCCGAGCGCAGCACAGGCTTGTTGTTGACCGTCATGATGACGGGGTCGCTCTGAGCATGAACTGGGCTGCCCCACCAGAGTGCGGCAGCCATCAGTAGTATTGTTGTTTGTTTCATCTTGCTCTATACCTTATTATATATATTACTCGTGGCGGCTGTAGTTAGGCGCCTCACTGGTGATGGTGATGTCGTGGGGATGACTCTCCAGCACACCAGCATTGGTGATACGGGTAAACTTGGCATTGTGCAGCAGGTCGATGGTGGCAGCTCCGCAGTAGCCCATACCCGAGCGCAGTCCACCAATGAGCTGGTAGATAACCTCCTGTACAGTTCCCTTGTAGGGCACGCGGCCGGCAATGCCTTCGGGCACCAGCTTCTTCACATCGGTGGTGTCGCCCTGGAAGTAGCGGTCCTTAGAGCCGTTCTTCTGCTCCATAGCCTCGAGCGAACCCATACCGCGATAGCTCTTGAACTTACGACCGTTGAAGATGATGGTATCGCCAGGACTTTCCTCTGTACCGGCAACGAGCGAACCTATCATCACCGACGAACCGCCGGCGGCGAGAGCCTTGACAATGTCGCCCGAATAGCGCAGACCGCCATCGGCAATCAGTGGCACGCCAGTACCCTGGAGTGCAGAGTAGACGTCGTAGACAGCGCTCAGCTGGGGCACACCCACACCGGCTACCACACGGGTAGTACAGATTGAGCCCGGACCGATGCCCACCTTGATGGCGTCGGCGCCATTGTCTACCAGCATCTTGGCTGCGGCACCTGTAGCCACGTTGCCCACCACGATGTCTATACTGGGGAAGGCAGCCTTGACCTCGCGCAGCTTCTCTACCACGCCCAGTGAGTGACCGTGGGCTGTGTCTATCACGATGGCATCGGCACCTGCGCCCACCAGGGCTGCAGCGCGCTCCAGCGTGTCCTTGGTGACGCCCACTCCGGCAGCCACACGCAGACGACCCTTGTCGTCCTTGCAGGCCATAGGTTTGTCCTTGGCCTTGGTAATATCCTTATAGGTGATAAGACCCACGAGATGGTTCTCGGCATCTACCACCGGAAGTTTCTCAATCTTATGTTCCTGCAGAATCTGTGCAGCCGCAGCCAGGTCGGTCTGCTGATGGGTGGTCACCAGATTCTCGCTGGTCATCACCTCGTCGATGGTCTTGTCCAGGCGACGCTCGAAGCGCAGGTCGCGGTTGGTGACGATACCTACCAGATGGTTTTCCTCATCCACTACGGGTATGCCGCCGATGTGGTAGTCGTGCATCATGGCCAGCGCATCCTGCACGGTGCGGCCCTTGCGTATGGTCACGGGGTCGTAGATCATACCGTTCTCAGCACGCTTCACGATTGCCACCTGACGGGCTTGGTCGTCGATGCTCATGTTCTTGTGTATCACACCGATACCTCCCTCGCGGGCAATGGCGATGGCCATCGACGACTCGGTCACGGTGTCCATGGCAGCCGTCACAAAAGGCACATTGAGCTCAATATGGCGCGAAAACATGGTTTTCAACTCTACCGTCTTGGGCAACACTTCTGAATAAGCGGGAATCAAGAGGACGTCGTCGAAAGTGAGACCGTCCATCACTACTTTATCTGCAACAAATGATGACATATGTATTTTTGAAATTTATTGCATGCAAATTTAGCAATAAAAATTCATTCACGTGTGTGTTTTCCCGATTTTCTATCACAATTAATTGTATTTAACGCTGAAAGGGCGACTCCCATCAGGCCCGCCCTGACACCTCAGAGATGCCTCACGACGATTACGACCACGACCGTAGTCTCTATCCAGACCGCGGTGGTTGACGGCAGCAGGGAGCGCACCGACACTGGCGGGGAGCAGCGAGACAAAGTCATGGAGCAGCAAGACAAAGTCAGGGAGCGGCAAGACACCGCAAAGCCGACACCCTCCGATGTCGCCGTGACCATCACCAGACTGATTGCAGACCGCGAAACAGTCATTTCACAGTCTGCAATCGTCATATCCTGCCGCGAAATACTCCTATCGTGCCTCGCATCCACATTATACAGCATCCCGGCAGAGTCTGCGGTCGCCGGCGTACCTTTGCCGCAGTTCTCTGCCCGGTGCTTGTCCATCTCCTTGCCCGTCTACGCCTTGCCCGCCGTGGCGGGATGTACGGCGCTACTTCGCCGTGGGCGCTTTCTTCAGGTCGTCATTATAGATAGAGTGACGCGAGCGCTTGGTCTTGGAGTACTTCATGTCACCCAGACGATAGCTGACGCCTATGCTGATGCCTTGACGCGAATAGCGCCTGTCCGACTGGCTCTGATAGCCGGGGCCTTGTGTATAAGTGGTACGGGTGAGCCACTTATGAAACGGGTCGGCGACACGCAGCGACACGATGAGGCGCTTGCTGCGCAGGAACGGCCGCGACAACGAGAAATAGTTATACACGAGACCGTCTACCCTATCCTGCAGCGTGATGTCTCTCGACCGCGCCGACAGGATGGCATAGAGCGAGATGTCTGCCGGCAGCCTCCACGACAGGTTGAGGTCTGCGTTGCCGGTCCATCCGTGGTTCTGCAGCTGGCGGCTGGGCGCTCTGAGGTCTATATAGGCGGCTCCCATGCTCAGCGTGAGCCAGAGCTTGGAGGTGAGGTTCCACTTGTAGTAGACATTCACAGCCGTACGCTCCACCTTGCCTACATTGAGATAGGTGGTATAGACGGCACCGGGCGCGGCATAGTGCTTGCCGTTGTCGAAATACTCGCCCCCTTCGCCTATCAGTCTGCTGTAGCTCTCGATACCATTGCTCAGATGGCGGTAACTCAGGCTCAGACTGAGGTTGGTCTTGCGGGTAAACCATCCATAGGTGGCGCCCAGGTTATAGCTGTTTTCTGCGTTCAGACTGCTGTTGCCCTGCACGATGTACTGCGGGTTCAGGTTGTTGAAGTAGGGGTTGAGATAGTATATACTGGGGCGTGCCAGCCTCTTGCCGTACTCCAGCCTCAGCGACTGGGCCTTGGCGAGCTTCAGGTTGACCCTCACCGACGGCACCACATTGGCATAGTGGCTCGAGTAGTTGCCCTCTGCGCCTATGGGCCCTGCCAGATACTTGATGTCCTGATAGGTATATTCGTAGCGCAGGCCCGGCATCACCGAGACGGTCTTTCCGCGGTAGGTATAGCTGAGATAACCGCCCACGATGTCATTGCGGTTTTTGTAGTGGTTGCTCCGCAGGTCGTTGTGGGCCCACTGCCCCGACATGGCCCTGCTGTCATAGAGGTCGTTCTGGCTCTCGTTGTTGCGCAGGATGTACTTGGCGCCCACTTCCAGCGTGTGCTGCCTGCCCAGCGGTGTGCTATAGTCCAGCTGCAGGGTATGTTCGTTGGTCTTGTTGTCACGGTTGGAGCGGTTGTCATAGAGCTGGAGCTGTTCTATCAGGCTCGCCATGCCGCCACTCACGATGTCGGCATACTGGGTGATGTCCTTGCTGTGCGACGGACCGGTACTCAGCTGATACGACAGCGTGGTGACGCGCTGGTGGTTGCGCCTTCCGTTGCGCTGGTAGTCCAGATTAAGGGTGCCGTTGAGCATCGAGTTCTTCAGATTGCCATGGCGCAGATACGAGTAGTCTGCCTGACTGTTACCCTGGCTCCACATGCCAGTACGCTCGTCACTCATCATGTGCTGTTGGGCAGCCATACCCATCAGCGAGAAGGTAATCATCTGCACGCTGTCTATCTCGTAGCTGGCGTTGACCGAGGCAAACTCGGTGTTGTCCTGCGACTTGGTGCTGTTCACGCTCCTGAGTTGGGTGGTGCCACCCGCGCCGTAGCCATTGCGCAGCAGCGACGTCCTGTCCTCGGGCGCCAGTATGCGGTTGTAAGAGAAGTTGGCGTCAAAGGCAAACCGTCCTATCTTGCTCATCGTCATCACGCTGCCGTTGTAGGCCGTCGTACCTGCGTCGACAGACAAGGTGGTAAGATGGCCCTCATACTGCGAGCGCATCACGATGTTGATAACGCCGCCTATGCCCTCGGCATCATACCGGGCACCCGGCGAGGTGATGACTTCAATGCTCTTGACCATCTCGGCAGGCAGACTGCGCAGCACCTCCTTGGGGTTGCGCGTGACGGCGGTCTTGCGACCGTTCTGCAGGATGAGAAACTTCTTGGTGCCATTCATCTCTATATTGCCGTCGCCGTCTACGCTTATCAGTGGCACCTTGCCCATCATCTCCGAGAGTCGCAGTATCTTGGCGTCGGGGTCCGATGCCACATCGTAGGTCAGTTTGTCCACATCCATCGTCACCAGCGGTTTCTGTGCATCCACCGTTACCTCTTTCAGCATCTTCACATCATCGGCGACATAGACGGCTCCTATGTCCATGACTTCCTGTCCCTCCGTCAGAGCGAAGCGACGGGGCTCTGCCACTCTGCCCACCATGGCTGCGGTGACGGTGTATTGGCCGGGCATGACGGGCACCACCACCTCAAATCGGCCAACGCTATCGGCCAGCACCTTCTTCACGCCGGTGCCCGGCAGCGACTTGTGTGCCACGCATACGGTAGCCATCATCTCGGGCTCGCCGGTCTCCTTGTCCATCACCGTTCCCGTAACCTTGCACGTCGGGGCTGTGGCGGGCGTCTGTGCGCCCATCGGCATCGCAAACATGACAGCCAGTACTGTCAGAATCATTGATAGTGGTTTCATAGGCTTATAGTTTTATTACACATTAACAAAGCGCAGTTTCGCAAAACTCCTGGTTTAGAAAGGAATGTCCAAATGTAAAAAGAAAAAACGATACGGCAGTCTTTTTCCTCGTTTTTTTACGTTCCCCGTGCATTTTTTTCATTTCCACGCTGATTATGTGGCCATTTGTGTCGCCGATGACCACTCCGGCAGCCACTTCCACCATCGGGCGACGGCTGCCGCCCCGCTCTGCCACCCTCTGCTGCCGTTGCAGAGATGCCGCATGGCTCTGCCCAGGCGAGAGGATGACCACAGACTGCGCCGTGTAACCGGCAGAAAAGTTATTGCAAACAATTAGGCTTATAGGTGAGCCACCTCAGGTTCTGAGCCGCCAGCGAACCTCACTCCTTGGCTGACTATACAGGAAGAGCGGCTTGAGAGAGTGGCGTTGCCCACCCTTTCAAGCCGCTTGTCGTTGCGCCCGCCCTATATACATTATATTATATATAGACGCGCCACTACCCTTGTCGGTCTTATGCGTTTCCAGACGACACACACGCAGCCACTGCCTCTTGCCAGAGGCGACAAGAGACGGTCCGGGTGTATGGGCAGCCTATTTCAGACGCTGCGCCAATCTGCCGAGATACTCTATGCCATAGACAGGCCATAGCGGCACCTTGCGCACATTGGTCCTTACCGCCGGTATGTCGAGCGCCAGGAAGAGCAGAGTCATGCAGCCGCTCATCCAGACCACGATGCCGTAAATCTGCTTGAGGGCTACGCTCATCATACTACGTATATACTGCTCCATAAAGACAGGGAAATTCATCTGCGACAGGTCCAGACGCGTCAGCGTGAGCCCTTGGCCGTAGCGGGCTATGTCGTCGTTCATGAACAGGGAGAACCAGTGGGTGTAGATGCCATATCCGGCAGCACCGGCGAGATACATGTGGAAGATATTGAACACGAAGAGCCCCATGAAGAACTGTTCCAGACTGGGGGCAGACTCGTTGAGAGCCCACATGAGCGTGGCGGCGAGAATGGCATAAGCCGCACCGCGGCAGATGATAGGCAGACGGAACTGCTCGATGTTGACCTGCATGTCGAGTCTGAAGTACATGAGCAGGGCATAAGCCAGGATGAAGCCGAAGCCAAGGGCAAAGAGTTTCCACACCTTCCACTTCATCACCTTGAGCCACAACAGGTCGATGGCTATGCCCAGATAGACGCCGGGCAGTGCCCATAAGAGCAGTTGTGCCTTGGTATGCTCTTCCAGCCGTATCACCTCGGTATAGAGTATTTCCTCGAGGGTGTGCTCGCAGCCTAAGAGAAGCTCGCCCATAGTCACAACCACCATGATGGGCACTATGTTGCGCAGCCTGAAGATTCTCAAGTTTACATAGGGATTGGCCACCCTGAGCAGCCGGTGTACCACCACGCCCGCCAGAGCCAGCGCCACGCCCGTCTGGATGCGCAGTGAGCGGCTGTCCATCCACATCTTGTAGTCGCCATAGACAAAGATGTAGGACAGCACGAGCATGAGCAGACTGATAAGCAGACCGCTGCAGAAGTCGATGCCACGCAGGTTTATCCTGTTGGGCATGGGGCAGAAGGGGCGGCACATCACCAGCTGCACGCCCACCACCACGCCCATGGCGCCGATGATGAATACGTGCATCATCTGCCAGGTGAAGTGATAGCCGAACCACGCCGCCAGGAAGGCGCTGCCCTCGATAGACGTGAGCAGCACGATGTGGAGCACGGGGAAGAACACGGCAAAGTCGCGGCGGGGAGTTATCCACAGCTGGATGTTGCTCATCAACTCAAAGGTGCCTTGCAGCTTGGCCATGCCGCCTATGAAGCACACCACCAGCAGTAGCGGCATGAAGGTGGTATGGATGGTCACGAGGTTGGTCACGGCTATGACCACCGCCGAGGTGATGAGCAGCTGCTGGTTGGTAAAGCGGAACTTCATGCGAAAGAGCATGGGGAAGTAGATGGCCATGCCGGCAAGACTGGCATAGAGCAGCATCATCAGGTCTTCTATCATGAAGTTGGTGGAACCCTGGATGGCCTCAAGCGAACCAAGGTACATACCACCAGAGAACTGGATGCAGAACGCACACAACACATATATCCACGGCCGGATGCACCGTGGCACCCAGTCGCGGAACATGGGCATATTGAAGCCCATGCCTGCTGTCTGTGGGGGAGGAGGCATTGGTATCATAATCGTCCTTGGCGTCGTAATCAGTATTTCACCTCACACTCCACGTTGTACCCGGCATGCAGGCGGGCAAGGTCTTCGGCGCTGTTGCCGTCGAGAGCGATGCGCACGGTGACGCGCTGCTCGACCTTGACAAAGTTGCCCGTGGCATTGTCGACGGGAAGGAGCGAGAAGGCGCTGCCCGTGGCACGGCTGATGCGCTCCACACGACCCCGATAGACGATACCGGGCACGGCATCGACGGTGAGCTGCGCCTCAGACCCTTCGTGGATATGGTCGAGCTGGCTCTCCTTGTAGTTGGCCTCGACCCACAGGCTGCCGGCATCGACGATGTTTACCAGAGTCTGACCGGGCTGCACGAGCATGCCCTCCTGGATGTCCTTGGTGCCCACCATGCCGTCGCAGGTAGCGATGATGTAGCAGTAGGAGAGGTTGAGCTGGGCCAGCTCGACGGCAGCCTGGGCGAGTCGCAGCGTGCTGATAGAGGCAGAGAGGTGGTGGCCCTGCTCGGTCTTGACGCGGGTCTGGGTGGCACGCGAGCGAGCCGCCTGCTCGTATCTGGCTTTGGCACTGAGGTAGGCAGTATGCACGTTGTCATACTGCTGGCGGGTCACAGCCTCCTTGGCGAGCAGGGCTTCGAAGCGGGCGTCCTCGCGACGGGCGTTGTCCAGATGGGCACGGGCTTCCTCGATGCTGGCATCGGTCACCTGCATGCCCGCTTCGGTGGTGGCTATGCTGGAGCCAGTGGCCTTGGAGCCCTCTTCGGCGCGGGCAAGGTCGGCCTGGGCCTGGGCCAGACGCAGACGAAACTCGGTGTCCTCGATGACCACCAGGGTGTCGCCCTTCTTGACGTGCTGGAACTCCTCAAACCTTACCTCCTTGACGAAACCCTGCACACGGGTGTTCTGGGGAGTGACGTGCTGGCGCACACGGGCGTTGTCGGTAAACTCTACATGGCCGAAGTGGCCGAAATTGACAATGACGATACTGGCTCCGATGACAATGAGCAGGAGCACCACGCTGTTGTAAACGTATTTCTTGATATTCTTCATCTTGATGGTTGTTGCGGGGCAGCCGGTGGCGACCCTTGGGTTGGTGTATAGGGTATGGGGCGTAGGGGTGCCGGTGACTACAGTTGCCCGGCTATGTACTTCATCTTATAATAGGCATAGGCGATGTTGATGCGCGCATCGACCTCGCCCAGTTCGGCGTCGAGCTTCATATTGGTAGCGTCTATCATGTCGGTGATGAGCGCCAGTTGGTTGAGATAGCGGTTGTTGACCACCTGATAGTTCTGGCGCGCCAGCTCCACGCTCTTCTGCTGGGTTTCGAGCTCGGCATAGCTCTGCAGATAGAGGGTGTAGGCAGCCTGTATCTCGTTGTTTACCTGCTCGGCAGCCACCTCCTTGCGCTCGGCGGCGTTGCGGGAGTTGAGCCGGGCCTGCGCCAGCTTGCGGTTGCTCTTGAAGAGCGCCGACAGCTGATAATGCACGCCCACGCCCACATACCACACGTTGAGGTTCTTGTCTACGGGCGGCAGTTCAAAGGTGATGGGGCCGTTGAAGTTGTTCTGCGCCACGAGAGCCACCTTGGGCAGCAGTTCGCTCTTGGCGATGCGCTCCTGTTGGCGTGCCATCTGCTCGCCCACGCCCGCCATCACCAGTTTAGGGCTTGCCGCCACGGCTGCAGTCTGCCAGTAAGCCTCACCATCCTTGCCATAGGGGGCAGAGCACGCATCGTCGGCAGGCTCTATCGCATAGTCCTGAGGCAGCCCGAGCGTGTTGCAGAGCTGGTGGTTGAGTATGCGGCGGCTGTTGTGCAGCTGAGTAAGACTCAGACGGAGCCGCTCCATCTGCAGTTCGTATCGGGTGATGTCGTTCTTGAGCGCCACGCCCTGCTGTTGCTTCTCGGTGATGTTGTCGATGAGCTTCTGGGTGAGCGCGATGTTGTTCTCTACCACCCTCTCGCGGTTTGCGGTCTTCATCAGGTCCAGATACTGGCCCAGAGCGATGAAGCGCTGGTTCTGCAGATTGAGAGCCAGCTCGGCCCGAGCCTGGTCGGCACCCAGCTGTGCCAGACGGATGCCTGCATCGATGGCTCCGCCGGCATAGACGGTCTGGCGGGCGTCTACCACCAGCTGGTTGCCGAAGTGGGGCGAATGGAGGCCATGCACATGGGTAAAGTCGCGGTCGGTGAGCACTGCATTGCCGATATAGCTGGCAGAGACCTGGGCTCCCACATCGGGCAGACGCTGGCTGGGGGCTGCCCTGACACCCTCGTCGGCAGCTGCCACAGCAGTCTTGCCCGCGCGGATGGTGCGGTTGTGCTGGTCTATCAATCCAAACATGTCTCCGATGGTCATCCTGTGCTCATTCTGAGCATGAGCGTTGGTCGTAATGGCGATACACACGGTTATCGCATAGAATAGTCTTCTGTTCATATCTTTTCTAAAAATCGGTGCAAAGGTAGTTACTATTTGGGAAGCAACAGTGAATAAAAATACGCCAGAATTTGACATTTTGGGAAACTTGGAGTAATTTTGCAGCATGCAAGAGACCCAACTTACCACCATCAGCAGTGCCGTCATCGACGGCGAGAGCCACACCCTCGACCGGGGAGCCATCATCTACAGCCACAGGGGCATCGCCTCGGTACGTATCAATTTCGACCACTGGGATATGCAGGGCGAGAGCGTGCTTATCATGTTTCCTGGAGATGTTATAAAATGGGAAATGATGGACGACGACTTCTCTGCCGACGCCATCATCTACAGCAGCGACATACTGCGTACGGCGAGCCTCAACATCGAGCACACGGTCTACGATACGCTCAGGGCCGACCGCCGGTGTGGCTACCCCGAGCTCATCGCCCATGTCGTAGACAGCATGTTCCGTATATTCCGCTTCTATTTCACCGTAGAACACTACACGCTCACCGACCGCATCGTGACCCTGCAGCTGCAGGCGTTCTTCCTGGGTTTCTACGACTATCTGCTCGCCAATCCCCGCGAGCCGGGCAATGACCGCGGCACCCAACGCAAGGTAGAGCTGTTCAACCGGTTTATGCAGCTGCTCGAAGACGAATACCGCTTGGGACACGAGGTAAACTACTATGCACAGCGCATGAACATCTCGCGCAAGTATCTGGGGCTCATCGTCAGCGACAGGACCGGCGTATCGCCCAAGCGCATCATCGACGAGTACATCATGCTGAGGCTCAAGCTCGCCCTGCGTACCTCCAAGCGCAGTCTGAAGCAGATAGCCGACGACTACAACTTCTCTGACCAGAGCGCTCTTACCCGCTACTTCCGCCATCATGCGGGGCTGTCGCCACAGCAGTACCGTCTGCGCCAGTAGGCTGCACGATCGCGGGAGCCGCAAGCCACGCAGCCCGGCAGAGCGTGCATGACCAGAGGGTGGGGCAACCCTCATGGGCGACGTGGGGAGTGCCTCCGCCGGCTCGTATCAATAGGTACGAGAGCTCGTGACTTACGATACGTGCGCTCGTGACATAAGGCACGTGGGCTCGTGACTTATGTTACGAGCCGACAACCATGACCTCTACGGCGACAGCCATGACCTCTACGGCGGCGGGTGCGCTGTCAGCGTTAAACAATCTTAAAAAACGGGGCTACGGCATCCATAATCGGCGTTTCAATCGTCTTTAGTAGTGTAACCGCACCGATGGACACGGTGCCCTACGCTGCAACAACCAAAACAGACATGACAATGAAACAGACCCTGATAAGCATGGCGCTCATACTGATGCTCGCGCTATGCGCCAAAGCACAGAACACCCAGCACAGCTACACCATCACAGGCGTGGTGGCAGACTCGGTCACCCACGAGGGCGAGCCTTACGCCACGCTGACCATAGCGAGAGCCGACTCGGCAGCCAAGCCCGTAAAGCAGGCGCTCACCGACATCAAGGGGCGCTTCAGCATCAGCTCAAGCGGCACGGGCAGCTATCTGCTCATGGTAAGGTCGATGGGACGAAAGCCGATGCAGCGCGCCTACACCGTAGACGCCACCACACGCACCATAGACCTGGGCACGCTGCTCCTGCAGGACGGCGGCAACCAGCTGGAGACGGTCGAGGTGGTGGCCTACAAGCCGCTGGTCAAGGCCGATGTAGACAAGATAGCCTACAGCGTGGAGGACGACCCCGAGGCCAACACCAACACAGTGATAGAGATGCTCAAGAAGGTGCCCATGGTGACTGTAGACGGGCAGGACAACATACGGGTCAACGGCAACAGCTCGTTCAAAATCTATGTGAACGGCAAGCCCAACAACATGATGACCAAGAACCCCAAGGAGGTGCTCAAGAGCATGCCTGCGTCGAGCATCAAGAAGATAGAGGTGATAACCAACCCTGGCCCGAAATACGATGCCGAGGGCGTGGGCGGCATCCTTAACATTGTCACCGAGGGTAAGGGCCCCGAGGGCTATAACGCCACTTTCTCGGGCCGTGCCAACAACAGTAGTTATGGTGGTGGCCTCTATGCCACGGTGAAGCAGGGTAAACTGACTATGAGCGTCAACTATAATGCCAGTAGTAACCACTCGCCTAAGGGCTACACTTACTCCGACCGTAGCCAGATAGGCACCGATGGCACCGTTACCTCGTCTACCGTGGCCGATGGCTACACCAAGGGACATAGCCAGTGGCAGGGCGGTGACGTTGAGGCCAGTTACGAGATAGATACTTTGCGACTGATAACGGGGTCGTTCTCGCTCAGCAAGTTTACCTCTAAAAGAGACGCCCTGAACACGGCCTTCTCGACGGTGCCGGCCACGGGGCAGCGGCTCTATGGCTACCGCTCACCCTCGCACAGTAAGGAAAGCTGGGACGACTACAGTGCCAGTCTGGACTACCAGCGCTCTTTCAGTGTCAAGGATCGGCTGCTCACCCTGTCATACCGGCTTGAGAGCAGTCCGTCGACCTCAGACAGCCGTTATCTCTATACTGACCGCGAGGCCGCTGATGACTGGCAGACTTTCATAGACCGTATGCGCGACCAGCGCATGGACGGCGATGAGAACACCATGGAGCATACCTTCCAGATAGACTACACCACGCCCTTTGCCAAGCACCACACGTGGGAGGCGGGCGTCAAGTACATACTGCGCCGTAACAAGTCGGACAACGACCGCTATAACCTCGGCACCGGCGACAAGGATGAGACCTACGACAGCGACAATAGTTCGCACTACCGTCACCACAACGATATCCTGGCTGCCTATACGGGTTATGGCCTTACGTTAGACAAGTGGTCGGCTCGCCTGGGCTTGCGCTACGAGCACACCCTGCAGAAGGTAGAGTATCTCCTGGGCCGTGGTACCAACTTCCACAAGAACTTTGACGACCTGGTGCCCTCGGCCCGCCTGGGCTACAAGTTCAGCGATGCCACCAACCTGTCGTTAGGCTACAAGATGCGCATCAACCGCCCCGGTATTTGGTATCTGAATCCCTATCTCGATGACCGCATCCCCGATGCCATATCGCAGGGCAACCCCAACCTGGACACTGAGAAAAGCCACGCTATAGACCTGCAGTTCAGCAGTTACAATTCTAAACTCACCTATACCCTCACAGGCACCTACCGGTTTGTCAATAACAGTATAGAGAGTGTAGACCGCCTGGTTAACGACCGCGATATAGAGGGCCTGCCCAATCCTACCGGCAAGGACGTCATCTATTCATCGTATGCCAACATAGGCCACATCCAGTATGCCGGTCTGATGGCGTATGCCAACTGGACACCCATTACCAATACCCGTATTACCCTCAATGGCAGCGTGGGCTATAGTCACATGAGCGACGGCCAGTCGCTACGCAACCATGGCTGGTGTACCAACATTGATGCCAGCCTGCAACAGACCTTTGCCAAGACCTGGATATTCAACGCGTCGTACTACGTGCAGACCCCGCAGCCGACCCTGCAGGGCAAGGATGCCCGATACCAGTGGTACAACTTCTCGCTGAGCAAGTCGTTTATGGACAAGCGGCTCACCCTGACAGCCTATATCATCAATCCGTTTGGCAAGCGCTATTTCTGCTATCGCAGCGAGACCGTGGCCGACAACTTCCGCACTACGGCCAGCAGCAGCTGGTGCCAGCTGTATTACGGCGTGTCAGTGAGATTCCGTATTGGCAAGCTCAAAGCCAGTGTGAAGCACACTGAGCGCACCGTGGAGAACAACGACGTGAAGCAGGGCGGCGGTGGCGGCAAGGGTTAGCGCAGAGCCTGCCACGACACGGCTCTGGCTGACATCAGAGCCACCAGCGACAGGATGGAAGACGGCGAAAGCGGCCGGAAAGACAGCAAGGGACATCACGCATCGACACGCGACACTCAGAAAAATGCAGCACAGCTGCATTTTTTTTGTGCCAAACCTTTGTCGGTAAGATAAATGTGAGTATCTTTGAAACCGACATTCAGATAACGACAACAAGCATGAAAACCAAACAGACACTGACAGTCATCATCGCCACGCTGGCACTCACCGCCTGTGGCGTGCAGAAGATGAGCCAGACGGAGAAACTCGTCAGGCAGACCCTGATAGCCCAGGAGACCGACAGCCTGGTAAAAAGCCGCCACTTCGGCGTGGAGGTGTCGGCTGTATTCCCCCAGGGTGCTTCGATGCGCCATCTCAACTACGACTACGGCATCCAGGTTCACGGCGACACGCTGCGCTCGTATCTCCCCTACTTTGGCCGTGCCTACGAGGTGCCCTACGGCGGCGGCAAGGGGCTCGACTTCTCGGAGCCGATGAAGCGATGGACGCTGACAGAGATGAAGAAAGGCGAGCAGCAGATGAAGATATGGGTGGAGAACGAGGAAGACTCGTACGTATACACGCTCCACATCTATCCGTCGGGCGTGGTAGACCTGACGGTAGACAGCCGGCAGCGCGACCGCATACGCTATAACGGCAACATCACCAAGGAGGCGCGCCGATGAGACGCCTTATACTATATATAATAGGTATAGTGGTGACGGCTATGGGCGCCCACGCCAATCCTCGCTACTGTGCCCGCTATGTCAAGGAGCATCTGCTCTACCAGCGGGGGGCTGAGACCAACGTAATAGACATAGACATGGAGTGGCCCGAGATGGTCGACGGGTCGGCGGCGGTGCCTCTGCAGCGGCTGCTGACACGCACCCTGCTCGGCAATGAGCACTCGACGCTCGACAGTGCCTACACCCGCTTTCTCGCACGCTTTGGCAAGCCCGTGACTCGGCAGTTTGACTCTATCCCCGACGACAGCCGCTTCTGCTACGTCAGTTGTACGCTCAAGCTGATAGGTCACCGTGCCGACAGCTATATCTCGATGAGAGCCAGCTATGTATGCTCGCCCGAGCAGAACTCAACGCAAAAGGGCGATACGGTGTCGATGCTGGTCACGTATGACCTCGGCAGCGGCACAATCATGCGCGATGCCGACCTGCTGCGCATCAACCGGCTGCGCGACGGGTACTACGGCGACGACGTCGTCTACAACCTGCTCGCCGGAACCCACACCCCGCTGCCCGACAACATCTATACGATACAGGTAAACGATGCCTGTCTCGCTGACGACGCACTGCTGATAGACATGTGCTGCACCGACGGCGAGCGCATCACCCCCTTCACCACGCTGGTGGCTCCCGACCGCATCAGGAGTATCGTGACCAAGAACGTGAAGCGGCTCATGAGCGGCAGCGTCACTCTCCTCAACGACCAGTATATGCTGCCCACGCGCGTGGATGGCGACACGGTATACACCCATGCCGACCAGGCTCCCCGATTTGACTTCAACGGCGAGAGCCTGATGAACTATCTGGCTCGCAACCTCAGACTCGACCCTGTGGCTATCGAGCGGCTCCCTGCAGGGGCTCGCGCCGTCATTGCCTTCATCGTAGACGCCAGCGGACACATACGCCGCCCCTGCGTGGTGAGCAGTGCCACGCCCGGGATAGACCGCGAACTGATGCGCGCAGCCCGACTCATGCCCGCATGGGCACCAGGAACGGTGGGAGGCAAGCCAGCCAACGTGTGGTGCATGCTGCCCATAGTGCTGAAGAAATAGAAATCGCACGGAGGGTCATTTCCAGCTGCACAGAGACACCCTCCAGCGACGCCAAGACACCCTCCAGCGGCGCAAAGGCATCCTCCAGCTGCGCCAAGACGCCCTCCAGCGACGCAGAGTTATGCTCCACGCCGCTGGTGTTGTCTCCAAGGGTCGGGAAGCGGCAGAAAAGGGTGCCGAAAGCGGTGGTGACAAACCTGGCGACAGGCGGCGAAAAAGCCACGCAAATTGCGCCATGTCAATCACATACGACAAATGGCACAAAAATCAGAAAAAAGTGTACAATTATTGTTAAAATACGCACAAAACTGAACTACGTTACTGAGAAGTTTATTAACTTTGCAGTGTCAAAAAACTTTTTGACCGCTGTAGGTTTTCTACAGTGTCGTGTTTAGGGATACAATTGAAACATCAATATTAATAGCATAATTAGGTATGAAAGTAAGAAAATTCTCGCTTGTGGTAGCCTGTATCGGGGCTACTCTTTTAGCTTCATGTGGGAAAAGTGGTGGCGGAATGCCCAACTTCGGTGACAACGAGTTTGCCGTACGCACGATAGCGCCGTCGAACGCTGCGCTGCAGACCACCTACCCCGCCACCATCAAAGGTATTCAGGACGTAGAGGTACGCCCGAAGGTGTCAGGCTTCATCACCAAGGTGCTGGTGCATGAGGGTCAGACCGTAGCTGCCGGTCAGGTGCTCTTCACCATCGACAGCGAGACCTATGCCGCTGCCGTGCGTCAGGCCCGGGCAGCCGTCAGCACCGCCAAGGCTCAGCTGAGCACCGCCAAACTGACCATGGACAACAACAAGAAACTGTATGACAAGGCCATCATCGGCCAGTATGAGTATACCTCTTCTGCCAACTCTTACGCCACAGCCCAAGCTCAGGTTGCCCAGGCCGAGGCCGCTCTTGCCTCTGCCCGCGAGCAGCTGGCATGGTGCAGTGTGAAGAGCCCGGCAGCCGGTGTAGTGGGCAGTCTGCCCTTCAAGGCTGGCGCATTGGTAAGCGCGTCAGGTCAGGCATTGACCACGGTGTCGGACATAAGCACCGTAGAGGTGTTCTTCTCAGTCTCTGAGAGCGAGCTGCTGGCTCTGAGCAAGACCAACGGCAGCACCCAGGCTGCCATCGCCTCCTTCCCCGAGCTGAAGTTGAAATTGGCCGACGGCTCTATCTACAACCATCCGGGCAAGGTAGTCAAGATGAGCGGTGTGCTCGACGCCACTACCGGTTCGGTATCTCTGATAGCCCACTTTGCCAATCCCGACAAGCTGCTGAAGAGCGGCGGCGCCGGCACCATCATCGTGCCCTCGGTAGACCAGGGTGCCATCCAGATACCTCAGGAGGCCTGCTCACAGATACAGAACAAGACCTTCGTGTATGTAGTGACCAAGGACAACAAGGTGAAATATACCGAGATAACCATCAACCCCCAGAACGACGGTCAGACTTACATCGTGACCTCGGGTCTGCACGTGGGTGACCGCATCGTGACCAAGGGTATTACCAAGCTCACCGACGGTATGGAGATTGTCCCCATCACCGAGCAACGCTATCAGCAGAAGATAGACGAGGCTGCCAAGCTGGCCGAGAGTCAGGGCAACGCCCACGACTTCGCTGCCACCATGAGCGGCAAGAAGAAGTAAGCATATATATAATAAGGTATAAGAAAACAAGTAAATCATGACATTTACAAACTTTATCAAACGACCGGTACTCTCGACGGTAATCTCCATCTTCTTCGTCTTGCTGGGTACCATCGGTCTGATATCGCTGCCAGTGGAGCAGTACCCCGATATCGCACCGCCTACCATCTCGGTATCGACCACCTATACCGGTGCCGATGCCCAGACGGTGCTCAACTCTGTCATCGTGCCGCTCGAGGAGAGCATCAACGGTGTGGAGAACATGACCTATATGACCTCGTCGGCCACCAACGACGGTATGGCCAATATCACCGTATTCTTCAAGCAGGGCTCTGACCCCGATATGGCAGCCGTGAACGTGCAGAACCGCGTGTCTCAGGCTCAGGCGCTGCTCCCGGCCGAAGTAACCCGCGTGGGTGTGACCGTGTCGAAACGCCAGACATCCAACGTGATAATGTTCTCTATCACCTCCGAGGACGGCCGCTACGACGACGAGTTCGTGACCAACTACGCGCTGATTAACGTCATCCCCCAGCTGAAGCGTATCACCGGTGTGGGTGATGTGCAGAGTCCCTCTATGCGTAACTACTCTATGCGTATATGGCTCAAGCCCGAGAAGATGAAGGAGTACGGACTCGTACCTTCTGATATTTCAACCGCCCTGGGTGAGCAGAACATCGAGGCTGCCCCAGGTAAGTTTGGTGAGAACTCGGATATGGCCTACGAGTATGTGCTGCGCTACAAGGGTCGTCTGAAGACCGTGCCCGAGTATGAGAACATACTGCTCAAGAGCAACACCACGGGTCAGACCCTGCGTCTGGGCGACGTGGCACGCATCGAGCTGGGCGGTCTGAGCTACGCCGTAAGTCTGAAGAACAACGGCCAGCCCGCCGTGATGGGTATGGTGCAGCAGATTGCCGGCTCTAACGCCACCCAGATAGCCACCGACGTGAAGAAAGCCCTGGCTGAAGCCAGCAAGAGCTTCCCTCCCGGACTGGAGTACACCATCGAGCAGGATGTGACTGAGTTCCTCTACGCCTCTATCGAGGAGGTAGTGTTTACCCTCATCATCACGCTGCTGCTGGTATTCATGGTAGTGTATATCTTCCTCCAGGACTTCCGCTCGACCCTCATCCCTATGATTGCCGTACCTGTGGCGCTCATAGGTACCTTCCTCTTCCTCTGGATATTCGGTTTCTCCGTCAACCTGCTTACCCTCTCGGCGCTGCTGTTGGCCATCGCCATCGTGGTCGATGATGCCATCGTGGTAGTCGAGGCCGTCCACGCCAAGTTGGACCAGGGCTACAAGAGCGCGTTGACCGCCTCTATCGACGCGATGAACGAGATTTCGGGCGCCATCATCTCCATCACGCTGGTAATGTCGGCTGTGTTTATCCCCGTGTCATTCATGGGCGGCACATCCGGTACCTTCTATCGCGAGTTTGGTGTGACCATGGCCGTATCTATCGTCATCTCCGCCATCAACGCCCTCACCCTGTCGCCAGCCCTCTGTGCCATGCTGCTGAAGCCCCACGCCGACGACGCCGACAGCCACAAGGCCAAGTCGTTCATTGACCGCTTCCACGCTGGCTTCAACTACCAGTTTGAGAAGATTACCAATAAGTATAAAGGTGGTGTCGAGTGGATTATCCGCCACGGCATGATAACCGCCGGTACGATAGTCGCAGGTATTGCCGTGTTGGTCATCCTGATGGCTACCACCAAGACCGGACTGGTGCCCGACGAGGATACCGGTACCCTCTTCGTGACCATCTCTGCAGCCCCTGGTACCAGCCAGGAGCGCACGCTGAAGATTGTGGACCAGGTCGACAAGATGCTCGCCGGCAACCCTGCCATCCAGCGTCGTGAGGCCATCATCGGATACAACTTCATCGCAGGCCAGGGCTCAGACCAGGCCACCTTCATCATCAAGCTGAAGCCATTCGACGAGCGCCCTGGCGGTTTCTTCCACCGCATCAAGAGCGCGATTACCGGCGGCGACATCGAGGCCCTCTTCGTCAATCCTATGGAGTCGGGCTCAGTGCTGGGCATGATCTACAAGCAGACCGCGACCATCAAGGACGCCCAGATTCTGGCCTTCGGTCCTCCTATGATTCCTGGCTTCTCTGCCCAGAGCGGTGTGACGATGACCATGCAGGACAAGACCGGTGGCGACTTGAACCGCTTCTTTGAGGTGACCAAGAACTTCCTCGCCGAGCTCAACAAGCGCCCCGAGATACAGAACGCCATGACTTCATACAACCCCAACTATCCCCAGTACATGGTGGATGTGGATGTAGCCAAGACCAAGCAGGCCGGCATCTCACCCTCTACGGTGCTCGCCACCCTGCAGGGCTACTACGGAGGTATGTATGCGTCTAACTTCAACGCCTACGGCAAGCTCTATCGTGTAATGATACAGGGTGAAGTGTCGAGCCGTATGCGCCCCGAGGACCTGTCCAACATCTACGTGCGCACCTCGTCGGGCCAGATGTCGCCTGTGAGCGAGTTTATCAACCTGCGCCGAGTATACGGACCGTCCAACGTGAACCGTTTCAACCTCTTCACCTCTATCAACGTGTCGGTTACCCCCAATACGGGCTACTCTACCGGTGAGGCCATCAAGGCCATCTCTGAGGTGTCCAAGGACAATCTGCCCGACGGCTACGGCTACGAATATTCAGGTCTTACCCGCTCTGAGGCAGAGTCGAGCAACTCTACCGCCATCATCTTCGTACTCTGTATCGTATTCGTTTACCTGATTCTGAGTGCGCAGTACGAGAGCTACATCCTGCCTCTGTCGGTAGTGCTGTCCATCCCCTTCGGTCTGGCTGGTGCGTTTATCTTCACCAACCTCTTCGGCCACTCCAACGACATCTACATGCAGATTTCGCTGATTATGCTTATCGGTCTGCTGGCCAAGAACGCCATCCTTATCGTGCAGTTCGCCCTCGAGCGCCGCCGCACGGGTATGGCCATCAAGTACTCGGCCATCCTGGGAGCCGCAGCCCGTCTGCGTCCTATCCTGATGACCTCACTGGCCATGGTTATCGGTCTGCTGCCACTGATGTTTGCTTCGGGTGTAGGCAAGAACGGTAACCAGACTCTGGGTGCCGCCGCCGTGGGAGGTATGTTCATCGGTACCGCCATCCAGGTATTCGTAGTGCCCGCCCTCTTCGTGGTATTCCAGTGGCTCCAGGAGCGCATTAGTCCGCTCAAGTTCGAGGACGAGACCAACGAGGAAGCTGCCGCCGAGCTGGAGCAGTATGCCTCTGCCGCCCACCACAGAGGACTGACCAAGAAGTAGTAAACCGACCAATAACTTGAAGTAAAGACAATGAAAAAGAATTTGAATATATTGCTCGTAGGTCTTGCAGTGCTCAGCATGAGCAGCTGCAAGAGCCTCTACGGCAAATACGAGCGTCCTGATGTGAAGACTGCCGGCCTGGTGCGCGACTCTGCGTCGCTTACCGACACGCTGGCCGTCACCGACACCACCTCGTTTGCCAACATCCCCTGGCGCTCGGTGTTTACCGACCCCCAGCTGCAGAGCCTCATCGAGAAGGGATTGGCCAACAACCCCGACCTGCTCAACGCCGCCCTCAACGTGAAGATGGCTGAAGACCAGCTCAAGGTGGCCAAGCTCGCCTTTGTGCCCGCCCTCTCCTTTACGCCCCAAGGCACCATTGCCTCGTGGGACGGCAACAAGGCCACCCAGACCTACAGCCTGCCCGTGACCGCCAGCTGGTCGCTCGACCTCTTCGGCAACCTGCTCTCCGTGAAGCGTGGCGCCCAGATGTCGCTCTTGCAGATGAAGGACTATCAGGTCACGGTCAAGACCAACCTCATCGCCAACATCGCCAACCTCTACTACACCCTGCTGATGCTCGACAAGCAACTCGAGCTCGTAAGCGACATGGAGACCCTCACCAAGGACACTTGGGAGACCATGAAGGTGCTCATCGACAGCCGCCGCGGCTACCGTTCGGTATCAGTCCAGGCCGCCGAGTCCAACTACTACTCGGTGCTGACCAAGAAGGCCGACCTGAAACGCCAAATCCGCGAGACCGAGAATACGCTTAGCCTGCTCCTGGGCGAACAGGCGCAGACCATAGCCCGTGGCAAGATAGAGGCCCAGAGCCTGCCCACCAGCTTCTCTACCGGAGTGGGCGTGCAGCTGCTCAACAACCGCGCCGATGTCCATGCCGCCGAGATGGCCCTGGCCCAGTGCTTCTATGGCGTAGAGACCGCCCGCAGCCGTTTCTATCCCTCTATCACCATCTCGGGCACAGGCGCCTTCACCAACTCTTCCGGCGCAGGCATCGTCAACCCCGGCAAGTGGCTGCTCTCTGCCGTAGGCTCGCTCGTGCAGCCCCTCTTCCAGAACGGACGCCTCATCGCCGGACTCCGCGTGGCCAAGGCTCAGTATGAGCAGGCCTACAACACCTGGCAGAACGCCGTGCTCAAGGCCGGTAGCGAGGTGAGCAACGCCCTGGTGCTCTACAACTCATCGGAGGAGAAGAGCCAGATTGAGGCCAAGCAGATAGAGGTGCTCCAAAAGAACGTCGAGCAGACCCGCGAGCTTGTGGGCGACGCCGGCAGCAACTATCTGGACATCATCACCGCCCAGTCGTCACTGCTCAATGTGCAGCTGTCCAAGGTGGCCGACGACTTCTACAAGATGCAGGCAGTGGTCAACCTCTACTACGCCCTCGGCGGTGGAGCCAAGTAATATTAACCCATTAATCAAGATTCCAACTAATATGGCAAGTATAATAAGTCCCAAGGCAGACGTGTCGCCCAAAGCCAAGATAGGCGACAACTGCCGCATATATCCCTTCGTCTATATCGAAGACGATGTAGAGATTGGCGACAACTGCGTCATCTATCCCTTTGTGAGCATCCTCAACGGTACCCGTATGGGCAGCGGCAACAAGGTGTTCCAGGGAGCCGTCATTGCCGCCCTTCCCCAGGATTTCAACTTCACCGGTGAAGAGAGCCATGTGGTGATAGGCGACAACAATACCATACGTGAGAATGTGGTCATCAACCGCGGCACCCATGCCGGCGGCAAGACCATGCTGGGCAACAGCAACTTCCTCATGGAGGGCGCCCACATCTCCCACGACACCGTGGTGGGCAACAAGTGCGTATTCGGCTACGGTACCAAGATTGCCGGAGACTGCGAGATAGGCAACAGCGTAATCTTCTCTACCTCGGTCATCGAGAACGCCAAGACCCGCGTGGGCGACATGGCCATGATACAGGCCGGCACCAGTTTCTCCAAAGACGTGCCTCCCTACATCCTCGCCGGTGGCAAACCGGTGGCTTACGGCGGTCCCAACAACGTCATCATGGAGGCTGCCGGCATCGACGAGAAGGTGCGCAAGCACGTGGCCAATGCCTACCGACTGGTATTCCACGGCCAGACCTCGCTCTTTGACGCCATCAACCAGATTAAGGACCAGGTGCCCGACGGCGCCGAGGTGCGCAAGGTGGTGGAGTTTCTGAGCCAAAGCAAAGCAGGTATCATTACCAAGATATAATCCATACCTAATTAGTGTTATCACACCGAGGGAGTTCGCTGATAGAAGCGGGCTCCCTCTTTTCTTATCCCCGCCGAGGCAGCCACCGCCTCTGCTGGGGGCGCAGACCACAGTTGGCGGCTCGTGACGGAAGTCACGTGGGCTCGTACCTTATGATACGCGCCCACGTTTCAAAAGGCACGGACTCACGTATCATAAGTCACGAGCCACCGACGATGGCTCCAGCCCCTCGGAGAAGCCATCTCCATCGACCGCTGACGCCGTCTCCAGCCCTCTGATTGCCGCCCCAGATGCAATATACCACAATCGTGGTAGTCCAAATAACCCATGTATGCTATTGCGAGAAAGTGAAAATCGCCGTAACTTTGCATCGACAATATCAATAAATGTATTACCGCGCTCTGTCTGCCCTCTCATTTAGGTCCACAGACGAGCCAAAAACGATTAGAAAGGAAAGTATTATGAGCAACAAGAAGTACCGTTTCGAGACCCTTCAACTGCACGTAGGCCAGGAGCAGGCCGACCCCACCACCGACGCCCGCGCCGTGCCTATCTACCAGACCACCTCTTACGTGTTCCGCAACTCCCAGCACGCCGCCGACCGCTTTGCCCTGCGCGATGCCGGCAACATCTACGGCCGACTGACCAACCCCACCCAGGAGGCATTTGAGAAGCGCATGGCAGCACTTGAAGGCGGAGTGGCAGCACTGGCAGTGGCTTCGGGAGCGGCTGCAGTGACCTACGCCCTGCAGAATGTGGCCGTCAACGGTGACCATATCATAGCCGCCAACAATCTCTATGGCGGTACATTCAACCTGATAGAACACACGCTGAGCACTCAGGGTGTGACATCGACCATCGTAGACCCCGCCAACTTTGACGAGGTCGAGGCAGCCTTCCGTCCCAACACCAAGGCCATCATCGTAGAGACCTTCGGCAACCCCAACGCCAGCGTCACCAACATAGACCGCATCAGCGAGATAGCCCACCGCCACAACACCATCGTGGTGGTCGACAACACCTTTGGCACCCCCTATCTCTTCCGTCCGCTCGAGCACGGCGCCGACATCGTGGTACACTCTGCCACCAAGTTCATCGGCGGCCACGGCAGTTCGCTCGGCGGTGTCATCGTCGACGGCGGCCGCTTCGACTGGAAGGCCAATGCCGACAAGTATCCCACGCTCGCCCAGCCCGACCCCTCTTACCATGGTGCCGTCTTCGCCGACGTGGCTGGCGCTGCCGCCTTCGTCACCCGCATCCGCG